>Ga0335072_10008044_pt1 | contig 15308 bp, 12 predicted proteins | sample Lox_Sample_21_FD_206725 | JGI IMG/M metagenome (GOLD analysis project Ga0335072, IMG submission 206725) | Soil microbial communities from Loxahatchee National Wildlife Refuge, Florida, United States - Lox_Sample_2.1 | ecosystem: Environmental > Terrestrial > Soil > Wetlands | place: USA... | reverse complement strand
GTCGAACGGGCTGAATTCCGCCCACTTGTCGCCATCCGCCACCCGCAGACGCTTCTTGATGCGGATGAAGTGCTTCGGCTCGCGCTGCTCCTCGATGCCCGCGGATTGCAGCAGGAATACGAACGGCCCGGCGCTGCCGTCCATGATCGGCACCTCGGGGGCTGACAGCTCCACGATGGCGTTGTCGATCCCTAAGCCCGCAAACGCCGACAGCAGGTGCTCCACCGTGGAGACCCGCGTCTTACCGCGGCAAATGGTAGTGCCGAGCGTCGTGTCGCCGACATTCTCCGCATGCGCCACCACATCCACCGCCTGGGGCAGATCGGTCCGCCGGAAGACAATGCCGGTGTCGGGAGGGGCCGGACGGAGGGTCATCAGGACCTTCTTGCCCGTATGAAGCCCAACGCCTGTGGCGCGGATCGAGTTCTTGAGCGTCCGCTGGCCGACCATGTTTATAGCTACGTGTATCCTTCTTTTGTCAAGGTTCAGAGCCGCCGCCGGATGACCTGATCCGCGGCGCGCCGTTTCACCTTGCGCGAAACGGCGCGCTACCGTATCACAAGCCGGCCAGTTGCGCTCAATCAGCTTGGCGGCGCAGGAATGCCGGAATGTCAAGCAGGTCTTCCGGCTGCACTTCCTGGCGCAATCCGTCGCCCACCGCCCGCTGCCGCTGAACCGTCGGCTTGTCGAGCTGCGCGTAATCACTGCTCGAAAGAGGGCTGCGCCGCACCACCCGCATGGGCGGCTCACGCATCTCCCGCTCGCGTGCCGGCGACTCCCGGACGGCGGCCGGCTCGCTCTGGCGCGATACGCCGAGCGGGTGCGGCCGGGCCGCGGCAGCCGGGCGGCCGAGCCCGGTGGCCACCACCGTGACCCGAACCTGGTTGCTGAGCTCCGGATCGATCACCGTGCCAACCACCACCGTGGCGTCCTCCGACGCGAACTGCTTGACGATCTGGCCGACCTCCTGGAATTCGCCGATCGAGAGATCCATGCCGGCGGTGACGTTCACCAGGATGCCGTGCGCGCCCGCGAGGTTGATCTCCTCGAGGAGAGGAGACGACACCGCCGCCTCCGCCGCGGCCCGTGCCCGCCCTTCGCCGCTCGCGGCTCCCGAACCCATCATCGCCATGCCGGTCTCGGCCATGACCGTGCGCACGTCCGCGAAGTCGACGTTGATGAGTCCCGGCCGCGTGATCAGCTCGGCAATGCCCTGCACCGCCCCCTGCAGCACCTGGTTCGCCGACTTGAACGCATCGAGGAGCGTCGTCGTCGCGCCGAGCACCGTGAGGAGCTTCTGGTTGGGAATGGTGATGAGCGAGTCGCAGTACTTGCCGAGCTCCGCGATGCCGTGATCGGCCACGTAACCGCGCTTGTTGCCCTCCATCTCGAAGGGCTTGGTGACCACCGCCACCGTCAGGATGCCGAGCTCCTTGGCGACCTGCGCCACGACAGGCGCGGCGCCCGTGCCGGTGCCGCCGCCCATGCCGGCGGTGATGAACAGCATGTCGCAACCCTCGACCAGCTCGACGATGCGGTCGCGGTCCTCCATGGCCGCCTGGCGGCCGACCTCGGGGTCGGCCCCGGCGCCGAGCCCCTTGGTGATGTTGGTGCCGATCTGCAGGGCGGTCTTCACCTTGGCGTGCTTGAGGGCCTGCGCGTCGGTGTTGACGCACATGAATTCCACCCCCTCGATGCCGGACGTGACCATGTGGGCCACGGCGTTGCCGCCGCCGCCGCCCACGCCGATGACCTTGATTACAGCGCTTTGGCTGTAGGCGTCCATCAATTCGAACATTGCGCGTGCTCCTCGAGAATGAATCGGTTGGTTGGATTGGTTGCTTTGATTTTTTGCGGAATCGTTCAGTCTGTCAGCGTCAAAAGTTTCCCTGGAACCAGGCGCGCATGCGATCGAGCGCCGTCTTCGCGTTGCCAAGGGACCGCCCGCGACGCGCGGGCAGGAAGTTGTCGCGGGCATAGAGCAGCAGCCCCACGCCCGTGGAGAAAACGGGATTGCGTACGACATCGGTGAGCCCATGCACCTGCTGCGGCAGCCCGAGGCGCACCGGAACGTGGAACACCTCCTCCGCGAGCTCGATCGCGCCTTCCATCTTGGCGCTGCCGCCGGTCAGGACCACGCCGGCGGCGATGACCTCCTCGAAACCGCTGCGGCGCAGCTCCTCGCGCACCAGGCCGAAGAGCTCCTCGTAGCGCGGCTCGACGATCTCGGCGAGCGTCTGCCGCGCGAGGCGGCGCGCCGGCCGGTCGCCGACGCTCGGCACCTCGATGCTCTCGTCCGGATTGGCGAGCTGCGAGAGCGCACAGGCGTAGCGGATCTTGATGTCCTCGGCGTGTTGGGTCGGCGTCCGCATGGACACCGCGATGTCGTTGGTCACCTGGTCGCCCGCGATCGGAATGACTGCGGTGTGGCGGATGGCCCCGTGCGAGAACACCGCAAGATCGGTCGTGCCGCCGCCGATGTCGACCAGGCACACGCCCAGCTCCTTCTCGTCGTCGGTCAGCACCGAGAAGCTGGATGCGAGCTGCTCGAGCACGACATCGTCGACCTCGAGCCCGCAGCGCTTGATGCATTTCTCGATGTTTTGCGCCGCGCTCTCCGCGCCGGTGACGATGTGCACCTTGGCCTCGAGGCGCACTCCCGACATCCCGATGGGATCGCGGATCCCCTCCTGGCCGTCGACGATGAACTCCTGCGGCAGCACGTGCAGGATCTTCTGATCGGCCGGGATGGCGACCGCCTTGGCGGCATCGATCACGTGCTCGACGTCACCGTGGGTAACCTCGCGGTCGCGGATCGCGACCACGCCGTGGGAGTTGAGGCTGCGCACGTGGCTGCCGGCGATGCCGGCAAACACCGAATGGATCTCGCAGCCGGCCATGAGCTCGGCTTCCTCGACGGCACGCTGGATGGAGTGCACAGTCGATTCGATGTTGACGACGACGCCTTTCTTCAGGCCCCGCGAAGGCTGGGACCCGAGGCCCAGCACTTCGATGGTGCCGTCGACACCCACCTCGCCGACCAGCGCGACCACCTTGGATGTGCCGATGTCGAGCCCCACGATGAGATTTCTGTCGGATCGCTTAAGCATGAGTTGCACCTGATCGCCAGCCGATCGCAAAACCGTTTGTGTAGCGCATATCCACGTAGGAGATTTCCGGCGCGCGATGCTCGACGATGCCGAGCGCCGCGCTCATGAACTTCTCGAACCGCTCGTCGACCTGCGACCTGCCGAGCCGCACCGTGATGCCGTTGGCCAGGTCGAGCTGCCAGGCGCCGCGTGCATCCAGCCTGAGAGCGGTGATGTCGAGACCGGCCGCCGCCAGGCGACGCTGCATGCCGAGGTAGCGCTGCGTGACCTCGGCCTCCGATCCATCGGGTCCCGACAGGCGGGCGAGTCCCGCAGGGAAACTGCTGAGCCCTGTTGCGAAGCGCTCACCGCTCGCATTGACGAGGCCGTCCTGCCCCCACCGGGCGGCGGCGACCTGCTCCACCACCAGTACCGACAAGCCGTGCGGCCAGTCGCGCTCGACGCTCACGGCATCGACCCAGGGGATCGTATGGATCGCGCGGCTCACAGCCGCGAGGTCGACCATCAGCAGACCCTGGTTGCGCACCTGCCGCGCCACCAGCTGCTCGATCTGCGCCGGCTCGACGTGTTGGAATCGTCCCGTCACCTCCACGGTGCGTATCGGCTGGTCGAGCGCCCAGAACACCACGCACAGAGTGGCGAGGAGCGCGCCGGCGGTGGCGAGCAGGCGCCCGACGAGGCGCAGCGACACGAGCGGCTTGCCGGCGGCCTGCCGCGCCTTGATCCGGTTGCGCGTACGCTTCAACACCTTCACGCACGTCTCCTCACGAAGCTGGTCTCGAGCACCCGCCACACCAGCTCGTCGAAATCGATGTCGGCCGCCCGCGCCGCCATGGGCACCAGGCTGTGACCGGTCATCCCGGGAACGGTGTTGACCTCGAGCAGCAGCGCCCGCCCGGCGACATCCATCATGAAATCCGCCCGCCCCCAGCCTTCGCCGCCGGCCGCGGCAAAGGCCGCGAGCGCCAGGCTCTGCAGGTGTCGCTCGGCCGGCTGCGACAGACCCGAGGGACAGAGATAGCGGGTGTCGTCGCGGAAGTACTTGGCCTCGTAGTCGTAGAAGCTCCGCGGCGTCTCGATGCGGATCGAGGGCAGTGCCTCGCCCTGCAGCAACGCCACCGTGTACTCCCCGCCGCTGATCCACGACTCCGCAAATACGCTGCCGTCGACCGCGGCCGCCGTCGCGTAAGCGGAAGGAAGCGCCTCCGCGGTCTCGACCTTCGTCATCCCGACGCTCGAGCCCTGCGTGGCGGGCTTCACGATGAGCGGCAGCCGCAGCCGCTCGAGCGCCAGCTCGAAATCCTGCGGCCCGCGCAGCTGCAGCGAATCGGGCGATGCGACTCCGATCGCCTGCGCGAGACGCTTGGTGCGCAGCTTGTCCATCCCGATCGCGGAGCCGGCGACGCCGCTGCCCGTGTAGGGAATGCCGAGATATTCGAGCGCGCCCTGCACGGTCCCGTCCTCGCCGCCAGGGCCGTGGAGCGCGATCCACACGCGATCGAAGTGTTGCGCGACGAGATCCGACAGCGACTGCTCGCGCGGATCGAAAGCCGTGGCCGCCACGCCGCGCCGACCCAGCGCGGCGAGCACTGCGTTGCCGGAAAGCAGTGAGATCTCGCGCTCGCTCGAATCACCGCCGAGCAACACGGCCACGCGCCCGAACTCCGCAGGATCGCTGGCATGCCGGGCGAGCTTGGCGTCGTAAGCAAGCCGCATCAGCGCCTCTCCTCGCCCACGATGCGCACTTCCGTCTGCAACCGCACGCCATGCGCGCGCTGCACCTCGTCCTGCACGCGCACGATCAGGCTCTCGACGTCCGCCGCCGTGGCCGCGCCATGGTTGATGATGAAGTTGGCGTGCTTCATCGACACCGACGCATCGCCGATCCGCAGCCCTTTCAGGCCCGTCGCCTCGATCAGGCGCGCCGCGTGATCGCCCGGCGGATTGGTGAACACCGAGCCGCAGCTCCACTCGCCGATCGGCTGCGTCGCCTTGCGCCGCTCCAGGAGAGCCTGTATGTCCATTGGCTCAAAGTCGCCTGCGGCGCTTTGCCCGGCCCCTCCTGGGCCTCGCCCCTCCGGGGCCGGCTCCCGCCGTCCAAAATCGCTCCCGGCGATTTTGTGAGCGGCCAGCCCTGTTGCCGCATCCGACTCCGCGGCCGCGGGAACGGCCCGGGGCCGCTTACCGGTTTGCTTTCGTGCTTCGAAGCGCAGCCTGGCGGAGAGAAACCACTCCTCCACCGCCGGCGCCTCCACGTGCCGGTAGCTCACCCGATACTCGTCGGCCGTCCGGCGATGCTCGCGGCCGCCGCGATCGATGGTCTCGACCTCCACGACGTGCCGCCATGTCTCGCCGCCGAAGGCACCGGCGTTCATCGCCAACGCGCCGCCCAGGGTGCCGGGAATGCCGGCGAAGAACTCCGCTGGACCAAGGCCCCACTTGATGCACTGCCGGGCAATGCGAGCGCACGCGACGCCTGCCTCGCCGTACACGATGTCGTGACTCGTGCGCTCCAGCCGGTCCAGCGTGCCGCGTGCGCTGATGACGACGCCCGCGATGCCTCCATCGCGCACGAGGAGGTTGCTGCCGAGCCCGACCCAGCACACCGGCATATCCCCCGGTACGCTCCGCAGGAAAGCCGCGAGATCCATCCGGTCGCGCGGTGTGAAGTAGAGCTCCGCGGGGCCACCGACGTGCCACGACGTATGGCGGCTCATCGGCTCGTTGCGCCGGATGCGCGGCATGAACTCCTGCGCGATGGCGAGCATCAGGTGCTCCCCTTCGGCGGCAGCAACGCGGCAAAGCGCTCCGCCAGCCTGTGCGCCACCGCGCTGATGTTGCCAGCGCCCATGGTCACTATCACATCGCCATCGCGGATGACGTCCTTCAGTGCCTCGGCCAGCTCTTCGACGCGCTCGACGAACAGCGGTTCGACCTGTCCACGGCCGCGTACTGCGCGGCAGATCGCGCGGCCGTCCGCGCCAGCGATCGGGGCCTCGCCCGCAGCGTAGACCTCGGTAACGAGCAACACGTCGGCCGTCGCCAGCACCTTGCCGAAGTCATCGATCAGGTCATGAGTCCGCGTGTAACGATGAGGTTGGAACGCCAGCACGATGCGCTGACCGGGGTAGCCCTGGCGCAGCGCCTCCAGCGTTGCGGCCACCTCGGTCGGATGATGACCGTAGTCGTCGATCACCGTCACGGAGCCCGCGGCGGTCTCGATGTCGGTGACATGCTGCATCCTGCGGTCGATGCCCTGGAAACCCGCGAGCGCGCGACCGATGGCCGCATCGTCGACGTCCAGTTCCGTCGCCACCGCAATGGCGGCAAGCGAGTTCAATACGTTGTGCGCGCCCGGCAGGTTGACAGTCACTTCGAGAGGAGCAGCACCGGTGCGCACAACCCGGATCTGCGTCCTCAGGCCCAATCGATTCACTTCGACCGCCCGCACCTGGGCCGCCGGGTCGAGCCCGTACGTCAGGACCGGCCTGCCGACACGGTCCAGGATGCCGCGCACGTGCTCGTCGTCCATGCACAGCACCGCGAGCCCGTAGAACGGCAGGTTGTGGAGGAACCCGACGAAGCTCTCCTTCAGACGCTCGAAATCGCCCCCATGGGTCGCCAGGTGATCGTTGTCGATGTTGGTGACGACCGCGACCAGCGGCTGCAGATGGGTGAAGGAGGCGTCGCTCTCGTCGGCCTCGGCGACCAGGTAGCGCCCCGTGCCGAGCCGGGCATGGCTGCCCGCGCTCTTCAGCCGCCCCCCGATGACGAATGTCGGATCCTCGCCGCCCTCCGCCAGGATGCTGGCGATGAGACTGGTGGTCGTGGTCTTGCCGTGCGTTCCCGCCACCGCGATGGAGTAGCGGAAGCGCATCAGCTCGCCCAGCATCTCGGCCCGCGAGACGACCGGAACGCGCCGCGCCAGAGCCGCCTCGACTTCCGGGTTGCCCCGCGCGATGGCGCTCGAGACCACGACGACGTCGGCGTCCGCGACGTTCTCCGCCGCGTGCCCGAAGCGTACCCGCGCGCCGAGCCGTGTGAGCCACTCGGTCACCGGACCCGCCTTGAGATCGGAGCCCTGCACAGCGTAGCCGAGGTTGAGCAGCACTTCGGCGATGCCGCTCATGCCGCTGCCGCCGATGCCGACGAAATGAATGGTGTTGATGCGACGCATGCGATCGCGCAGATCGGCGCTCCTGCGCCGCTCCACGTCGGGCCGCTCCAACAGGATGCGCCGCTCCTCTGTCATGCGGCCTCCCTCGCGAGCTCCAGGCAGGAAGCGGCCAGCACCTCGGTGGCATCCGGCATGGCGAGCCGGCGGGCGCTCTCGGCCATCGCGAGCAGCTTGTCGCGGCCGCAGCAGAGCCGCTGCAGCTCCCCGGCGAGGCGCTCGGCGGTCAGCTCACGATCGGCAATGAGCACCGCCGCGCTCTCGCGCACCAGGAATCGTGCGTTGTGCGTCTGGTGGTCGTCGACGGCGGCAGGGAACGGCACCAGTACCGCACCCAAGCCCGCCGCGGCCAGTTCGGACACGGTAAGGGCTCCGGAGCGGCAGATCACCAGGTCGGCCCACGCATAGGCCTCTGCCATGTCCTCGATGAAAGGCCGCACGTCCGCGCGGACTCCGGCGTCGGCATAGCTCTGACGCCCGGCCTCGATCCAACGCTCGCCCGCCTGATGGCGGACGTCGAAACGGATGACCCCCGCGAGGCGCGCGAGTGCGTAGGGGACGACAGTGTTGAGGCGCACTGCGCCCTGACTGCCGCCGACCACGAGGATTCGCACCGCCCCCTCACGCCCGGCGAAGCGCTCCGCCGGCGGCCGCAACGCGCTGATATCGCGGCGCACGGGGTTACCGACGGTGCGCGCCTTCACGCCCGCCGTAAAGCTGTCCGGGAAAGCTTCCAACACCTCGCGCGCGAAGTGCGCCAGGCAGCGGTTGGTGAAGCCGGCGATCGCGTTCTGCTCGTGGATGATGAGCGGCCGGCGCGTGAGCCAGGCGGCGATGCCGCCGGGTCCGGTGACGAATCCGCCGAGGCCGACCACGATCGCGGGCTGCCGCCGCCGCATCACGCTCAGCGCCTGCGTCAGCGCCACGGCGAGCCGCCACGGCGCCGCGAGCAGCGTGCGCCATCCCTTGCCGCGCAGGCCGCCGACCGACAGCCATTCGATCGGGATGCCCTCGGCCGGAATGACCCTGGCCTCGAGCCCGCGGCGGGTGCCCAGCCAGATGACCTCGACCGCCTGCTCGCGCAGGCGCCGGGCGAGCGCCAGCGCCGGAAAGACGTGGCCGCCTGTGCCGCCCGCCATGATGAGGATGGGCCGGCCGTTGCGAGGCCCCGTCCCTGCGCCTCGCCTTTCGGGCCGGCTGCCGCCGTCCAAAATCGTTCCAGACGATTTTGTCATCCGCCGCCCCGCATGACGGTAGCCGAGCCCCGGCGTTCCAACATCGTCTCGTGATAGACCCGCAGCAGCATGCCCACCCACACCAGCGTCACGATGAGGCTCGAGCGGCCGTAGCTCATCAACGGCAGCGTCAGTCCCTTGGTCGGGAGCGACCCCATGTTGACGCCGATGTTGATGAAGGCCTGGACTCCGACCCAGAGCCCGAAGCCGGCGGCGAGGTAGCTCTGGAAGTCCAGGCCCGCCTGCGAGGCGAGCCGTGCGATGTAGAACGCGCGCCAGATGAGACCGATGAAGAGCCCGAGCGTGAGCAGCACGCCGAGCAGCCCCAGCTCCTCGGCGAGCACGGCGAAGAGGAAGTCGGTATGCGCCTCGGGCAGGTAGAAGAGCTTCTGCACGCTGTTGCCGAGCCCGACACCGAGCCATTTGCCGCGCCCGATGGCGATCAGCGACTGGGTGAGCTGGAAGCCGCTGCCGTAGGCGTTCGCCCAGGGATCGAGGAAGCCCGTCAGGCGCCGCAGCCGGTAGGCCGAAGTGACGGCGAGCAATGCGAAGAGAGCGGCGGCCACCGCGGTCACCAGGACAACATAGCGCAGGCGCGCACCCGCGATGAAAAGCATGCCGAAGCCGGTGGCGAAGAGCACCGTGGCGGCGCCGAAGTCGGGTTCCCCGAGGAGCAGCACCGCCACCAGCCCGAGCAGCAGCAGCGGCTTGGCGAGTCCCATGAAGGTTTCGCGCAGCTCATCCTGGCGCCGTGCCGCGTAGCTCGCGATGTAGACCAACACCAGCACGCGCGCGAGCTCCGAGACCTGGAAGCTGACGCCCCCGAGCCGCAGCCAGCGCCGGCTGCCGTTGACCACTTCGCCGAGTCCGGGCACGAGCACCACCAGCAGCATGACGAGCGCCGCGCCGAGGAGCACGGTGGAGAGGCGCTCCCAGCGCTCCATCCTGAGGCAGAAGACGAGCACCGCCCCGGCGGCGCCCACGAGAGCGGTCATGACCTGGCGCTCGAGGTAGTAGAAAGGATTGCCCGTATCGCGGCTCGCGATGGAGATGGAAGCGGAGGTCACCATCACCAGTCCGAGCAGGAGCAGCGCCAGCACCAGGGAAAGCGTGGCACCGTCGAGGTGCACGGCCAGACGCCCGGACGCGCGTGCGCGGGTCGTTTGGCTGAGAGGAGCCCGCAGCCTGTCTTCCAAGGTGCTCATGCCGCCAACTCCTGCACCGCCTGCGCGAATACCGCGCCGCGATGGGTATAGTCGCGGAACATGTCCAGGCTGGCGCAGGCCGGGGAAAGCAACACGGTGTCGCCGGACCGGGCCGCAACAGCGGCTGCGCGGACGGCTTCCTCGAGGGAAGCGCAGTACTCCGTCGTACATACGCCGCGCAGCGCCTCGCCCACCAGCCGTCCGTCGCGACCGATGAGCACCGTATGACGCACCTTGTCGCGAAAGGCCGCGGCCAGGGGCGCGAAGTCCTGGTTCTTGCCGTCGCCGCCGGCGATGATCACCAGCGGCCCCTGCATGCCCTCCACTGCCGCTATCGTCGCGCCGACGTTGGTGCCCTTGGAGTCGTCGATGTAGGTGACACCCGCGACTTCCGCGACCCATTGAGTGCGGTGCGGCAGGCCGGTGAAGGCTTCGAGCTCCGCGAGCATCGCCGACAGAGGCAGGCCCAGCGCTTCCCCGAGCGCGAGCGCCGCAAGAGCGTTTGCCGCGTTGTGGAGCCCGCGGATGCGCATCGCCGATATCGGCAAGAGGGGTTTACTGCGGCGCGTGAGCCAGGAGCCGCCATCATGCAGGGCCACCGCGTAGTCGGCGCCGATGGTCGCGCGCAGGGAGAAGCTCAGCGTGCGCTGGCCCGGCTTCGGCATGGCCACTACCAGCGGATCGTCGAGATTGATCACGGCTGTGTCGCAGCGCGCGAAGATGCGTGCCTTCGCGTCCGCGTAGGCCGCGACGGAGGCGTAGCGGTCCAGATGATCCGGGCTGACGTTGAGAACCGTCGCCGCCGCGAGATCGAGCGAGTGCGTCGCCTCGAGCTGGTAGCTCGAGAGCTCCAACACGTAGAGCCCAACTGTCTCGCCGGCGCGGTGCGCCGCACGCAGCAGGTCGAGCGCCGGTTCGCCGAGATTGCCACCCGCCCGCACGTTCACCCCGGCACGTGCCGCCATACGGCCGACCAGCGTCGTCACCGTGCTCTTGCCGTTGGTGCCGGTGATACCGGCAACCGGCGCGTCCACGGCGCGCGCGAAGAGCTCGACGTCGCCCACGATCTCCAGGCCGCGGCGCCGCGCCTCGGCAAAGAAGGGCTCCTCCAGCGACACGCCCGGGGAAACCACGACGCAGAGCGCATCGTCGAGCAGCCGCGCATCGAGACCGCCGAGACGTACGGGAATCTGCGGGTCGAGCCCGCGCAGCGCGGCGAGCTGCGGCGGCTCTGGCCGCGTGTCGGTGACCGCCAGCCGCCAGCCGAGCTCGCGCAGATAGCGGGCGCAGGAGAGCCCGGTGCGCCCGAGGCCCACGATGACGGCGGCGGATGGCTTGTGTGTCGGGAGGGTCATCGCAGCTTGAGAGTGGCCAGTCCCGCCAGCACGAGCAGCAGGGAGATGATCCAGAACCGCACGATCACTTTCGGCTCCGCCCAGCCCTTGAGCTCGAAGTGGTGATGGAGCGGTGCCATGCGGAAGATGCGCTTGCCGGTCAGCTTGAAGGATGCGACCTGGAGGATGACCGAAGCGGTCTCGAGCACGAAGATGCCGCCCATGACGAGCGCGACCAACTCCTGGCGCACCATCACGGCGATGACGCCGATCGCGGCGCCGATCGCCAGCGCCCCGATATCTCCCATGAACACCTGCGCCGGGTAAGCGTTGAACCAGAGAAATCCCAGGCCCGCGCCGCTGAGCGCCGAGCAGAAGATCAACAGCTCGCCGGCGCCGGCAATCTCCGGGATCCCCAGGTAGTGGGCAAACACGTGATTGCCGCTCGCGTAGGCGAAGATGCCGAGCGCAGCGGAGACCAGGGCGGCGGGCATGATGGCCAGGCCGTCGAGACCATCCGTCAGATTCACCGCGTTGCTCATGCCGACGATCATGAAATAGGCGATAGCGATGAACGCAGCGGCCGACAATGGGGCGGCAAATGTCTTGACGAACGGCAGGAAGAGCGTCCGTTCCGACGCCTGCGTGGCCGTGTAATAGAGTGTCGCCGCTGTAGCCACGCCGGCGACCGACTGCCACAGATATTTCCAACGCGCAGCGAGACCGCGCGGATTGCGCACGACGAGCTTCAGATAGTCGTCGTAGAACCCGATGAGGCCGTACGCAAACGTCACGCCGAGCACAGTCCACACGAGGCGGTTGGAAACGTCCGCCCAAAGCAGCGTGCTCACGAGCGTCGTCACCAGGATCAGCGCGCCACCCATCGTCGGCGTGCCGGCTTTGGGCAGATGCGTCTTCGGACCGTCATCGCGCACGACCTGTCCGATCTGGTAACGCGACAGGCGCTCTATCATCCCCGGACCGACGATGAGCGAGATCGCCAGCGAGGAGACCGTCGCCAGGATGGCCCGGAAAGTCAGGTAACTGAAGACGTTGAAGCCGGTATGCCAGCCGGTCGTTCGTTGCGCGAGCCAGTGTGCGAGCCAGTAGAGCACTTAGTGTCCGTCCGGGTTGTTGTTGCTGTTGCCGACGAGAGCCGCCACCACCCGCTCCAGCCTGTTGACTCGCGAGCCCTTCACCAAAAGGCTCGTGCCGCCGGAGAGCACCCGCAGCAGCTCGCGCGTCAACGCCTCCGTATCCGGGAACCACTGACCGCCGTTGCCGAAGCGCTCCACCGCCAGGGCCGCGAGCGCCCCGGTGGCAAACAGACGCTCGATGCCGTGCTCGCGGGCGAAGGTGCCTATCCCGCAATGCTCGTCGGCTGCAAACTCGCCGAGCTCCGCCATGTCCCCCAGGACGAGCCAGCGCCGCCCCTCGAGCGACGCGAGCACCTCGATGCCGGCACGGACCGAGCTGGGATTGGCGTTGTAGGAATCGTCGATGATCCACGCGCCGCAGGCCGCCGCCTTGAGCTGCAGGCGTCCCGGCACGGCGCGCATGATGCCGAGGCCTCGGACGATCTGCTCCAGCGTCGCGCCGGCGGCCGCGGCAGCCGCGGCTGCGCCAAGGGCGTTCGCGACGTTATGTCGGCCGCCGAGGTGAAGCTCTATGTCCGTCCGCCCGAGCGGGCTCGAGAGCCTGAATCGGGTCAGGAAGCCGTCGGAGCCGAGAATCGTACGCAAGTCCGACGCGCGGAAATCCGCCTCGCTCGCGATGCCGAAGGTCACGACGCGCGCCGGCGTCATGCCACGCCAAAGGCTCGCGAACTCATCATCCGCGTTGATCACCGCGGTGGCGTCGGCCGCGAGACCCGCGACCATCTCGCCCTCCGCACGGGCGACGCCCTCGAGGCTGCCGAATCCCTCGAGATGCTCCGCGCCGGCGTTGGTGATGAGGCCGACTGTCGGCCGCGCCACCTTGACGAGGTCCGCGACCTCCCCTGCGCGGTTGGCGCCCATTTCGATGACCGCGAACCGGTGTCCGGGCTCCAGCCGCAGCAGCGTCAGGGGCACGCCGATGTGGTTGTTGAGATTGCCGCGGGTCGCGAGAGTGCTCCCGGCCTCGGAGAGGATCGCCGCCGTCATTTCCTTGGCCGTGGTCTTGCCGTTGCTGCCGGCCACGCCGATGACCGGAATTTCCACAGCCTCGCGCCATGCATGGCCGGCGCGCGAGAGCGCCGCCTGTGTGTCGGCGACGACGACCTGCGCCAGGCCGACAGGCTGCGGCGCATCGACCAGCGCCGCTGCGGCACCGGCCGCGACCGCGGCGCCCACGAACTCGTTGCCGTTGAAGCGCGGGCCGCGCAGGGCGACGAACAGATCGCCCGGCGCCAGCGTCCGGCTGTCGCTCGACACGCCGGCGAAGGTGCGATCAGGGCCTTCGAGCCGCCCGCCGCAGGCCCGCGCGAAATTCCGCAGTGTCCGCTCGACTGTCGCCTTGCCGCTCACGACCGCATCGCCTCGAGCGCCGCGCGTGCCACGCTCTGATCGCTGAACGGACGGCGCTCGCTGCCGTATATCTGATACTCCTCATGGCCCTTGCCGGCAATCAACACCACGTCCTCCGGACCCGATCGCTCGAGTGAGGTCCGGATCGCGAGCGCGCGATCGTGCTCGACCCGGGCCGCGGCGCCGGCGGGTACGCCTGCCAGGATGTCAGCCACGATCCGCTCTGGTGGCTCACTGCGCGGATTGTCATCCGTCACGACCACCTCGTCCGCGAGCTCCGCGGCGATGCGCCCCATCATCGGCCGCTTGCCGGGATCGCGGTCGCCGCCGCAGCCGAAGATCAACCGCAGGCGCCCGCGGCAGTGCCGTCTCGCGGCACGCAGCGCTTTCGCGAGCGCATCCGGCGTGTGGGAGTAGTCCACTATCGCGAGCGGCGCGGCATCGCGGCCGCCGAATGCCTCCATCCGCCCGGGCGCCGCCCGGCACGACTCCAGCGCCGCGACGGCGCCGGCCAGCGGGATATCCCAGGCGAGCAGCACGGCGAGTACCGTGAGCGCGTTGTCGGCATTGAATTCGCCGATCAGCGGCACGTTGAGCCGCGCCGCGCCCCAGCTGGACTCGACATCGATGATGAGCCCGGAGATGGCAGCCTCGACGCGCGCCGCGCGCACTGCCCTGGCATCGGGCAGCGGCGCGCGCTTTTCGCCGACGCGCGCGGTGATGACCAGCTGCGCCGCGGAAAGTTGCCCTGCGAGCCGCGCGCCGAATTCGTCATCGACATTGATCACGCGCAGGGCAAGCCCGGGCCACGCAAAGAGACGCGCCTTGGCGTCGGCGTAGGCCGTCATGGTGCCGTGATAGTCGAGATGATCGCGTGTGAGATTGGTGAACGCCGCGGTATGGAAACGCACGCCGCCGACGCGATGCTGATCCAGCGCGTGCGAGGACACTTCCATGCTCACCACCTCGGCGCCGAGCTCCCGCATCGCCGCCAAACGGCGGTGTACGGTCACGGCATCGCCGGTGGTGTGCTCCGTCGCAGCGAGCACACCCGGAAAGCCGAACCCTATCGTCCCCATGTAGGCAGCAGGCCGGTCGCAGTGGCCGAGCGCCTGCGCCAGCAGCCACGCGCAGGTCGTCTTGCCGTTCGTGCCGGTGATTCCGGCGACGGTCACCGCCTGTGAGGGCTCGCAGAAAAACCGGTCGGCGATGGTTCCGACGTGCCGGGAAAGATGCGGTACAGGGGCGACGAATACATCATCGGCAGCGCCGCCGCCATCGCGGGCAAATCCGCTCAGACCCGCCTCCACGAGCTCGGACGCGCCCGCAGACGGCTCGTATAACACCGCGCGCGCCCCGCGCGCGAGCGCCTCACCGACAAACTCCGCGCCGTGACGCCCATGGCCCTGACATGCGAGGAACAGCGCGCCGGGACCCGCCGCGCGCGAATCCAGCGTCACGTCGCTGACTTCGAGCGCCGCCGGCGCGGCGACGAGCCCGGCGGTCAGCTTCGCGAGCCGCGCGCCGTGTGTCGGCATTGGTGCGGTGCCCGGATTCATTGCAGCGAGGCTGTCCGCAAGTCCGCCGGCTGTTCCACCGGCTCATCCGGCGCCACAGCCATGAGACGCAGCGCCGGGCCGATCACACGCGCGAACACCGGCGCCGAGACGTCGCCGCCGCGATGGATGCCGTTCTCTGGGTTGTTGATGAAGACGGCGGCCGCCAGACGCGGCGAGCTGGCAG
>Ga0335072_10008042_pt1 | contig 15311 bp, 13 predicted proteins | sample Lox_Sample_21_FD_206725 | JGI IMG/M metagenome (GOLD analysis project Ga0335072, IMG submission 206725) | Soil microbial communities from Loxahatchee National Wildlife Refuge, Florida, United States - Lox_Sample_2.1 | ecosystem: Environmental > Terrestrial > Soil > Wetlands | place: USA... | reverse complement strand
GACATGGCAGCACTCTAATACTCGTTTTTAACGATTGGAATCGTTAGTTTTCGCTGAGGCGGAGACACGGGCCCGTTCGGGATAATTCTTTTCATGGACTTTCAGCTGGAGCGCGATCGCTACGGAGTGCCGCATGTGCGGGGTGAGTCCGAGACCGCGGCGTGGTTCGGAATGGGGTACGCGTGCGCGCAGGACCGGCTGTTCCAGATGGACTACGACCGGCGGCGGGCGTGCGGGCGGTGGGCGGAGGTCGCCGGGGCTGCCGCGGTGGCCGGGGACGTGCTGGCCCGGCGGCTGCGGCTCGCGGCCGCTGCCGAGGCCGACGTCGCGGCGATGTCGCCGCGGCTGCGGGCGGCGTTCGAGGCGTACGCGGACGGGGTGAACGCCGCGGTGGCGGACGGGGCGCTGCCGCTGCCGTCGCGGGACCGGGTCGAGGCGTGGCAGCCGTGGCATTCGGTGGCGGCGTTCAAGGTGCGGCACGTGCTGATGGGGCAGTGGCAGCACAAGCTGGTGAACGGGGTGCTGCTGGCGCGGATCGGGCCGGACGCGTTCTCGCGGCTCGAGACGCGGCCGCCGCTGGGGTCACCGCTGGCTGTTCCGCCGGACGGGCGGGTGTCGCGGCTGCTGGATTCGGCCCTCGGCGACATCGCCGGGCACCTCGGGTTTCTCGCGGAGGCGGAGCCCGGGTCCAACGCGTGGGCGGTCAGCGGGCGGCGGTCCGCGCATGGCGGGGCCGTGCTGTGCAACGACTCGCACCGCGCGCTCGACACCCCGAACGTGTACTGGCAGTGCCGGGTGTCGTGCCCTTCGTTCGACGTCGTGGGCGCGACGTTCCCTGGGCTGCCGGGGTTCCCGCACTTCGGGTTCAACGGCTCCGTGGCGTGGGCGATCACGCACGGCGACGCGGACACGCAGGACCTGTACATCGAGCAGTTCGACGGGTCGCGGTACCTGACGCCGGACGGGTGGTCCGAGGCGTCGGTGTCGACCGAGCGGATCCTGGTGCGTGACGCCTATGAGGTGCCGGTCACCACGTGGGCGACGCGGCACGGGCCGGTCGTGCACGGGGACCCGGCCGACGGGACGGCGATCGCGCTGAAGTGGATCGGGACGTGCCGGCCGAACCGGGGGTTCGAGTGCCTGCTGCCGATGCTTTCGGCGCGTTCGGTGACCGAGATGGCGGATGCGCAGCAGGCGTGGGTTGATCCGGTTAACAACCTCGTCTGCGCTGACACCGCCGGGCAGATCGCGTATCAGTGCCGGGGGGAGATACCGGTGCGTTCTGGTGCTGGGGGGCGCCGGCTGCCCGTGGCGGGGTGGGACGGGTCGTGCGAATGGACCGGGTCGGTGCCGTTCACTTCGCTGCCGCGGGTGGTCGATCCTGACGTGGGGTTCGTCATGACGGCGAACAACACGATCACCGACGCGTCTTCGCCTTACATCTCCTACTCGTTCTCGCAGCCGTTCCGGGCGGAGCGGATCCGGACGCTGCTCTCCGGGTCTGGTTCGCTGAGCGCGGCTTCGCTGGCCGGCATGCAGGCTGACACCGTGTCGTGGGCGGCGCTGGCGTGGATTCGGGTGCTCTCCGGGCTCGGGCCTTTCGCGGACTCCGGCGCTGAGTCGGCGCGGGCCCTGCTGGCCTCGTGGGACGGCGATCTTGGTGTCGGGTCCGGTGCGGCGTTGCTGTTCGCGTGTTTCCAGCGGGCACTGGCCGACGGGCTGTACCGGCCGTTGCTCGGGGACCGGACGTGGGAGTGGATGGCGTCGGGTGTTCCGGCACCCACGGTGACCTTGGTGCGGCGGTGGCTGGCCAACGACACCTGGGATCTGCTTGGCGGGCCGACGCCGGACGCGAGCGTCGGCGCGGAGCGGAGCGAGCGGGTGCTCGCGGCCGTGCCCGCGGCGCTGGCTGCCGCCTGGGCTTCAGCGGCTGAACAGGGCGGGGGTGACCCGGGGCTATGGCGGTGGGGTGACGTCCACCAGGCGACGCGGGTGCATCCGGTGCCCGGGGTGGGGCCGCTGCCCGGCGTGCCGATGGGCGGCGACGCCGACACCATCCAGGCGGCCGGGTACGGGTGGAAGGCGGGGAGCCCGTTTAGCGTACTGAGCTTGTCGGTGTACCGGCAGGTCGTGGACCTTGCTTCGGCTGACAGCGCTAGCTGGGTCGTCCCTGGCGGGGCATCTGGCGATCCGGAAAGCCCGCACTTCGCCGACCAGCTCGCCGAGTGGGCGGAGCACCGGCGAATCCCGATGACCAGCCGCTCTTGACAACCCGGGGTTGACATTGACAACCCCCGGTTGTCAGAATTGAGGGCATGAGCAAGCAGGTCGAGACGGCCGAGCACCAGGAGATGGTCGCGCGGCTGAAGGAAGTGCGGGCGGGCGCCATCGAGGCGGCCCGGCGAATGATGGAACTGGCGCGGGAGCGGCGGCGGATCATAGAGGCGCTGCTCGCCGAGGGGTTCTCGCAGGCCGACCTCGCGCGGGAACTGGGGGTCACCCGGCAGGCGATCCAGAAGATGATCGCCGCAGGGGCCGAGCGGCGGGGAAGTAGCAGTGCGCCGTAAGGGATTAGAAGACGACTACTTCGGCGCCGACCGGGAGGTGGTCGTTGTAGTAGCGGGCGTTCTGGTCCGTCAGGTGGACGCAGCCGTGGGAGGGGGTTGTCAGGCTGCCGCCGTGGAAGGCGATGCCGCCTGGGGCGAAGAAGACCGCCCACGGCATGGGCTCGTGGTAGATGTTGCTGACGAAATTCGCGCCCGCCTTCCAGGAGACCTGGAAAGTGCCGCGCGGGGTCGCGTGGGCGCTTCCCGGCGGGCCTGGTTCCGCCTGGACCGGGCCGAAGGTGATCTTGCCAGCCGTCTGGAGCCAGGTCAGGTGCCTGGTCAGGTCTACGCAGGCGGTGGCCTTGGCGGGGCAGGATTCGCGGTCAAGCGCTGTCAGCGTCAGGGGGAACGACGGTGTTGGCTGTGAAGTAGCCGGGGTTGGCTGGGTGAGGCGGCGAGGGACGTTCCTCGTCGCGCTCTGCTCGGCGTGTCCCGTGGTCCCGGTGGCGCGCCGGACAGCCGGGTTAGGGGAAGCGATGGCCGCGGTGGTCACCACCACCACGGAGGAGGCCGCTACGGCTACCAGGGCCGCCAGGCGGCGGGCGGACTGACGCTTACCGGTGCGGCTGGCCGGTTCCGCGTACGCTCCGACCTGGCCGAGCCGTCGGGCCGTGGCGCGCCTGCTTCTTGCCTGCATGTCACCGCCCTCGCCCTTAGCGACCCAAATGCGAACGTCTAACTACTTACAGTTAGCACACCTGTGCGACGTTCCATGGGAGAACGGGGAAGGCGCGCCGGCGAGTCGGGCGCTTCGCCTAGCCTGTCGGGTATGTCGGTGCTGTGGGAGCGGCTCTCGGGAACGCAACCGGTGCCGCCGGTGTGGGTGGTCGCGGTGGCCGGGCTGGCGGCGCTAGCGGTGGTGCTCGACGTGCGGCTATGGCACGTGACGCGAAATGCGATCACGATCGCGCATGAGGGCGGGCATGCGCTGATCTCCGTGCTGAGCGGGCGGCGGCTGGAGGGAATCCGGCTGCATTCGGACACGTCGGGCGAGACGGTGTCCCGGGGCAAACGGACCGGGCCGGGGATGGTGCTCACCGCGTTCGCGGGGTACGTGACGCCGCCGTTGCTCGGCGCCGGGGCCGCGGTGCTGCTGTTCACGCACCACATCACGCTGCTGCTGTGGGCGTTCCTGGCGCTGCTGCTCGCCGCGTTCGTCATGATGCGCAACGCGTACGGGGTCGTGGTGGCGCTGGTGGCGGGGGGCGCCGTGTTCGGGGTGACGGCGTACGCGACGTCGCTGGTGCAGGCGTTGTTCAGCTACGGAGTGGCGTGGTTCCTGCTGTTCGGGGGGCTGCGACCGGTCGTGGAGCTGGCGCGGTCGCAGCGGCGGGACCGGCGGCGCTGGCGGGGCGGGGTCTCGGACGCCGACCAGCTCGCGCGGCTGACCGGGGTGTCCGGCGGGGTGTGGGTGTGCCTGTTCGCGCTCATCGCGCTGGTGGCGATCGTCGTGGGGGCGCGGTTGCTCGTGCCGGCGTCGGTGCATGTGCCGACGGTGCGGTAAGTCCGAGGGGTTGTCCTCGATGGCGGCCAGGCATTCGCGGGCCGCGGCTTCGTCGGCGCGGGGAACCAGCACCTTGACGCCCTGCAGTTGCAGCTCCGGCTGCCGTGCTCCGGCGCCCTGCATGGACATGGCCGCTCGCAGGCCGCCGCTGCGCAGCATGCCGACGATCAGCTCCGCCTCTGTGCTGCTCGTGACGACCGCCACGCACACCGGCTCGTTCTCGTCTTCGAACCCCGTACCCGGGTAGTTCGGCTGCTTGTGCTTCATGCCTCCGCCTATGGCACTAGGACGGTGCGCTCGCCGGGCGCCTCGTCGCGGGTCCAGGCCTGTGCTACGTCTGCCAAAGGCACTCTATTCGCTTTGACCGCGATCGCGCCGTCGCTGATCGCGTCGATCAGCGACGGCATCTCGGCCAGGTAGTCCGCTGGGCCAACGGCACCCTGGCCGCTGCCCTGGACGCGCAGGTTGGCCGAGCGCAGGGCCACTGACGGGAGTTCGATCGTGGGGCCGGCGACCGCGCCGATCTGGATCCAGTTGAGCGCGCGGCTGCGTTCGGACCGGGCGGTGAGGAGGGCGGTCATCGCCTGCTGCGCGGGCTTGCCCCAGAGATAGTCGATGACGATGTCCGTGCCGGCGGCCGCGGCGGCGAGTGCGCTGCCGGTCGCCTCGCTGTCGGAGGTCAGCTGGACGATGTCGTCGGCGCCGGCCGACGTGAGCGCCTGGAGCCGGCCGAGGTCGCGTCCGGCGCCGACCACGCGTCCGGCGCCGAGCAGCTTGGCCACCTGGACAGCCATCGCTCCCGCGTTGCCTGTCGCGCCGAGGATCAGCACGCTGTTTCCCGGCTCGATCGGGACGCGGCGGCGCAGGGCGACCCAGGACGACATCGCCGGGTTCATCGCGGCGGCGATCTTCGCGACGTCGGCGTCGCCGGGCAGCACGACCGAGCGGCGCGCGTCGGCCAGTGCCTTGTCCGCCATCGTGCCGATCACGTCGTCGGCCGCCACGAAGTAGACCAGCCTGCCGTCGGGCCGCTGGCCGACGGCGTCGATGCCGGGGATCATCGGCAGCGTGCCGGTACTAGTGTAGTGCGCCCCCGCGGCGTCGGTCCTGACACGCGGGTGGAGGCCGGCGGCGAGGACGTCGACTAGCGCCTGTTCCTGGCTGCGCGGGCCCGGGACCTCGAACCGCTGGTAGTGCGGCGGCTCCGCGAACGATGTGACGACGGCCGCGTTCATCATGGCCATGGCGGCGCCTCCCCTTTCATTGAGTATTTAGTTGGTGGCACGTACTAAATTTAGTTTGTGTCACGTACTAAAGCAAGTAGACTTCCTTCATGGCTTCGCGTCAGCAGCTGAGCCCCGCCGACGGGCTGGCTCAGCTCTCCTTCGCGGTTCAGGGCATGCTCGAGCGGCGGGCCGCGGACCATGACCTCTCGATCATCCAGGCGCGCCTGCTAGGAGTGCTGCGAGACCGCACCCCGACCATGAACGAGCTGGCGCGGATCCTGGGACTCGACAAGTCCAGCGTCACCGGCCTTGTCGATCGCGCTGAGCGACGGGGCCTGGTCGCGCGCGTTCCGTCGACCACGGACCGGCGGGTGGTGCTGGTCAGCCTTACCGAGGACGGCCGGGCGCTCGTGTCCCAGGCGGCGGAGGGCTTCGAGACCGACGTGCTGACGATGCTCGGCCGGCTGCCGTCGCGGGATCGCGAGGCGCTATCCAGGCTTGTCAGCCGGCTGCTCGCCGCCCATGCGGCCGATCAGGGAATCGACCTGTTCCCGGTTCATCCGCCGAGCACTTCCCCGTCAGGAACATGACGCGGACCGGTTACCCGCACCTCGCCTACGGCCACGACGCCCGCGCCGAAAGTGACGTCACCCTCGACCTCGAACCGGCGGCAGCGGCGCAGCGACGGCGGCCCCGCGGGAAACCGCTGCTCGAAATCGGGCAGCAGCTTGTAATAGTCCTCATCCAGCGTGACCACGGGCTCCTGACCGTCGAAGCTGGGCCTCATCTCCCCGTCGCCGGTGAGCTCATAGGCGTCGGAGCGCACGACGAGCAGGTCGTTGGTGGTCTTCACCGGGGCGAACCGCAAGCGGGGCACATGGGCCGCCCGGGCGCCGGGGATCGAGCCGATCGCCGCGCCCATGGCCGACTCGAGCTGGATCACCGGAGTGCTGTCCGGATCCCGGGGGTCGACGGTCTTGCGATTGACGATGAGCGGCAGGTACGGCGCCGCCCGGTCGGCGGTTTGCAGGTCCTTGAGCGCGCGCAGGTCGATCCAGATGTTGTTGGTGTTGTACCAGCGCCAGCGTTCGACGTCGGTGAACGAGTCGTCGCCGTCGGGCACCTGGGCGGTCTCCCGCAGCACCAGCCGGTCCTGATAGCAGGCGAGGTGACCGCCCTTGCGGTCGGCCGGCGTGCCGCGCACCGCCTCCAGCGCGAACGGCACCTCCTCCGCGGCCAGCCATGCGGCAATCCTGACGTCGGCGAGCGCGCCGAGGTTGTCGGAGTTGGAGACGAAGGCGTACCGCAGCCCGGCGTCGAGCAGGGCATCCAGCGTGCCGGACGCGGCCAGTGCCGGGTAAATGTCACCGTGCCCCGGCGGGCACCACTCCAGCTCCGGATCGGCCGGCCAGCGCACCGGCTCGAAGTCATCGGCACGGAGCTTGGGCTCGCGACCCTGGAGAAAGTCCAGCGGCACGCCTGGCACGCTCAGGTCATAGCGATGCAGGACCGCTAGCGAGGGACCGCGGGTGACCTCGGTATCCATCAGCACGAGCGGCAGCCGGGCGCTGTGCCGTTTGCGCAGCGCCAGCACCTGCGTGGCCAGGACATCGAGGAAGCTCGCACCCGGCTTGACCGCCAGCAGCGACTTCGGGCCCGCCAGGCCCATGCTCGTCCCCAGGCCGCCGTTGAGCTTGACGATCACGAACTGGTCCAGCACGTCACGGGCCTCGCCTGGCGAGGGCTCAGGCAGCTCATCCAGCCGCGGCAGATCCCCCAGCGGCTTCAGGACCTCGCTGGGCAGGAGACCGGCCTGCTGCTCGCCCAACTGCCGCAGGCGCCTGCGCAGGGTGGCGAGCTCGGCGCCGTGCAGCCCGTCGGCCTCAGCCTTAGCCACAACAGCGGCGACGTAGCCGGGCGTATTCATCCTCTGATCCTCCGATCAGTTCCGAACAGCGATGACCACATCTCAACTGCCCTCCTGCCCGCAAGTATGCGTGTTGCGAGTGGGGCGGAGGAACTAGTCCGTTCCGAATAATGCTTTTAACTGAACTTGTCGCGGAGCCGGGACCCGCTGTCGGGGGCGGGTACTTACGCTCGTAGCATCACTCGCTTCCGCCTAGTCGTAGGAGAACCCGATGACCGACCCCACCGTCGTCCTCGTCCATGGCGCCTTCGCCGACGCGTCAGGCTACGCCGGAATCATCCACGAGCTCAGCAGCGCGGGCCTGACGGCGGTCGCGCCCCCGAACCCGTTGCGCAGCCTCGCTACCGACGCCGCCACCGTCCGCGCGGCGGTCGGCGCCATCGACGGCCCGGTTGTCCTCGTGGGGCATTCCTACGGCGGAGCGGTCATCACGCAGGCGTCGGCCGGGCTGGAGAACGTGACGAGCCTGGTGTACCTGGCGGCGTTCGGGCTGGACATAGGCGAGAGCTGCGCCAGCGTGCAGCAGCCGTTCCCGCCGTCGATGCTCGCCACGACCTCCGCTCCCACGCCTTACCCGGCCGTGGGCGCAGCGGGGGGACCAGACCTGTACATCAGCAAGGAGGGCTTCAGGGAAACGTTCTGCGCCGACGTCCCCGTCGACGTCGCCGACGTCATGTTCGCGGCGCAGCGGCCGCTGGCGCTCGCCGCGCTGACCGAGAACGCGACCGAGGCCGGATGGAAGACCAAGCCGTCCTGGTTCCTCGTGTCCGAGCACGACAACGCCATCCCGCCGGACGCGCAACGGTTCATGGCCAACCGGATGGGCGCCACCACCGAGTCGATCGACGGGTCGCACACGGCGTTCATCGCCGACCCGGTGCGAGTGACCGCTTTCATCAAGAAGGCATTTGCCTAGTCCGCGCGGAGCCCGGCCTCGTCGAGGCGGACACCCGTCTCGTCGAGGTGGGCGAGCATCTCCGCCGGGTCGGCGTACACCCGGTACGCGCCGGCCCGCTCCAGCTCCTCGCGGCCGTAGCCGCCGGACTGGAGGCCGATGCCCAGCGTCCCGGCGCGACGCGCCGCCAGCAGGTCCCACACGCTGTCCCCCACCACCATCGCGTGCCGCGGCTCGACGCCGAGCAGCGCGGCCGCGGCCAGGAACAGGTCGGGGTCCGGCTTGGCGTGCCGCACCAGGTCCCTGGTCACCATCGGGGTGTCGTCAGGGAGGTTCAGCAACTCCAGGGCGGGCCGGGCGGTGGCGGCGTACCCGCTGGTCGCGATCGCCCACCTGACACCCGCATCGGTGAGCGAGGCGAGCAGCTCACTGGCGCCGGGCAGCGCGGTCACCGAGCCCATCTGCTTGCGGTACTCGGCGGCGTGCGTTTCCTGGAGCTGCTCGATGTCCGCCAGGGACAGGGTCCGGCCGGTCTCTCGCAGCAGCGCGTGCACGAAAAGGCCGCCGCTCATCCCGATCCTGCGGTGGATCCGCCATACCGACAGGTCGATGCCGATGCTGGTGAGTGCCGTACGCCAGGCGATCACGTGCTGGTAGACGCTGTCGATGAGCGTGCCGTCGAGATCGAAAAGGAACGATGGCATCGGTGTCGGGGGGTAGTCCACGGACCCCAGTGTTGCACGGTGTAACGTGAAGATCTTCGCAGGGTCACCACTGGAGGGTGGTGGGGGATGACGTCGACGGGTGCTCCGAAACGGGGTCGGCGCCGGACAACCTGGATCATCGCCGCCTGCGCCGGCTGCGCGGTGGTGGGCGGGGTGATCGGCGGGGTGATCGCGAGCGCGATCGACTCGCCGTCGTCGTCTAGCGCGGCCACAGCGGCCACCACGATCCCCTCCCACAGCACCGGCTCCGGCCAGCCCGCCGGCGCGGTCTGCCAGGTGACCCAGGTCGCCAAGGACGTCCTGCCGTCAGTGGTCACCATTTCCGCCAAGGGCGCTTCCGGGGCCGGCACCGGATCCGGCGAGGTCATCAAGTCAGACGGCTACATCCTCACCAACAATCACGTGATCGCGCCCGCCGCGAACGGCGGGTCGCTCGAGGTGCTGTTCAGCGACGGCAAGTCGGTGCCCGCAACCCTCGTCGGCCGCGATCCCGTCACCGACGTCGCGGTCATCAAGGTGGCCGAGTCCGGCCTGCCCGCCATCCCGATCGGCAAGTCGAGCACGCTCGCCGTCGGGCAGCCGGTCGTCGTGCTCGGCGCCCCGCTCGGCCTGACGTCCACCGTGACCAGCGGCATCGTGAGCGCGCTCAACCGCACGATCCAGGTGCCCGGCGAGAACTCGCAGTCGGCGCTGCTGCTCAACGCCATCCAGACCGACGCGGCGATCAACCCCGGCAACAGCGGCGGCGCCATGGTCAACTGCGCCGGGCAGTTCGTCGGGATCCCGTCCGCCGGGGCAACGGTCCCCTCGAGTTCCGGTGAGTCGAGCGGCGGCAGCATCGGCCTCGGCTTCGCCATCCCGTCCGACTACGCCCTCGCCCTGGCCGACGAGATCATCTCTACCGGCAGGGTGTCGCACGCGTACTTCGGCGTTTCCGCCGTTCCGATCACGCCGGAGATCGCCGCGAGCAACGGCGTGTCCCAGGGCCTCTTCGTCACCGCGATCGACCCGGCAGGCCCTGCGTTCAGGGCCGGGCTGCGGGAGGGCGACATCATCACCACGATCGACGGCCAGCCCGCGACCAGCACCGATCAGCTTGTCATGCTGACGCTGACCAAGCACCCTGGCGACACGGTCCAGCTTGGGTACCAGCGGGACGGCAGGCAGGCCACCGCCACCGTCACCCTGGGGACCCAGCCCTGACGGGTTCCTAGTCGCCGACGACGTCCGCCGACCAGCCGGGCGTGCCGGCCAGCTCGCTGAGCAGCGGCGGCTCGGCTCCGCTCCTGGTGCAGGTCAGGGCCGACACCTCGGCCGCGGCGCGGAGCGCCACGCGGACCGGTTCCGCCGAACTCAGCTCCTTCCTCCCCAGCCCCGCGGCCGACCACCAGGCGAGGAATCCCCCGCCGAACGCGTCCCCCGCGCCGATCGTGTCCGCCACCCCGACCCGCGGCACCTCGACGCTCACCTCGCCGCCGGCCCCGCCGAAGGCACCGGAGAGGAAGGCCCGCGCCGGGCGCGGGCCGTCAGTCACGAGGACGAGCACGGGTCTGTCGCCGAGCAGCGTGGTCGCCGCGACCTCGGCGGGGACATCCGGGCAGAGGTAGGCGAGATCCTCCACGCTGACCTTCACCACGTCGGCACGATGCAGGATGCGCTCGAAACGGTCCAGGTACGCGTCCCGGTCGCCGATCGCGGCCGGGCGGCAGTTGGGGTCGACCATGACGAGCGCGTCCGGCGGCAGGCCCTCGGTGATGAGGCGCTCGATGGCGGACGCGATCGGCTCCATGACCAGGCCGAGGGTGCCGACGTGCACGGCGGTCACGCCGTGCGGCAGCGCGGCGGCGAGCACCGCGTAGTCAAGGGCGGCGGATGCCGTGCCCCGCAGGTAGAAGCCGTAGCGGGCCGTCCCGTCCGGCTCCAGGTCGGCGACCGCCAGGGTGCTCGGCCGGCCGGCCAGCGTCGGCACGCCGAGCGCCACGCCGTCCGCGGCCAGCCGCTCCCGCAGCGTCCGGCCGAACCTGTCGCCGCTCAGCCGGCCGAGGAACGTCGTCTCGGCGCCAAGCCTGCCCAGCGTCCGCGCGGTATTGAAGGGGCCGCCGCCAGGCCGCGCGACAACCGCGCCGGCCTCGTCTACGACAAGGTCGATCAGCGCCTCACCAATGACAGCGATCACCAGTCGTCACCCAGGCCGGCTCGCATGCTTGCAGTCCTACCACCGCGCCGCGTCGCCGTCTAGCCGGGTAAAAGTTAAGAAAACATTTATCCTGAACGTCCCCAACTGACTCTCTAGTTAACAGCAGTCTCAGCTGTGACGGCCGGCCCGCGTGTCGGGAAAACCGTTCATTGACCGCCGAACATTATCCCGGTCTACTTATCCCAGAGTTTTTCTTACTTCACGTGGGTGGGACTGCGGGCCGCCGTCCAGGAATCCCGGACTGGGCAGCGATTCGGGGTGGGGAGTAGTCAGACATGCCCGAGCTTCCTCTTGTCGGCGACGAGTTCGCCGGTTACCGCTTGCGGTCGGTTCTCGGCCGCGGCGGCATGAGCGTCGTTTTTCAGGCGGAGCATCCGCGACTCGGTAACGTTGTCGCGATCAAGGTGCTGGCACCCGAGCTGGCCAGCGACGATATATTCCGCACGCGCTTCCTCGAGGAATCGCGCATCGCGGCTTCGATGAACCACCCGAACGTTATTCCCATTCACGACATGGGGGCGAGCGACGGGCTGCTGTACATCGTGATGCGGTATGTCTCCGGCACCGACCTGCGGCAAATGATAAAGAAACGCGGCAGGCTCCAGCCGGAGGTCGCGGTGTTCCTGCTCAGCCAGGCCGCGCGGGCGCTCGACGCCGCGCACGCAAAGGGACTTGTGCACCGCGACGTCAAGCCGGGAAACCTGCTTGTCGAGCGCAGTAACGACGACGACGACCCCGACCACCTGTACCTGGCCGACTTCGGTATCACCAAGCGGGTCATGACGCACACCGGGCTGACCTCAACGGGACAGTTCATCGGGACCGTCGACTACGTCGCGCCCGAGCAGATCCGCGGCCCGTCCGTGCTCGGCATGGCGGACCAGTACTCGCTGGGCTGCGTGCTGTATGAGTGCCTGACCGGGCGGGTGCCGTTCGAGAAAGACATGATGCCCGCGATCATCTGGGCGCACGTCGAGGAACACCCGACGCAGCCGACGGCGATACGGCCCGACCTGCCGCCCGCAGTGGACGACGTGTTCGCCCGGGTGCTCGCCAAGCAGCCAGGTGACAGGTACCGCAACTGCCGCGAGTTCATGGACGCGGCCCGCGTCGCGCTCGGCGACAGGGCTACCCCGCCGTCACAGCGCGCATCAGGGAGCTACCTCCCGCCGGACGCGGGTCCCGCAGCGACGGTCATCGACTACCCTCCGGCACCGAGCCAGCCGGCGGCGATGATCGGCTACCCGGCGGAACTCACCCACGAAAGCGCGGCATCGTCCGCCCCTGAGACCGAGGCCATGTTCGCCGTCAATCCCCCCAGCCCGTCCGTGGCGCCGGGGGCGGCCCCGATCGCCTCGCACCGCCGGCAGCCCGACGAGGCACCACCAGGCGGCGGCGATGCCGGGTCCGGGCCCCGGGGCGGCGCGTTCAGGTCCCGGCGGCGCCTTAGCCTGCTGATCCTGGCCGTAGCCATAGCCGCGGCAGTGGCAATTCCGGTCGCGCTCGTCCTCATGGCGTCCAATAAGCCGAAGGCAGGCGGTTCTGCCGCGGCGAACGCGGGCGGCAGTCCTGCCGCGCCGAAGGCGTCAAGCAGCAGCGCGGCTAGCGTCACGCCTAGCCTCGCCGTTCCCACGGTCGCGGGGAAGATACAAGTCGGGCAGAGTCCCAGCTTTATCCAGGTCGCGCCGAACGGCAAGTTCGCCTACGTCGCCAATCCAGGTTCAGGGGCGATCACCGTGCTCAACACGGCCACTGACGCGGTGTCGGGGACCATCAAGATCCCCCAGGGCCCGCCCCAGTCCGTCTCGTTCTCGCCTGACAGCCGGACCGCCTACGTCAGCGTCTACACCACGAACGGCTCGGTGCATCTCATCGCGTTCATCGACACCGCTACCCGCGCCGTGACGGCCACTGTGCAGGTGGACAACCATACCCCGGACCCCTCGGCGACGAGCCCGGACGGGCGGTTCCTCTACGTGCCGAACCACAACACGGCGCTGAGCGGCGCCGACGAGAACGTCGTCGACGTGATCGACACGGTGAGCAAAACGCTGGTCGGCGATATCGCCGTCTCGGCGAACCCGCACTGGGTCGTATTCGGTAAGAATGGACGGTTTTACACCACGGACCACATGTCCGCCACCGTCACGGTCCTCAATGCCAGCACCAACGCCATCATCGCGAACATACCGGTGGGTGAGACCCCGCACAGCGAAGCTCTCTCGCCCGACGGCAGCCGCCTGGCGGTCACGAGCTTCGACGGCAACGTGGTCTTCTTGATCAACACCACGACCGACAAGATGATCGCGCAGATCCCGGTCGGCAGGAATCCGCTTGACGTCGCATATTCGCCAGACGGGCGCTATATCTACACGACAAACAACGAGGACAACACAGTCACGGTGATCGACACCGCGGACAACCTCGTCATCGGCGAGGTCCGGACCGGGAAGGCGCCGACGAGCATCTCGGTGCTGCCCAACGGGCGCCAGGCATACGTCACCGACGAGGGCGACGGCACCATCGAAATCCTGAACATCGCGAAGTAAGGCCGGCCCGGCGGGATGAGGGGAAGGCGGCGATGATCGGCGCTCGCGCTGAGTCCAACCGGGTCCGGCGGCGGGAGCGCACCGGCGTGACTGCCTCGCCCGGTACGGACGCGCGCCGGCTGCTGCAGCTGATCCTGGCGGCCATCTGGCTGCTTGACGGCATGCTGCAGTACCAGCCGTCCATGTACGGCACGATGTTCGGGCAGATGATCGGAGGCAGCGCGGCGGGAAACCCCGGTGTCATCGCCAACCCGATCAGCTGGAACGCGGCGCTGGTGGAGCACCATCAGGTGCTGCTGAACACGGTCTTCGCCACCATTCAGCTGCTGCTGGGGCTCGGCATCGCCTACCGTCGCACGGTCCGGGTGGCGCTCGCCGCCTCGATCGCGTGGTCGCTGGGCGTGTGGTGGTTCGGGGAAGGCCTCGGCGGTGTGCTGACCGGCGGCGCGAGCCCGGTGAGCGGTGGTCCCGGCGCGGTCATCTTGTACGCGCTGCTAGCTGTCCTGCTGTGGCCGGCCGACCGGCCGGGTGTGACCGCCCCGTTCGTGGCGGCCCGGGCGGTTGGGGCACCGGCGGCCAGGCTGCTGTGGCTGGTGCTGTGGGGCAGCCTGGCCTACTTCGCGCTGACTGCGGCGAACCGGGCGCCGCAGGCGCTGCACGACATGATCGTGAGCATGAGCGGCGGCGAGCCCGGCTGGATAACCTGGCTGGAAAACCAGGCCGCCGCGGCGCTCGCGGGTAAAGGGCTGACCGCCTCGATCGTGCTGGCCGTCGCGCTCATCGCTGTCGCGGCCGGGGTGTTCCTGCCGCCGCCGCTGGCCCGCGGCGCGCTTGTCCTGGCGCTGGTGGTGGCCGCCTTCATCTGGGTGTTCGGCGAGGCGTTCGGCCAGCTCCTGACCGGCGGCGCCACCGACCCGAACTCCGGCCCGCTGCTGGCCCTGCTGATCGCGGCCTACTGGCCGCTCGCCACGGCCGGCCAGGCCGAAGACAACGACGGCCGCCCCGGCGGGGAACCCGCATGAGCACCCCCGCCTGGATCCTGGACATCTTCGCCGCAATGATGTTCCTGGTCGCCGAGGTGAGCGCCGGGCAGCTCGTGCTAGCGCGGGCGTGGACCCGCCGCGGTGGCGCGGGCGCCGGCATCGCCGTTTTCCGTCTGCTGACCGGGATCGCCCTGGCGGGCGTCTTGGTGCCCGGCCTGAGCATCCTGCCGAACGCCGTCTGGGAGACGGCCTTCGCCGTCGCCACGGCCTGGTTCGCCTGGTCCCTGTGGCGGGAGAACCGGGGCCGCGGCGCCGCCGCCGTGGCCCACGGCCCTTATGCGCCGCACCTGGTGCAAAGCGCGGCGATGCTCTACCTGTTCGCCGCCCTGGCGGGGCCATCCGGCTCGTCCGGCGCTGGCGGGATGTCCGGGATGGAGTGGGGGCCGGCCGTCGGCATGCCGGTCCTGCGTGCGCCGACGCTGGCACTGATCTTCGCGCTGCTGCTCATCGCGCTCACAGTCCATGACCTGAACCGGGAGGCCGGCCCGGACGGCTACTTCCATCAGTCCGGGCCCGCGCTGGCTGCCGCCGCGGCCGGGACCGTCGCGTTTACCGCGGAGCGCCTGCTGCTTTCCCCCGCTGTGGTGAAGGGGTGCCAGGTTGCGATAAGCGTCACCGTGGCTTTCATACTGATCATCA
>Ga0335072_10008041_pt1 | contig 15318 bp, 14 predicted proteins | sample Lox_Sample_21_FD_206725 | JGI IMG/M metagenome (GOLD analysis project Ga0335072, IMG submission 206725) | Soil microbial communities from Loxahatchee National Wildlife Refuge, Florida, United States - Lox_Sample_2.1 | ecosystem: Environmental > Terrestrial > Soil > Wetlands | place: USA... | reverse complement strand
AAATGGTCTATATTGAAGTGAAAGCAACAACTCGCCCCGAAAAATTTCAATTCCATCTCAGCGACAGACAGTTTGAAAGGGTATAGCTTCCTGGTTGCTATTTGATCTGATTGTCAGGCACAGGAAGTGCATGGAACAGAAGACTTATATTTAATAATCAACGTGCAGAATGTTCTCACAAAACCGACAGTTTCGGGAGTTCTTGATGATCCTATCAGGTTTCTCAAGGATCGAAGAATCTCGTTTGCAACGACCGGAGGGGTGACCGTGAAATGGGCCCGAGAATAAATGTGATTTATGTCAAGGATATTACACGGGGAAGCCAGAGTTTGGCCTGTAATTGCATTAGTGTAGAAGACGAGAATGGTGGGGAGTGGAAAGGTTATTACCCAATTCTGGACCAAACTTTTTAAGCTCATTTCAATAAACTGGTTTTCACATCGATTGCGTTGCGATCAAAATCATTTTGCGTGGCACCTGCTTGTTCACTTGGCCCATTGTCGGAGTTAATCCCTATCAAGTAAGCACCAGCTGTAACTTCACACCTAATTTCGCAGTACTAAGCCTCTTGAACTGGCGGGTAGGCTGACGGAAACCGATATACTTTAAAGCAAGAATGAACATTGAATCCTGTGCATTCGTTGGTGTAACCAAACGGCTTGCTTACCTTTAACCAATCGTGCTAACTGGCCAAAAGTCCACAACACATAAAGTAGTCGAGGGTGTACTCATTGGAGTTGCTGGAACAGTTGTATTATCCGAAATCGAGAGGCGTCGTAATCGGAAAACGCGTAAGGCTGGACTTGGGATCCGAGAATGAAGACATTGGTCGAAGATGCACTCGCTACAGCTGCGGCTGCCGCGTTAGCTTTTCATGAGAATGGTAACAACGTTAAAGGGACTGAGAACGCGGTGGGAAGTACTCAGACATTTTCCATCTAACCTAGACCCAAGGAAGAAGTTTAAGCTGTGGTTTAGCGATTCATACTTCACAGCCCAATATGGTAGATCAATTCAAGTCTCAAACTCAATGAACAGCCCCCTGGCGAATGTTTTGGATGGGCATTAAATAAAGTCATCAAAGTTTTACCATTATCCTCCGCCAGATTACATCTCTTACAAGTATTCCATCTCACAATCCAAAGCTACAGTATATTCAATGCATTGTCCTTTATTTCTGTCCAATCCCCTCAACACAACATCCTTCACGATATACCGACCCACGTGTCCGTCGTTAGGAATAGCTGTGAAATGGTCTTCTATGACTCTGAATTGTCGGTTGGTCACGAGATCGAAAAGTTTCTTCTTCGTAGTGGGGCCCATACCTTCAGCAACTCGTATCCTGTGATCATTTATGGTCGCAACAATTGCATTTGACGTAGCATTACCGAGACCGGCCTAGCGCAGCTTAGATGAATAGCTGATGTTGATTTCAGCGAACGAAGATGTATTCGGCACGAGGGGGTTCCCACACACAATGCATGGGAAAGGAAGGCTAAGACAGAGACTGCGACAATGATGATAAAGAGAAACACTGTCCACGCTGCTGCCAGTACGCGATATGCGGATTCAACCGCAGATGCAGCCTAATTCCGAATGCGGGAAATTCGATTTTCGGATCGGGCTTATTTATTTATATAACTAGCCTCAGACCCGTGGGCGCTTCGCGCCCACCCGTGCTAGATTGTTAGGTAGGTTGGTTGTAGGTTAGGGGTCGGTCCGGTTAGAGTTATAATATGGTGTGCAGAGAGCTTTTGCATGGGATTTTTAAATAGGTTACAGCCTAAATAAGGTAGGTCAGGTGATAAGTCACGGAAAGGAAACAAAATATTTTAGTAATATAGATTTTGGGTAATTTTGGTGGGGGTGCAACCCCAATTTCTGGCGGTATCTCTCCCACTCCACGTGGAATCCTAATCCTCAGTCTCGCAACACCCGCATCACGCCATTCATCATCAATACTTAACAAGTGTTATTCATCAACCCTCCACAATAGCTTCGTCATCGGTTCTTCTACATGGCCTCCGACGAGCTTTTCGATTTCTCCTTAAAGCGCTGGCCACCCCTTTTACGTTACAAGAGACCTGGGCAAGAATCCCCAATATCTCAGAGGGCATCTGAGCCTGTCACCCCAATCTCTCCGATCAGTCCTGAGGTGGATCATGTGCCTCTTCCTCTTCCACTACTCGACAGTGCTGGGCAACCTACAGTCAATCGACTGGCGACCGGGGATGCACAAAACCCCGCAATATCTCCGATGGCGTCTGAGTTTATCTTTCCAGGGATCCCTCCGATAGGTTTGCCATCTATGATTCTCCCATTATTCGACAGTGCCTGGCAACCTAAGGTCGATCCCCAGGCGACGGTGGATACGCAGGACCCAGCAACATTTCCGATGGAATCTGGGTCCATCATCCCATTCCCCAGTCCTGCCCAGGCGGATCGTATGCCTCATGTTTTATTGCCCCTCGATACCACACGGCAACGAGAAGAACCCCCACTGGTACCTATAGTCAGTCGCCTTGCGACGGGGGATTTTTGGCGAGTATGGAGTTTTGGATCTTTCGATGTTCGCGGTGCTCTACCCCGGATTGGCCATTCGGCGGCTCAATCAACTCCAGGGGCTAAAAAGATATTTATTTTCGGGGGACACGGATCGGGGACTTCAAAAAATAATGTATATGTTCTTGATACAGGTACTTCACTCAGTAGAGATTGATGCTAGTGTTAAAGAGTCGAAGCAGTTGAGCACAGTAAAACTTGGGGGTTCTAAACCGAGTCCGCGGCTAAGATCTGCTTCCGCTATTCTGTTTAATAAATTCATACGTAGAACTGGTTCGTCGACTTTACTGAAGCACAGTTTTCGGGGGAAGTTCCGATGATGCCAAGGGAGGAGAGTCCAAAGTATATTTCTTCGATATAGGTATACCAATCTGATGCTCCTATTGACTCCAGACAGGACACCCCCAGCCGTCTTGGGAAATTCTGACCGCCACCGCCGACCTTGGATCGCGGGCAGGTCATACTCTAAACAAGATAGGGTCTCTGTTGATCTTATTTGGCGGTCATCGGAGTATTTGTAGTGCTCTGTGTTATCTAAACGAGACTGTGATCTTCAGCATTCACAGCTTTTATGCACCAGACGCACCGCCCTCCTGGAATCTAGTCAGCGAAGATGGAAGTTGGCCAACGCCCAGAAGTGGTCACACCGCAGTATCATGGAATAACATTTTAGTTGTGTAGACAACCATATTCTTACGTCGCTAAGTCGCAGGTTTGGTGGCGAGTCCGATCTCTCATGTTCGAACGAGACTTGGAATTTCGACTTGCGATCCAAGGGATGGTGCGAGCTCAAGTGTTTTGGGGAAATTCCACCTCCTCGGCATCGCCACGCAGCGACGATAATTGATGATACTATGTATGTGCATGGCGGGAAGACTAAGGACGGGAAGATTCTCGATGACTTCTATGCACTCAATCTGGCAAGTGATACCCCATGGTCTTCTGTTCTCGCTTATTCCACTAGCTCGACGTTGGTTCCATCTCATACCAACTTCTACATCGAGGCGTATGACGCAAAAGGGTCGCTTTGGGCATACCTTGTGGGCATCAGATCACGCCCTTTTCATTTTGGGAGGAGCCTGCAAGGTAAACTTGGATAAGTCACCTGAAACAGTCTTGATCTTCGACACCTTGAAAATTCCCTTTCCCAGGGAGCTACCTCCTGCCGCACACCGCGGTTCTACTCGCCTCCGGATGAAGCCGGCAAGAACTCTCCGGATATTAATGATGTCCTTGGAGGTATTAACCGCACCGAGGATGAATATTGACTGTAGATCATGCCGACTCAGAACATACAGCTGATAGAGAAGGCGACCGACTGAGACTCCAGGACAGTATTCAAGACAATGATGGTACTGCCCACTTTGGCCGGAGAACAGGCTCCCTAATTAGAAAGTTCAACCGCCTGGCCCAACGATGACCGCACTGTCACAGTTTCTTCGCGTACAATGTGCTGACAGGATGGATAGCAGATGGAAAATTAAATTAGAAACCGAAGTGGTGACCAGTCACTCACATTCTTCTATCGGAAATGACCCCGAAATCGTGCACCAAGGTAAGATCGATTCGGGTGCGATAGCCATTGTTCATCGAGTACCACCACCTTTCTCGCTTTTCTGACCTTTTAGATGTACAATAAACTGACCCGTGAGGTGCGTGTTCTGTGAAGCATGAGCTTCGGTGACCTTGAAAGTTGCTGACAGACCAGACGTTTGCGAGAAAGATAGTGACAGTTACCATGAGTGGAGTCGAGGAGGCGATTAAGAATGAGGTGAGAGTCATCGAGAAAGTCCGGGAAAAGCGCGGGCATCCAAATATCATCACAGTATTGAAGCATGGGTGGCTGCGCGAGGAACAATATCATTTCGACATGGAATTGTGTATTTTGAATTTGGAAGACTACATCTTAGGGAACTTCAAATCAGTTCTCGGTATTGGGAGATATTATAATCCAGGCTTGTCCAGGGACACTCTGAGTTGTCTGTCCCTATGGGGTATTCTATCACATATTGCCCGAGGCCTGGAATTCCTGCATGCGAGCAAAGAAATGCACAGAGATCTCAAGCCTCGTAACGGTACCTTGCTTTCCCCATTCTTCTTTACCGTTTCATTTCCTTAATCCCTTTGGAATTATTCGCTGATCTGTGCTATATCTAGTTCTACTATCTCTTGTTGAACCTGGCTGGAAGATCGCAGATTTTGGCCTGACAGAGGAAGGAGCCTCCCGAATCGCGTACACCACCCTCCATTCTCGAGGAACCGAATGCTATCGAGCTCCAGAACTGGTTAGAGAACGTTCAGCCGTTAGCATGAAAAGCGACATCTTCGCCTTAGGCTGTATCTTATTCGAATTGGTCATGGCTCGGAAAGCGTTTCCGCGTGATATCCACGTTTTCGAATACGCTAGCAATAGAGAAATTCCGGCGATCGTTATGCCTGAGACTGTAGATGACCGGGTAGCTTCTTATCTTACCCAGTTAATCCACGGCATGCTCCAAGTGGATTGGTGGCAACGTCCTCCTACTCGCGATATTCTGAAATTATTGAGCAGGCTGGCAGATGGGCGTGACGAGATATGGTCCAAAAGCGAGAACGGGAGATATACTAGAATACACGAACCATCACAACGGAGCAGATTGTGGAAGAGACTGATCTTGTTACCGCAATGGTCGGTGCTAATTCACCATTCGGTTGGGCCCGCGCTAACGAGTCTAGTAAGCAATGCACCTCCGTAGCCGCATTCCAAGCGTCTCCCGGTGGGACAGAAAAACGGACTCCAACGTTTCAATGTAAGTGCCCGACAACTCCTCAAACTTTCATTGAATGGGCCATGTTCGCGCTCGAAACGAGTCTGGAGAGTAACTAGTGTCGTCCAGGTGCAGACTCCATTCGTTGTTCTTTGGACAAGGGGGCGAACCTAGTTATATCGCAGACGAATAATTATTCACTAGTATGTATGTTTAGGTCATTTTTTATACATTAGCGGAATCCTTCCCATCCGGATAGGACAACTCATTTTTACTAATCTGTTGGAATGTGACTCGTCTCCTTTTAATGATATGTTCTTTGTGTACAAAATTCTTCAATAAGCCCGGTTGCTTAATATACGACGTTAATAGATCAATCAATCAATGTCCGATGTTTCTTGTCCATCAGAACCCTCAGTCAGGTCAGTCAGAACTCCGGGCGCCTTGTCTAAACTCTTTGAAGAACCCTCCATGAGGAACCTCTTCTGATATCTCCGATCCCACGCGATGTTGCCTCCACTTCATAGTCTGAACCCTTTCCCCTCTCTTCCTCTATCCCATTGGCAACACCCCAGCGGTGTCTTTGCTCTCGCACCAACCAACCGCATGCGAAAGATTTGGCCAACGTCCTCCTTCTCGGCTGCGGAGACATGCGCAACATCTTGTACACCGTGCCACAATATGATGATTCCCAAGATAGAGAAGCTCAACATCCAACTTTTCGCCAAAACTGCCATTCAAAAATGCTTGTGGTGCACATCTTTTCAGTTTGCAGTTCATGAAGCCTCTTTCGACCAACATTCCGCGCCGGAAATTCACAACTTTTATGGTGACGCAAATATTCCATCAGTCAGAGGGAGATGTTTCATGGGAAAAGATAAAGAAAATGGTCAAAGACACGTGGTTCAAGAATAACTATTTAAAAAGGTTTACTCATCGTTAACTCGATTATGTACACCTGTGTACCATCAACCAACACCTGCTGCCTCAGATCCGAGTGCTCAACGGCCCTTCTCGCTCAGAGCGTTTCAAAGTCAGTCATGCATCCACTCAGGATTAAGTACAGTTGGCGTTTATGACGCGACTAATGAGCAAGGCTTAGACTGAACTTGTAGCTCTCCGAACGAGGAACTCTCTAAAACTAACGGCCTCATAACGATCTCGGCCTTCAACCGGAATCTTAACTTGAAGATCCAAAAAGCCCTCCCCCAGAACAACTTGAGGAGATGCAATTTGATGTCGAGTTCCACATCTTCTCCCAAAGTCAGATCATGACGGCTTTTCCCCACAGCGTAAGATCGAGACGCGGTTTCCTCTAGCGTCGTAATAGCTTCACAGCTTTTTGTAATCGTAAGCAGGGACTGAAATAGCTCCCAAAAGAGTGGGCTCTAGTCTTTTTATCAACGAGGTTTCTGGGTCTCGCCAGCCGGCTGATAGACGTGCTTTCTCGACTTTGAGGCGTCGAAGTTGAATGATTCGTTTGTCGAACTCTTCGTCTGTCATAAGGGTAATAAATTTATCAAGTTCAGCATCGGAGCGCGAAGTCGATATCATTTCCATTTCCATTTTGATGTTATCGGAGTTCTTGAACAAAAGTTTTCCGGGGTGACTCAAGAAGATATATAATAGGTAGTTATTGCGGGACAAAAAAAGGATTTCTCGTCGATCACTCGGTCTGCTCCTTCTGTCTCAGCCAGGACTCTGGCGCAAAGGGACGAGGACTTGACAACGCCAGAGTTGATCGCTGGAGATCTAGGAAATTGCTCATCACTAATCTGTGACACCCTCAACACAGAGGTATAATTAAATGCAGCGGTACACGATTCACAAACAAAATCGATATGACATCCAATTCACTCTTACACCTAGGCAAATTGTAAAAGAGAGACGTACACAAACAGCTAGCATGTTATATATTTATAAGATCCGTCGAGCCGTCACACTTCACCCTCATTTCCGAATACTTTCATGGTAGGAATATATGCTCTCCTTGCCCGTCTTTCCTTCCAAAGAATCCATGCGCCGATCACAAAGGTGGCAAGCCAAAGCAACCTGTCATTAGAATAACGAAACTACAAATGACATACCAAGCCAATACACCCACTCCGATACCAACTTTGGTAACTTTACACAAATTCTGGATGCTGAATGTAGAAGATCTATTATCATCATCATCACCATCGCCATCGCCATCATCACCATGATAGGACGATGGACTCGTGTGTACATCCAGATCAATGCGGATGCTGCTTCTCTTGAAGGTGTCTGAAGCCACTGCATCCCCGATTTGCGAACATGAGTAATTTAATCCATCGCAGAAGAGTCCAAACCTATGGTTATTGAATCTATAACTGGAAGGCTACGCAATAAGAAGTAATAGGAAATTTAGAAATTCCAAAAACACTGATTCTGTTCTTTCAGAGAACGACGGGAATTACAATACAGATAGGGATGGACCCATCCCTTCTTCTCCGCAACCCAAAGATAAATAGCTGAGATGATGCTGAAAAGTCCCTTCGGTTAGCGATGAATACACGCAGTTTTTACCGCAAAGATGGCAAACCCAATTGGAAAGCCATCTCCGCTATTGCTTTCTGTAGCGAGGACACCGCAAATGAAGACTGAACGTGAGGTTCGCATTGAAGACATCATACCAGCAAACCCGAGAAAGACCTGCAGCAAACGGAGACCGATAACAATGGACGGCCAACGTGACGTTGCGGAAGCCATAGTCAGTAAAGTCAAACTCTTCCCAGATCCGAGGTCTCGCTTTGAGGGACTTGGGGTGATGCGAGGACACCGTTGATATAAGGGCGATACTCTCGGTCCCACCACGGTATATAAAGGGTGGAAAAACTTGAACTTTATTTCCCAGGATAGTTAATTGAGATTATTAACTGCCATTGGGAGAAACCTTATTCTGCCAAGAGAAATGAGCCTGAACCGGCACGGAAATACCAAAACTGTATTTCCGCTGAGCAGCCTGAGTAACAATCGGCAAAAGTTGCCGATGGTCAGCATGGGTGCGTGATTGGCGAACCTTAAAATCATGTAATACACCGGCTGGCCGATCGATCGATCGTCCTAGCTTTCTAGTTTCTCAAATGCAATACAAGTATGTAAATAAATTCCCCATTTCCTGAAGTTATGCACATATTTAACATTCAGGACTATTACTAAGTTATGGCTATTTCTGGCGTCAAAGGGACGAGACTGGTAATTTGTCTATAATTAGCTTCGGTGTGCAGTCAATTTCGCATTTCAAAACTTCGCATCTGGATGCCACAGACGGTCTGGACCAAGGGCCCCACGTCCAGTGGACCAATAGCGTAGGTAGAGATAGCTGAGGCTGTCTAGCGGGGTCTGAACGCTATTTCATGTACTATATCAAATAAATATCTACTTGTCACATTGACATTGTACAATCGCCTGTATTTCAATCAGTCTCGCTTTTCCCGCTTCGTCCCCTAATAGATACCCACTCGATCGAAACATTGCTTAAATGTCTCACTTTTAGCCTACGACTACCCTTCAAGCTGAGAGTAGATTCAAGAGTCAACGCTTAAAGTCGACTCCAAAAGCAGAGGCAAGGTCAGTAACTCTTCCACTAGCGAACTGGCCTATAAACTGACTTTAGTCGTTAGCTCCATTACCGATCGAGCTAGAGAAAGGGCAGACCTATTGTACTACAATGGCGATATTATTGAACTCCTCCACTGCCACAACGAATCGGAATTGTATTCTTCTGACTCACTGTCGCCTGTTCCGCATTTAGCGCATTTGCTTTTGAGAGAGGTCGAATGCGGCATCTTGATTTCGGCTCTCGGTCTATCAGAAGAGTTGAACAACTCAGTGGTAGGATCCTTTATCGGATCGTTTGTGGGTTTATTAACGAGAAAATTGCAAACTATTCGAAATGTTGGAGGGAGTTGGCCAGTTGATGATTTTCTCAATATATAATTGCGGACGATAGCCGTTCTCATCGATAATGTGGGAGAGGAAACGGATCTTGTTCGTGCCCTTGTCGAGATTGAGCGAGATTGAGAATCCTTCCAGCTCGAATGAGAGAACGAAGGATGGTTTGGACGTGGCGTTGTACGTGATGTCACTAAATAACTAAAGATCCATAAACGCATCGGACAGCCCCATACTATTCACCATACAAAGATCCAGCATGCTAAAATACTTTCCATGAATAAAGAACTCCCCTTAACACTTCGCCATCACTAAAGATCCACAAAAATTCTATAACAATGCTTCACTGGCACCACATAACGATTCGTCATGATAAAACAATTTCAATAAAGAGTTTTGGGGGAAGATTAAGTCATGACTGAACTACAATACATGCCAGGTTTGGGCGACTGGACTTCTTGCCGGAATTACAGTACATAGATGTTTGAATAAGGTTTCGTATCCCCACTCCGTCACAGGCGGAAGTACAGCGTGGTGAAGCCTATTCGCCATACAGTGCAGCAAACCCTGTTTTTATCATGTGACCGTATTTCCGTGGAAGCTGCAAACCAACTCCGGCCAAGTCCGAGGCTTGACCGCAGAACGCTGCGCAAAGTTTTATCGAATCTCACACCGGAAAAATAAAAGTAATTAAAAAAATAATAGAATTAGATACGTTTTGACTTGTCGTTTGACACTTGGGAGACGGCACGGCAGCAACAGCTTTCAAAGAATCTTGGCCGCTCAACACGGTAACTGTGTACTCAATACCAACCTCGCGAACGTCAAATCTTCTTCCGATAAATATCGGTATCACCGTTCATTGATTCTAATCTTCGGCTACCGCACTCAATTTAACTTCATGTATCAGTACGTATACTCGAATAAATATTCGATCGAATTGAATATTTACGTTAAAAAATTGGTGACGATCAACCAACAATTCAACGTGTTCCAAAATAAAGTTTTAGCTGTGACAAACTTTGCATCCGCTCTTTGTAGCTGTACGTTAAATCGATGGCGAGTTTTCGCATTAAAACGCTAAATACAAGCAAATATGTCTTATCTATTTAATGACCGCCGCATCCTCCCGACTCGCCCACGTCGACGACCAGAGTATAATGTCTCAACTCGATCGGAACACAGCGGTCCCAATGGTATACAACCAGACCTTTCCCTTGTCAAGTGTCATTGCCTTAGACGATACCGAAATTGTCACAGTCTGCGCCCCAGAGCAGACTTCTACAACAACGACATCATCTCGCCATACAAAGACACCAAGAGAGTAAGTCCGGTATAGGTAGAACCTGAGTTGTATAGGAGATTCACAAGAGACAATCAAAAGCCTGTTTCAGGTAACAATAGAACCGGTAGAAGTGGGAAATTGCGTTGCCAACGTTGCCGGCTCCGTCATAGCGAGGTATCCATCGGTGTCTTTCGAAGTCTAATGCTATAGTGCATCTTTGAGCCGCCTGAATCGGTCACGGCAGTTTGTCATGCTTGCCAAAAAGATGGAATTGCAGTGTGCATCAAGACCTGGGGACCTTTTAAACAACGAAGGTAACTCGTCAGTCTCACTATAAACACTGACGTCTCAGACTGGAACCCTCCAGACCGCTTCCGACATCAAACGATGCCATCATCAGCGAAGCAGAAGTCAAAATGCTGGAGTACATTTACGCGTACTTTAAACCGAACCCGAATGAATCAGCCGCGCCGGTCAAGGCTAACCATCACTTCCTGTCCCGACTCTCCTTCACTTACGGACGCTCCATCGATTGTCCTTCCGTGCGTTTTGGCATGTTCGCATTCGCGGGAGCAGTCCAGTTCTTCAACGGACTCTGTGAAAATGACGATCTAATTAAAGAATACTCGAGCCGAGGCCATCGAGCGTTGGTGAAGCGAATGGCTTCCCACTTTGACGTTGCCGAGATGTTTACGATTCTGTTACTCATCCTTGCCGAGGCTTACCGTTATTTCTCATATTCCGAACCCTGCCAACCAGATTCCGCCAAATCTGGTTCGAGGGAGAAAATAGGCATACACTTGCGCGGGATGCGTTATTTACTGCAACAATCTGGCATTGACCTGAGAGACCGAACGACAGATGGATTCGGAGGAGAAATTTGGGAGTTTACAGTTGACTCTTTCGGCTCATTCATAGAGCACGCCGATGAAAGTGACGTCGTCCAAATGGCCTCGTTGTACTACAGACTCGTGGAAGAAGTGCGCAATAGTTCCTCCGCATCATCAACCGAATATCGCGACTTTGCGATGCCCTGCACGCTAGTCGCCTTCATGAAGATTGTTATCCGAGGATGCATGGCCAGGGGCGAAAGAGCAGGAGTAGGAGTTCCTGGTGCTTCGGACTTGGAGACGTACCTGTCCTTGTGCAACTTTAACATAGCTTGCCCTCCATCGGACAGGGAAAGGGACAGTGTAAGATGGCGAGAGGAACAGAGACTGAACGTGCTGCAGTTTAGCGGGAAAATCATTCTGCACGTCGCTAAAGGCATACATATTCCGTTTGCCTGGGCTCAGCAATTGGTGGGGGCAGCTGTTAACCTTTACGAATTTGCCTTGAACACCCCACACGTCAGTCATCTTGAGAACATCGCGGTTTTTTACATACTAATAGCCGCCATGGTTCCACCTTCGGATGACCTCCAATGTAAGTCCCGATATTTCGCGTTTCTTAATAAGTTGTAGATCGAAGGGAGGTGATTGGATTTTTGGAAAATCACGGCACGTCCGAGGAGTGTAGCCAAGTCGCATTGTACTGGACTACGGCGAAACCAGTTTATTTTCAGAAAATTATTTCGTTGATTTTGTATCGCTGGACTTGAAAGGAGTGGGAATACCTGAAGCGGGGAGGTGACATCTGTCGCGAGCCTGACAGCTGGAAAGAGCAACGGGGTGAATTGCTAAGGCAGGATATTTAGCGCCCACCATTCACTTACATACATCGTATTGTGTCCGATATTTATAAATGCAAAGCATCTTATTCATATCTATATGCGGATAATAACCGTGGCGACCGAGTCATGTACCCACCGCGAGTGTGTCTGCGCCCTACTCCCCACCCCAAACCCGATATCGGTGTGCGTCGTACTCATTCCAAAAGGGAAAAATCATTAATATGCCAAGTTAATTAAGACAACGAGAATTCCGATTGATCCCCACGTAAACCAACATACATAAGAGAGTTCATTCAGGTCCGCGATCTGCATTCTCCGGCCCGCTGAATGACGCATAAAGTGGTGCACGATGTGGGCTGCACTCCCAATTCCATATTATTTAATAACCACATTATGCGTCACAGATCCTTTCTGCTCACAAATTCAAGTGGAACTCCTCGTCATTCCTCTTCGTAGTCCCCCATCACAGTTCTGTCCATCGAGCTCCGTCTATCCTCAATCCCTCCAAAGGTTGAAAGTCGGTCGAGCTCAGGCAAACTCGGATGCTCGTCAAGTAGCGGTTGTTGCTCCGGTTGACGTCTCTCCACATCTTGTAGCGGTATGTACCTGCCCATGTGCCCACTCTCTATGATAACATCACACCCATCGCAATAATTTCCTTCACTCGTTAGCACTGAAATGGACTATTCATATACTATGCTTTTTTCTCTTGAGAAGGGTGCCAAGAATGAACATGACTATATGGTATGTCCCGGATAGAATGGCAAAATGGGAGGCAAGCGGCCTCCCGGATAAAAGTTACGTTCTTGACAATTGTAGCTTCTGATAATGATCGTCACTTGTGGGAAAATACGGTTGCAGTAGTTTCGTCCAAAGGCGTAAATTCCGGTAGCGGTGGCTGATCGAGTGCCAGAGTCTATATTTCACGAAAAACCTGCGAATAAAGTTCAAAAAGGGTATTCTTGATAAAAACCTTGTTCATGGGAGAGCGGAATATGGGTTGCCAGGTCACATGAGCGGAATTATAATCTGGAGCCACAATCACTGCAGGTGTAATGACAAAATAATGGAGGGTGTAATGACACGTAGGATATAGGATCTATGCGACTTCGATATCTGTGAGGTTTGAAGAGACTCGTCCCGATGTGTTTTGGTCCATTTGTTGATACTTGGATGGTGGTGGAATGTTGGGTATTTATGAACGCGACATGAAATCAACCCCTGAACCCATCTTTTACTTTCGTCTGCGGTTGTAATTAATACCAATCAGATTGGGACGAAAGCCTTCGCTGCGCTTATGATTCATTGGCAATCATTGACTTCAATTCTCGGCTAAATACCACCTTGGGGTTGATAATGTAATCCGCACGAATGGTCTAGTGCCGTCAAACAAGTACCCAGAAGACTATTTCAACCACAAACACTGCACTGATAACAGATAGGATATGGAATTCACTGCCTGTCAATTAGCGCACGTGCTGCGTTTGTTCTTACCTACTAAAGGCGCATCATGAGACGCTCCACTTTGCTGATTAGTCGCGGCGGTGTTCTTACTTGACGCCGAACTACTGGTTCCGCTTTGCTGATTAGTTGCAGCGGTGTTCCTGCTTGCCGAACTACTGGTTTGGCTCGACGCTTGCGGTGTTACGACAAACTCAGTGCATACATACGGGTATGGAAAACCGGTAGCCCCGGAAGGAATTGAAGCACTGTCAAAGCTATAGGTCGCAGTGAAGGGAGTACATTGTCCGGAGTTCTCCTGAATACTGAGAGTAGAACACGCGGAATATTGGCTGAGCGGTTCATACGTAACTCTGGTAGCGGATGGTGGGTAATTGTAATCATAATCCTCTATACAACATTGATTAACTTCAATCAAGTCAGAGTGATACCACAGCAAGCAGTCAGGTTGCCTGCTGGATACATGGCCCCATCCAGTCCGCATTCCTGTATAAGGCAATACGTCACATCTCCGATCTGGTTTCCACCCCCTCCGCACAGGCACCAGCCGACATCGCCCACACTGGGTGGACAAAATTGATTGACACAGAACGGCAGGTCGCAACTTGCAAAAACCAAGGAAACAAAGGCAAACAAAATAAGCGTGTAGTACATTCGAGCGTAGAGTGCAAGTGTGAAGAAGTGTGAGGGGAAATCGGATTTGAAGGACGTGTTTTTCGCGGAGTTGGGCAAACTCCCCTTAAGTGTTATACTTTGTCGGTTCTCTATCTGCCACCGACAGTGGGATCGACTTATCTAATTTAGACTGTGAACTGGAGTTGGATGCTACTAACGCAGATGAGATAGGGGTGATATGGTTTCAACACGTGCTTGGGCTCAGAGAGTTTCAGTCTCCTTTAGACCAAACTGATTCCGTGCTGTAACTACTGATGAAACTTAATGGGCACTGCCATCTTTTTTTAATGTGATTCGCAAAGTTTTAGCGATTTGCACCCGGCTTTCCAAATTTCATATGATCCAACCAAGGTATCGGCGTGGTGGAGAAAGTCCGTGAAGGCTTGAACGAAATTCACATGCAGACATGGCCCACGAGGCCGCGCTCGAGCAATAAAATCAAAGCTCGAAGCTCGGCCGAGCGAGCTTAGGGGGAAGCTCGAACAAACGGGCCAAGTCTACCCCCGGGCTCGGCTCGCTTGTGAAATCTGGCTCCAAGCTCGGATCGGTTCGAAGTTATGTCTATTCACATGACGGCGCTAAAACGTAATATAACGCCAATAACGGGCTAGTGACTAGAGACCTTCTCCAACATGGAGGCACATGAAATAGCCTATGCTCTCTCGAACCTTCCAAAGGAAGACGACGATAGTAGTGGTGAATTACAGGCACCTCAGTCTACGCCCGAGACACCTATAGCAAATGAATCTCCGATTATTCCCAGCGAAAACGAGAAAATTGATACATCGTCAATCGTGCTTATTCCCACAGAAGACCACGAATCTACCTCGGAAGCCTTGTCGATGGCGTCGGTTGAGGAAAGCGTTGAGGCTGTAAACGCTGGGACTCATTCAGAAGATGTCCGGCCAAAGTGGAAGAAATTCCTGGTGTCATGGATTCTCCTGGCAGCCTCCACTTTGTTTTTTGCGGCGACTATCACTCTCTCGTTCCTTTCTTCCTCC
>Ga0335072_10008039_pt1 | contig 15320 bp, 19 predicted proteins | sample Lox_Sample_21_FD_206725 | JGI IMG/M metagenome (GOLD analysis project Ga0335072, IMG submission 206725) | Soil microbial communities from Loxahatchee National Wildlife Refuge, Florida, United States - Lox_Sample_2.1 | ecosystem: Environmental > Terrestrial > Soil > Wetlands | place: USA... | reverse complement strand
GAGGACTGCGGCGCGCTGATCAACCCCGCCGTCGTCGAGGGCCAGATCCGGGGCGGCATCGCGCAGGGCATCGGCGCAGTGCTGCTCGAGCGGTCGGCCTACGACGCCGACGGGAACTACCAGTCGGCCACGTTCATGGACTACCTGCTGCCGACCGCCTGCGACGTGCCGCGGATCGAGATCTCCCACCTGGAGACGGTGCCGCTCGACGCGGACGTCAACTTCCGCGGCGTGGGCGAGGGCGGCATGATCGTCGCGCCGCCGACGGTGGTGAATGCGATCGAGGATGCGCTGGCGCCGTTCGGGGTGCGGATCTACGAGCAGCACCTGCCTCCGGCGCGCATCCTGGAGCTCATCGCCGAGGCGGACGCTGGGTAGCTGCATCGCGTAGTAGCGATGGGAGCCAGTTTCCGCTCAATGCCTCATCGCAGCCGCAGGCCCAGGAGTGTGCGCTGGTGCTGGCCGCATACTGGACCGGTGAACGAGCTGACCGGCTGGACCGTTGAACACTTCAGCCTGGCCAATCCCAAGGGACAAGGCCAGGGCGATGTCCCGCTCCTCTTGCGGAGGGCCGCGGATGCTATTGAAGAACTCGGCACCGCGGAGATCCAGGACCTGGTCCTGCACACGGAGGCCACCGAATTCGGTGACTGGCCCTCGATCACGGTCTACTTCCATCGAGACCAGGCTGCTCACGCACACTGACGGCGACGCGAGAGGGCCCCGGTGAACTTCGGCGGATGCTTAGCGGGGTGCGCAGACGGCGGGGCTGGGCTGGCGGGCGGCGTCGGCGATGCGGACTGGCTGGACCGAGAATTGGCGATCGCGCTGGCCGCTGCGCGGCCGAGGGCATTTCTCATCACTGACAGCAACGCTAAGCCTGGGCTGACACGCCGCTGGATCGCCGACTCGGCATTCAAAGCGTCGCGGGTCAGGCCACGGTATCCGGCCGGGAAGCCGGCGAGCGCGAGACGCTCGGCGCCGGTGAAGGCCGGCTGGACGATGGCGACGGCAGTCGTGCGCGGGTGAATGCCGATTATCCTGTTCCGCGCTCCGGCAGACGGCCGGCACGCGGTGATGGGCCGTGACTTCGTTAGGCGCGTCGGCCGAACCGGGCGAGCAGCAGGGTCTGGGCGTCCGCGTCACCGGGCACCGGCGGCCGCGCGGCGATCACGCCCGCACTGCGGTACGCCTCCTCCGTGGCGTCGAACCAGGCCGCGCAGGACGTGACGAGCTCTTCGTCCAGGTGCTCGTCCGAGCCGATCGCACGGGCCAGGTCCCACGCGTGGATCAGGTGATCGGCGAACAGCTGCAGCGTGTACTCCCCGCCGGGAAAGTCGCCGAACGACAGGTGGACGATCCGGTCCATCGCGCCGTCGGCTTCGACGGCGCGCACCGCCTCAGCAGAGGCCACGGTCCAGGCTTCCGTGGGGTCGGAACCAAGGACGTCGCCCTCGAAGCGGTCACCCACCTCGGCGATCGTGGCTCCGGCCAGCAGCGGCGGCGCCCACAGATCCTCGCCGGTCACATGGTTCACCAGGTCGCGGACGCACCAGTCCTCGTTTGGGGTCGCGGCCCGCCACTGGTGGCCGCCGATCTGCCGGACGCGGGCGTCAAACTCCGCGACGGCGCGGCCGAACATCGCGGGGATATCCATGTGCCCTCCCTGCCCCTGAACGTCCGCCACCAGTTTAGGCGGGCGTGTCGCGGCGTGAGGCTTGTCCTCACGGGATGAGCCCTTGAAACGGGCCAGGTAGGCGGCCACCGCCAGCCGCAGGTGGTCAGGCAGCGATCCGGCTTGATTGGAGGGGACTGAGGCAGGTTCGGCGGGCATCATCATGTCTTGACACTGCGACGCCCCGCGCAGCCGGTGAATGTGGCGGGACCTTGACGCGCGACAAGGTCTGTGCCGTCGACGAGGTACGTGAATATATCTCAATGGAGCCTTCTGAGATATACTCCTTGTCGAGGAGGCGGCGATGACCAAGACCCTCGTAGAGATCGATGACGAGTACCTCGCGGCCGCTCAGCAAGCACTGGGCACCGTCACCAAGAAGGACACGGTCAACGCTGCCCTCCGGGAGGTCGCCGCGCTGGCAGCCAGGCGGCGTGACCTGCAAAGGCTCACCTCCGGCGCCCTGCCCGATCTTGCCGACGAGGACGTGATGCTGGCCGCATGGCAGCGGTAGCACGCTACCTGGCCGACACCAGCGCCCTCGCCCGCCTGCGCCATCCGGAAGTGGCAGCGGTCCTGGCACCGCTGATCGAGTCGGGATTGGTGGCTACTTGCGGTGTCATCGAGTTCGAACTCGGCTGGGCAACCCGGAGCGGAGCGCAGTTCGATCAGGTGCGAGCCGACCGCGACGCTGGTTATGAGTGGCTAGCCACCCATGACGAAGACTGGCGGCGCGCGCTTGACGTCCAGGGCGCCTTGTGGCGGGGCGGGCGCATCAGGGCGGTCGGCCTGCCTGACTTGCTGATCGCAGCGGTGGCCGATCGAGAACGTGTCACCGTTCTGCACTACGACGGTGATTACGAGCTGATCGCGCAGATCACCGGCCAGCCGGTGCAATGGGTCGTATCCCCAGGAACGGTGTCCTGACCTCCCGGATGGCAAGCTCAGGCCCCAGGTCAACAACTCCACGCGGCATGTGCGGACGTTTCCGCGGAGACGGCACGCGGAGACGGCTTGTGAAATGCCGCACAATGCGCTTCCGCGGAAACGGCGCGGCCAACGCTCTGTCCGCGGCGAGCATCGACGGCACCGGGCGCATCTGGATCTTTATGCAGTCGACTGCCATCACAATGCCAGTAGCAGGCGGACGGCATTCTCCAGGCGCGCGTAGCCGCCGCTATGCGCAGCACTGGGAAACCAGACGCTCCTTCGTTGAGGCGCGCAGATCTGGTGTTCTAGAGCGATCAGAATGACCTAGCTGGAGAACCCCTGGTGCTGCTTCTCATTGCCTTGCTGACACGGTTGAGCCGATACTGGAGCATGGCCGGGAAAGAGGACAGTGACTCGACTGCCCACCAGCAGGTTTCGCCTAGTGGTGACGCCTATGTTGCTGGGCGTGATGTCAACTTGCACTTGTCGCCGGGAGTTGCGCTGAATTATTACGGTCAGCTTCGAGGCGTCAATATTCGCTCTGTGGGCTTGGCAGGCGATATCAATCCACTCGATCTGCTGGTCCAGCCTGCCTCAGGTATCGATAAGTCTGCTGGCAGCGGGGCCTCGCTAACTCCTTACCTCGAGCGCGATCACGATCGGCTGCTCCGGGATGCTGTCCAGAGGGCCGCTGAACGTGGGCCGTCTGTGTTCGCATTCCTGGAAGGCGACTCAGCGGTGGGCAAAACCCGCGCGCTGTACGAAGCAATCCGTGCGATTACCCCGGACTGGCCAGTGATATGGCCAACGGACGGCGAGGAGCTACTTCACTGGCTTGAGTCTGGACAAGTCAACAGCGGAATGGTGTTGTGGCTGAATGAATCTCAGACTTATTTTGATCCGGAAGTAGGCCCAAGGGCAGCCGCACGCCTAGATTCACTGCTGCGTTCAACTAGTGGGATAGTGGCCGTTGGCACGTTGTGGCGGCACCCCTTTCTCGAGAAATACCTGAACCAAGACGAACAGCCCGATAAGTACGCGCCTGTGAGGCATCTACTTAACCTCGGCTTTTCACTGGGGCTGGCGGCTGATCGGCGTGCCTGCATGGGAAAGTGCTCCTGAACTGGGACGATAAGGGTTGTCGAGGTCCTTGTCGTGCCGGTTCGAGGAGCACTTTCTACGTGAACGCTACAGGATGGTCGAGGGGTCTTGAAGTCAGCGGGGGCGGTCCGGGTGTCGTGTCGCATGCCGGGCTGGCGCTGTTGCGGCTGCTGGCTGACCGTACGGGGCTGACCGGGGGGCTGTCCCGGGTGCTGGGCTGCCCGCCGGGCGGTTATGACCGGGGCCGGGTGGCCGCTGACCTGGCGTGCGCGGTCGCCGACGGGGCGCGGGTGATCAGCGATTTCCGCGTGATGCGGGACCAGGCGGGGCTGTTCGGCCCGGTCGCGTCGGTGCCGACGGTGTGGCGGGTGCTGGGCGAGATCGCGGCCGGCGGGGAGCGCACTCGGTGTGCCCTGGCCGGGGCGGTGAATGCGGCGCGGCGGCACGCGTGGGCGCAGGCGCCGGCCTTGCCGCCGGTCAAGATCGCGGACAAGATGCTGACGGGCGTTGCCTGCATCCGGCTGGACGCCACCGTGGTGATCGCGCACTCGGACAAGGAGCTGGCCGAGCCGAACATCAAGGGCTTCGGGTTCCATCCGCTGATCGCGTGCTGCGATAACACCGGCGAGCCCCTGGCGTGGATGTTCCGGCCGGGCGGCACCGGGCCGAACACGGCCGCCGACCACCTGGTCGTGCTGCGCGAGGCGATCGAGGCGCTGCCGCCGCGGCACCGGCGCCGCCTGGAAATCACCTGCGACGGGGCCGGGGCCAGCCACGGCCTGGTCGCAGAGCTGGACCGGCTCGCCGGCCGCCGCGGCTTCCAGGTGACCTACTCGGTCGGCTGGGCGCTGGGCAAAAGGGAACGGGCGGCTCTCGCCCTGGTCCCCGGCGATGCCTGGCAGGCCGCCATCGGCGCGCGCGGGAAGGTCCGCGAGCGCCGCGCGGACGGCGCCTGCGGCAACGACCGCTGCCCGCACCGCGCCTGCTGGATCGAGGAAGCGCACGTCACCGAGCTGACCGGGCTGCTGCGCGGCGGGCCGGGCGGCGACCAGCTCGCCCGCTGGCCTGCCACGATGCGGATCTTCGCCCGCCGCGAGCGGCCGCACCCCGGCGCGCAGCTGACCTTGTTCGAAGCCGCAGACGGCTGGCGCTACAGCCTGTGGGCCACCAACCGGCCGGCGGCAGCCCGCGGCTGGATAGCCCAGCCCGCCTACATCGACGCCGCCCGCCGCGTGCACGCCCGCGTCGAGGACGTGATCCGCACCAGCAAGGACACCGGTCTGGGCCACTTCCCCTGCCACGACGCCGCGCCCAACGAGGCATGGCTATCGGTCGCCATGACCGGGGCCATCCTGCTGGCCTGGCTGAAGCTGCTGGCCCTGGACGGCGACCTGGCCAGGGCCGAGCCGAAAACGCTGCGCTACAAGATCCTGCACGCCGCTGCCCGGCTCGTCCGCGGCGGCCGCCGCCGGCTGGTGAAAATTCCCTCGTCCTGGCCGTGGGCCGGTGAGATCACCACCGCATGGCAGCGCATACACGCCATCCCGCAACCTCCCTGACCAGCACAAAATCCGTCCCGCTGAGCATGAAAGGAACCCCGGGAACCCGTGGAACCCCCGGCCACCGGCCCGCCAGCCGGGCCACCGTCATGCCCCGCCACCGAAAACCCGCGCCCCGGCCCAACTCGCACCACACCCAGAAGGACCCGCCAAACCCCATGAAAAATCGAGGTTAAGGGTCCACGTGCCGTTCACATCGTGGTACCGGATCATATGACTCCCCAGCAGCAGCAGGCCTGGGCTGAACTCGCCGGGAACTCGGAGGAGAACTCCGATCACAGGGTAGCGGCGGCGCTTGACGCGGCCGGCGACGACGGCAAGGTGATTCAGCACCTGACCGGGGGGCCAGAACTCGTCAGCTGCTTTCGATCCGGGACCGGCTTCACCCTCGTCGAGCAGGCAATGATCAGGGCGGTGCTGGATGCGCGCCGACTCGGGCATTGGTCGCCTATCCCGGCGGCCGTGCTGGAGAAGGCCTGCGACGGCTATCTTAGCCCTCGCCAGCGCCCTGGGCTTCCGGACTGGGCCGGCACCGCATTCACAGCACTCACGACTGGGACACGAGCTGACGGCGGAAGTGTCGGCCCAGGGAAGACGCTCACGGCATTGAGCACAGTCCGGACGGCGTCCGGGCAAGAACCGGGCTACCTGCCGGACGACTACCTGGCTCAGAACACCAGCGCAGAACTAGAGGACAAGCCAGCCCCTGTAGAACTATGGGATGCTCTCACCGGCAGCGCGGTCATCCCGGAGGACCTAGAGCGTCTGGGCCAGAGCGCCGTAAGGCAGGGCTTCTACTGGCATGCCGGGCGGCTTTGGGCCAAGGCCATAAGCACCGGCAGTACCCGGTATGCGGATTACCTCGTCCGCCTCGTAACTCGCACGAGTCCAGGGGATGTGGACGAAGTCGCCAGATGGGTCATCGAGCACGGCATTCTCAGCGATCCCCAAGACACGGCGGACCTCCTGACTGCTTTGCACGAGGCCGCCGCCGGAACTACCATCGCGTCTGTTCTAGAGCAGCGGCCCGCCGAACATGCAGATGTGGAGGACGCATGGAAGGTCGCCGGGCTGATACGAACCCTTCACGGACTCGGCGAAGAGGCCGCCGCCAGAGAACTTGCTTTTCGGGCTGCGTCGGGCAGCAGCATCGGCGATGCGTACGACGTCGCTGAGCTGGCCGAAGCTATGTACAACGTCGGCGCCACCGCCGCAATGGACGAGCTGCTCAAGCGCGCTCCAGAGAGGAGCGTCAGACTGCAGGACGAATACTGGGTTAAGCATCTCCTGCAGACCCTCCTAGATATCGGGGCAAGGGCAACCGCTGCAAGTCTTGCCTTGCGGATCGCCGAAAATCTTCAAATAAATGATCTGGATGGGTTCATCACGCTGGTTAGGTCGATACAGGTCCTGTGCGGATGGAATACGGCTCAAAAATTTGCTGCGCGCTCGGCCGTTGAAGTGCAAGTTGCTTCTGTATCGGAGGCAGCTGAGTTGATTGACGCGCTGCAGGATCTTGGGATGAATGAAGCCGTTTCGGCTCTCCTGAAAAGAATTAGTGTCGATCAGGTGGAATTGGACAGCATACGCTCGGCCAGCAGCCTCCTGCAGGCTCTGCTGAAAGCAGGCGCAGGTAATGTTGCCAATTCCCTTGCGAATCGTGTCGCAGCTGAGATCACTTTCCAAAATCTAACGTCTCTTGATGATCTAGCCCCGCAGATATATGCCATCTGCGGTCCGGCGACGGCCAATGGATTTGGAGCCAGGATAGCTGCGCACGCAGATCCTGAAGATGCTTATGCAGCCTTCCTTGTGACTGATGCCCTCCGCAGTCTTGGCGCAGTAGAGTACACTGCTCAGTTTCTTGAAAGAAACCTGGTACACCGGATAAAGCTTGACAACGCATTTTGGTGCTTCCATCTCCTGCGGAACTTGCGGGAGGCGGGAGTGAGTACTGCCGCTGCTGCCCTCGCCGTTCGTGTAGCTGCAGAGGTAAGCTTGGAAGATACGGACGGCCTAGTCAAGCTGGCTGCGGAGATATACGTTCTCTGCGGCCCGCTGGTGGCTAAAGAATTCAGTGCCCGACTGGCGGCTCAGGTGCAGCCCGTGGAAGCCTCCTGGCTGGCTGAGGCAATCGCATTTTTCCAGACGCTTGGCGCGGAGGAACTCATCACTGAGTTGCTAGGAAAAAATCCCGCTCATCAGGTAAAAATAGATGACATGGAGTCAGTTGGCGAGTTCCTCCGGGCCGTCAGGAAAGCGGGCAAGTGCCTACGCCGCAGACCTAGCTATACGTGTGACAGAGGAGATAGCCTTGGAGGACCTAGAGGATCTGAGTCTTCTGACCGAGGAAATATATGTCATCTGTGGCCCGTCGGTGGCTAAGGAATTTGGTGTCCGGCTGGCGGTCTGTGCGCAGCCTCAGGATGCTTCATCACTAGCGGAATTGATTGATTTTCTCTATGGGCTCGACGCAGCCGAACTTACCGCTGGGCTGCTGGAGAGGGCACCTGCCGGGCAGGTAAAGATAGATAGCGTTCCTTCGGCTAGCCAGCTACTTCAGGCTCTGCGGAGGGCGCGGGCCAGCAGGTATGTCGCCGACCTGACTATGCGAGTAGTAGAGCAGGTTCCCCTGGAAGGAGTGCCATACTTTGATCTGGCTCGGCTGGCTGCTGAAATGGCCGCATGCGGAGAAACGTCTGCAGCCAAGCGATTTGCTGTTAGAATAGCAGCAACGACGGATCTTAAGGACACATCGGCGGCCGTGGATGTGATCACTGGCCTGCAGGAGATCTTCGCAGATGAGGCTATTTCGCAGCTTCTTGAAAGATGTCCTATCGAAGAAATCGAGCTAGGTGAACCGGATTCAATAACTGACCTGCTCCTGGTTTTGCGGACAGCGGGAGCCGCGCAGGAGGCTAGAAGGCTGGCCGCCTACGCGGCAGAAAATTTCCAGGTAAACGACCCTCATGCAATGGTTAAGCTCGCGGAAGCAATGCGAGATGTCGGCGCAGTAGAGGAGGCGATCTCCCTGATACATAAGGTCGGCAGAACTGGAGATATACACGGCGCTCATTATTCCGCAATTCTGGAGTTCTTCGCGGCCGTCGATTCCGAGGGCCCGCGAGTTGCTGTGAACACCCTGATGTACGGTCCTGCGCCCGGCAAGCATAAGTCGCGTCGCTGGACATGGAAAGATCTCCTAGATTCGGAGCGGGATTAATCCAGTTAATTTCGTATTCCCGCACTGCATGCAACGCTGGTGCTTGCCTTACTCTAAGTACCTTGACGACTGATAATCCTGTCCCGACTGCATCGAAGATGCCCACAGCGAGGTCATCTGCAGCAGGCTGTGTGTGCTTCCGGGGCACACCCGGCGGTGTCTCGATGATGGCGCGCCGGAGCCCTAGGCAGTGAGGGGATGTCCGTCGCGGCCCTGCAGTCACCCAGATCCTGGACGGCACACCTGGGACAGGCTCGCGAAACGAGACGCGTGGCCTTGCTGTCCGGCTGGTCCTCAGACCTATCCGCGGTGCTCGGGAGACGTCGCATAATAGGAAATAGTGACGCTTGCCATGTCGCTGAGTCGCCAAGCCATAGGGTCTCCCATAATCGGCGATCCGCGCGTTGGGGCTGGGCAGAATGGTCATGCCGTTTCGCCGGGGCCGCCGGGGGCGGCGGCAGGTTATTAGGGCTTGCGGGCGACGCCGCAGAACTGGTCGACTTCCGGTGGTTCGCTGCCGATGTCCACGCGTCGGGGACGCCACCGTGTGGTGGATACCACGCCGGGCTCGAGCAATTCCAGGCCGTCGAAGAACCCGGCGATCTGATCAGGGCTGCGCAAGATGACCTGCGGCTTGCCGAACTTGTTCCACTGCGCGACCGCCTCATCGGATCGGCCGCCGTTGATCACGTTGGTGCTGTGGGAAATCACGAGGTAACTGCCGGGCGGTGCCGCCCGCATCAGGCGGCCGACGATCTCGCGTGCTTGCTGGTAGCTGGCGATGTGGTGCAATATCGCGATGAGCGTGATGGCGACCGGCTCGGCGAAGTTCAGCGTCCGGCTCGCCTCGGCGATTATTGTCTCCGGGTCCTGCAGGTCCGACTCGACGTAGGTGGTGGCGCCCTCGGGGCTGCCGGTGAGCAGGGCGCGGGCGTGCGCGAGGACTATCGGGTCGTTGTCCACGTACACGACCCGTGACTGCGGGGCGGCAGCCTGGGCGACCTCGTGCGTGTTGTTAACGGTCGGCAGGCCCGTGCCGATATCCAGGAACTGGCGGACTTCTTCCTCGCCGGCCAGGAAGCCGACCGCGCGGACGAGAAACTCCCGTGCAGCGCGGGCGAGAAGGACAATGTCCGGGTACAGCTCCCGCACCCTGTCGCCAGCCATCCGGTCGACCTCATAGTTGTCTTTACCGCCCAGCCAGTAATTCCACACCCGCGCCGAGTGGGACACCGTGGTGTCGACCGGGGGACCGGGGGCGACGTCACTCATCGAGGTTCCCTTTCGTTCCGCGGATCGCCGGGAAGCAGCCCTGCCGCCTGGCGTCCGCGAGGGCCCAGGGCGGCCGTCCTGGCGCCTAGCTTTTCACACTGCCAGGCTCCTGCCCGCATCCACAGTTCCTTCAGCAGGTCCTGCAGCATGTGCATGCTGACGCCTGGGTCTGCGGCCCCGGCTGCCAGCTGGTTCATGATCGCAGCGGAGCCGGCCGCCGCCGGTGACACGACGGGATGGACCACGTTCACGTGGCGTAGGGCCGCCGGCCAGCTTTCCCGGTGCACCCACCGAGCTCGTCGCGGGTCTTCGGAGTTGGACGGGCGCTTGGGGCGGGGTCCGCTGTTACCGCATGCACGGCTGGCCCGGCGCGCAGGATGTCCCGCCCGTAGGGTACAAGGTCCCCGGCGAGTTCGCGGCCGACGGCGCGATCGAACGCGACGAGGAAATGGGCGGCACGGGGCTCATCCGCGCCGCGTGACATCCAGGCGGCCCGGCGGTCGCCTGCCCGCTTTCACGCCATCACGGCGTCCCCGAAGGGCACCAGCGACCTTCGGGTATCTGGTTGCGGTTTGCTGGTGGCTAGTGTCCAGTTCTTGGCAGCGGTACGCGGATGACTGCGCGCGCTGTCGTGGCGGTGGGCATGAGGTCGATGCTGCTGGCGCGTGCGTCCAGAGCTGGCCAGAACCCGATTATGCCCCGGCCCCGGCCACCACGGGGGTCCCAGCTGCCCTGCTCGCCGAGGTAATAGTTGCCGAGGCTGTCGGATGCCCACCAGGTGAGGTGCTGCTGGGCGGGCAGGTCGCGGTAGGGCAGCCCGGTGCGCACTTGCGGGACTAGCTCGACGCTGATCCTGAAGTGCTCATCGCGGGATTCCAGATCGATGACGGCTGCGGTCACGCCGTCGAAAGACGGGGTGACCGCGCCGACCGGGATCGTAGCGACCGGGCCGCCGGTCCGGCCCCAGCGTGCGAGCAGCGAGTGCCATGGCCCGGGCAGGTCACCGGGAACCCCTCTGGGCGATGCACCGCCGGGCCGCAGCACGGCCAGCGCTGCCCGGGCGGCGCCGGCGATTGAGCCGCCTGCGGGGATCGCCCCGGCGGCGGTGAGCGCGGCGATCGTGGCCTCTAGCGCGAGATGCGGGCTGTGGAAGTCGTTCAGCGTTGCCACGCGCTCCCACAGGTGCCGCATGGCCGGGTCCTGCGCAGGCAGCGGCTCGGTCCACGCCCGGCTGCTAGCGGGCTCGGCGGTCAGGTGGATCTGCTCGCCAAGCAGCTCGATCCATGGCGTATCTGCTGCCAGCGGCGGGCGGGCCTCGTAGTGGCCGTGCCAGTCCAGCTCACCGCGCCGGGAACCGCCGGACAACTCCGCGACCGCTGTCGTCCCCCTGGCGTCGGTGATGCTCACGCGTCGTGCCTGGGGCAGGAATGTGATGAGGCTGGCGGGCTGAGATTCGTCCGGCCGAAGGGTCACCCGAAGGCTGGTGGCCTGATCGGTGAATACGACGTAGCGGATCGTCAGCCGACCCCAGGGCTGGTCAATGACCCGGTCGCAGGGCACTACCCGGAGCCGGGCGATGCCTGGCGGCGGCGAGGCAGCATCCTGCACAGCCGCCGCGCCCGCGAGATGGCTGCGGGCGGCTCCCGGGGCCGGAGCCGGGGAGTAACCGGCAATGATGGCCTGCGCGCGCTCAAGGGTGATGGCGTCCACTGCGACCAGCGCGGCGGCGGTCGCAGCGAGCACCGGATTACACAGGACTCCGGGCTCGTAGCGTTCGGGTTCCCACCGCTCCCCGACCGCCCGCAGATACGCCTCGGCGTCAAACACCGCCACGGATCAATACTGGCATAGGCCGCTATCGATCAGGTCTCGGAGGCCACCGGCGCGGACATCGAGCACTTGGGCCTGGAGCGCGGCCATCGCACCCTGGTGATCACCCGCAAGGGCGGCAAGGTCGTCACTATCCCGCTCGCCCCGCGCACCGCCCGGGCCATCGACCTGGCCAGCGGCGAGCGCGCCGCAGGGCCGCTGTTCGTCACCGCGGACGGCCGGCGGCTGGACCGGCACGGTGCCGCCCGGATCGTCCGCCGGATTGCCCGCCGCGCCGGGATCGCCAAGCACGTCAGCCCCCACACTGAGGCACGCATTCATCACCGCGGCTCTGGACGCCGGAGTCCCGCTGCGGGACGTGCAGGAAGCCGCATCCCACGCCGACCCCGCGCACCACCATGCGCTATGACCGGGCACGCACCAGCCTGGACCGGGCACGCCCCCTACATCGTCGCCGCGTTCATCGCCGGAACTGCGAGGTAGTGCGCCGCCCCTGACCGTCCTGTCCTGCCCGCCAAGTCGGCCAGGACGAGACGGCTGTGCGAATACGGCATTTCACTGCCGGTCAGGCATCGGACCAGTATCATCACTTTCCGTGACCAATTCGGCACGAGAGCTCTATGACTTTGAACTGGAGCCCGAAGTCCGTGACTGGCTCGATAGCCTCAGCGACAGCGACTACAAGCGCGTCGATGAGATTTGCGGCCTGCTCGCCGAGAAAGGCACCGAACTCGGCGGCCCGTGGTCAGATCACCTGGAAGGACCGGTATGGGAGCTGCGAGTCCGGCTTCGGGATGTTGCGGCCCGGGTAACGTACTGGTGTACTCCTGATGGAAGGATCGTGCTGCTGACCGTGTTCCGGAAAACCCGCCAGCACGAGCAGCGGCAGATCGACCGGGCCGTCCGCGCGCAGAAGACCTGCGAGGCCGACCACCGCGGCCCCGCGACGGAGACGTACGAAAGGCAGGTGTGAGATGACCGGCTACCACACCCGCTGGGCACGCCCGGAAGAACCCGCTGATGATCCCGAGCGGCTCGCGATCCGCGAGGCCCTGGCCTTCGGCAAGGCCCTGTACGACATCCGCACCACCCTCGGCCTGTCCGTCGCCGAGCTGGCTCTGCGGGCCTCCCTCAGCGAAGACGACATCGAGTGCATCGAGGAAGGCGGCACCGAGCCCACCATCCCCCTGCTGCGCCGCCTCGCCGCCGCCCTCAACGCCGACGTCCACCTCACCGCCGGCCACGACCTCGGCTCCGTCTGGTTCGAAACCCACGCCGCCTGAACTCTCCCACCTCTGGACAACGTGGACCCCGGCAGGCGCTGGAACCGCCGTTACGTATGATCTTGGCCGATCGAGGGCCGGGTCCGGGTGCTTGCGAGAACGAATGTTCTGGAAGGTGGGCGGAGGCGAAAGCTGCCGGGGCCGGAGGGCGCGGAATCCACGGACGGGCCCCGGCGGCGGGGGCGTGGGCGGTTACGCCGGCCGTCCTGCCCGGTTTCCCGCCTTTGTTGCGATGAAGGAGCAGGCCTCCGCTCCTGGCGGGATGACCTGCCGTCTCAGGCTGCCGGATCACTGCCGGCGTCGCCTTCGACCCCAGTCGCCGGAACCCCGGGTTCAGCCCCAGCCAGACGGCGGAGTGCCCCCGGTCGCAGGCAACGGCCGCCGTGCGGTGCCGGATCGTCTGCCCGCAGGCCTACGCCCGCAGGGCTACTGCGGCCTCGTGCAGATGGGTCCGCAGGCCGATGCGCCGTGCCTGGGACGGGGGCATCTTCTCCCTATGAACGCGCTGATCGAGATATGCGGGGTCACGAAACGGCACGAGGGAGCCGGGCGGCCGGCCGTCGGTGGCGCCAGCCTCACGGCCCGGAGGACATCTGAAGGAGACCAGATGCGCGGCAGCATCCATCCAGCGCGGCTGACCCGCTCACGGCGAGCGCACCTGCTCGCCGTCGCGGTGCTCCTGAGTGTGGTCGTGGCGGCAGGATGCGGGGGAGGCCCGGGCAGCACGGCCACGACCGTGCCCGTCGGCTCCGCGCCGTCCGCCGCGGCTTCCGGCTGCCTGCTTCACCCGGGCTCCTGCTATGCCCCGCACCTGTTCCAGGTCGCGTACGGCATCCAGCCCCTGCTGGACAAGGGGATCGATGGCCGCGGCGAGACGGTGACGGTCCTTGCCCCTGCCCCGTCCCCCGGCGCCCCGGCAGGCCCTCCCCCTGGCAGCAGCCAGCCCCCGGCCGCCACCGATATCCGCCAGGACCTGGCGGCGTTCGACAGCATGTTCCGGCTGCCCGCCGCGCGGATCCAGGTCGTGACCACCCTCGCCGGCGCAGCCGCGCCATGGGCGGCGTCTGGCGAGGAGGTCGGAGACTTCGAGAAGCTGCACACGGTTGCCCCCGCCGCGACTCTCCGGGTGGTCCTGATGCCCTCCAGCGTCCTGGACAGCGCCGCGAACGCGACCGCGGACATGCTCGCCGGGTTGCGGCTCGCCGTCTCCGGCACCGATGTGGCATCGATCAGCTGGAGTCTGGGGGAACACTACTTCACCACGGCTCAGGTGGCCGAGATGCACTCCATACTGCTGGGTGCAGCCGCGCGCCACGTCACGGTGATCGCCAGCTCCGGCGACAACGGCGCGCTCAGCGACGATGACTTCGGCAAGCCGGTCAAAGAGGTCAGCCTGCCGGCCTGCGACCCGCTGGTACTGGCCGTTGGCGGCACCGCGCTCACCGCGAATCCCTCGACCGGCACCTACATCGGCGAGACCGCCTGGAATCAGGGTTCCGAAGCACCGGGGGGCGGCTTCAGCCACCTGTACGCCCGTCCTGCCTATCAGGACGGCGTCCCTGATATCTCAAAGACGAGGGGTGTGCCCGACGTGGCCGGTGACGCTGGTGAGCCGGGCGGCACCCCGATAGTCGCCGCTGCCGGCAGCAAGACGTGGATCCTCGCGGCTTCCGGCACCAGCGGCTCCGCGCCGCTGTGGGGCGGGCTCATCGCGCTGGCCGGCCAGTACGCTCATCACGACCTTGGCTTCGTTAACCCCGTCATCTACCGGATCGCCCGCAGCCCCAGCTACACCCAGGCATTTCACGATGTTACTACCGGTAACAACAGTGTGACCGCGGGCCAGGCCATCGTCACCGGTTACCAGGCCGGACCCGGATGGGACCCGGTGACGGGCTGGGGAAGCCCCAACGCGCAGGTGCTCATCCCTCTGCTGACCCGCAGCCAGACATAGCAGGATGCGCCGCCCGGCGTGCCAGCCCCCGGCGGGCACTGCCACCAGACCCGCAACCTGAAAGGCCGCCCCGCCGAATACACCGCACAGAACACGGCGATCTGCGTACGCAGACTCACCGTTGCCTCTGATCCACCCGGCATTCCTAATCGGCGCTCGGCGTCATTTTGGAGTCGTGGAGCGATCTCTGGTGATGACGCCATGTAATCCTGACCCCAGTACGCGTGCGATCAGAGCTCGTATCCGGGTAAGGCGGGCGTCAACGGCTTCAGCTGAAAGGCGTTGCCCTGGGGCGAGGGCTGCTACGGGCGCGTTGCGGCGGCTGCTGAAGAGAGACCGAATCAATTCGGCGCTCTCCACGCGGACGCCGCTTGCGAAGTTCTCTGGTCCGACGCCTGCGGCGAAGGCTATCTCCAGGCACCGCCAGATGTCCGCTATGTCGGTGTCCTTGGACCGGACTCTGGTCGCCAGGCCCTTAAGCACGAGAGCACTC
>Ga0335072_10008037_pt1 | contig 15321 bp, 11 predicted proteins | sample Lox_Sample_21_FD_206725 | JGI IMG/M metagenome (GOLD analysis project Ga0335072, IMG submission 206725) | Soil microbial communities from Loxahatchee National Wildlife Refuge, Florida, United States - Lox_Sample_2.1 | ecosystem: Environmental > Terrestrial > Soil > Wetlands | place: USA... | reverse complement strand
AAAAAGAGCGGCATGCAGTCCCACCGCTTCGGCGCCCAGGATGTTCTTCTCCAGGTTATCGATGAACAGGGCCCGGTCGGGGGAGACATTCAACTTCTTGACTGTGTGCAGGTAAATCGCGGGGTCCGGTTTCACGACGCCCAACTCGCAGGACCAGGTGAGGTGATCGAATTGCGCCAGCCAGGGGAAGCGCGGCCGAAGATAATCAAGCACTCCGTCGCCCATATTTGACAGGATTCCAAGCCGAAAGCCTGCTGCCTTGATTTTAGGGATCCACGCCAGCATGGCCGGGTTGAGGTCGCTCCACATAATGGCGTCTTGTTCCAAAAGCTGACTGATTTGCCCCGGCGTAAAGTGAGCACCGGTGTCCCGAGAGACGGTTTGCCAGTAAGTCTGGCCATTCAGAATGTCGGCGTCATAGTCCAGGCGGTGAGCCCAATAGGCCTTTTCGAATGCTTCCTCTTCAACTGCAGCGATCGATAGCAGATTACGATGCGCCTCCGGGTCCGGCGGCCCGCTGAGAACTTCTCCATAGTCGAAGATCACGGCTTCAAGATCCATACAGAATCGGCTCCTGGCGAAGGCAAAAATGAGATGCTACGGCTAGCAGAAACAGAATTGGCGTCCACGACGGCGTCCATGGGCTTTTTGCTTAGCGAAGGCCTATCGCCGGAACCTGATCGAAGCTGCGATCTTACCGTTTCTGCTCTATTACACCATGCGGGGAGGGAGCGCCGGTGAGGTGGTCTGCACGCACCCAGTGGGACTTGACGGAAACACCCTGGGCCCGGCATCTGGCGCGATTGCGCGCAGAAGGAGCCCAACTATGGGATCTGACCGCCTCCAATCCAACCCACTGCGGCTTTCGCTACGATTTGGAATCCATCCTGTCCCCCCTCTACGCCCCGGCTGCCATTCAATATGATCCGGACCCAAGGGGCCTTCCCCTTGCACGCGAGGCGGTCAGTCTTTATTACCGGGAGCATGGAGCGGAAGTTGATGCCGAACAGATCTTGCTCACCACGAGCACCAGCGAAGCCTATAGTTTTCTGTTTCGCTTGCTATGTGATCCGGGTGATCAAGTGCTGATTGCCCAGCCAGGCTATCCCCTGTTCGACTTTTTGGCCCGGCTCGACGACGTACAACTCGTTCCCTATGAATTGTTCTACGATCACGGTTGGCAGCTGGACCCGGAAGCCTTACGGCATCGCATCACGGCGCGCACCCGGGCCATCGTGGTGGTCCACCCGAATAACCCAACCGGACATTTCACCCCTCCCGGGGAGCGAGCAGTCCTCGAACAGCTCTGTCGCCAGCATAGCCTTGCCCTGATTGTCGACGAGGTATTTCTGGATTATGGGCATCCCGGGCGTAGCGGCAACAGCTTCGCAACCGGGGAGCACCCGGTACCCACCTTTGTTCTTAGCGGACTAAGCAAAATCGCCGCCCTGCCGCAGATGAAGGCCGCCTGGATCGCATGCTTCGCCCAGGCGGAGGCTATGCAGCGTCTCGAGGTCATCTCGGACACGTTCCTCTCCACCAGCACCCCCATTCAATGGGCGCTCCCTGCATGGCTGCAGGGCCGCGCGAGTCTGCAGACACAGATCAAAGAACGCCTGGAACAAAACCTGGCAACGCTGGACGCTTTCATACAAGGCCAATCGCTGGTTACGAGGCTTACCGTAGACGCCGGCTGGTATGCACTGCTCCGGATACCGCAAGTTCAATCGGACGAGGAAGTGGCCCTCGATCTTTTGCTGCGCAAAGGGGTCATCGTGCATCCTGCTGGCTTTTTTGGGTTTGACAGCCGTGGATGGCTGGTGGTCAGCCTCCTGGCTCGACCGTGGGACTTCCGAAATGGGATCGAAAGTGTCTTAGAGCAATTTTGTGGCCAATATCGGGGAATGTCTGAAATTTAGTTGTGCAAAGAAGGACTCAAATTAGTTACTAACACGTTCGGGTCATTCACTTAAAGGTTGATTAAATTTGTCAAATCGATTGATTCTAATATCTTTATAGCCGTGAAATTTTCTTCATGGTCGCTTGAAGTGACCCGGAAATGGCCGTTTTGTGCTACACGCTTCGGACAGGTTAATGTGTCACATTCGGAAATTCGGCTGAAGAAACGGATTTGACTGTCTTTCCTCACCGATGGTCGTTTCTGGACCATGGCCAGGAAGAACGCGTGTTCTCTCCGGCAATACCAGGAGTCGATTTCGCAAAGAACGGAGAATCTGCCGTCCATCCCCTCCCGGAAGGTCGGTCCTTCCAATCGATCCCGCGAAAAGCGTGTCGCCAGCGATCAGCAAATTCTCATTCGGGAGCATCAGGCAAATGCTGCCCGGCGTGTGGCCCGGCGTGTGGATCACTTCCGCCGGAAAAGATGGCAGGCCCACCGTTAAGCCATCCTCCGCGCTTGTGTCGGGAGGCGCGACCTCGGGCGTGGCCACCCCTAGCCAGGCCGCCTGCATCGCCATCGCATTCAAGAGTCCGAGATCCTGTTGATTCAGTAGCACCGGCGCTCCGGTAATCCTTTTTAATTGCACCGCCCCGCCGACGTGGTCAATGTGTGCGTGGGTGACAATGATCTGCCGCAGGATAAGCTTGTGCTTCGCCAGACGGGTCAGAATCTCCGGGATATTATCACCAGGGTCGACAACTACCGCTTCACGCGTAACCTCGTCACCTAGGATGGTGCAATTGCAATGCAGCGGCCCGACAGGAAAGGTTTCAAGGATCATTCCTCAATTCTAGGCGCGGTTGCGGGCCCTCCAAGCAAACGGCAAAAGAGCTCTGGCTACAATGACCTCCATGCGTTTCTACGCCACAGCGGGTGCAGTTCTCAGCTGGTTCGCCTTACTACTGCAGCTGGGTTTGATGCTGGCCCAATCGCCTGCCCATGGTGCCGCCATCCTCGGGACCGTCATTACATTCTTCAGCTTCTTCACTGTCCTGACCAATCTGTTCGTGGCGCTGGTTTTCACTGCCGTGGCCTTTCGTTCCTCGGGGCAGTTGGGGCAATTCTTCCGACGCCCGGCGGTCCAGGCTTCTGCAGTGGTATTCATCGTCGTGGTGGGAGTCGTTTATTGGCGCCTGCTGAAGCATCTTTGGGACCCGCAAGGTGCACAGTGGGTCGCCGACTCTCTCCTTCACACCTGGATTCCCCTGGGTTACGTTCTGTATTGGTTTCTATTTGGTCCGAAAGCTGGTTTGCGGTGGCCGGACGCATTTACGTGGTTGGCCTATCCCGGAATCTACCTCGTCTACATTCTGGCTCGAGGCGCAGCCAGTGGGCTCTATCCTTATCCCTTTGTCGACGTGACTGAGCTGGGCTACGGAAGGGTCTTCGTACACGCGGGATTGCTGATGCTTGCCTTTTCGGGGCTCGGTCTGGTCGTGATCGCACTCGGGCGCGCGCTGGAAAGGCCAGACAAGGAATTACCGGACGCTTAGGCCGCGTGGAAGTCCCGAGCGGCAAGAAGGCGAAGGCTGCCGCGATTACGAAGGCTGCCGCGATTATTTGTTGGGAGTGGCCGGCTTCGCTGGGGCAGACTGGGTGGTCTTCATGCCCGAGAATACGGACCGGGGGCCCACGTTCCGCTGGATCAGGACGGTAAGTCCGATCGAGGTGAGCATGAAAATAACTGCGGCCCAGGTAGTCACTTTGGTCAGCAGGTTAGCTGCTCCACGAGGACCGAAGGCGGTCTGAGAACCTTGGCCGCCGAATGCGCCTGCAAGGTCAGCACTCTTACCCTGCTGGAGCAGGACCACTCCAATCAGGACGATGCAAACAATAACGTGAAGAGTACCGATAACCCAGATCATGCCAACCTCAGTATATGGTGCGGAAGGGGGGACTTGAACCCCCATGCCTCTCGGCGCCACCCCCTCAAGATGGTGTGTCTGCCAATTTCACCACTTCCGCTTTTAGAACTACTTTCTCCCGGTGTTTCTCTGAGGGGGGTAGCCACACCGGATACTGCACCAACCTGCACTTCTTCCCCATCTCCGGGGGGAACCGCTTGCCCGGATGGTCTTCAGGGCTCAGAGCAGTTCTCACCCTAACCTTCGGGTGAACCTAAGGCGCAGTCACCTCAATGCTATCGTGCCTGCTCACGTACTGCAACGTTAGACATAAACCGCGCCCTGGAAGGCGTTTAAGCCATGTCGATCCGGGTCCGCGACTCACTCAGCCCGGTGCTACTATGGCTGGGCTAAATCAAATTCACACAAAAAAGGGGTGCTGTTCATGTCACAGGCTCCAGCCTCGTCCGTCGTTGTAGTTGGCTTCGATATGCCTTTCTGGCCGCTGGTCAGATTCCTGATCAAGATCGCCATTGCTTCCATTCCCGCGGGCATTGTCATCGCCTTCTTCTACATGCTTGTGGGGTGGATCTACGGAGCGATCCTGCTGGCCACGCACCACACCAATCTTTTGCATTGAGTTTGTCCCGCTGTGCGGGAGGATCGCAGTCAAATTTCCGCCGCGGGGCTGCTCTGAGAGGAGAGAATCGTACGCGGAGGTTGAAACAGACGATGAGGCGGTTCCTGACGCTCAGCGTTATCTTGCCGGTACTCTTGCTGGCAATCTCTCTGCCTGCGGGCGCCCAACAAAAGGACTATTTCAGCAACTGGCCTCCAGGACTTTCACCACAGGAATTAGGCAAACAGGTTGCAGAACATTTTGTCACCAGTCCGCACCAGTACGGGCCTACGATCCACTACTCGGAAGTGTGCACGTGGTACGGCGCGCTCACCTTTGCCGCGCTGACACATGACGACGCACTACGTACCGAGCTCATTCGCCGCTTCGAACCGCTCACGCCGGGAGGCGCAGATGCCGCCCGGATTCCGGTGCGCCATCATGTCGACGACTCCATCTTCGGTGTCGTGCCGCTCGAGATTGCGATTGAGACCAAGGACGCCAGGTATCTCGCCATGGGGAAGGCCTGGGCAGATCGTCAATGGGAAAATCCCCGTCCCGATGGCCTGTCGGCGGAAACCAGGTTCTGGATTGATGACATGTACATGCTCACTATCCTGCAGCTCGAAGCGTACCGCGCCACTGGAGACAAAAAGTATCTCGACCGCGATGCGTTGGAAATGACGGCATATCTCGACAAGCTGCAGCAGCCGAACGGCCTCTTCTATCATGCGCCGGACGTTCCTTTCTTCTGGGGACGAGGAGACGGATGGGTTGCGGCTGGAATGGCGGAGATGCTTCGTAGTTTGCCTGACGCCCATCCACAGCGAAAGCGGATTATGGACGCTTACCAGAAGATGATGCGCGCGTTGCTTCAGTACCAAGGTAAGGACGGTATGTGGCGCCAGCTGATCGATCACGGCGAAGCATGGCCTGAGAGTTCGAGCTCAGCCATGTTTACGTTTGCCCTGATCACCGGTGTGAAAAACGGCTGGCTGGATGCCGCGACCTATGGCCCCGCGGCACGGCGCGCCTGGATCGCCGTGGCCGGTTACGTCGACCAGAACCAGAACATTACCAGCGTCTGCCAGGGCACAGGTAAGAAGAATGACTACGAATACTACATGGAGCGGAAGCGTATCACAGGGGACTTCCACGGTCAGGCGCCGGTTCTCTGGGCCGCATCCGCGCTCCTGCGCTGAGAGATTGTAACTCCTTTGATCTTGTGGCGTTTCTGCAAACGAAAACAGGCACTTTCCACACCCCCACTCAGCCGGCATCTCGGGTACCAGACTAACCTTGCGGCAAGTTAGGGAGGAGGAACATTAGCACCAGAATTGTCGTCCCGGCCGTAGCGAAGGAGATGAAGGTTGCCGACCAACATGTGCCACCGTTGAGGTTACGTACGGGCCGGAGGGACAGCGGAAATTGCGCCCTCCACCTTTCCCGTCTTCCGCCCACCCATACCGCGTTTTGGGGGTGACACCAGGATCGGCAAGAGCACGGATACGGCCATAATTCCAGCGATGATATGTAAGCCACTGCCATAGGAGCCGCTTGCCTGGCGCAGGTGAGCAATCAGCAGCGGGCCGAAGGCGCTGGCAAATCCCCACGCGGTTAGCATCAACCCGTAAATGGGGCCTACATTTGCCGACCCGTAGTAGTCGGCGGCAAAGGCCGGCATCGTGCCGAATCCGCCGCCGTAGCACATCAGGATCACAAAAGACAGGACTGTGAGCGCAGTCGCTCTCGCCATGTCCGGCAAAAACCAGAAGAGCATAACTTGCAGCAGAAACATCACAGTGAAGGTCCAGCGCCGGGTCAAAGTATCGGAGACCCAAGCCCAGGAGATACGCCCCACCGCATTGCCGATGCTCACGATGCCCACCATGCTGGCAGCTACAATGGCGGTTACCTTAGCGACTTCCTGAAAGAGAGGAGACTCCTGGGAGATGAGCGAGATGCCCGCTGTGGTATTCAGGAAAAGGAGGAGCCAAAGCGCCCACCATTGCCAGGTTTTCAATGCGCCGGCGAGGGTGTAATCGGCCGCAACCCGCTGGGCCTTCTGCGCTGCTGAAGCTTCCCAGCCCGCAGGCTTCCACCCGTCGGGTGGGTTCACCATGAAATAGCCCGTCACCATCGTCACTACAAGGTAAGCGATGCCGAGGTAGGCGAATGTGTGTAGCACGCCCACTTGCTGGATGAGCCAGCTGGCTGCCGGAGCGGTGACCAGTGCGCCGGCTCCGAAACCGCCAACCGCGATGCCGGTGATCAGGCCGCGCCGGTCGGGAAACCACTTCACCAGAACGGAGATTGGGACGATGTATCCAAAGCCGAGTCCGATTCCCCCGATGAGGCCGTAGCTCAAGTAAAGCCACCATAATTTGTCAGCAGAGAAACTGGCCAAAAATACGCCCATACCGTACAGGAATCCTCCAGCTAAAGCGACCGTTCGCGGTCCGACCCTGTTTAGCCAAAGGCCGCCGAAGAAGGCGGCGAATCCCAGCACAAAGATAGAAATGGTGAAGGTCAGCGTCACTTCCGAGATTGTCCAATGAAAACGCTTGACCAATGGAGTGCGGAAAACGCTCCAGGCGTAGACCGCGCCCAAAGCAACCTGCAGGAAAAACCCGGCTGCAGCTATGCCCCAACGATTCATACGTGCCATATCAGGACCCCTAGCAGCCTCAGTCCCGGTACTGGCTACTGAGAATTAACATCCCTTAGACGCTGAAATTTTCAACCAAGCCTCTTAATTCTGCTGCCAACGTGCTGACGGTTTTAGCTGCGGATTGGGTTTCGGCTGCTTCCTGCTGCGCTTCTTTGGCTACTTCCGCAACATTCCCAATTTTGCCGGCAATCGACGTAGATCTTACCGCAGCCTGGCTCACATTGGCTCCGATCTCTTTGGTGGTGACCGCCTGCGTTTCCACGGTCTCTTTGATGGAAACCGAGGTCTGGCTGATTTTTTCGATTACGCTCACAATCTCCGCAATCGAATCGCCGGCGCTGGCTGTGTTTTGCTGAATGGCCTCGATCTTCTCTGCGATCTCGCTGGTAGCGTCAGCGGTCCCTGCTGCCAGTTGTTTTACCTCATTGGCAACCACGGTAAAACCCAGCCCGGCGCTGCCGGCCCGCGCGGCTTCAATGGAGGCGTTCAAAGCCAACAGCCTGGTTTGCCTGGCAATGGCGTCGATAACCTTGATCGCTCCCCCAATTTCGGAGCCGGAACTCACCAGCTTTTCGATTTCCTCACGGGTGGCATTCGCCGACCGGACCGCTGTGTGAACATCGGTGGCCGCACGGTTAGCGCTTTCCACAATTCCATAGATGGAATTGAGCATCTCCTTTGAGCCTGCCGCGATGCTTTCCAGATTTGTCGACACGATCTTGCTCTCTTCAGTAACGCTGGCCGCAGTATTGGCTGTGTCCTCGGATTGCTCCCGCATGCGGCGGCTTAGCAGATCCAATCCTTGCGCGGCTGCGTTCAATTTGTGCGCCGTCTCCATGATCCTGCGCATACTTCCTCGCAGATCGTTAAGGAATGTCCCCAAGGCTTGCGCCACCTGGCCAATTGAGTCGCCGCTTGTGAAGGGAATCGCCAAAGTCAGGTCTCCGCGGTGCGCTGCCTGCACCACGGTAAGAATTTGCTCCGCTTTTTGCTGCAGTGCTTTGTGCTCCTGTGTTTCACCTTCCAGATCAAGTAGCCGGCTGAATGCCTGACCCACGAGACGCCCGATATTGCGTAGCGCGTCCAAACGGTCCCGCGAAGGTTGGATCCTCTTGAAACTGCAGAAGAAGAAAACCCCATACACCTCTCCTTCCACGATGAACGGGAAGGAGACTGTGGATACAACACCGGCGGCGCAGGCTGCATCGACGAGCTGGCTGTTCGCGACTTCGCGTAACGCCGGAATAAAGAGCACGTCAGCCGCAGCCCAGGTTCTCCCCGTGATTCCTTGTCCCTTCTTGTAGTGGGTCTCTCGATTTACCCGATCGAAAGCGGGACCAAGGTTTCCCGCTTCGACGGCAAAGCTGGTGTGCTGCATCTCCTGGTCGATGATCCAACAGGCTCCGTAGTCATAGCCGAATGCTGCTTTGACCGCGTCCAGAGTTGAGCGCATTACTTCGTTCGCTGTGCTTTTCTCCCCAACTTCGGTAATGACATGAATAACGGCACGCGTATTTGCGCGCGATTCGGCGAGCTCGTCGAGATCATCGGCCGATGACGCGCGCTTTGGGCTGCGCCGCTGCGCCATGTTCGTTGCCACAAATGTGTTTATCGGCAGGGAAAGAAGATGACTGAGTTCCAACAGTGAAGCAAAAGCATCGAGAGGGTAGAGCGGATCGAATGATCGTGAGGTGAAGAGGCGTCTCAGGTGACGCAGAGGACTGCGTAAATCCGGGCGTGCGCACACCGAAAAACCACGAAGGACTCAAGGGATGCGCCAAGATTTGCGTTGATTTTCAGCCGCCAAATTCTTACAGTAACTCATCTACCATCCCGCGTTCACTGGAAGAACCACCTTAGCCGCGCTGTCGAAAGGGTTTTCACTATGAAAAGCACAGTGATAGGGCCAAACTATTTCCAATTATTCAGAGGCCGGGCCAGCAAAATACAGTTCCGCATATTTACCACCATCTGTGCCTGCGTTTTCGCCCTCGCGTTTTCCCCAGTGGCGTATGGACAGGCGACGGGAAGTTTCTCCGGCAACGCCACCGACAAATCAGGATCGGCCATTCCTGGCGCCACCGTGACTGCCACCTCGCAGGGGACCGGCCTGACGCGCAACACGAACACCGACAGCAACGGCCACTACCTGATCCCTTTACTGCCGGTCGGCACTTACACCGTGCACATTGATGCCAACGGCTTCCAAAGCGCTGAATCGAAAGATCTGCACCTTCAGGTTGATGAGGCGCGCGAACTCGATTTCGCGCTCGTGCCCGCCACCGTCGTCACCACCGTGGCCGTCACCGGCGAGGCGGTCGCGGTAGAGTCAGCCAATCCTTCTCTTGGCCAGGTGATCACCTCGCAGGAGGTAGCGCAACTGCCTTTGAACGGCCGCGACTTCGTCCAACTCGCCACCTTGACCGCCGGCGCCACTGCAGAGACGAATCCCAACAGCTTCTTCACCTCCGCCGCAAGCAGTGAGGTCGCCGCGCGCGGCCCCTTTTCGCTCTCGGTCGGCGGATCCCGCCCCAACAGTACCGACTGGGTCCTGGACAATGTCGACAACAATGAGTTGACCGCGGGCGGTGTCTCCATCCTTTCCTCCATCGACGACATTCAGGAGTTCAAGGTTCTTACCTATACCTATTCGGCCGAGTACGGAACGCGTGCCGGCCCAACGGTGCTGATCACCACTAAATCCGGGTCCAACAACTTTCACGGCACCCTCTACGAATTTGTGCGCAATACCAACCTCGACGCCAGGAGCTACTTCGCTACGTCCGCGCAGAAGTTCAACCTGAACGACTTTGGCGGCTCAGTTGGTGGTCCGATCAAGAAGAACAAAACCTTTTTCTTCGTCGACGGCGAACAAAAATATCAGCTGCAGGAAATCCCTTTTACCGGCCTGGTGCCTTCGCTGGCCATGCGCTCGGGAGATTTCTCGAGTGACCCATTTGGCAATCCTGTTTCCGGCCTGGTCATCGCCAACCCGAATATGGTGGGGGCGTCCACCAACCCCAACGTGTATCCCAACGTTTATTTCCAGTGCGACAGTGCAGGGAACGCTCTCGTTGCCAGAGCCGATGGAAGCCAGCCCCCCGGGACTGCCTGCAACAAGATTCCAGGTAACCTCGTCAACCCTATCGGACAGGCCATGATTAACCTGTACCCCACTCCCAACGCCAACAATGCCAGTGCGGGGATCAACTACACCAGCCAGCCTGTGCGCCAGCTGGACGACACCAGGTTTGATATCCGGCTGGACCACACGATTTCCGAAAAAGATAGCGCCTTCGGCCGTTTCAGCTATGAGCAGGCCTTCTCCTACGTGCCCGGCGGTTCCCCTGGTTTTGCCGAAGCGAATGCTTTCGGCAGCAACCAGCGCATCAGAAATCACGCGCGCAACGTCGCCCTGGGCGAGACTCATGTGTTCGGTGCCAACCTGATCAACCAGGCCACTTTTGGCTACAACCGCATTTTCGACTACATCTCCTCGCAAGGCACCGGCACCTGCATCTCCACCACAATTGGGGGCGGCATTCCCAACGCCAACCTGGGGTGCGCCGACAGCAAATGCCTGCCCGGCGCCTATAGCTGCGGCCTGGTTTCGACCGAGTTCCAGGGCGGTTATTGGGCTCTGGGCGATCGCGGCTACTCCCCGTTCCAGGGTGGTACCAACATCTTCTCTTTCCGGGATTCGCTGGACATCATCCGCGGTAAACACGATTTCCATGTTGGGATCGACTATCGCGCCAATCAAATGAACGTCGGCACGGAGGCTTTCCAGGACGGTTTCTGGATCAACGGCGTTGCCGGTAACTTTACCGGCGTGAGCAGCCTGAACCTCGCGGGCAATTCGGAAGCCGATTTCCTGATGGGAATCACGGGTCTCGCCATCCATGACCAGACCTATCAGGGGCCGGTTACCGGCCGCCGCTGGAAGGTCTACCGTCCTTTCGCCGAAGATAATTGGCGAGTCACACCCACGATCACCCTCAACCTTGGCTTCGCCTGGGATATGACCACGCCGATTGGCGAAGAACATGGACGCCAAGCCGACTACCTTCCTCTAACGGGACAGCTTTTGATTGCCAATCAAAATGGTGTGGGCTCGTCCGCGGGCATCAAGATGGATTGGACGGGAGTGGAACCCCGCATCGGCGGCACGTGGAAGGTCTTGGGCAGCGACAAGACCGTGTTGCGCGCTGGTTTCGCGATCTTTCACGACTCTGCGTGGAGTCAGGGCGCCCAGGGTCTATGGCAGAACCCGCCTTTCCTCGGCGAATCGGATGCCTTCGGCGCGCAGGGGTGCGCCTTTGCCACCTCATACTGCGCTACCGTCCTGGGTCAAACACCTTCCGGCATTAGTCTCTCCAGCGGATTTCAAGCCATTCCTACGCCGCCCAATGCTCAGACATTTACCGGCAACTTCAATTACGAGCCCACGAATCTGAAGCATGGCCGCGTGTACCAATACAATGTGAACATCGAGCGCCAGTTGCCCGGCAACGTGGTGCTGACTGCCGGCTATGCCGGTTCCGATGGCGCGCACATCCTGGTGACTGGAAATAACCTCACCACCGGGAGCCCCAGTGCGTGCGGGACGGTACAAAACTACACGCTCGGTTGCTTTGCCAACGGCGCCCCTTACGAGTCGCCGTACGTGGCGCCCAACTTCAACGACATTTTTCTCTTTGGTGATGTAGGCGCGACAAGCTACAACTCGCTGCAGATCAAAGCAGAGACCAAGACGGCGCACGGTCTCTACGCATTGTTTGCTTACACCTATTCCCGTACCTATGACAACGGGCTAACCGATGGGCTCGGCTCCGTGTTGAGCGCACCCTATTTCCCGCTTCCTAATTGGCAAAACCTGGACTGGGCCCTATCGCAGATTAATCTCGATAACAGCTTCACCGGCAGCGTGATCTACGACTTGCCTTTCGGACGCGGAAAGCGTTTCGCGGGCGATGTGAATCCGGTGACCAACGCCATAATCGGCAATTTCCGGGTGACGCTCATCCAAAAAGTCCTTTCCGGATTCCCCGACCCCCTGATCGACAGCATTAATAATGCCGGTAACACTTTCTCCAACGGCGGCAATGACAATAACTGGAACCGTCCTAACCGTGTCGCCGGTTGTAACGCCGGCAATGCGAATCACAGCCAGCTGCAGTGGATCAACTCGACCTGCTTTGTCGCGCCCCCATCCGGCGAGTTAGGAAATGCGTCGCGTGTCCCAGCGACCGGACCTGATTTCGTCAACACGGACTTCTCGGTCAACAAGCAGATTGGTCTACCGAGAGAGATGGGCTTGGATTTCCGTGCGGATTTCTTCAACCTCTTCAATCACCCGCAGTTTGGTTCGCCGGTGAACGATGTGAGCTCGCCTGGATTCGGCTATGTCCAGTCCACGGTGAACAACGCGCGCCTGATACAGCTGTCTCTGAGGCTGTCGTACTAAGGGCGCTTTGCTCACGTAGGCGCCGCCCAAAAAAGTGGGAACCAGGCCTGGTATCCGGCTCTCCAGGCCTGGGCCAACGGCGCAGGCGGAACCCTGGTTTCCTGGACGGCTGCTGTAATGGCCTCTGGCGTTTCGCTCTTTTACGTCCACAGCTCGGTTTACACCAGCCCGTTGCTCGACTACAGTGAGACGGTGCTGGGAGGCCAAATTTGAAGCGCTTACTTCTCCTGCCCTTTCTTCTGCTTAACCTGTCCGTCTTCGCTCAGCAGGCGTCAGTGCCCGTCATTGGATACAGTTCCGTCCCCAACTTCTTCAAGCTTCCTCCAGATCTCTACTTCGGAGAGGTGGCGGGAGTGGCGGTCAATACCAAGGGACACATCTTTGTCCTGTCGCGCGGCAACACCACCGGTCCTGCTTATGCGGCGGCCGCATCCCAGCTGCTCGAGTTTGGCCCCGACGGCAAGTACATCCGCGAGATTGGTCACAATCTCTACGCATGGTCCTATGCACATGCGGTCAAGGTCGACCCCCAAGACAACATCTGGGTGGCAGACAAGGGCTCGGACATGGTGATCAAGTTCGATCCGCAGGGGCGGGTCGTGATGGTGTTCGGCCGCAAACAGGAAGCTTCCGACGAGGACACCGGCCCGTTGAAGCATCCCAAACCCCCGCTGCCTCCTGTGGATGGCATGTTCCGCCAGGTGACCGACATGGCATGGGACAAGGAAGGGAACACTTATATCAGCGACGGTTACATAAATTCGCGCGTGGCCAAGGTGGATAAGGATGGGAACTGGCTGAAGTCCTGGGGCGAGCCCGGGAATAAGCCTGGTCAATTCAGCGTGCCCCACAGCATTGCCGTGGACGCCAAAGGAAATGTCTACGTTGCCGATCGCGGCAACAGCCGCATCCAGGTATTCGATGGCGAAGGTAATTTCCTGCGCCAGATCACGATTGATGTGCCCTTTGATAACAATGCTCGTCCGGCAATTGGCCCCAGGCCCCCGCAGTCGCCTGCTGCCAATGGAACCATGCAGGCTGGATCGCCGTGGGCTATCTGCATTACGCCCGGACCGAATCAGGTGCTCTACAGCTCCGATGCCTATCCCGGCCGGATCTACAAGCTGAGCCTCGACGGCAAGGTGCTTGGCTACCTCGGCGAGTCAGGGAAGCAACTCAAGCAATTCGGCTGGATCCACGAGATTGCCTGCCCATCGGAAAACGAACTCTACGTAGCCGAACTCCTGAACTGGAGGGTGCAGAAACTGATCCTCAAACCGGCACGCTGAGACTATCAGAGCGGAATTGGGTCGGGAGCGGGCGGCCGCACGCCCCATCCAAAGACGGCTGCCAGGCCGGCCAGCATAAGGATACCGATGACCAACACGGCGCAAGCGTGCCACCCGCCGTACTTCCACAGGAGGCCCGGGAGGATGCCACCGACGGTGCCACCGATGTAGTAACAGGAGATGTACATCCCGGCGGCCGAGACGCGGGTCCCGGCGGGGGCCGCATCGCGCAGGAAGCTGTTGGCGCAGGTTTGCGATACAAATACTCCGGAAGCTGCAACGGCCAATCCGAACGCAACGATTGCCAGCGAAGAAAACAGCGTCAACATCACCCCCGTCATGCACATTACGATCGCCGACATCATGCCGATACGAAGCCCAATGCGTGCCAGCACTGTGCCCGCGGCCAACGTGGTTCCGAGACCGCAAAGATAGACGGTGAAGAGATAGCTCAATTGTTGCGTCGACAATCGAAAAGGTTCGCCGGCGAGATAAAACGTGATGTAGCTGAAAACGGCGACCAAGGAAAAAAGCATGCAGAACCCGATGGCGAATGTCGCCATCAGGCGTGGATTACGCAGGTTCGCGAGCATGGGCGCAATTCTGGATGCTGGTCTGACTGCTGACGCACGAGCTCGTGAAGGCCGCAGCAGCCGCTGCGTGAGAGCAGTGCCCACCAGGCCGAAAGCGCCGAGCATCAGGAAGACGGGACGCCACCCGTAATGCTGGGCGATGACACCGCCCAATATCCGGCCCAGAAATCCCCCAAAAACAGTTCCGGATACATACACGCTCATCACCTGCGGCACCTGGAGGGCGGGCCATTCCTCGGTGATGTAGGTAATTGTGATGATAAAAATTCCCGGCGTGACCAGACCTTGCAGAAGCCGCCAAAAGGCCAGCATGCGAAGGTTCGTCGCGCTGGCAGTCAGCAGTGTGCACACCGCAAGCAAGGCCATGCAAACGATGATCATTCGCTTGCGGTCGACTCTCTCGGCGAACACTGCAAGCAACAGCGCGGAAACGGCCACACCCATTGTCGAGCTGCTGATGGTCAGGCTGACGCTGGCTTCGGATGCGTGGAAGACCCGAGAAAGCAGCGGCAGAAGCGGCTGCGTGCAATATAGGTCGATGAATGCGAACATGCCGCACAGGAAGGGTGCGAACACCTCGCTGTAAGGTCGAAGGCCCATTTCGGAAGTGACCGCCGGTTCGTAGACGGTGGTGCTGGTGCCCGGGGACATAACGTACAGATGTTTGCCTGCGCCAACCCGTTGCAAAGAGATGGGAAATAGCCTCACGAGCAACGCTGCAGCATCCCTCCCCCCTGCAGTTTGGATCAAGGCCGCTCTCGATTGCGGGACAGCATGGTCTTCAGCTCACAGAGGACAAAAAACTCACCATCCGATGGCTCTAAATGAGCGCAATTGGGATCTAATGTTCAGTCAGGACTCTGACTGCGGGCCACGGT
>Ga0335072_10008036_pt1 | contig 15322 bp, 10 predicted proteins | sample Lox_Sample_21_FD_206725 | JGI IMG/M metagenome (GOLD analysis project Ga0335072, IMG submission 206725) | Soil microbial communities from Loxahatchee National Wildlife Refuge, Florida, United States - Lox_Sample_2.1 | ecosystem: Environmental > Terrestrial > Soil > Wetlands | place: USA... | reverse complement strand
GTAGAAATAGTAGGCTTCAAAGAGTTTGGGATTGAGCTCGATGGCCCTCTGAAATTCCTTTTCGGAGGGCTCGTATTTCTTGGTCATCTGAAGGACCAACCCGCGCGACACGTGGGCTTCGGCGAGCTCGTCATCGATCTCGACCGCTTTTCGGCTGGCGGCCTCTGCTTCGCGCAGATCGTCGTTGCTGCCGCCCCAGTACATGTAGAGATTCGAGCAGCAATCGGCGACGGCCGCATAGGCGCGCGCGTAATTCGGATCGATCACAATGGCGCGCGCGAACATCTGCCGCGCGTAGTCGAAACTCTTGCGGCGGAACTGATGGAAGTATTGCCGTCCGCGAAGGTAGTAGTCGTAGGCTTGCACGTCGGCGGTGGGCGCTTTCTGGATCGAGCGCTTTTCCTGCTCGGTGAGGACCACCTTCAGCGCCTTGGCGATGTTCTGTGCGATTTCGTCCTGAATCGCGAAAACGTCCTGAAGTTCGCGGTCGTAGCGCTCGGCCCACACGGAGCGCGCAGTCGCCGTCTCCACCAGACGCGCGGTAATGCGCAGGCGGTTTCCCGCTCGCCGCAAGCTGCCTTCGAGAACATACGCGGCGTTCAATTCGCGGCCCACCTCGGAGCCCGTCGTGGGCTTATCGCGGTACTCCATCACGGCAGAACGCGTGAGCACCCACAGATCTTTGATCTTCGATAGTTCGGTGATGATGTCTTCCGTGATGCCGTCGCGGAAGTATTCATCTTCTTTGGCGCTGGCCGGATTTTCGAAGTAGAGGACTGCAACGGATTTCTCCACCGTCTTCGCGGCGGAGGCTTTCCCTGAATCGGAGTCCGTCTTCAGGCGCTTGAGGTCGTCGCGCAGGCGCGCGGCGCTCTGGTAGCGCGAACTGCGATTCTTCTCGATGGCATTTTCGATGATGTGCGCGAGCTCAGGGGCCAGGTGGGAATTGAGCCGGATCGGGGGCACGGGATCGCGGTTGAGGATGGCGTCGAAGATCACCGCGGAAGTGTCGCCGGCGAAGGCGCGCCGTCCAGTAGCCATTTCGTAAAGCACAAGGCCGAGGGAAAAAAGATCGGTGCGGGCGTCAACTTCCTTGCCGCGGGCCTGTTCGGGCGACATGTAACAAACGGTGCCAATGGCGGTGCCGGGGCTCGTCAAGTGCTCGTCGACGGCAGCCGTCATGGTGGCCGACGCCGCGAAGGAAGTTCCGACGGCCTCCATCAGCTGCTGGTTCTGCGAAAGCTTGGCCAAGCCGAAATCCAGGATTTTCACTTGCGAACGCTGCGTGATGAAAATGTTCGCGGGCTTGATGTCGCGATGCACGATGCCTTTGGAATGCGCGGCGTCGAGCGCGTCGGCAACCTGGATGCCGATTTCGAGGATCTCCTCGGTTTGCATCGGCCGGCCGGAGATGCGATGTTTCAGCGTTTCGCCTTCGAGCAGCTCCATGACGATGAAGTGGTGCCCGCCGCCTGTGTCGCCGGCCTGAACGGGAACCTCGCCGATGTCGTAAATCGTGCAAATATTCGGATGATTCAGGGCGGACGCGGCGCGGGCCTCGCGCTGGAAGCGTTCGATGGCCTGACTGTCTTCGGCCATGCCTTCCGGCAAGAATTTAAGAGCGACGCTGCGGCCGAGGCGGGTGTCTTCCGCCTGATAGACGACGCCCATGCCGCCACCGCCGAGTCTTCCGACGATGCGGTAATGGGAGACGGTGCGGGAGATCAGAGAATCGTTGTCATTCATGAATGCGTTTTCTGAGGAGTTCGATTATCAGCCGACGCATCTTAGGATGGCCGCCGGGCCAAGTCAATCGGTCCACGCAAGGTGCTCCGCGCAGCCAAGATGGCCGACACAGTTCGCCGTTCAGTACGACAGATGTTGGATTTGGACCTGGTAGCTCGTTAGAAGATCGCCGGTGTCGTGATCGACCTGGGCCGTCGCAAGCTGGTAGTTCACCTGCGCCTGCACCAGGGCCTCCTCCGCCTGGGTGAGTTCGGTTTGCGCTTCGAGGACGAAGAACACGGTTTCGGCGCCCAACTCGTACTTGTGTTGCTCGGCCTGCAGCGTTTTCTGGGCGAGGTCGAGCGCGACTTTTGCCGCCTCCATGGAAAGCTTCGCTTGTTCCAGGGCGTGGACGGCGTTGGTCACACTGAGCGTGATCTGCTCCTGAAGCAGGCGGTCGGAATAGAGATCGGCGCGCTTGGAAGCCAGGGCGTCGCCCATGGCGGCCTGCGCCTGGTGATTCCGAAAAGGGTACTTCAACGTGACGCTGAAGTCGTACGTTGGATATCCGAAGCCGAACATCTGGCTGATCGCGCTTCCGTACGTACCTGCCGCGAAGTTGCCGTTGACGATGCTCGTGTTGAGGCCGCTGGTTACATACCTTCCGGCAAGCGAGAGATCGGGTTCCAGGCCGTTGTGCGCCAGCTTCACGTTCACATCATCGGCGGCCAACTGCTGACGCATGGATTCGATTTCCGGGCGGTAATCAAGGGCCTTCTGAAGGGCCGTAGGAATATCGATCGACATCAAAATGCCCGCGGGATCGGGCTTTTCGGTCAGGTTCAGGTCGAGCGCGCGAATGTTCGGATCGATATCGGCTCCCAGATCGCGGCGCAGCTGGTCTTCCATCTGCTTCACGAAATATTCCGCTTGAATCACGGAGACGCGGCGCGAGGCCACTTGCGATTCCGAGCGGTAGATGTCGAGCGGAGGCAGGGCGCCCAGTTCGAGCGCGCGTTTATCGTGGCCGTAACTTTTCTGGGCTTCGTCGAGCGATTCGCGCTGAACCGTGAGGTTTTCGCGCGCCTGAATCACGTTCCAGTAATCGGTGATCAGTTGAAGGAGGATGTCGTTTACTTTGGCTTCAAACGTGGAGCGCGACTGCGCCAGCCCGCGCTGAGCGACCACGATCGGCGCGCGGTTCACAAAGAGGCCTCTGCCTTTCAGCAGGGGCTGCGTCAGGTCGAACTCGAGCGTGGTGAAAAACGCCGGGCTGAAAAAGTAGAATCCGCTGTTCGACGTGCTTTTGAACGAGTCGAAAGTAGCCTGAAAGACAGTGCCAGTTTCCAGGGTTTGCGTGAGGCCAACCTGGGCAGTTTGATTAAGCGAATTCAGGACTGGAGGGCCGCCCAGGAGTTGGGAATACGCATTCTCGTGTTGGCGAGTCGAGTCGAACGAAGCGAGGAAATTCGGATCGAATGGGCCCAGCGCGCGTTCGAGCGCGTCTTTCGCGGTTTCCACCTGCTCCTCGTCGACGCGGATGTCTGTGTTGTTGGCGAGGGCCAGGCGGACAGCGTCGTCGAGGGACAAGGTGAGCTTGCCGTCGACGACGTGGTCGAGAAAGCCAGTCGGCGGTTGCGGGGTCTGCCTCTTTCGCGCGTACTGCTCGAACTGGAACGCTGCAGGAGCGCTTGGCGTGGCATGCGGCTCGATCTGCGCCAGAAGCGGCGGCGCGAATGCAAGGAGCACAACGAAACAAATCAGACGTCGGCGCACGAATCCCATGTTTTCCCCCTGGAACGGATGCGCTCGCCGCGCCCCGGCTATTCGTAACGAATGGCTTCCACCGGGTCGAGCCGAGCGGCCTTCACAGCTGGATAGATACCGAATATGAGACCTACGGAAATTGAGACGAGGAACGCCAAAAGGATCGACCCGGCAGTCACGATGGTCGACCAGCCTGCCAGCAGCGCGATCAGCCGCGACATGCCGAAGCCGAAGAAAATCCCCAGCAGCCCGCCGGCAAACGAAATCAGGACGGCTTCGACGACGAATTGGCGCACGATGTCCGACTGGCGCGCGCCGACGGCGCGGCGAACGCCGATCTCGCGCGTGCGCTCGAGAATGCTGGCCAGCATGATGTTCATGATCCCGATGCCGCCGACCAGCAGCGAAATCGACGCGATGGCCACCATCACGGTGCTGAAGAGGCGCTCCGTGCGGCGCTGCTCCGCGAGAAGCTCGGCGGGGACGATGACGCTGAAGTCGTTCGCATTGTGGTGCGAAACGTTGAGCAGGCTGCGAACCACGTCCGCAGTTTTCGGCGAATCGTCGGCGGAAGCGAGCTGGAGATAGATGCCGTCAATTTCGTCCTTCAGGTAGCTCTGGGCATCCGCGAGCCTCATGATCACGGCGTTCAGCGGCGCATAAATCAGATTGTTGGACTCCTGGCTTGGCATGCCCGCAATTTCCGTCTGCGCCGAGAGCTGTGGCCCGACGACGCCAATCACGTGCAGCCACTGATCGTCGACCTTCACGTACTTGCCGATCGGGTCGGCGGAGCCGAACAGGCTGAGCTTTGCGGCCGAGCCGAGCACGCAGACGGGAGCGGCTGCGGCGTTTTCGCCCGCATCGAAGAAGCGGCCCTCCGTGGCGCGAAGCCCGGCGATTTCCAGGTAGTCGGGATCGACGCCGTAGACGACGGGCGAATCCTGCTGCGGTTTGGGAATCCATTCGGAGGGCGCAAACCGCTTGCGCGGAGTGGCTGCCACGATTCCGGCGACGTCTTTGCGAATCGCGCGGTAGTCGTCGAACGTCAGCCCCGGAGACGTGCGGCGAAGTTTTTGCAGCGTGGCGTCGTTGGTGGCTTCCTTCGCTTCGACGATCAGGTTGCGCACGCCCATCTGCTGGATGAAGGCCATCACTCGCTGCTGCGCTCCGGCTCCGATCGATAACATCGACACCACGGCAGCCACGCCGAAAATCATGCCGAGCATGGTGAGCAGGGAACGCAGTTTATGATTCAGAAGATTTTCAAGACCGAGCTGAAAATCGGGAAGGTATTGCCGGAAATTTCTGTGGTATCCAATGCGGGCGCCTGACATCTGGTTGATTATCTGGCCGGGCTTCGCGGTCACTGGAGACCGACCCCGCTGACGGGCGTCTTCGCGTTGGCGGCCGGACCCTGTTCCGGATTGACCAGAGCGACCTGCGTTCCCGCCGTCAAGCCGTCCACGATCGCGCTGCCCTCTTCGAGATACCGAATCTTCACCGGCCGCGGGTCGAAGCCTCCGCCAGTCTTGACGTAGACCTCGGGCTTGCTCTCCATACTGAAGATGGCCTGCTGCGGGATGGAGAGCGCGTGAGATAGATGATCGCCGAATATCACCACGTGCGCCGAAAATCCGGGCCGCAACTGGGGATCGGGGGCGTCGAGCGAGAGCGTGACGTCGAAATTGTGGCTGGAATCGTCGAACCACATGTTGGAGACCATTCCGGCCACCGACTCGACCTTCGCGTGGAATATCGATCCGGGCAAGGCATCGACGCGTACGTCCGCCGTTTGTCCCTGTTTGACCGTGGCGCGCTCGCTTTCCTTTACCTTGGCGTTGATTTCCATGCGCCCCAGGTCGATCACTTCGGCGACGACGCTGCCGGGAAAGGTCTGATCGCCTTCCTGGTAAGGAGGCATCATTCCGCCAAAGTAGATTCCGCCGTTCGCATTCTGGTTTTCACGAACGAAGACGAGCCCGGGGATCGGAGTGCGCACCTGCATGCTCTCGATATTCCGCTGCGCTTCGGCGATGGCGAGTTGCGCCTTCTGTTTCTTTTCTTCGGCCACGTTGATGCTGGCCTGATTCGACGCGCTGTGGGACTGGATGTCCTGTTCGAGCTGGGCCAGGGCTCGCTTGGCTTCCTGCAGAGCGAGGACATTCTTCTTGCCGTCGATGGCGCTCAGGATGGGATTCTTGCTCACATCGAGCTCCGCCTGACGGACCGCAAATTTCGCTTTCAGCAGGGCCGTCTGGTCTTGCGCGGTTTGCACGGAGGCATCGTCCCGGGCCTTCACGATTTCTTCATGGGCCTCGGAGAAGTCCGAGCGGCTTTGCGCGAGCTTGTATTGCTGTTCGCTGGGATCGAAAGCGACAACCACCTCTCCGGCCTTCACCGCCGTACCTGTTTTCGCGAGGTGAACGATCTGAAGCGTGGCCCCGGCGACGGGAGGAGCCACGGCAGGCGCCGTCCGCGTAGAGCGCAGCTCGCCTGTGGTGTTGACCTGGAGCTGCAAATCTACCTTGTTGACCGTGGCGACGGGAATATCGCGCGTGGCGGCGTGCAAGCCTCCGCGCCCGGCGCAGGATGCCAGCGTGGCGGTCCCTAAGAGGAGGGAAAAAGCGATCAGCGGGACTGGGGCGTTTCGCTTCATGGCGATCTTTTACCGCGGGACTTCCTAACGCGCGAGCGTCGGATCCTGCAGCGCCACTCGCTCGCCGGGCTCCACTCCTTTGGCAATGAGAAGCTGTTCGCCGCTGCGGCGCGCCACTTCAAGCGGCCGCGGCGAGAATTTTCTTCCGTCCAGGACGTAGGCGACTGTTTGGCCTGCGTCGTGAAACACGGCTCGCGATGGAATGATGATTCCGCCATGAATCCGGTCCGTGGCGATACGCAGATTCGCCTGCATCCCGGGGCGCAAACGGGGGTCCTGATGATCGAGTGAGACTTGCACCGTGAAATTCTTGGGAAACGGCCACCCGGCCGTGAAATCCGTGCTGGCGGTGGTGCTAATCTGCGCGATGTGTCCGGTGAACTCACGGTCGGGAATCGCGTCCATCCTGATGGTGAGCGGCTGGCCCACCTGAATGCGCCCGCGCTCGTCCTCATCCACTCGCGCGCTGACTTGCAGCGTGGAGAGGTCCGGCAATTCCGCGATCGAGGCCCCCGGCCAGGCGCGGTCGCCCGCCTTGAAAGGGATGCCGCCGCCGATAAAGCCCGAGGCACGCCAGTTGTTCAGGACGGTCACGATGCCGTCCGTCGGCGCCCTCAATACGAGCACCGAGAGTGCGCGTTGCGTCTGGCGAACGTCGAAAAGCGCTTGATCGTGTTTCTGGCGCTTGCTCTCGACGTCAGCCGCGTCGGAGGCTTTATCCGAACTGAGCGTGGCTTCCGCCTGCTTTAATTTCTGTTCCGCGTCGGCCAGCTTGAGCTGAGCTTCCTCGCCATCGATTTTCGAGAGGATCTCCTGTTTGCTTGCGTCGAGTTTGGCCGATTCCACATCGAACCGCGCTTTCATGACGTCGGTGAGGTCCTGTTCTTCCTTGAGACGGGCTTTCGCGCGCGACTGCTCGATTTCAGCGTCCGCGGATTTCAGGTCCGTCTCGTCTTGAGCCAGCGTTTGTTTCGGACCGGTAGTATCGAACACGACCACCACGTCGCCTTTCTTTACCGGCGCGCCATTAGCAGCGATTTTCAGGATTTGCAGGTCGCCCGCCTCATACGGAGCCGTGATCGTGCTGGACTTCAGGGCTTTGGCTTCGCCGCGGAGCTCGAGGTAGTCGGTGAAATCGCCGCGCGTGACGACCGCGGTAGGAATCTTCGGCACAGGATTTGCCAGTCGAAACGCACCAAAGATCACCAGCATCCCGGCGATGGCGGCGCAGACCGCCAAAGCGCGTCTTTTCTTCGTCCGGAAGTAGCGGACTCTCGCCATTTCTTTACGAATTTACGGAGCCCCTTTACGAAATGCCGGCACTGACGGGACCAGCGGCATCCCGCTTCACCATGTCGCCCGACTTCAATCCCGATTCGATCACCACGTCGAGATCGTTGCGTGGCCCGGTTTCAACTCGCCGTTTCGTAAAGCTGTCGCCGTCGCGGATCCAGACGTATTCGTGTCCGCCTTTGCTTTCGACGCTCTCGACCGGCACGACCACGGCGTTCTTGCGGCTATCGAGTTCGACGTCAACGGCCGCGGAAAGGTCTGGCATCAGCTTGGAATTGTTTCCGTCAATGGCGAACGTGGCCGAAAAGGTGCGAACCGTGTCGGAGAACTGTGCGGTGTGCGCCATAGGGGAGAGTTCCTCGAGCTGGCCTGAAAATTCCAACGAGGGATAGGCGTCGAGATAGACGCGCGCGCGCTGCCCGACATGCAGGCTGAGGAAATCGGCCTGGTTCACCTGCACCGACACGTTCATCACCGAGGGGTCGACAACTTTCATAAAGGGAAGTCCCGGGCGGACGTCATCTCCTTGCTGCACCTCGCCCACGCGGCTGCCCGTCCACACCATGTTCAGCACGACGACGCCGTCCATCGGCGAAAGGATTCGCATTCTTTGCGCGTTGGATTCGGCGTAGAGCATGGTTTCTTTCGCGCGGTCGGCCTGGATGGCCACGGAACGAATGTCCGCCGCGGCGGCTTCGCGCTTCAGTTTGAATGTTTGCTGGAGCTGCTTCAGGGTGGCTTCGGCTTCGGCGAGGGTCTCGCGGTTTTTCTCGGCGTCGATGTGTGAAACGATGTCGTTCTTGGAAACTTCGAGCCGCGCCTTGGTCAGGTCATCCTGCCCCTGCTTGAGCTCCGTTTCGTCTTTGGCGCGGGCGGCAGCTTCGGCGGCGCGCTTCTCCACCACCTGGTCGACCAGGTCCTGGTAGGTGCCCCGTTTGGTGAGGGCGTCCTTGAGCTGTGCCTGGCGATCGAATTCCGCGAGAACGTCGCCCTTCCTGACGCGCGTTCCGGCGGGCGCCAATTTTGTGATCACCAGCTGGCTGAGCTGAGCGCCTTCGAGCGTCGGCACCAGGATGGGGCGTGCGTGGACGGCCGCGGTTGTGCCGGTCAGGCGAATAATCTTGACGAAAGTTTCCGTTCGCGCGGCGACCGTTTCCGCCCCAGTGGTGACTGAGCGTTGCGCGAGATAATGGTGCACGGCGAGGTAGAGCGCCAGTGCTACCACTGCTGCGAGTGCGATGAAGGCCCAGGCAGCCGCCGAAAGCCCTGGACGTGGAGGGGGCAAGGGCGCTAAGGCCGGGCGCTCGCTGGGCGGGCTCGTTTCGGCCGGAAGTTCAGCCGGTGTCCTGGAGGAGATCGCGTACCGCATTTGCGTCACCTGCGATCGAATGGTGAATCGGCGCCCGCGGGCGAGAATGTGACGATCGGAGCACGATCGACCCATCGTGCTTCCGAAGCGGCAAGGGGCGAACGTCGGGACGGCTCCTGCCGCGAACGCCTGTTTAGACGCACAATCACCGTTTAAGGTTTACCAGAGATGTGTCGCAACTGTTAGAGGAATGTGGTCGTTATTGGTGCTGCATCAGGATCGGTGCTACAAGGGCACGCGGCCTCGATGTGGCGTCCATAATTTGCGCGGAATTAGGCGATACGCTAGAGTGACGCGGCACGACAGGCGCGCCATGGAGAAATAGGGGCGAGCGGCGTCCGATGGCAAACGAATATTCAGCGCTGACGAAGTGCTTTCTCGACGCGGTGGACCAGTACGCGAATCCGCGCGCGCAGATGGTTCGGACGGCTTCGGGATGGCAATCAAATTCGGCGCAGGAGATGCTGCGGCGGGTCGCGGCGCTATCGAGAGCCCTGCGCGAACTCGGGGTGAAAGCGGGCGATCGCGTCGGGTTGTTTGCGCCGAACTGCCCGGAATGGCACGTCGCCGATTTCGCGATTCAGGGGATTGGAGCGGTGAACGTTCCGGTCTACTTCAACGAATCGCCGGACCGGCTGGTCTACATCCTGAACGATTCCGCCTCGCGCGTGGTGATCACGGCGGGCGCCGCGCAGGCGCAGAAGCTCGCGGCGGTGCGCGGGCAGGTTCCGTGCGTGGAGCACGTGATTTCCGCGGCGCTGCCGCCAAATTCGCAGGGTGACGCGCTCGTCTACGAAACGTTGACCGCCGCCGGCACTGCGGACGACGGCGCAGACGTCGCTGAATACCGCAAGCTCGCCGGGCAGGTTACCTTGGATCAGCTGGCGACCATCATCTACACGTCCGGGACGACGGGCGAGCCCAAGGGCGTGATGTTGAGCCAACTGAATCTCAGCTCGAACACGAAGGATTCGCTGAGCGGGCACGAATTCACGCGCTCGGATGTGGCTCTCGAGTTTTTGCCGCTGGCGCACGTCTACGAACGGATTGTCGCGTATGGGTACTTCTTCAACGGCGTCTCCATCGCCTACGTCGAACGAATGGAGGACGTTCCGCAGGCACTGCTCGAGGTACATCCCACGTTTGCCGCGGCGGTGCCGCGCTTTTTCGAGAAGATTTACACGAAAATTCTGGACCAAGGGCATCACGAGGTGCCATGGAAGGCGAAAGTATTCGATTGGGCGCTGGGCGTCGCGCAAGAGGCCATGCCGTGGCGCGCGTACGGAAGGGAAGCGTCGTCTGGAATCAAATTGCGATGGCGGATTGCGAACGCGATCGTCTACAGGAAGATTCGCGCGGGGCTGGGTGGACAGCACCAACGGTTCGTTTCGGGCGGCGGCCCGCTGGCGAAGGAACTTGCGGAATTTTTCTGGTCGGTGGGCGTGGAGGTCTACCAGGGGTATGGGTTGACGGAAACCTCGCCGGTCGTTTCGACGAACACGCCTAAGGCGAACAAGGTGGGCACCGTCGGGCGGCCGATCCCCAACGTGCAGGTAAAGATCGCGGAGGATGGCGAGATTCTGGTGAAGGGCCCCTGCGTGATGCAGGGTTACTACAAAAAGCCCGAAGAAACGCGCGAGACGATCTCCGAGGACGGCTGGTTGCGTAGCGGCGACATTGGCAAATTAGACGAAGACGGCTACCTGATCATCACGGACCGCAAAAAGGAGTTGTTGAAGACCGCGGCCGGAAAATTCGTCGCGCCAGCGCTGATCGAAAACCTGCTGAAGACTTGCCCATTTATCGCGAACGCGCTGGCCGTCGGCGACAAGCGCAAATTCGTCTCCGTCCTCGTCGTCCCGAATGTCGCTGCGCTTGAGGCCGAGGCAAAAAAACAAGGCCGCGAGTTCACGAATCCCGCGCAGATGCTCGCCGCTCCCTGGATGCGCGACGTGATGACTCGCGAGATCGAACGGCTCACCGAGCGGCTCGCGCAATACGAGAAGCCCAAGCGTTTCGCGCTGATCGAACAGGATTTCACGTTCGCCAACGGACAGTTGACGTACACGCTCAAGCTGAAGCGCCGCGTCATCGAACAAACTTACGCCGACGTGATCGCCCGATTGTACGCGGACGTCGAGGAGCCCAGGCCGGAACAGCAAAGGAGGTAGAGGCGGGTTTCTGTGCCTCTTTCGCTTTCGGCGTAGAATGTACGGGGAGAAGGCAATGATCGATCCACTGAACGATTCACTGGTGATTGCGGGGCGCAGTCTCGGTTCGCGGCTGATTATTGGAACCGGAAAATACCGCAGCTTTCAGGAAATGGCGCGCGCGTTGGAAGCCTCCGGTGCGGAGGTTGTGACGGTTGCCGTGCGGCGCGTGAACCTCAGCGACCGCTCGAAGGAATCGCTGCTCGATTATATCGACCGCAAGAATTTCTTCATTCTGCCCAACACGGCGGGATGCTACACCGCGGACGAAGCGGTACGCGCCGCGCGGCTCGGACGCGAAGTCGGATTGTCGGAGTGGGTAAAGCTCGAAGTAATCGGCGATCAGCAAACGCTGTTTCCGGACACCGAGCAGTTGCTTGCCGCGACGAAGACGCTGGTGAAGGAGGGTTTCGTCGTGCTGCCCTACACGAATGACGATTTGATCGTGGCGCGCAAACTGATCGACGCCGGGGCGTCGGCTGTGATGCCGCTCGGCGCGCCGATCGGGTCAGGCATGGGGATCCAAAACCTGGCGAACCTGCGCATCCTGCGCGAGCGAATCACGGAAGTGCCTCTGATCGTCGACGCGGGAGTGGGGACGGCGTCGGACGCGGCTATTGCGATGGAACTTGGCGCCGACGGCGTGCTGATGAACACGGCAATTGCGGGCGCGCAGGATGCGGTGCTCATGGCGGAGGCCATGGGCGCGGCAGTCGAAGCAGGGAGGAAGGCGTTTCTCGCGGGCCGCGTCGAAAGGAAATTGTACGCGACTGCATCCAGCCCGCTCCAGGGCGTCGTCCGGTAAGCAGCGGCAAAACCTTTAACCACAGATGAACACAAATCAACACTGATAAACGCGAGAAAGCAGAAACGGGATCGCTCTTGCCCTCAAATTCCCCGTTTTCGTCTGCGTTAATCTGTGTTCATCTGTGGTTCCAAGGGACGGTAGTGCCTGCCAGCCTAGCGGAAGAGGACGTGCCAGGTGAGGTCGACGAGGGCATGAACCAGAGCGCCGGGTAGCAGCGAACCGGTCTTCATATAGGCGCGGCCATAGAAAATTCCGGCGATGGTCGCGAGCAGCACGTACTTCCAGTTCGGCACGGGCGCATGCAGGATGTGCGAGAAGCCGAAGATCACGGAAGCCAGGATCAGCGCAGCCCACTTGTTGTTGAAAGTCCGTGTCAGGCAATTCTGCACGATTCCACGAAACAGGAATTCCTCGGGCCACGCCGTAAAAAATAAAATGCCGAGCGCGGCGACGGGCAGCGACCGAACGCGCGCCATCGATGGGTCGAACGTGATGAAGTGAATTTCGATTCCCAGCGGAATCGCGATGGCGGCGAAGATAACGAAACTGAACAGAAAGGCCGAGCCGAAGCCGCGTCGCCATTCGACCGCATAACCGACGCCGTCGAGCCGGCGAAGAAGCACATACGCTGCGACGGCCGTCGAAAGCGCCATCAGAATCGAAAGTGTGTGCTCGAGCGGTGGCGGATACGGGAAAATGTGATACAGCATGCGATAGGGCGGTTCGAGCCAGACGGCCAGCCATATGAAAATCGCGGCGGCGTAATCTTCCCAGGTGCCCGGCGGCTTGCCTGTGCTGCTCGCGAGAAGCAGCGGCGGAATTACGGCGTATGCTGCGCCAGCGAGAAGCCAGCGGCCGCTGCCCGTCACGCCGAGCGAATAAATAATGACGGCGGCGAGCGGAACCAGAGGTGCCAGCACGCGTCCGTGGCCTCCGAGAAACGCGCGGGCAGGCTCGAGGACGCTCGGCGCGGCGAGCCAGAACTCGAACGCGAAAAGGGTTGCGGCGACGCTCAGGGCGATCACGAACCGGTGGCCAACGAAGCCGAGCCACACGCCCATAACGGCGGTCGCCGCAACGATCACGGCCCAGACTGCGATTGCGACGGGGAGCGGCATCTGCCACGATCTAGAGTTCGCGTTCGGCATAGAGAAGAGATTCTAGCAATCTGTGACGCCAAATGCCGATGACGGCACCGGGAGCGAGTCTTAACCGCAGAGTCTCGGAGAGCGCAGACAGCGCAGAGAAGAAGCGCATGAGCGCGGGAACCAAAGGGCGGATCGCGTACATCGACTGGATGCGCGGGCTGGCGTGTCTGCTGATGTTTCAGACGCACTGCTACGACTCGTGGCTCGGCGGGGCGGCGCGCAAGAGCGCGTTCTTCCGATGGTCGCAGCTGGCTGGAACGCTTCCGGCACCGCTGTTCCTGTTCCTAGCGGGAATTTCATTCGCGCTGGTGACCGACCGCATGCGACGCAAGGGAATTTCCGCGAACCAGATCGCGGCCACCACGATTCGGCGTGGCGCGGAGATCTTCGCACTCGGCCTTCTTTTTCGCGCGCAGGAATTCGTGCTCGGCCAGCCGTGGTCGCCGTGGACCGATCTGTTGCGCGTCGACATCCTGAACACGATCGGTGTATCGCTGATTCTGATGGGCGTCGCGTGCCGTCTGGTGAAGACGCGCGCCGCAAACACGATCCTGGCGGCGGGCCTCGCGGTGGGAATTGCGATGGCCACGCCCCCGATCTGGACCACCTGGCAGCCGCGCTGGCTGCCCTGGTATCTAGAAACGTACGTCAACGGCGTACACACCTTCGGCAAGCCGCAGCCGTGGTTGTTTCCGATTTTTCCGTGGACGGCGTTCGCGTTTGCGGGCCTGGCTGCCGGATTTTTGTTGATGAGCGATTGGGCCGTGAAAAACCTCGGTAAGGCGACGGCAATTGCCGGCGCGACGGGGCTCGGGCTGTTTTTTCTTTCGATGTGGTTTGACGCGCGCCCCGAGCGGCTCTATGCCGTCTACGACTATTGGCACTCTAGTCCGAATTTTTTTCTCGCGCGCGTCGGCGTGTTGCTGATGATCGTGTGCCTGGCCTTTGCGTGGTGCCGTCGGGGAGCGCCGCAGCGCTGGTTCAGCCCGCTGGTCCAGATTGGACAGACTTCTCTGCTCGTGTATTGGGTGCACATCGAGTTTGTCTACGGAAGATTTTCGATCCTGGCGAAGCGGTCGCAATCAATTCCGATGGCGACGATGGGCTTGGCGATTATCTTCGCCGCGATGGTCCTGCTGTCGATTGGGCGCACGCGAATGAAGGGCAGGGGAGCGGAAATTCTAGCAAGGCTGCGCGAAACGTTTGGCGAGCGCCAGAAGGCAGGAGCCAACGTTGCCAACGCGTCGCGCCTGCGGGTTCGAATGGAGGAATAGCTCTCTGCGTGCTCTACGTCTCCGCCGTACGATCTTCGCCGTGCTCCGCGGCCTCACTTCTTCGGAGACTGGGCCGGCTCGGCTAGGGGCGTGGTGGGTTCGCCCGGCTTGGGCTGAATCTTGAAAATGTATTCGCCGGGGCGGGCGAGGCCCATGTCTTCGCGCGCGATGCGCTCGATGGCGGCTGGGTCGGTCTTCAGGGACTGAACGCGGTTCTGCAATTTCTGATTTTCCTGATTCAGCTGCTTGATCTCCTTCTGAATTTCGGCCGACTGTTTCATCGAATGGTGCATGGCGAGCACGCCGTGCGTGCCGAGAACGTCCTGTAGAACGAGCAGCACCAGGCCGGCGACAAGAAACCAGATCGTGTTGCGCCGCACGAAGTCGCGCATCTGGGCGCCGAAGCTCATCTGCGTGGCGTCGATTTTCACTTCGGCTTCCTGTTTTCGATTCATGCGTTGATCCATGCGCGAGCTTCCTCCGCGACTGTTTGTGATTCGGCAGGCGTGGCGGCTTCCGTATAGACACGAACCAGCGGTTCCGTCCCGGAAGGACGCATCAGGAGCCACGCTCCGTCGTTGAAAATCAGCTTCAGGCCGTCCGTGCGATTCACGCGCGCCACGCGGCGTCCCGCAAATTCTTTGGGGTCCTGCCGCAATTTCGCGGAAACGCGCTCCTGAACCTCCGGCGCGAGATGCAGGTTGACGCGGATCGGCCAGTACTCACGGCCAACGCGTCTGAAGAGCGCGCGCAACTGCTCGCCGAGCGAAGCCTGGCGCGCGACGATCATTTCCGCGATGAGCAGGCACGCAAGGATTCCGTCTTTTTCAGGGAGATGGCCCGCAGTCGTCATTCCCGCGCTCTCTTCGCCGCCAAGTGCGATTTTTCCTTCGCGCAGCAACGGTCCAACATATTTGAAACCGACCGGCGTTTCGTAGACCTGCACGCCGTGCGCTTTTGCGACAGCGTCGAGCAAGTGCGTGGTGGCGACGCTGCGCGAAGCGCCTAGCTTAGACGCGCCTGAGCTGCGCGTTTCGAGCAAATAGTCGAAGACGAGGCCGAGAATGTG
>Ga0335072_10008035_pt1 | contig 15323 bp, 15 predicted proteins | sample Lox_Sample_21_FD_206725 | JGI IMG/M metagenome (GOLD analysis project Ga0335072, IMG submission 206725) | Soil microbial communities from Loxahatchee National Wildlife Refuge, Florida, United States - Lox_Sample_2.1 | ecosystem: Environmental > Terrestrial > Soil > Wetlands | place: USA... | reverse complement strand
TCCTCAACACTCGAACTCGTCGGGCCGGGCCGGCGGATCGTCAGCGCGGTGGGGATGTCCGTGAAATCCCCTGGATCGCCCTACACCGAGTCGGGCGTGCCCCCCGCCGACCGCGGCGGTCCCACGCTCGTCGCGGCGAAGCTCAGCAAGATGTCGGCCCTCGGCAACACCGCGCCGAAGATCTTCCCGCAGAACCTGCCGAACGACGGGATCAGCCTCTATGGCAAGCGGGCGAAGTTCCGGCTGCGGGTGTACACGTCGGGCGGCATGACGCCCGACGGCGTGACACCCCTGCTGCCCACCGAGTACAACCGGTACTTCCGGGTGATCGCCGTGACCCGGTCGGGCAGGAAGATCGCTCTCAGCAAGGCGGGCAAGACCTATTACATCGACGGGCACCCGCTGCGGGTCGTCGGGCTCGCCGATCTCGGTGTCAAGCAGGCCAGCTACGACGCGTGCTATACCGAACTCAGGAACAACTACATCGACATCGTCCTGGACGGCAGCCAGGCCGCGGCCCGGCGGATCACCACCGTCGAGATCCCGTCGGCCGGCCGGTACGAGCCGCTGTACAACCCGGGCGGCCCGGGGAACGAGCCGGCGCCAGGCGTGCACTACAGCGCGCCCAGCCCGCCGATCTCACAACACGTGATCATGGCGTTGAACAACCCGATGACCGTCACCTACGTGCGCTGCCCGCCGTCCGCGGGCTGCCCGTCGGGGTAAACCAGCCGATGCCTATCCCGGCAATCCGCCGATCAGGGTGTGCCGGGTCGAGCGGAGCAGGCCGTCCGAGATCCGGAACAGGCTCAGGCCCTTGAACTCGGCGCCGCCGGGCACCGTGCCCGTCCAGAGCGTGGCCACCATGTCCCCGTCCGGCACCTGGGCGTCGATCACATAGGTCGGCACGCCGCCGACCATCTTGACCGCGCCCTCGTAATCGTCACGCGCGCCGTCAGGTCCGTGCCCCGGCGGCGTGTGGCCGTAGTCGACGTAATCGGATGCGACAAACCGGTCGAAATCCTGCGGCCGGGCGTTGGTGTAGCAGTCGAAGAACCCGCGCACCACGTCTTCCGGGTTCAGTTGCTCGCTCACGTTCGATCATCCCCCCGATTCGATGTGAACGACCCCGTTGTCGCAGTCTACGGGGCCGCCCGTTAGCGGCTGGCGGTGGTCTCGAAGGCACGCCCGAAGGTCCGCACCCGGTCCGGGCGGATCAGCGCGAGCAGCGCGAGCGACTGGCCTGACCGGTCGACATGGCCGTCCCTCCCGGCTAATCGTCGAGCAAGGCAAGCACCCGGGCAGGGCCGCCGTTGGCCCCGCTCACCTTCAGCGGCGCGACGACGATCCGGCAGCGGGCCGGGAGCTGGTCCAGGCCCGTGAGGTTCTCGAGGATGATCGCGCCCGCCGACAGCCACACCTGGTGCAGCCGGTAGTCGGTGCTGTCGACCGGGTCGGCCGACGGCCCGTCGAACCCGACGCCCGACACGCCCGCCCGCACCAGCGCGGCCGCCGCGTCGGCGTCCGGGTAGCACCAGCCGTGCCAGTACGCGTCCGTTCCCCACCTCGCCGCGTTGCCCGAGTAAAACAGCACGATGTCACGCGGTCGCACCTGCGGGAGGAATCGCTCGAGTTCCGTTAGGGCGATAGGACCAGGATTATGAACGCCCAGGTCGATGGTGAATGCCTCGGTCACCAAGCGGTCGAGCGGTATCTCATCAAGGGTGGCCCCGCCGGCGACCTGGTGCGCCGGAGCGTCGATGTGGGTGCCGGTGTGATTGACGAACGCGTACTCGGACATCGCGTAGCCGTCGGTGGCCACATCGGCAAGATCGCGGAACCGGGGCGGCGTGATGCCCTCCATGACCGGCATGCCGTTCGTCATCGGCTGGGTCAGGTCGACGACCCTCATCGGCGTTCCGTCTTGGCGGCCGGGCTGCCCCCGGGGTGGAACACGCCCAGCACCACGAGGTCGTCCGAGCCGGTGTTCTCCAGGCAGTGCGGAGTTCCCGGCGTCAGGTGCAGCCGGGCCCCGGGCGCCAGCGGCCGGTCGCCGCCGCCGACGTGAGCCACGCCCTGTCCGGCGAGCACGAGCACAAGCTCGTCGTAGGGGTGGGTGTGCTCGGGCGCCCGGCCGGGCGGGATCTCGCCGACGAACTGGGTCGCCGCTTCGCACCCGCGGCCGGGGCCGAGCAGGACCCGGAACCGGCGATCGCCGGTCCGCTCCACTTCGCAGTCCCGCAGATCGGCCAGGTGCGGCGGATCGGCCGCCGTCCCGGGCTCCGGTTCGGGCAGCGCCACCGCGTCCAGCCTGATCTCCGCGTCCGGGTCGGCCCGCAGCAGGTAGCGGGTCCCGGGGGGTAGCCAGGCTCCGCTCTGCTCACGCACCGCCGCTTCCCGGTGGCCGCCAGCGTCCAGCCGGCCGCCGCCCGAGATCACGTACCAGAGCTCGCCGCCGGATCCGGCCGCGCCCTCGAGCCTCGATCCAGGGGCCACGGTGATCAGCCGCCGGGCCAGGCCCGTGCTCTGGTCGCCCGGTGCCATCGCTACCGGCCGGGGGAGTGCAGTGCCGTCGTGCCGGAACGCTCGGCCACCAGCGCGGCGAGTGCCTCATTCAGGCGGTCGATCTCGTCGAGCGTGTTGTAATGGGCCAGGCCTATGCGCAGCGCCTCACCCCAGGCGACCCGCTCGTACAACCCCGGCGCGTAGTAGTTCTCCCCGCTCCACACGCCGAAGCCACGCTCGGCCAGCGCGAGCGAGAGCTCCGCCGACGAGACGCCGGGGAAGTTGACCAGGAACGTCGGAACCCGCCCCGCCGTGCCGGGCAGCCCGTAGAGCTGCGCTCCCTCCGGCAGCCCGGCGAGCAGCCGATCGCCGAGCTGGCGCTCCCAGGCGGCGAGCGCGGCCACCCCGCCGAGGCTGTCGGTGTAGGTCAGCGCGGCGATCAGGCCGGCCAGCAGCTCGTGCTGCATGGTGCCGGTCTCGAACCGGTGGCTCACCGGATGCATGGGCGCGGGCCGGGGCTTGTAGGGGCGCCATGACTCGAGCACCTCGCGCCGCCCGTAGGCGATCCCGAGGTGCGGACCGCAGAACTTGTAGGCCGAGCACAGCACCACGTCGGCGTCCACGGCGCGGACGTCCATCGGCTCGTGCGGGGCGTACTGCACGGCGTCGATCCAGGCCAGCGCGCCCGCCTGGTGCGCGAGATCGCACACCGCGCGGGCATCCACCGTGGTGCCCACCGCGTTCGACGCCCAGGCGAACGAGACGACCTTGGTCCGCGGGCTCAGCTTTCGCTGAAGGTCGGACAGGTCGAGCGTGGTGTCCGGGTGGATGTCCACCAGGCGGACTTCCAGCCCGGCGTCGCGGGCCAGTTCCAGCCATGGCGCGATGTTGGCGTCGTGGTCCAGCCTGGTGACCAGGATCTCGTCGCCCGCCTGGAGGGTACGGCCGAGCGTGCGGGTCAGCATGAAGTTGAGCGCGGTCGAGCTGCCGCCGAACATGACCTCGTCCGCGTCACAGCCCAGGAAGCGCGCCGTCGCCGTCCGCGCCTCGTCGATCGTGGCGTCGATGCGCCGGCTGGTCGCGTAGGGGAAACCGCTGTTCCCGCTGGCCTCCCGGTACATGCGGGCAACGGCCTCGCCCACCTCGTCCGGCGTCTGGGTGCCTCCGGGCGCGTCGAGGAAGACGAAGTCGTCGCGCAGCGAACTGAACCTGGCCCGCACCGCGGCGATGTCGAACGACGTCACGCCGGTTTCACCTCAACCCTCCCGGCCGGCAGCGCGGCCTTCCATGCCCCGGACAGGGCTAGGACGATGACCGCCGCCACGCAGCCGAGCAGGATCAGCGGGGTCCACACGAACCAGTCTGCGTGCGAAAGCGTCCGCAGCCAACCCATGGGCGGCTCATAGGGCGTGCCCCCGGGCATCATCGCGAACGCGGCCGCCGCGAGCTGCACGATCACGAGGTAGTCCAGTCGCGAGGCGACGTACAGCGCCATGAACGGGATGATCATGGCGTCGTACCAGGGCAGCGCGTAGAACCACAGCAGCAGGAAGGCCACGCCGACCGCCAGCGCTGGCTGCACAGCGCGCAGGTCGGGCACCGCGTCGGGCAGCCGGACCAGTAGCAGCAGGGCGAGCGCAACGCACCCCGCCGCGACGAGCAACTCGAGGCTGGGCGGCAGCTCGTGCCGCAACGGCCGGGAGAAGAGCTGGTAGAAGTTGAATGCGGTGGCCTTGTTGCCGCGCGACAGCAGCGCGTGAATGCTCGGGCTGCCGAGGGCCAGGTACGGCAGCAGGACCACGGCGCCCAGGCTCACGCCGCCGGCGAGCATTGCGGCGGCGGACCGCCGCAAGGCCCAGACCAAGGCCGCGCCCAGGATGATGTAGTAGAGCAGCATGTCGGCGGCCACGCCGACGAGCGCGCCGGCGGCCACGGCGGCGAGCACGCTCGGCTCCGACGCCGCGCCGTCTTGCGTCCGGCGGACGCGGAGCATGGCCAGCCCGAAGAACGCGGCGGCTGTGGCCATGCCCTGCAAGTGCCCGCTCGCGACGATGCCCCAGATCAGCAGCGGGTTCAGCGACCAGAGCAGATGGGCGCGGATCCGCCGGGCCTGATCCTTGCGCAGCATCCGGTCCAGGCCGATCACCACGCCGGCGAACACGATCGCGTTCCACAGCTTCAGCCAGAACACGATCTGCGACCCGGAGGTGCCGCCCAGGTCGGCGGCGGCCGTCTCCTCGATCGTGGCCAGCGGGCCGTAGACCGACCCGTGCCGCTTCCAGATCAGCGGCGCCAGCTCGCCGATGGGGTCGCCCGTCCGCTTCAGCATGTTGGGCGTCATCACGTACGGGTTGTGGCCGACCACCTCGATCCGGCCGAAGGTGGCATAGCTGAGCGCGTCCGTTGACCCCGACGGCGGGAGCACGGCGAACAGTGCGGTCACGATAAGGGCGGCCGTGATCAGCGCCCGGGCCGGGAACCGCGCGCCGCGGGCCACGGCGGCCAGGCCGGCCATCACCCCGGCGGCGCCGAGGACCACCGCGACCCACAGCGCGGCGTAGGTCGCGGTGACGGGGAGCCGGCCGACCAGCTCGAGCAGCGGCGGACCCGACTGCCAGGGGGGCGGGGGAATGGCCGGGCTGTACTTGACCGCCGATGCCACGAGCATGATCAGGATCGAGCCACCGATCCCGATCACGGCGGCAAGCCAGAGAACCCTGGTCAGCCGGCCAGACGAAGGCGAGGCCGGCGGTTCGGCGCTGGCTGACGAGCCGGGGCCCGTGGCAGTGCTCGTTGCGGAGCTCACTGTGTCTGCCCGTCCCGGTCGCTGTTCTGTGGCCGATGGCCGCCTTTAGCCACCAGCGTCCGATCGCGGATGACTGGCAACACAGTACCCGAATAGCGCCTTCTGCCTGGGCCGGACGAGATGCCAGGGTCGGCCCGCGTCTTAAAGCGTTCTGGCGCGGCTCCCGGGTGAGCACGGGCGCCTCAGGCTCGGCGGCGGCCGGCCGGGGACCGATGTTCCACGCCCCGGTGGCGCAGAGCCAGACCAGGTAAGCGAGGAAGCAGAACAGCACCAGCGGCATCAGCCGGAACGAGAGCAGAAACGAGAGCCGGCTCAGCCAGTGCGGGTGTATGAACTGGACCGTGCCCGGCATGATCGCGACCGTTGCGGCGGTGAGCTGGCCGACCACGGCCCAGTCGAGCCGGGAGGCGGAGTAGACCGCCAGCACGCCGATCGCCATCGTGTTGTACCAGGGAAGCTGGTAGTACCAGAGGAACAGCCAGGCGACGGTGAAGGCCAGGGCCGGCTGGATCGCGGGCAATCCCGGTACCGCGTCCGGCAGGCGCCAGAGCATCAGCGCGGCCAGGACCAGGAACGCGACGCCGATTATGGCCGACGTCGCCGACGGCAGCTGATGCCGGAACGTGACGGAGATGAGCTGGTAGAACGTGTCCGCTCCGACCTTGCCCTGGCGGCGCGCCAGCGTGCGGAAAATGGGCGCGCCGACCCACACGTAGGCGGGCACTGCCGCGACGCAGGCGCCGGCCGCGGCGGCGGCGAGCGCCGCCAACGAGCGGCGCAGTGCCCAGGCCAGCGCCAGCCCGAACAGCAGGTACGTCAGCATGAAGTCGGCGGCGATGCCGACGAGCAGCCCGGCGGCGAGCGCCCGTGCCACCCGGCCGCCGGCGTCGTCCGTCCGCAGCAGGGTGAGGCCGAGCAGGGACGCGGCCGCCGCCAGCACGTCGAGATGCCCGCCCGCCAGCAGCGCCCAGATCAGCAGCGGGTTGACCGACCAGAGCAGGTGCGCCCGGGCCCGGCGGGCCGGGTCGGACCGCAGCAGCCGGTCCAGGCCGACCGCCACGGCGAGGAACGCGATCCCGTTCCACAGCTTCAGCCAGAGGATGATCCCAGGCGCCGAGGTGCCGCCCAGCTTGGCCGCGGCCCACTGCTCGGCGGTGGCCAGCGGTCCGTACAGCGATGGGTACTTGTGCCAGGTGAGATGCGACAGGCTGCCGATCGGATCACCGATCTGGTTCAGTTCCGCCGGGGTCATCACGTAGGGGTTGTGGCCGAGCACGGCGATCCGGCCGTAGGTGGCGTAGCTGACCGTGTCCGTCGAGCCGGCCGGCGGCAAGATCACCAGAACCGCGACGGCGATCGCCGCCACCGTCATCAGGAGCCACGCGGGATACCGCGCTCCGCGTCTCACCGCGACCAGCCCGGCGATCACCCCGCCCCCGCCGAGCAGTGCGGCCGTCCACAGGCCCAGCGTCACGAGTTCGTTCGGCAGACGGAACGCAAGCTCGACCGGCAGCGGGCCGGATGGCCTGGGCATCACCGGAACCGGCAGGCTGTACCGAGCCGCCGACGCGACGATGATGATGAGGATCGAGCTGCCGATACCCGCCGCTGCGAGCCAGCCGAGAGATACCAGCCCGGGCGACATCCCCGCTGGCTGTCGATGGCCTCCCCCGACTGCGGACATCTCTCGGTGCGGTACCCAGCGGGGCGAATTCCGAACCTGGCCAGGACCGGCCGCAAGCACCCGTACGCCGCGTCCGTCTACGATCCGTGGTGTGGACCGCGACGACGACCAAGCGGGGCATCGTGAGCAGCTTGTTGGCTACAGCAACCGGCTGCTCGCGGACGGGCTGGCCGTGGGCAGCGCCGGCAACATGAGCGTGCGCATCGCGGACGAGGTGCTGATCACGCCGTCCGGGATCCCGTACGCCGACCTTGATCCGGCCGACGTCTGCGTGGTGGACATGGCCGGGGCCCCGCAGGGGACCGGCGAGCCCTCGTCGGAGACCCCGATGCATCTGGCCGTCTACGCGGCCACCTCAGCCCGGGCTGTGGTGCACACGCACTCGCCAGAGGTGGTGGCGCTGTCCGCGGTGTGCGACGAGCTGCCGGCCATCCATTACGCGATCACCGGACTGGGCGGGCCGGTGCGGGTGGCCCGGTACACCCGGTTCGGATCCGATGGCCTGGCCGCGGCCGCGGTGACGGCCCTGGCCGGCCGCACCGCTGCGATTCTGGGCAATCACGGCGCGATTACCTACGGCGCCAGCCTGGCCGAGGCCTACGACCGGGCGCTGCTGCTCGAATGGCTGGCCCGGGTCCACCGCCTGGCCTGCTCGCGGGGGGAGCCGCGGATCCTGACCGAGACGGAACTCGCCGAGGTCGCGGCCGAGATGCGCCGCCGCCGCTACGGCGAGCGCCGCGGCACCCGCCCCGGTCGCTGACCCGTCCGCGTGGCGCCGCGGCGCGCCACCCGAGCCGCCCGGCGCCAGCCAAGACCCGTGCCTGACCGCCACCCCGCCCGGTATGCCCGAAACATACCCCAGAATTCGCTGGCAAGCCGGGCCCGGCCCGCGGTAAGCCCGCTGGTCCCAGGAGATGGTCGCGGAGAAGAATCAGAGGCAGATGCCGATGCCGAGCAGGGTCACGCAGTCTGAAGCGGATCGGCCGCCCGGTTTCTTGGTCGGGCTGGGCGAGGGGCTCGCCGTCGAGGACGGCTGAGGGGACGGTGCGGAGGTCCCGGGCGTCGTGGCGACCGGGACGGGCTTGCCGGACGTCTGCGGAGCCGGCCCGCCCCCGCCCCCGCCGGACGTACTCGACCGGCCTGTCGTGCCCGGCTTCGTTCCGTGCGTGGCGCCTCCTCCGGACGCCGGGCCGGCCGTACCGTTGGCCGCCCTGCCCGAGCCGCCAGCCCGGTTGGCTGGCCCGCCGATGGACGGCGACGGCGGCAGCGCCTGTGGCCGCGAGCCCGCGCCGGGCACCAGTGCCCCGCCGGTCATAGCCAGCGCCGCGGCCATCGCGATGACGATGATGGCCCCGGCCGTCGCGGCCGCGAACAGGGCCCGGTAGGTCCAGCGGCTTTCCGGGACCAGTCGCAGGCGGACGGCTCCGGCGAGAGCGGGGATCAGCACCGGGCTGCCCGTCGAGCGCCAGCCCGCCTCGGGCGCCGCGCGCAGCGCCCGGCGGATGGCGGCCGATCGCCCGGCCGCCGACAGGTCAGCCGAGACGTACACCGCCACGGCGCCGTTCTCGCGGCGGGCAAACGCCTGCATCCCCGCCGGGAGCGGAACGCGCTTAATACGGATCATGAGGTCGCCCTCCCGCCGCCCCGATCCTCGTGATCGTTACATCCGCACGGTTTTCCGGCCGCTCAGTTGCTGCTGGATGAACGCCCACATCTGCTTGGCGTCACCGCCCTGCTCGCCGAGGACGACGACCACGTTCTGGCCGCCCGCGTCCAAGACGAGCGTGCTGCCCCCCTCGGGCGGGCGGTGCGCCGCGAGCCGGAGCGGCGACGGCAACGGTGCCGGTTCGGGTTCGAAGCCCCGCAACTCGTCTGACTCCCCGATTGCCATCCATCGCTCCCGTTCGGACAACTTTGACAGCGGTAGGTTACCGGCGATCTCCGGCTTTGCGACAGATACAAAGATGTTACTCGCGAGTCTGAGATTTTCCTGCTTATCCCGTTGCACTTTCCGCTCTGTGGTCTTCCGTTCTGGGGTCTTCCGGCGTCGGCGCGCGGGACGCGTGAGGACGGTGAGGCACTCGAGGCGAGGAGGAGAGACGTGAGGAGCGGGGAAGACGGGACGAACGAGGCAGCCGGGGAGGCTGGTGCGCCGGCGGTTGGTACCGGGCTGCGTGCTGCGCGGATGCCGGGCGGGGCCGGCCGCTGGGGCGGCCGGTTACCGCGATCAGCGGAAACGCTAAATGGCTGGTAACGGCTTATGGCCGTCGCGGCGGGGCTCGTTGATGTGGTCCGGCCGCAGGCCGAAGAAGATCCCGAGCATCGCGGCCAGATCAAAGATCGCGATCAGGCCGCCGATGTACGGGCCGGGGCCGCCGAGCCAGGCCAGGTAGCCGCAGAACGAGAGCACCACGATCAGCGCGCCCAGCACCCGGGGCCGGGCGCTCTGGGCCAGCCGCTCGGGGACCTCGTACGGCGCGCGGTCCACGTAGTTGGCGGTGGCGGCTTTCTCCTGGGCGATCTTGAGCCACAGGTCGTAGAGTTCGGGCGCCTGATCGCGCAGCATGATCGCTTGCTCAACCGGGAGGCCCTCGGCCTGCACCGGTGGCTGCGGAAAGGCGGTCCGGGGTTCGGGCTTGCGCGCGGGCCCGTTCACATGATCGCTGTCGGTCACGCGGGTAAGGTGACGCCGGTATCGGAGGCCTGCATTGCTATCTCACTCTTGCCGGGGATCTGCATGGCCACCTCGCTCTCGTCGGGAGCTTGAACGACCACCTCGCGGTGCGCGGCCATGATCGTGTCCGTGGCTGCACGGAACGGATCGGGACGCGACCCGCGCGGCGGGGGTTCGGGCAGGCCCGGGCGGACCACGCGGAAGATGGTTGTGCCGGTCAAGTCCAGGATCGCGGAAATGCCGAGCCGGACGGAAAGCACCCAACGAGCTCGCCCCTCCGTCGGCATGGGTGGATCAATTCCCGGTGGCCACCGCCGCAAACTCGCCCGGCCGCCCGAGGAGAGGGGCGGCGCTGGCGCCGGGGCGGGGTGGCCCGGAGGGGGTGGCCTGGAGGGGTGACCTGGAGGGGGGTGGCCTGGAGGGGGTGGCCTGGAGGGCGGGCATTTGCCGGGGCCGGGTGGGGTGTCGCTACAGTAAAGGCGTGGTAGCCCGGGGGTACTCGGAAGCTGAGCCCGCCGGGCCGCTGTCCGGCTTGCTGGTAGCAGACTTCTCCCGCGTTCTGGCCGGTCCCTATTGCACGATGCTGCTGGCCGACCTGGGCGCCGACGTGATCAAGGTGGAGAGCCCAGGCGGCGACGACACCCGGCGCTGGGTGCCGCCGGTGCGGGACGGCGTCTCCACGTACTACCTGGCCATCAACCGGAACAAGCGGTCGGTCGCGCTCGACCTTCGCGACGAGGCCGACCTCGCGGCCGCCGCCGAGCTGGCCCGCCGGGCCGACATCATGGTCGAGAACTTCAAGCCGGGCGGGCTGGCCAAGTTCGGTCTCGACTATGACACCGTCAGCGCCGCTAACCCCGGCATCATCTATGCGTCGATCACCGGGTTCGGTGCGGAGGGCGGCAAGGACCTGCCCGGCTACGACCTGGTGGTCCAGGCCATGTCCGGGTTGATGAGCCTGACCGGCGACCCGGAGGGGCCGCCCTACCGGGCCGGCATCTCGGCGTTCGACGTGATCGCGGGCCTGCACACGGCGATCGGGATCCTGGCGGCCCTGCACCACCGCACCCGAACCGGCCGGGGCCAGCTCGTCCAGGCCAGCCTGCTGTCCTCGGCGCTGTCCGGGATGGTGAACCAGACCAGCGCCTATGCCGCTGGCGGTGTGGTGCCGTTCCGGATGGGCAACTCGCATCCCAGCCTGTTCCCGTACGAGCCGCTCCCCACCGGCGAAGGGGACCTGATCGTCACGGCCGGAAACGACGTGCAGTTCCGCAAGCTGTGCGAGGTGCTGGGCGCGCCCGAGCTGGCTGACGACCCCCGTTTCGCCAGCAACGCGGGCCGCACGGCGAACCGGGAGGAGCTGCGGCCGCTGCTGGTCGAGCGGCTGAAGCTGCGTTCGGCCGCCGAGTGGTTCCGCGATCTGGTCGGGGCCGGCGTGCCCTGCGGCCCGATCAACACGGTCGACGCCGGCATCGCATTCGCCGAGGAGATCGGGCTGAACCCGGTTGTCATCGCGGGCGAGGGCGAGGCGGGGATGCCGACCGTCCGGCACCCGCTGACGTTCTCGCAGACCCCGCCGCGGTACCAGCTACCGCCGCCGCGCCTCGACGAGCATGGCGGCGAGATCCGGGCCTGGCTGAGCGCAGATCCCGAGGAGGACCCGCCGGATGACTGACCGCGTGCCCCGCTTCCCGACATCGATCGGCGTCTCGGACGCCGAAAGCATCACGCTGCTGGGGCAGGATCTCGCGGCCGACCTGATGGGCAAGATCTCGTTCGGCGAGCTGGCGCTGTGGCTGGTCACGCAGAAGCGTCCGACCACGTCACAGGTCCGGGTGTTCGAGGCGGTGCTGGTGGCACTGGCAGACCATGGATTCACCCCGACCGCGATCGCGGCCCGGCTGACCTACCTCAGCGCGCCCGACTCGGTGCAGGGCGCGCTCGCGGCCGGCCTGCTCGGCGGTGGATCGCGGTTCCTCGGCGTGACCGAGGACACCGGGCGATTCCTGGCTGAAGCGCTCGCCGAAGCGGGCGAGCCCCCGGCCGGCGACGCGGGCTACGACGCGCTCGCGCTGGCCGCGGTGCGCCAGGCGAGGGCGGAGCGGCGGTTGATACCCGGGCTCGGCCATCCGGTGCACAAGGTCACCGACCCGCGCACTCCCGTGCTGATCAGCATTGCCGAGGAAGAAGGGGTGCGCGGCCCGCACCTGCGGCTGTTCGAGGCTATCGGCCGGATGCACTCCCAGGTGCTCGGCCGCACGCTGCCGCTCAACGGCGCGGGCACCTCCGGCGCGGCCCTGGCCGACCTGGGGCTGCCGCCGGAGCTGCTGCGGGGGTTCGCGCTGCTGGCCAGGACCGCCGGCCTGCTCGGGCATCTCGCTGAGGAGCAACGTCATCCGCTCGGGATGGACATGTACCTGACGGTGGACCGCAACGCCGACTACCAGCCGCCGGAGGCGTAGACCAGACCGCGGCGGGCCGGGGTTTTGCCGACCGGCCACCTTGCCGCTGCGCGTGACCCAGATCGCGGCGGGCCGGGGTTAGCCGACCCGGCCACCTTGCCGCTGCGCGTGACCAGACCGGGGCGAGACTGGGCGTTAGGAAAACGATTTGGGCCGGGGATCGGAGCGGGTATCTTCTGGCGGACACCTTAACTTTCGACTAGCAGGGGACCTGACAGGCATGCGCTGGTCACAGCTCTACATACCAACGCTGCGCGAGGATCCGGCGGACGCCGACGCGGCCAGCCACCGGCTGCTGCTGCGCGCTGGGTACATCCGACAGCTCATGGCCGGGCACTACAGCCTGCTGCCGCTGGGCGTGCGGGTGCGCGCCAAGATCATCAACGTGATCCGGGAAGAGATGAACCGGATCGGCGGGCAGGAGTTCCTGCTGCCGACCATGCAGCCGGCCTGGATCTGGGAGAAGAGCGGGCGCCTGGCGGCGATCGGCGAGGAGCTTTTCCGGCTCACCGACCGCAAGGGGGCCGAGGTCGTCCTGGGCCTGACCCACGAGGAGATCTTCGCCTACCTCTCGCTCGAGCTGTCGTCCTACCGGGAGCTGCCGCAGTTCTGGTACCAGTTCCAGACCAAGTTCCGGGACGAGCCGCGGCCGAAGAGCGGGCTGTTGCGGGTGCGGGAGTTCACGATGAAGGACTCCTACTCCTTCGACGTCGACGAGGCCGGGCTGGACGTCTCGTTCCAGGCCCACCGGGGCGCGTACGAGCGGATCTTCGCCCGGCTCGGGATCCCGGCCATCGCGGTCGAGGCGTCGAGCGGCAACATGGGCGGCAAGGACTCGATCGAGTTCATGTGCCCGGCGGATGCGGGCGAGGACCTGGTCGCCACCTGCCCGAACGGCGATTACGCGGCGAACCTGGAGAAGGCGACGTCCGCGCTGCCGCCGGTTGAGGACGAGGCAGGGCCGGGCGCGCCCGAGCCGCTGGATACCCCGGGCGTGCGCACGATCGAGGACCTGGCCGTGCAGTACGGCAAGCCGGCCGACCGGCAGATCAAGACGCTGGTGTACGTGATCGGCGGGGATCCGACCCTGGTCCTGCTGCGGGGTGATCACCCGCTGGCGGAGCAGAAGCTGATCGACGCGACCGGGATCGCCGACGTCCGGCCCGCGCAGGCCGACGAGATCCGCGAGGCGCTCGGCGCGTCGCCGGGCAGCCTCGGCGCGGTCGGGGTGAGCGACCTGCCGATCGTCGCCGACCTGGCGCTGCGGGGCCGGCGGAACATGACCACAGGCGCCAACATCGATGGCGTGCACCTCACCGGCGTGGACGTGGCCCGTGACATCACGGTGGGCCGGTGGGCGGACCTGCGCGAGGTGACCGCGGGCGAGCCGTGCCCGAACGACGGTGCGCCGCTGAAGGTCATCCGCGCGATCGAGGTCGGGCACATCTTCAAGCTCGGCCGCAAGTACACGACCGCGCTCGGGGTGTCGGTGCTCGGCCCGGACGGGGCGAGCATCACGCCGATCATGGGCAGCTACGGCATCGGGGTCGAGCGAGCCATGGCGGTCATCGCGGAGGTCCACCACGACGACGCCGGCCTGGCCTGGCCGGTGAATGTGGCGCCGGCCGAGGCCACCGTGCTGCTCCTGTCGCCGAAGGACGAGGCCGTGGTGACCACGGCTGAGACCATCTACGCGGAGTTGCAGGCGGCCGGGGTGAACACGTTGATCGACGACAGGGACGAGCGTCCGGGCGTGAAGTTCCGGGACGCCGAACTGGTGGGGATCCCGTGCCGGATCAGCGTCGGCAGCCGTGACCTAGCCGACGGGCTGGTCGAGATCACCAGCCGCAGCACCGGTGAGAAGGAGCGGGTGCCTGCAGGGCAGGCCGTCACGCACGTGCTGCGGTACCTGTCCTCCCGGCGCGCTTCCGAAGCCGGAGACGCCCCTTGACCTGGGGACTCACCCGGGAGGGCCGGGCCAAGCGCTGCGGCTGAGCCTGCGGCGCCTGGTGCAGGCCAGTGGCCGCCACGACCCGCTCGTTCTGGCTGGCCAGCGCGCTCCAGTCCTGGCTGCTGGACATCGGACCTCCCCGTACGTCAGTGACACCCCGTGTTGTGCCGTGCCGTCATATAAGACACGTCTGAGCCCCTGATCGGGCCACTGTCATGTGGTAACAAATTCATAACTTCTCGGGCCGCCGCCCGGAAATCGTGAATCTGCAGGTCAGCTGTGGTTACCGAGCCGGGACCGGACCTGGTCTGCCTCGGGCGCGCCGAGCCGGGTGTACAGGTCGAGGGCCTGCTGCCAGTGATGGCGAGCCTGCTCGTCCTCGCGGGCGCAGCGATAGCTTTCGGCGAGGTCGCGGTGCGCGCTCGCCTGCTGGTACGTGTTGCCGGTCTCGACAGCCAGCCCGAGCGCTGCGGTGAGTTCGGCCCGAGCGGCGGGAGGCTGGCCGGCGACGTGCAGTGCCTCGGCCAGTGTGCTGAGCGTATTGACCTCGCCGTGCTGGTCGCCGATCTCCCGGTACACGGCGAGTGCCTCGCGAAGATAGCTGATGGCCTGCTCGTGCCGGCCCTGGCGCAGGCTGATGTCGCCGAGGTTGCATAGCTGGGCGGCCATGCCGGCCGGGTGATCGATATGGCGCTGGATGGCCAAAGCCTGTTCGAAGACCGTGGCAGCCTCCGTGAGCTGTCCGCGGCGGAGGTTGACGTGGCCGATTCCCTCGAGCACCTGGGCTTCGCAGGACTGGTCGTTCGCCTCGCGGATTACCGGCAAGGCACGCTCGAGATGCTCGGATGCCTGGGCGAAGGAGCCCATCTCGATCTCCGCGGTGGCGAGGTCAGTCAGCGCGCGCGCCGCCCCGAAGCTGTCCCCGACGTCCTCATAGGCGACGAAGGCCGCTCGGCAGTAGCTGGCTGCTGACCGGTGGTTGTGCAAGTCTCGCTCGACGACGCCGAGATTGCGCAGGACCCGGGCTTCGCCAGACCGGTCTCCGCAGCGGCGGAACCGCTCGAGCGCCTCCTCGTAATGGCCGACGGCGTCGCGCAACCGGCCCCTCATAAGGCCGATTCCGCCCAGGCCATTCAGCGCCTGGGCCTCCGCGGCCAGGTCACCGGACCGGCGGGCGGCGTCCAGCGTGTGAGCGCAGATCGTGAGCGCCTCGGGCAGATGGCTGCCCGATATCAGGTAGC
>Ga0335072_10008034_pt1 | contig 15323 bp, 10 predicted proteins | sample Lox_Sample_21_FD_206725 | JGI IMG/M metagenome (GOLD analysis project Ga0335072, IMG submission 206725) | Soil microbial communities from Loxahatchee National Wildlife Refuge, Florida, United States - Lox_Sample_2.1 | ecosystem: Environmental > Terrestrial > Soil > Wetlands | place: USA... | reverse complement strand
CTGCCGGAATTGGTCACAGAAATATTTTGCGGGCTGGTGGAGGTGCCTTGCGTCGGTGTGCCGGGAAACGTCAGTGCGGAGGCGGGGCTGAGCGTGGCGGCAGGAGCACCGGGGGCGGGCGCCACCGCGGTGCCGAAGAGGGAAATGCCTTGTGGGCTGCCCGCGGCACTGTCTGCGACAAAGAGAATGGCTTGGCTGGAGCCCACGGCGCTAGGCGAGTAGGTCACGCCAATCGTGCAGGAGTGATTGGTGGGAAGCACTGGGGAGGAGAGGCAATTGTCGGTTTCGCTAAAGTCCGTCGCGTTCGCGCCGGAAATTTCAATGGAGGAGAGTGTAACGGATTGCGCGCCCAGACTCTTCAATACGATGTTTTGCGGACTGCTGGACGCGCCCGTGGTCGTCGATGCAAACGTCAGCGCCGCGGGAGAAGTGCCCAGCGTGGGAGCCTGAATGCCTTGCCCGCTTTGTTCCACGGTGGCAAACAAAGGAGAAATGCTCGTCGGCTGGAAAAAGGGCGAACTGATGGGCGCGGGTTGACTCGCGAGTCCGGTGGACAAATCGACTTGATAGACGGAAATGCCATTCGTAGGCGGGGAGTTGCCGACATAGGTAAAGGGAGCTTGTGGGTCGGCGATGCCGTTGAGAAAAATGGCGCTGCTCGCAGGAATAGGAGTGGTGGGCACGAGCGCGAGACTTTGTGGGTTGTAGACCAGGAACGGCAAGCCGCCACCCGCGAAATCTGGCGGCGGCGCCTGCACATATAACAGATTGCCCCCGGGACTGAAATAAATCGAAGCAGGAAACGTGTACGTACCGTAGTTGGTGTCTTGCGCCCCGAGCGCCACACTCCCCACCGCCGCCATGCTGAAGTCCGTGGTGGATACCTGATACACGGTGAAATTGCCGACGGTGTCTCCCCACCCGAGCGCCAGATAACCTCCATCCGGACTGATTGCGATGCTCAGCGCGTTGCTCCCAATGTTGATGCCGGTGGCGGACACGTCGGCCAAGCCGGTCGACGGATCGAAAGAAATGGAATACAGAACACCCTCGGGAGAACTGCCTCCTTGCGATTGATTCACAAAGATGAACATCCCGTGCCGGGCCGGATCGGCCGCCGAACCAACCCACGTCCCGCTGAAAGAAAGCGTCTGGCTGTTCGCCGGGACCAGCGCCGGGGTGCTGGCGTCGATCTGAAAGGTATCCAGGGTAAACGTGGACGGATTTGGCGGATCCACGTTGCCGACCTTCAGAAGATAAACGTATTGCCCGGTGCTTTCCGCGGCAAGCAGCACTCCGTTCTGTCCGGTGGAAGCGGAGGCAGTATAGGGAGAAGAAGGAGTTTCGGAGACGACGCCGGTGGTGGCGTTCAGGGCGTACATGGTCACCCCCTCGCCGCACATTCCGAACAGAAAATTTCCCGTGGGATCGATGGTCGTGGGACTGCAGGGATCCTTGAACGAAACGGAAGTGTTGGGAACCAGAGTGAGGGCGCCGGTGGTGCTGTCGCGTAGCACCGTGACAAATCCGGAGAGTTCGCCACTGCTGTTGTTGGTGGCAGCGAACAAATACGGTTGCGTGGTTTGTGCGGCGGCTCGTGGCGCGGCATGGAGTCCCGCGAAAAGGAGAGCACTGAGGAGAAGAGGAATCGTGAAACCTGGCACAGAACGAAGAGAGTGCGAGCTCATGAGAACTTTCCTTGGCTGAACGAGACGAGCTCAGCGAAATTTTGCAGAGAAGAGGGAAACTAAAGGGAAGTTAACGTGAGGGAACAGGAAGGTCAACAAAAAAGTAACATAAGAGGAAGCTAATCAAATAGGAATCTCGTTCCATTTTGAAACAGAGCCCGAGGAGAGATCCATCCCTGCATTTGCTGGCCTCAGGCAGCTTCGGGATGACCTGTTTTTTGGGGGGGGAGTTTGGGGGCGAGACGCACCTGATTGTAGGAAGCGGCGGAGGAGAGGACTATATTTGTGAATGTTTGTTAATGTGAGCGCGCACAAATTTCGCTAAGGTTACAACTTATGCCGATATTTAAATTGGATCTGGAAAAACTGCCCACAAGTACGGACGCTCTAACGATTTACAAGGCGGATGGGAAGCTGAGCCTCGAAACCGTGAATAGCTTCATTCAGAAGCTGCGGGCGGAACCGGCAGCGTATGTGGTACTGGACCTGAGCGGGATCAGCTTTTTGGACTCGGGAGGAGTAGGAGCGCTGGTGTCCTTGTTTGTGTCCAGGCGGAATCAGGGCAAGGCTTTTGCCCTGGCGGCGCTTTCGGCGCAAAGCACCGCGGTAGTGACCGTGGCCGGTTTGCAGAACTTGCTGCCGATCTATAAGACCGTCGAAGAAGCATCGGCGAAGAAGCCGTAGAAGAAAGTTATCAGTTTTGAGTTATCAGGAAAGGCCAAGAATCTGCAGCCGTTAGCTGACAGCCTTGATAGTGCAATGATGTGATCGCTTTGTGGGAAAGCAAGAACCCACGCAAGGGCCCGTTTCACACCGGGGTACCCAGAGCCAGAAAAAATCATTGAACAGAACGAAGCGACCGATGCGCGTCACTCCGGTTTCAGGAGGCGCATGAATTCTGCAGCGGCGTGGGGCAGGCGCGCGCCGCGCCGGGAAATCATGTACAGGTGACGCGGCATGTTCAGCTGACGGATCTTCAGTTCCTTCAGCGTGCCGTGTCCGATTTCCCACTCGACGCACATCCGCGGAACGATGGCGACCCCGAGACCCATCTGTACAATGCGCTTGATGCTCTCGATCGTCGGCATCTCCAGAGGCATGTTGAGCGGCGTACGATGCTTGGCGAAAAGCTCGATGACCCGGCGGCGAAACGGGGATTCGACAATATGCGCAATAAAATTTTCCTTGCCCAGTTCTTCGACGTCCACTTCACGCCGCTTGGCCAGCGGATGCTTGGGCGGCACCACGAAGGTCAGTTCGTCTTTCAGAATTTCGGTGGCTTGCAGTTGCGCGTCGCGCGGGATGAAGGAGACGGCGCCGAGGTCCAGGCGGTAGTTAACGACTTCGTGAGGAATGTCGCGGGAGAACATGCGGTGGAGGCGAACCTGGACGCCAGGATGAGCCTCGCGGAATGCGGCCAGAGCAGGAAGCAGCGCGTGGATCGAACTCTCGTTGACGCCGAGGGCGAGTTCACCGCGCTTGAGGCCCTCCAGCTCCAAGAGACCTTTTTTGACCTCGTCGCGGAGGTTCAGCAGACGTTCCGCGTATTCCCGGAGCAGCGTGCCAGCGTCGGTCAGGCGAACGGGGCGCGCCCCGCGCACGAACAGGGGCTGGCCGAGGGAGTCTTCCAGCTTGCGGATGGCTAAGCTGACGGCGGGCTGGGTGCGGTAGAGGCGCTCAGCGGCACGAGAGAAGCTGCCTTCGCGTGCAACGGTAAGAAAAACCTGAAGTTCCGCTAGATCCATGGTTGATCCTTGATTACCTCAGGGGTGAAAGCCCCAGCTAGCACTGCTTTCCCGGCGCAGCGGAACAGCTCGTCAATAAACTGCGTTTTTCGGGACGTGGGTCGTGGCACAGGCACTCCTGCCTGTGCTGAGATCGCTGCACTTAGCCTCCGTGCACCGCCAAGAGTCGCTGAGATTCCTCGTTCGACCTTTCAGCAACCGGTGAAGCCGTGCCCGGGAAAGTCCCGAAGCGCTGGAACCCCTGGAAAACACCCACTCCTAGTATAAGGCAGAATTATCAATTACAGAATGAAGATAAATTGGACTGGAAGGGGTCAGCTATGCGTAACTGAGAGAATAAGTTGGAGGTATTGGCATGAGCCACGTGCGGATATTCGACACTACCCTGCGGGACGGCGAGCAGTCGCCGGGCTTTTCGATGAACACCTCCGAGAAGATCCGCATGGCCAAGCAGTTGGCGGCGTTGGGCGTGGACACCATCGAAGCAGGTTTTCCGATCGCATCGAAGGGCGACCTGGAGGCCGTGGTTGCGGTGGCCAAGGAAGTGCGCGATGTGCCAGTGGCGGCGCTGGCGCGCGCGAGGAAAGAAGACATCCTGGCGGCAGCGGAAGCGTTGAAACCGGCAAAGACGCCGCGCATGCACGTCTTCCTGGCCACCAGCGATCTGCATCTGCAGGTGAAGTTGCATATGACCCGGGAGCAGGCCCTCGAAGCGATTGAGTCCATGACGCGCCTGGCACGGAATTTTGTGGAAGAAGTGGAGTTTTCCGCCGAGGATGCCGGCCGCACGGATATCGAATATCTGTGCGAGGCTTGCGCGGCCGCCGTACGGGGAGGCGCCACGGTGTTGAACCTGCCAGACACGGTCGGCTATGCCGTGCCCGAAGAGTACGGGCAGATGTTCCGGAAAGTGCGAGAGCATTTGGGCGACCCAGAACACATTATCTTGAGTGCGCACTGCCATGACGATTTGGGGTTGGCGGTGGCGAATTCACTGGCGGCGGTGAAGGCCGGCGTGCGGCAGATCGAATGCACCGTGAATGGCATCGGCGAGCGCGCCGGAAATGCGGCGTTGGAAGAAGTTGCGGTGGCGCTCGCGGTCCGCAAAGAAAGCTTCGGCGTAGCAACAAAGCTGAAGCTGGATGAGCTGTATAAGTCTAGCAAACTGCTGACCGAGATCACCGGGGCAGTGGTAGCGCCGAACAAGGCGGTGGTAGGCGCGAACGCGTTTGCGCACGAAGCGGGCATCCATCAGGATGGAATCATCAAGAATCCGTTGACCTACGAAATTATTTCGCCGGAAACTGTGGGAGTGCCCTCGCGCTCGCTGGTGTTGGGCAAGCATTCGGGGCGCCATGCGCTGCGCGAGTCGCTGCGCGAATTGGGCTACGAGCCGAGCGACGAGCAGTTGGCGGAGTGCTATCGCCGGGTAACCGCTTTCGCGGATGCCGCCAAGAACGTCCGCGCGCGCGACCTCATGACCATTGCGCATGAAGTGATCCGCCGCAATGTGGTGGCTAGCACTGCGTCGCCAGCAGCTTAGAGCGGACGCAGGATTCGAGGATCGTCGATGAAGTTGAAAAAGAAGATCGTGGTGCTGCCCGGGGACGGCATTGGTCCGGAGGTGTCGCGGGCGGCGGTGAGCGTGCTGCAGGAGTGTGCCCGCGAGTTTGGACACCAGTTCGAGCTAGCGGAATTGCCGATTGGCGGAGCGGCGATCGACAAGACCGGCGGCCCGTTGCCAAACGAAACGCTGGACACTTGCCGCAACGCGGACGCGGTGTTTTTGGGCGCGGTGGGCGGTGCCAAGTGGGACGCGCTGCCCGTGGGCCAGCGGCCGGAAACGGGGCTGCTGGAATTGCGCAAAGGCCTGGGCCTGTACGTGAATTTGCGGCCCGTGCGCCTGATCGAGCCGCTGCGCGGTATTTCCCCGCTGCGGCCGGAACGGTTGGGCGATTTGGACATCGAAATCGTGCGGGAACTGGCCGGCGGCATGTATTTTGGCGAGCGCGGGAACGTGAAAGAAGGTGGAGCGGAGCGCGCGTTTGATACCGAGTCGTATTCGACCCCGGAGATCGAACGCATCGCCACTTTTGCGTTTCAAAGGGCGGAGGGCCGTTCGCGGCGCTTGTGCTCGGTGGACAAGGCCAACGTGCTGACCAGTTCGCAGTTGTGGCGGCGCACCGTGACGGCCATTCGCGCGGTCTATCCGGCGGTCAAGCTGGAACATATGTACGTGGACAATGCGGCGATGCAATTGACGCTGCGGCCTACGCAGTTTGACGTGATTCTCAGCACCAACATGTTTGGGGATATTTTGAGTGACGCCGCGGCCGCGCTGGTGGGCTCGATTGGATTGATTCCTTCGGCGAGTTTTGGGACCAGTGCCCCGCTGTTTGAGCCGATTCACGGGTCCGCTCCAACTCTGGCCGGGAAAGACCTGGCGAATCCCATCGGGTCGGTGTTGAGCACCACGATGATGCTGCGCGACACTTTTGGATTGGGATTGGAAGCCGATTGGGTGGAGCAGTCCGTGGGCCGTGTGCTCTCCGCGGGCTACCGCACCAGCGACATCAGCGAGCCTGGAACCAATACCGTGGGCACCAAGGGCTTTCTGGAATTGCTGCATCAGGAAATGCAGCGGACCTTTGAGCACGCCGAGAAATACGGTTGGGGCGTGTAGAATCTGTTTTGGCTTCCGCGTGCCTCTGGTAGCAGCGGCTTGACGCCGCTGTCTTGTTTTTTCTTAGTAGGGGCGCCGCACCGCAGCGCCCCATGGCCGCACCACCGCATCTTGCCTCGGCTTTTGTAGGGCCCCTGCATAACTAAGCGGAAACGAAGAGCATCCGACTCGTCATCAGTGGGTGCATACCGGAGAGAATGACTATGCCGATCAATCTGGAAGAGACCATGGCCCTTTTGCAGCGCACGCCCGCGGTGCTCGACGCACTTTTGCGCAACCTCCCGGAATCGTGGACGCTTCGCAACGAAGGAGAAGACACCTGGAGCGCTTTTGACGTGGTCGGCCATTTGATTCACGGAGAACGGACCGACTGGTTACCGCGCGCGAAAAGAATCTTGGAATTTGGCGCGGCCAAAGCCTTCGAGCCCTTTGACCGTTTTGCCCAGGAACGCGAGAGCCGCGGCAAATCGTTAGCACAATTGTTGGACGAATTCGCGCGGTTGCGCGGTCAGAACTTGAACGAGTTGCGCGGACTGCACCTCGGCGCGGCGGATTTGCAGAAGCACGGAAGGCATCCGGCGCTGGGCGTGGTCACGCTGGGCGAGCTTTTGGCGACCTGGGGCGCGCACGATTTGACGCACTTGCACCAAATTTCGCGGATTCTGGCGTATCCGTATCGGGAAGAGGTAGGGCCATGGAGGAAGTTTTTGGGTGTGATGGCGTGCGCCGGGCATAGCGCGGCCACGTGATCGCTGTTGCCACCCATTTGCAGTGCGGCAGCTTGCTGCCTCTTTTCACACCTCTCCCTATCCCCCATCATTCCCGGCGGCGTCTTCGAAGCGAAGAATCGCTCTTCGACTCTTGCGGCTAAAATGTGACTTGGGTCACGGCTAAAACGTTTCAATAGAGGTATAAGACAGCAGCTTGTCTCGATGTGCCCTCCCTTATGGGACGAATCACCCTGAGACAAGTCATCGGAGTCCGGGAAATTCCCGAGTCATCAGGACGACCACCGAGCAACCAAGTTGCCCCCACCGGGCTTCCGAAGAACGCCCGCGGAGCGATGCCTCCGCATCATCGAGGAGGAAGCCATGCCAGCAGTAACCACAGCCACGAAATTAAAAGTCCCATTCTACGGTCACGCCAGGCAATACCACAGCATCAAGAGGGAAATTGACGACGCGTTCCACGCCGTGCTGGACACCGAAGCGTATGTGATGGGGCCAACGCTCGCGCGATTTGAGAAGGAGTTGGCGCAGTACTTCGGGATGAAGCATGCAGCCGGACTGAACTCCGGTACGGATGCGCTTTGGCTGGCCTTTTTTGCGTTGGGCATCAAGCCGGGCGACGAAGTGATCACCACGGCGAATACGTTTTTCGCCACCGCGGAAGCCATCTGGATTACCGGCGGCAAAGTGGTCTTCGTGGACTCCGATCCCGCGACCAACAATATTGACCCGGCGAAGATTGAGGCCGCGATTACGCCGCGGACCGTCGGGATCGTGCCGGTGCACTTGTACGGACATTGCGCGGACATGAAGGCCATCAGTGCCATCGCCAAGAAGCACAAGCTGTGGGTGGTGGAGGACAACGCCCAGTCCATCGATGCGCATGGCGACGGCTTCAAACAAGGCCAGCTGAGCGATGCGGTGTGCACCAGCTTCATCATTCAGAAGAACCTCGGCACCTTTGGCGACGGCGGCGCGCTCATCACCAACCGCGACGATATCGATCAGGCCGTCCGGCGCATGCGCAATCATGGATCGACGAAGCGCTCGGTGCACTCGTTCGGCTTCAATAGTCGCCTGGACGACATGCACGCGGCGTTTTTGAGCGTCAAGCTGAAGCATATTACCAAGTGGACCGACCAGCGGCGGACCTGGGCGAAGCGCTACACCGACGGACTGAAGGGCACTAGCTTCAAGCTGCCGAAAGAAATCGCAGGATACCGCCACGTCTATCACCTGTACGTGATCGAACATCACAAGCGCGATCATCTCACCCAGTTTTTGAACGAGCACGGCATCGACGCCAAACAACACTACCCCATCGCGATTCACCAGCAGGAAGGTTATCCGTGGGGCAAGCTGGCGGATCCACATCCGCAGGTGCCCAATGCCGAACGCAACGCCGCGCAATGCGTGTCTCTGCCCATGTTCCCGGAACTCACCGCGGAAGAAGTGGACTACACCATCGCCAAGCTGAAGGAATGGGACGCCAAGTTCGGTTGGTAAGCCCGGGGCTCTAGGAGAAATAACATGAGCACGAAAGTTTATAAAGTAATGGTTGTGGGTGTAGGCAAGCGCGGCAAACACCACGCCACGGCCTTCCAAAAAAATTCGCGTTTCGAAGTGGTTGGGCTAGTCGATTCCAGTCCGCAGCAGCTCGGTAAGGCTGCTGCGGAGCTGGGCGTGCCGAAAACGTCGCTGGACGCATTGGCGCTCGCGCAGGAACTGCGCCCCGATGTGTTTTGCTTCTGCACGCCTCCGGGGATTCGCATGCCCTTGATTCGCGTGGGCATCGCTTGCGGCGCAAGGTTGATTGCCTATGAAAAGCCGATGGCGCTTTCCATGAACGAGGCCATCGAAATCCGCCGGGCGGTCAACAATGCCGGAGTGAAGACGGTGGTTTCGCACCAGCACCGGTATGGAGAACACTACCAGAAAGTGAAGGAGATCATCGACAGTGGCGCGCTGGGGCGCATTCAGACCATTCACGCACATTCCAGCGGCTGGTTCCTGCACTTGTTTACGCACTTGATCGACTACATGCGCTGGTACAACGGCTATGCCCCGGCGGAATGGGTGATGGCACAGGCCGCTGGACGCGGAAAGCTGAGCGACAATCATCCTTCGCCGGATTACATCGGCGGATTCGTGCAATTCGCCCATGGCGTGCGCGGGATCATCGAATCTGGCGCGGGCGCTCCGGATGTTCCGGAAGTGGATTACTGGTGGAGGAAGAACAAGATCGGCGTGTATGGCACACAGGGCTTCGCTGAAGTCCTCACTGGTGGAGGCTGGAGGGCCGTGACCCGAGACCAGGGCGAGCTGGCCGGTCCGGGCTGCATGAATTACGAATTGGAGATGCCCCGGTACGTCGATGATATGGCCCGCTGGCTGGACGACGATCGATGCGTGCATCCATGCAATGGTGAATCGGCCTATGCCGGATTCGAAATAAGCATGGCGATGCTGCGTTCGGTAGTGCAACGTGGGCAGATCAAGCTGCCGCTCGGTCCGGGAGAACCGGAGATTGAAGCGCTGAGCAAAGTGCTGCCAGATCAGGCGGTGCTGCTATCAAGCGAGGTGCACCGCAAGGAGTACCCGGCGGGAGAGTTGGCGCCGGTCGGGCGCTAGGGCGCACCGTCAGCTTTAAGGCTGCTCACAGATTCATTGTCATCCTGAGCGAAGCGCCTTGTGCGCAGCGAAGAATCTCAGCCAAGGCGCCTTGGTACCGGTCTACCGCACAGCAGAGTAACTCCTTAAGGTGGGCGGCGAGCCAGGCAAGGGCGAAAAGGGCGGTTAACCCGGTTGCGGTAAGCGGTGGGGGATGATAATTTTATAAATTGTGTGTTTTGGCGTGTGCAGCGATACTCAAGGGGTTCGCCGAGCCCAGCCGGGCCAAATCGCTGTTTCAGAAAGACTTGCAAGGTGTGTTTAGGGTCCGAAAGGGCGCGGCAGCGGGATATTCTCGAAAACGCGGACGAAATTCAGCGGAAACGATGCCTGAAAGTTCCTCGAATTTAAACAACGGCGCATTGGCGCGGGTGTCTGGCGTCACGTATTGGCGCGTGGAAGGGTCGTTGTTTGAGATCAGCGCGCTGCGCAGCGTTGGCTTCTTCAATTGGAACAGCCAGAGCTTCCTCGAACGTTGGGTCCGCCGAGCCGCAATGTTGGGATTGGCGCTACTGCGTCCGCTTTACTACCTGATCAGTCGAACCTTTGCCACCCGCGCGCTGCACAGCGTGCTCCGCGGCATTTCGCGCGACCGCCTGGACTTGCTGGGCGAAGAATATTTTCAGTACGAGCTGAAACCAAAGATCCGCCGGGAATCCGCGGAAAAACTGACCGAAGCGGTAAGGAATGGCGAACGCGTGGTCTTGGTTGGCCAGCTCTTGGACCACATCATGCGGCCCTTGGCGGAATTTTTTGCCGCCGAAGGTTTTCTCGCCAACCGGCTGGAGTTTCGCGATGGCGTAGCCACGGGCAGGCTGGAGCAGCCGGTAATTCGTCCACGCGGTCCATTTGCCTGGCTGGCCAGCGGCTCGGCAGACGGGCGCATAGCGAACGACAAGCTGCTGCGGCAGTTGGACTGGCAAAACCAGCCGGAATTGTTGGAACAGGCGGTGCAGCCCGCGGTACGACCGTCGATGAAACACGAGATTCCAGTGCAATTGGTCAGCAGTACACCGCGCGTAGAACAACTGCCGGTGCGCGAGACCCTCGCGGGCAAACATTTCCTGCTGATTGGCGTCACCGGTTTCATTGGCAAAGTGTGGCTGGTGGAGCTACTGGAAAAGATTCCGCAGATTGCCAAGATTACCCTGCTGATCCGGCGGAACCGCACCACCTCTGCACAGAGGCGATTTGAGAAAATTGTGGAAGAATCGCCCACGTTTGACCGGCTGCAGGAAATTTACGGAGCGAAGCTCGCGGCGTTTCTGAAAGAAAAGATCGAAGTGGTGGAAGGGGACGTCAGCGTGCCGGGGCTGGGGCTGGACGCGGACACCCAGCAGCGGCTTGCGCGCACGCTGGATGTGATTGTAAGCAGCGCCGGGTTGACCGACTTTAATCCTGATTTGCGCGACGCGATTTCTTCCAACATCGATTCCACCATGTATCTCGCGGACTTCCAGAGGCAGTGTGACCACGCTGCCTTGATGCACCTTTCGACCTGTTACGTAGTGGGAATGCGCGATAGCCGCGTCACCGAGGAATTGAAGGCCAATTACAATCCCGCAAACCATCCGGACTTTGACTCCGAGAAGGAGATCGCCTCGCTGCGCGAGATGGTCCGGCGCATCGAGGAACGCTCGGAAAGCGCCGACGTCACCAAGGCTTTGCGCCGCCAGGCGCTGGGGCGCGGCGGAGACGAATCCAAGGTTGGCGCGGATGAACTCGAAGGAGTCCTGAAGCGCAACCGCGCCCGCTGGGTGCGAAACCGCTTGGTGCGCGCCGGAATGAAGCGTGCCCAGCACCTCGGCTGGCCCAATACCTACACCTTCACCAAGAGCTTGGGCGAATCGTTTTTGGCCCGCCAGGCGCGGGACTTGCCCATCGCCATTGTGCGGCCTTCCATTGTGGAAAGTTCCGAACGCACCCCGTTCACTGGATGGAACGAGGGCATTAATACTTCCGGACCGCTCTCCTATTTGTTGGGCACGAATTTCCGCCAGCTGCCTTCCAACGAGCGCAAATGTCTCGACGTCATCCCGGTAGACATGGTGACCCGGGGGATGACCCTGATCGCCGCAGCGCTGGTCCGGCGCCAGAATGCGCGTTTGTACCAACTGGCCACCTCGGGCATTAATCCGGTAAACATGGGGCGCTCCATTGAATTGACCGGATTGGCGCACCGTAAGCACTACCGTGCCCAACAAGGAATTGAACACTGGCTGAAAGTGAAGCTCGAGACCATCCCGGTTTCCAAGCAGCGTTATGAGCGCCTGTCGATCCCCATGCAGAAGGCGGTGGTCTCGCGAATCAATAAGGCCGCGACCACCTTGCACATCACCAAGCCCCCGCTCGCAAAAGCGGAACGCGATTTGGTGCGCGCGGAAAGGCTGATTGAATTGTACGAGCCCTTTATCCTGCACAACCAGCACGTCTTCGAATGCGAGAACACGCGCTTGCTCTCTGCCGCGTTGCCGGAGGAGGAAAAGGCCCTGTTCGATTTCCAGCCGGAATATATTGACTGGTGGGATTACTGGATTAACATCCACATACCGGCACTACGGCGGTGGTGCTACCCGCTGATGGAAGGCCGTCCGCTGGAGGCGAGAGAAGCGCGGGTGCTGGATTGGTCGGCCCCTCCGGAGGGCGCATCGGCGGCCACGCGCTAGCGGAGCGGCATAACAGATCTTCCTATGGCCATATTTCTCACCGGCTCGACAGGCTATTTGGGCAGCTACCTGGTGTACGGAATGTTTACGGGGCACCGGGACCGCTTGAATCTCCTGGTCCGCGCAAAAACCGACCAGGAAGCGCGCGAACGATTGTGGCAATCCCTGCAACTCCATTTCGAGTTTCCGGAATTTCGCGCGTACCTCAATGAACGCGTGCGCATTTTTCGTGGCGACTTGACCTCGGAGCGATTCGGGCTGAACGACGAGGAGTACCGCGCGCTGGTGGACACCACCGATTCCATTGTGCACTGCGCGGCGTCGCTGAATCGCAAATCCGAAAAGCAATGTTTGAATGTCAACCTGCGGGGATCGCTGGAAGTGATCCAGCTGGCGCGCCGCGCGCAGAATCATCACGGATTACGCCGCTATTCCCACGTGTCGACGGTGGCGGTGGCCGGGAAGCGCCAGAACGAAGTGGTGACGGAAGATAACTCGATCGACTGGGCGCGGTCGGATTACGATCCGTACGCGCGCACAAAGAAATTCTGCGAACACATGGTGCACCAGCTGTTGCCCGACGTGCCTCATACCATTTTCCGACCGGCCATTGTGATGGGGGATAGCCGCAAACCGGAGACCACGCAATTCGATATGGTCCAGGCGTTCGACATGCTAGCGCGCTTGCCAATTTTGCCGTTGCGGCCGGGGGACAAAATCGACATTGTGCCGGCGAATTATGTGGGCGCGGCGATCGTCAAGATCCACCAGATGGAAAAGCCCAATTACGGGATTTATCATTTATCTTCGGGAACGGGTTCGCAGACTTACCAGGAATTGACCGATGGCCTGGCCGCGGCGGGCGGTTGGAGCCGGCCGAGTTACCAGCCGTGGCTGGGCGGGCCGTTTTCCAAGACGGTCAACTGGCTGGCGTTCAAGCGCGGGCCAGTGGGCTACGGCGCATCGCTTCTAAAAGTGTTTTGGCCTTATCTGGATTGGAACACGGTCTTCGATAATTCGCGCGTGGTGCAGGAAATGGGTGAGGCGCCAACCAAGTTTTCCAGTTACGCCTATCCGTTGTTGGAATTTAGCCGCGCGAACAAATTCAAGTATCCGGCGGAGCCTTGGCCGAAGAAGGCCGAGCCGGCCGCGCCGGAAAAGAACGCGGGGAGTGCCGTAGCATGACCGATTTTCTGCTGGTGATGTGGGTCAGCGCGCTAATCGAGATGCGCCGTTTCGGGTGGATGTTTGGCCTGGGGAATCGCTGGACCCCCGGGGAGCAACTGAAGATTTTGTTCGCGGGCTACAACGGCACGCGCAACACCGGCAGTGACGTGCGCGTACAGGAAATGATCCGGCAGATTCGCCACGTACTAGGCGCGCAAAACGTGGACTTCAGCGTGATGACGCAAAATTTCGACCGCACCAGAGGATATTTTGAAGGCTCGCGGCAAGTGCATTTGCCGGACGTATATCCCCCGTTTTTATGGCGCGAGGTGCACGCGAATCATGGCGTAATTGCGTGCGAAGGGTCGATGTTCAAGAGCAAGTTCGCGAACGCGCTGACCACCATGATGATCGGTTCACTCGGACTGGCCTCCGCGGAAAATAAGCTGTCAGTGGCGTATGGCGGCGACGCGGGACACATGGACGATTTGATCCAGTGGATGTGCGCGCGGTACACCAAAGAATCTCTGGTGATTACCCGTAGCCTGGAATCGCAGCAATTGCTGGGCAGCTTGAACGTACCCAATGAGCTGGGCGCGGATACCGCTTGGACCTTCGAGCCCCACCCGCCACAGTATGCGCGCCAGGCGTTGCGCGCGTTAGGCTGGGACGAAAAAACCCCGATTCTGGCGCTCTGCCCGATCCATCCCTTCGTGTGGCCGGTGCGCGCGTCGATTGGGAAATATCTGGCGCGGGTGACCACGGGCGCCTATAAAGACAGCCAATACCGGACCGTGTATTTCTTCGAATCGGGCGCGGAAGTCGACCGCAAGTTCGCTCATTACACCGGTGGTTACGCCGAAGCGGCCAAGGCCTTTGTGCAGCGGCATCGCGTATTTCCGATTCTGGTGGCGACCGAGCGGCTGGACGCCGTGGCCTGCCGGGCGATTGAAAAAGAGATGCCCGGGACACCGATTCTCACGTCGGACGAATACGACATGTTCCAGTTGGTGTCCATCCTGCGCGCCAGCACGTATATGGTGTCGTCGCGGTATCATGGCATCGTAACCAGCATGCCCGCGGCAGTGGTGTCGGCTGGGGTCACTATGGACGAGCGCATCCGCAACCTCATGCGCGAACGCGGCCACCAGCATTTGCTGTTGACCGTGGACGACCCGGAGTTGGGACCCAAATTGTTGCAAGTGATGGAGCGACTAGTGGTCGAGGCGGATGCCATCCGCGACAGCATCGGGCGCACGGTGGTGAGCAATCTCAAGAGCATGGCCAGAATGGCCGCGTTCTTGGAAGATGAAGTGCGCAAGACCTATCCCGAATTTCCATTGCGCAAGGGCGTTTTAAGTTGGGAAGACAATCTTCCGCCCATGCCGAAAGAATTGGCCCAGCTTGTAGAAGAGTACGACACCACGGCAACCGCTGTGGCTGCGGGGCGCTGAGCACATGGCAAATTTCCTGGACAACCTGTTCGAGCGATTGGTAAGAGCCGCGAACCAGGTCGTGCTACGGGAAATTCGCGGGGAGCAGTTCGTCGAAGTGACCGGCCGCGAGTTGCTCGATCAGGTGGCGCGGGTCCGCGGGTCTTTGCGGGAGCTTGGGCTGCACCCGGGCGAACGCTGCGCGCTGCTCGGGCCGAATTCCATCCAATGGGCCGCGCTGGATATTGCGCTTATGGCGGAAGGCCTGGTCGTCGTGCCGTTGTACTCGCGGCTGGCGGCTGCGGATTTAGTGGGAATGATGAAGGATTGCGGCCCGCGGGTGCTGTTTGCCAGCGATTCGAGCTTCGCGGACGCGGTGGCCCACGCGTGGGCCGAGGCGCCCCGGCGGATCTTGTTCGCGGAGCTGTGGGAAAAGTCGCAATCCGCACCTGCGGTGCCGGGCGGTCCGAATGCGCGCACAGACAGCGACTTGGTCACCATCATTTACACTTCGGGAACTTCGGGCGAGCCCAAGGGCGTTTG
>Ga0335072_10008032_pt1 | contig 15325 bp, 10 predicted proteins | sample Lox_Sample_21_FD_206725 | JGI IMG/M metagenome (GOLD analysis project Ga0335072, IMG submission 206725) | Soil microbial communities from Loxahatchee National Wildlife Refuge, Florida, United States - Lox_Sample_2.1 | ecosystem: Environmental > Terrestrial > Soil > Wetlands | place: USA... | reverse complement strand
GAGCCCATCAATCAGCTTTACACGGGTTCAGATTCCGTCGGCCCTTACACCACGGGGCAGGTTGTGCCTTCGGGAACTCTGCCCGCCATCGCGCTGCCCAGCCTCGCTGCGGGCTCAAGCGTCATTCAGAACGTCACCATCGGCAACTCTGCGGGCGATTCGCTCAGCGGCGATGACGGCATGCTCGCCTCACCGGTCACTGTTCCGCCCAGCGGCGAGTGGACCGCGCGCCTTGCGGGCTACGGCCACCTCAGTTGCCTGCAATGGTGGGCCAAAGCCAACCGCGTCTTCACGGTCGAGGTTCAGGCGCTCGATGACTCCGGCAACAACACCACCACCAAAGCCCAGCCCGTAATTGGCATGTGGAACGGAACCGACAGTATCACCGCGTCTCCGGTCACCTGGACCCCTCAGCCTTACAACGGAGCCGTCGCCGGCCTCACCACGCTGCCGGTCATCACGCTCGCCGATAGCGAGGTCCGCCTGGGCATAGGCGACATGCGCGGCGATGGCCGGCCCGACTATCTCTATCGTGGACGCATCCTTTACGCCGACAGCGTGCAGCCCGCCATCCTGCCTGTCGCCGGAGGTCCGATCGCCATCACCGGCATGGGCTTTCGCTCCAACTCCCTCGTCACCGTCAACGGCGTCAACGCCCCCGTTACCAGCGTCTCTCCCACACAGATCACCGCCATCGCTCCGCCGTCGGCAGGTGTTACCGGCGACATCGCCGTCGAGGTTAAGGACCCGCAGACACTCGGAATCGCAATCATCTCCGGCAGCCTGAGCTATGGCGCGCAGAACGCCGATACCATCCGTACCGTCTCCGCGCCCTCCGGCTCGGTCGCGCCCGGAGCGCCCCTTGCCTTCACCGTCGCTGTCAGCGACGGTGAATCGCCCGCCGCCGGAGCCACCGTCACCTTCACGATTCAGCAGGGCTCGGCGACGCTCGCCTGTGGCCAAAGCTCCTGCTCCGTCGTCACTGCCGCGGATGGTGCCGCAACACTCGCCGTCGCTACCAATTCCTCTGCGCCCACCACCGTCATCGCCTCACTTGCCAACGGAGCCAGCGTCACCACAGAGTTCGCCGCCAATAGTGGAGCCCCTTCCGTTATCAGCGCGCTCACGCCCAATCTCTATCTCGCCGCCGGAGCAACAGCGCAGTGGACGCCCCAGGGGCTGGTCCTCACAAATGGAGTCCCTGCCGTCGGCGCAGCTGTCACCTGGACTCCGGTCACCAGCGGTGTGAGCGCGCCAACCACCTCCAGCCTCAGCGGAAGCAACGGCATCGTCACCCAGCAGCTTGCCGCCGGGCCGCTCGCCTCCGGACGCGTCGTTCCCATCAATGCCTGTCTCGCCTCTTCGAATCCTGGATCAGGTAGTATCTGCGCACAGTTCAACGTCGTCTCCGTCTCGCCTGCGACCGCCCAGCTTGTAGCAATCGCCGGTGTCGCACAGAACATTCCCTCCACCCAATCCTTTACTCCAGTCACGCTCGAGGTCACCGACCCCGCGGGCAATCCCATGGCTGGAGCCGTCGTCACCTTCTATGAAACGCTCAATGCCTGGACGCCCGCCTGTTCTCCAGGAGCTGTCTGCCTCCCCGCCCCCCTCATCGAGCAGCAGACCGTGCAGCTTATCTCCGGCTCCGACGGAGCCGTCACCCTGGATCCTCTCGCCGGCTCCCGCCAGGCCGTCCGGCTCTACATCACCGCCGTCACCGGAGACACGTCTCTTGTGAATCTCGACCTAGAACAATATCCTTAAGAAACCTTTCGGACTCGATCCTGAAACACCTAAGTCCAACCTGCAGGACGGCGTCACATCGCCAGCCCACGACGAACGGGTTTGGCCGCCGGAGCCGCAGGTCTGGACGGCAAGTCCGAAAGATGGACGAATCGCGCAACTCGGCATACTCTTTGTGTGTCTACAGGGAGTACCAGATGTGCCCGAAAGATGAGGCTTGACCATGAAAACACAAAAACGCCCACGCACCTTATTCTTCACCGGATCACGAACCACAGCCGCCTCTGCCCTGAATATGGGCAGGAAAGCGCTGGCCTGCTCGCTTGCATACCTTATGATTCCGCTCGGAATGGGCAACCTTTACGCGCAGAATGCGCCGCCGCCACCCCCCGATCAGGGACAGTACGCGAACCAGAGTGCCCCGCCTCCGGGAAATTATTCCCCGCTGTCTCCAGATCAGCTTGGTCAGCTCGTCGCGCCCATCGCGCTCTATCCTGACTCGCTGGTCGCGCAGATTCTTGCTGCTTCAACCTACCCGTCTCAAATTGCCGATGCCGACCACTTCCTGCAGGCGAATCAGGGAGCGTCCCCCGACCAGCTTGGGCAGATGGTCAACGGCATGAACTGGGATCCCAGCGTGAAGGCCCTGATCGCCTTCCCTTCCGTGCTCTCGAACCTTGACCGGAACCTCGACTGGACCAGCCAACTCGGCAATGCTTATTACAACCAGCCGCAGGACGTGATGTCCGCCGTGCAGGACATGCGCCAGCGCGCCTACGATGCCGGTAACCTCAAATCCAATCAGCAGATCGCCGTTCAGTATCAGCCGAGCAATATTGTGATCGCCCCGGCCAATCCGACCGTGGTCTATGTGCCCTACTACAACCCCTGGGTCGTCTATGGCGCCCCGGTTGTGGCTTACCCGGCATACTATCCGCCGCCGCAGCCTGTCGGATACTTCGCCGCTGGCTTGGCCATTGGCTTCGGTATCGGCATCGCCGTCGCTTCATGGAACCATTGGGGATGGGGATGGAACAGTTGGGGCATGGGCTGGCACTCGCGCACCGTGGTCTACCAGCGCAACGTGTATGTCTCTCGCAGTGTAACGGTGGTGAACCATGGCTATTACGGCCATTATGACCGCAACGTCGCCGCACGCAACTACAACCGCAACGTCGCCACCACCTATAACAGGAACTACAACAACTACAATAAAACCACCAACACCTACAACAAGAACACCAACACTTACAACAAAAACTATAACAATTACAACAAGAATACGAACACATACAACAAAACTAACAGCAACTACAATAATTACAACAAGAACAATAACACCTATAACCGGAACAACAGCACTTACAAGCCGCCGGCCAACAACAACTACAACAAGCCCAACAATAACTACAACCACCAGAACAATACGAACTATAACAAGCCGATCAATAACTACAATCACCAGAACAATACGAACTATAACAAGCCGAACAATAACTACAATCACCAGAACAATACGAACTATAACAAGCCGAACAACAATTACAAGCCGCCGTCACAAGGTCATCCTCAGGGCCATGCCCAGAACAAGCCTGCATCTCATCCTTCCGGCAATTCCCACTCGAACGGAAAAAATCCGAAGGGACGCTAAAGAAACGATCTCGTACAAAAAGGGAGGGAGCTCAAGCTCCCTCCCTTTTCCTTTTCTGCGATGTAACTTTTTCTCTCTTCCCGTGTCCTCTTTTCATCCCTTCTGCATCCCTTACCATAGACATAGGGGGACAGGTATGGCCGGAACAGCACCCGCAGGCAGAGTTGAGATTCCCGCAATCACTGAGGGGCGCCGTCCGCGCGTCCTCATCATCGGCGGCGGATTCGCCGGCACTCACGCCACCTTGGCCCTGGCCAAACTCCCCGTCGACATCACCGTCATCGACCGCCGCAATCACTTCACCTTCCAGCCTCTGCTCTACCAGGTAGCACTCGCCGTGCTTTCTCCGGCCAACATCGCCGCGCCCATCCGCGGCATCGTCCGCAGCAAGCAAAACGTCGACGTTCTCATGGATGAGGTCGTCCATTTCGATCTTGAGGAGCGCCGCGCCTACCTCAAGAGTGGCGCGGTCATGGAGTACGACTATCTCGTAGCCGCCACCGGAGCCACCCACTCCTACTTCGGACACGACGACTGGGAGCCATTTGCGCCCGGACTCAAAACCATTGAGGACGCCATCGAGATTCGTCGCCGCGTGCTTCTGGCCTTCGAGTTGGCCGAGCGCCAGATGCTCGAAACCGGCTCTCATCCGCCCCTTAACTTCGTCGTGATTGGCGGGGGTCCCACCGGCGTCGAGCTTGCCGGAGCCATCTCTGACATCGCCAAGCTATACATGCGGCATGACTTCCGCCACATTGATCCATCCAAGGCACGCGTGCTGCTCATCGAAGGTGGTCCGCGCATCCTCGCCGCCTACCCCCCGGATCTTTCCGCCAGCGCCGTCCGGCAGCTCACCCATCTCGGCGTCGAGGTCCATTCCGGTGTCCAGGTCACCGATGTGAAACCCGGATACGTCATCGCGGGCGACCGCCGTATCGAGTCCGTTGTCACCCTCTGGGCTGCCGGCGTGCAGGCCTCGCCTCTCGGCAAGCTCCTCGGGTTTGAAACCGACAAGCGCGGCTGCGTCTTCGTCAACCAGACCCTTAATCCGCCCGGCCATCCCGAGATCTTCATCTGCGGTGATCTCGCTCGCTTCATGCAGGATGGCAAACAGGTGCCCGGAGTGGCCCAGCCCGCCATGCAAATGGGCGACCACGTCGGCAAAATGGTCGCGCAGGACCTCGCCCGCAAGCCGCGTACGCCCTTCCATTACTTCGACAAGGGCGACATGGCAACCATCGGACGCATGGCCGCCGTCGCCCGCATTCAATGGCCCTTCCGCGCCAACTGGAGCGGATTTCCAGCCTGGGTCACATGGCTTACGGTTCACATTTTCTTCCTCATCGGCTTCCGCAATCGCCTCGCCGTCCTGATCGATTGGATCTGGAACTACTTCACCTTCACCTATGGAGCGCGCCTCATCACCGGCAGCCACGACTTGCCCGGCTGGGCCCAGCAGGAAGGCGTTGAGCCGGAAATCAAAAAAGCGCCTCTCGAGCAAAGCTCATCCAGCGCTAAGGTGGCCTCATAAGCAGCGCCTCGCGACCCGCAACCCCGACGCACAAACTTACTTGTCACAACATCCTCTACCCGCTTTTTAGCTTCTTTTGACGGGTCTGTTCCTCTCTCCCATCCGTCTACAGGTATGACCCGTACGAGAAGACCCCATGCGCCGCACCTTTTCTCTGGCCGCCGCTTTGCTCTTGCCCGCGCTCGCCGCAGCGCAATCGGCTACGCCCGCTCCCGCCACCATCCAAGTCACCAGCCGCATCGTCTACGTCGATGTCACCGTTCGGGACAGCGCCGGAAACATCGTCCACGGCCTGACCCAGAAAGACTTCCAAATCTTCGAAGACGGCAAACCGCAGCAGATCGAATACTTCAGTGCGCATGTCTACGTTCCGGCCGCGCCGTCCGTCAAACCCGCCTCAAACCTGGCTTTCTCCAACACCGACACGCGAGGCCAGACCAGCGCCGTCACCATCCTCCTCTTCGATTTGCTGAACACTGCCACCTCCAACCAACTCGTCGCCCGCGAACAAATGCTCAAGTTCCTCCAGGAACTCCCGCCGGGTCGGCGCGTCTCGCTGTTCACGCTCACTGACAAGCTCCAGATGATCCAGAGCTTCACCGGCAGCCCTGAGCTGTTGGCAGCTGCCGCAAAGATGCTGAAACCCGTCAATCTCGGCCACATGCCGTCAGCCGATGAAGTGAAGCAAGATAAGGCCACTGCCAAAGAATTCGATCAGCAAGATCGCGCTTTCGGCCCCACGGCCATGGACTCGAACGTCCAGACGCAGGATTCCGATCTCGGCATTCGCACGTACTCCACCATCGCAGCCCTCACACAGCTGGCACGCATGATGAGCCCATATCAGGGCCGTAAAAATCTCTTCTGGGTCTCCGAGAGCTTTCCCATCGCGCTGAATACCACGCAGAACTATCTTGGACAAACACTTTCCGTCGACGCGCACAGGATGACCAGTGTTCTCGCCGACGCGCGCATCGCCGTCTATCCCGTCAGTGTGCAGGGACTTTATACGGAAGTAGCGCAAGTCATGAGCCACCCTAACGCGCCGCAGATAGGCTTTGATTTCATGGGGCGCGGCAACCTTAAATCCGCCATGACCGACATCGCCGACCAGACCGGCGGCCAGGCCATCATCAGCACCAATGACCTTGCCGGAGCCATGCGCCGCGACCTCGACGACAGCGCCAACTACTACACCCTCGCCTACCAGCCGCAAAACAAAAAGTGGAACAAGCAGTTCCGGACCATCCGCGTCGAACTCACCCAAAAAGGAGATTCGATCGCCTACCGCCGCGGCTATTTCGCCTATCCCGACAACGCACCCGCTCCCAACCCCGTCCAGCAGCTCAACGTCGCTCTCCAGCCCGAAACACCTGAATCCGCCATGCTCGCTCTGCGCTCCACCGTCGATCTGCCCGACGCGCAGCACAGCACCGTCCTCGTCCACTCCATCCTCAACGCCGCCAACCTCGACCTTGTCCCCACATCCGACGGCCATCACCGCGGCCAGATCCTCGTCCGTCTGATCGCCTTCAACGACGACCCCGGCAAACCCGTAACGCAGCCAGAAGCCCCGCCGCAAATCTCCGGCGTGCTCAACCTCGACTTCACTCCGGCGCAATACCAGGCCATCCTCAAAGACGGCATCGCCTTCACCCAGCAGTTACAGCTCCCGCCCGGCCGCTACCGTCTCCGCCTCGGCGTTAGCGACCTTACCTCGCAGCGCCTCGGAACCCTCGATATGCCCATCGCCATCCCTGCCCAGTCCGCAAAAAACTAGGGATCTGTCAGCACTTCCGTAATCAAGGCCACGGATTTGAACGTGATTTGAGTCACATTTCCGGGGAGCGCGTCCAAGTATAGTGAGGTGGAAGGAGACTTTCTTCTCGCGGGTTATGTTGGGTCTTGAACTACGGCCTCGTCGTTCGGCTGGTACTGGGCAATGCCGATTTTGAATGTTTTCTTCCTGCCTTTCTCCGTCCCGCCCGCTTCAGCTTCTGCAAAAGTGCTGCTCGCACATCAGAGGGAATCATTTGAGTCACTTGCGCACAACCGAAGACTCAATTGGAGTGGAAGCATGAAGAGTATCTTTGTGGTGGGAGCCGGGCCCGCCGGCATGTTCGCAGCGCGGCAGGTCGCGCTGGCCGGCTTCGATGCCTTCCTGTTCAACCGTGACGTCAAGCCCGGCGGTCTGGCCGAGTACGGCATCTATCCGGTGAAAGACAAGATGAAGTTCGGCCTCCGCAAGCAGTTTGCCCAGGTGCTAGACCTGCCCAACGTGCACTACTTCGGCAACATCAAAGTGGGCAACGGATACGACATCCCCATCGGCGATCTCGAAGCCATGCACCCCGCCGCGATCATCTTCGCCAGCGGCGCGCAGGGCACGCATAGGCTCGGTCTCGGCGGAGAGGACGCGAAGGGCGTCTACGCTGCCAAAGACTTTGTCTACCACTACAACCAGTTGCCCCCCTATGCCTCGCAGGACTTCGCCACCGGCAAGCGCATCGGCATCATCGGCGTTGGCAATGTCGCCATCGACATTGCCCGTTGGCTGCTTCAGGACGACCCCGCCCGTCAGACAGAAAACGTGACCATCATCGCCCGTCGCGGCCCTCTCGAAATCAAATTCGACAAGAAAGAAATCGGCTATGTCGATCGTCACCTGTCGCGCGAAGAGTTGGTCGCCGAGCTCGACCGCGTGCGCGAGCGCTGCGCCCGCGCCAATCAGGATGTTTCACCCGAAGCGATCTTCGATACCCACTTCCCCCATTTGAAGGATGAGGACTTCACCTCCATCGCGCCGCGTCTGTCCTTCCGCTTTCTCTCGTCGCCCACCGCCATTCTTGCCGGGCCCGACGGCCGCATCGCCCAACTTGAGGTTGCCGAAAACGATCTCTTGCTGAGGAACGATGGCAGCACTAAGCCCGTGCCCAACGGCCAAAAGGCAATCCTCGACATGGACACGCTCATCTTCGCCATCGGCGACAAGCATGATGAAAAACTCGGCTTGCCCATGGGCCCCGACGGCTACTCCACCCGAACCGATCCCGAACACCCCGACAACCCGTACTTTGAAGTCTGGGACCCCGCAAACAAATGCGCGCTTCCCGGACGCTTCGTCGTCGGTTGGGCACGGCGAGCCAGCACCGGCCTGGTCGGCATCGCCCGGCACGATGGCGAGATCGGCGCCAAAAAAGCCATTGAGTATGTGAACAGCCTCCCCGAACGCGGAACCATCTCTGAATCAGAGATTCTCGCTCTGCTGAAGCAGAAGGGACTGCATCCTGTCACCAAAGCGGATCTTGTGCTTCTCGGCGACGTTGAGGCACGCGAGGCGACACAACGCCAGCTAAGCTCCTTCAAGTTTAGCGACAATCACGCCATGTTCAACGCAATCGCCGAAGCAAAGAAGCAGCAGCTCAATCAGCGGAATCAGGAAGGCAAGCTCCTCCCCGTCTCATAACAGACGAAAACTCCCGGACGCTCGTTCCACGACCAACGGGAATTGCCTGCGAACTACGAGGTCTCCAGCGCGCGCGATTTTCGCACGATGGGGTCAGGAAGTTGTCCGCCCGTGCGGCCAGCATCCCAGCCACAGCGCAATCCCCGCAATCTCGGTCGCCACCAGCACCATGAAGACCACACCCATCCGTGTCGCCATCATGTGAGGATCAGTCAACGCCATCGCCAGCAGCTCCGCCGCCACCAGTACAATCGCCGTAATCAAGCCCCAATGCTCGCGGTAACGTCCGCGGCGGCTCTCTTCTGCCCCGCCCGGCTTCGCCGGCAGCCCCGCCGCAACCCGCGCGGAGAAATCTGCCGGAATCGTCACCTCCGGCTTGGCGTCAAGAGCCTGCGTCACCGTCGCATCCAGCCACATCTCAAGACACTCCTCGCAGTGTTCCACATGCGCCAAATCGGCTCCCGTCAGCGCGTACCCCTGCCTCATCGCGCCACGCAGCTGATCGCAATTCATAGCACCCGTGCCGGACATACATCCCTCCTGGTCTCTAACCGCTCTTTCAATCGTTCTTTCAATTTTTGCCGCCCGCGATGCAGATGCGTCCGCACCGTATTCAACGGCAGCTTCAGCACCACTGCAATTTGCTCGTAAGTGCATTCTTCCTGGTGGAACATCACAATCGCAGCGCGCTCCGGCTCGCTCAGCTCATCCAGTGCAGTATTCACCGCGGCCATCGCCTGTTTTCGGCCGAGAATCTGCTCCGCATTGCCCTCACCGCCCTCAATCCGCTCCTCCCACCCCGCGTCCGGATCGTCGAACGACGTATTCACCTGCTCTCTTTTCCTTCGCTTCCACTCATCCTGCGCCACATTCAGCGTAATGCGGTAAACCCACGTCGTCACCTTCGCCTCGCCGCGAAATCCTTCCAGGCCCCGGTACAGCCGTAGAAATACCTCCTGCGCCAGGTCCTCTACATGCTCGCCCGCGCCCGTCAGCCGAGCCAGCGTGCGAAACACAAATCCCTGGTGTTCGCGCACTACCTCCTCGAATTGGATAGGCACAGCCACGGAAAAACTCAGACTTCAGTCTGCGCCAAAAGTTTCACTCCTCGCCATGAAACTTTTTCCTTACTCCACGGTCTAAGGCTGCCGAATTCAGAAAGGACTTACCTATGTACTGGTCATCCAGCCCCTTCATCATTCCCGTCGCCGCCTTTGCCATGGTTCTCGGCATCGTCATCGTCGCGAATATCTCCAACTACCATACCCGTCGCCTCAAGAGTGAGGAGCGCATGGCCGCTATCGCCAAAGGCATTCCCCTCCCGCCGGAACCTTCGTCGGAATTAACCGCGCTTGGCCAGATGGAACGTCTGTCTGCATCTGAGGAAGCCACTCGGAAGGCCCGTGGCCTCCGCACTGGCGGAGTTGTTCTCGTCGCTGTCGGTGTCGGCATGGCGCTCTTCTCCTTCTGCCTCACTTGGATCGTGCAGGAGCGCGATGTACTGTCTGTTGCCGCCGCAGGGCTCATTCCTCTCGCCATCGGCGTCGGTCTGCTCGTCGATTACGCCCTGCGCAACCGGACGCTGCAGCCAAAAGACAGGTAGTGCCCCTTGCACTGCCGCCCCTGCGCGCTGCATCGTAGAAGGTAATGCTGTCTATTACCGATCCGATCCCGCCACCCCTATCCAGAACCGGCCGCGTTCTGCTCGCCCTCATCCTCGGCCTCATTCTCGGAGCCGCCTCACTCGCCGTCTTTGTCCATCACGCTACCACCGGCGTCTGGGATCGCATCGCCACCAAAGTCACCGGACGCCCGCTCGCCATCGACATCTCGCAGCCTACTGTCGTCAGCCGCATCCAGCGCCTCGAACGCCTTGAAACCGTCACCTACACCATGGATAAGGTCGTCGAAGGCGACCGCTCCAGCGACATCCTCCCCGACTTCCTCGTCGGCGATAAGCTCCTGCTGCTCGTCCACGGCGAGGCCATTGCCGGAGTCGACCTCAGCCAGCTCAAATCCTCTGACGTCGTCATCAACGGAAAATCCATCGCCGTCCATCTCCCGCCCGCGCAGATCTTCGTCACCGCCCTCGACGACAGCCAGACCCGCGTCTACTCCCGTAGCACCGGCTGGTTCGTTCAGGCCGACCCCAACCTCGAGTCCGAAGTCCGCGCCAAAGCCGAGCAGGACCTCCGCAACTCCGCCCTCACCGCCGGAATCCTCTCAACCGCTCAGAAAAATGCCGATGCCACCATCACCAAACTCCTCCTAACCTTCGGCTTCAACCAGGCACAGGTCGACTAAAATGAGACTGTGAGTCACGAATTTGAAATCGGCCCCGTCCACGTCGGATCAGGCCAGCTCTTCCTCATCGCCGGACCCTGCGTCATCGAGAGCGAGACCCACGTCCGCAAAATGGCTGATGCCATCCAGCGCATCACCTCCGACCTCAGCATCCCCTACATCTTCAAGGCCTCCTACGACAAAGCCAACCGCACCTCCGTGAAAAGCTTCCGCGGCCCCGGACTCAAAGAAGGCGTCGCCATCCTCCACCGCCTTGCCCAGGCCACCAGACTCCCCGTCCTTACTGACGTCCACGAGCCCGCTCACTGCGCCATCGCCGCCGAGGGCGTCGACGTCCTCCAGATTCCTGCCTTCCTGTGCCGCCAGACCGACCTGCTCGTCGCCGCCGCGAAAACCGGCCGAGCCGTCAACGTCAAAAAAGGCCAGTTCTTCGCCCCCTGGGACATGCGCCACGCCGTCGAAAAAATCACCGAAAGCGGAAACTCCCGCGTCTTTCTCACCGAACGCGGAACTACCTTCGGCTACAACAACCTCGTCGTCGACATGCGCTCGCTCGCCATCATGCGTTCCCTCGCGCCCGTCGTCTTCGACGGAACCCACTCCGTCCAGACCCCCTCCGCCGCCAACGGAGTCTCCGGCGGCCAGCCCGAATTCATCCCCCTCCTCACCCGCGCCGCGGTCGCCGCCGGCATCGACGGCATCTTCCTCGAGGTCCACGACAACCCTGCAGAAGCCAAGTCCGACGGTGCCAACGCGCTGCATTTGAATAACTTAAAACCGCTTCTCGAAAAACTCCTCGCCATCCACGCCGCAGCAAACTAGCTGGCGTGCCGGACAAATTCTGCGCGAGTGAGAATGATATAAAGTGCCCTTGAAGAAAGATTTGTTTCTTATGGAATCCGGATACAAGGATCGATTCTCGCCTAACCGTCGGTGGCGCTTTATACTGCTTCGCGGTGTCCTTGGTTTTGGGGGAACGGTGTTTGTCCTCTCAACCGTATGGGATTTCTATAACCACAAAACCCTCCCAGGGCATTGGGAGATTCCCGAACTCTTAATCTCTGTCTTCTCCTGTGCCGTAGCGGGTCTTTTATGGGGAATGTGGACATGGCGGCGCCTTGTGCGAAAGCAGGGGAATGAACGTTAGGCTGGGTTGCCCACCCTTAACCGCGCAGCAATGATGGCTTAACTCCTTCACGTGCGCTCATTCTGGCAGCAGCACGCAAATGCGACGCGGACCATATCTACACCGTAAATCTGCGCCACTTCCAGTCCCTCGCCCCCGACCTCGCCGGCCGCCTCGTCACGCCTTAGCCGCGCGAAAGCTGCTCCCTCGCCACTTCCTCGCTCTCGCCCTTCGCTTTCACCCGATTCCCATAGCTCGCCCTCACAAACGCACTGAACAACGGATGCGGCTCCAGCGGTTTCGACTTGAACTCCGGATGGAACTGGCATCCCAGAAAGAACGGATGCCCCGGAATCTCCACAATCTCTACATACGTCGCATCCGGAGTCGTCCCCGTAATTCGCAGCCCCGCTCCCATCAAAAGCGCTTCGTACTCGCGGTTGAACTCATACCGGTGCCGGTGACGCTCGCTGATCTCTGTCGTCCCATACGCGTTCGACGCCAGCGAATTCGGCTGCAGGATGCACGTCCATGCACCCAGCCGCATCGTTCCGCCCATCTCTTCCACGCCCGTCAGCTCGCGCAGCTTATAGATCACGCGGTGCGCCGTCGCCGGATCGAACTCGCTCGAATTCGCATCCGCCAGCCCGCACACATTCCTCGCAAACTCGATGCACGCCGTCTGCATCCCCAGGCAGATTCCGAAATACGGCACTTTGTTCTCGCGCGCATACTTGATCGCGTTCAGCATGCCCTCAATCCCGCGCTTGCCGAACCCACCGGGAACCAGAATCCCGTCAAACCCCGCCAGTTGGCTCTCATAATCCCGCGTCTCCAGCCCCTCGGCCTCCACCCACGTCACCTTCAGCTTCAGATTGTGCGCCAGCGCTCCATGCACCAGAGCCTCTTTCAGTGACTTGTAGCTGTCCTCATATTCCACATACTTGCCGACAATGCCGATCGAAACCTCATCCGCAGGGTTGTACGACCGCCGCACGATCTCTTCCCAGCGGCTCAGGTCCGGCTCCTGAGTATCAATCCGCAAATACTTGAGCGCCAGTGCATCCACACCCTCGCGCGCAAACGTCAGCGGAACCTCATAGATCGACTCCACATCCTTCGCCGTAATCACCGCCTGCTCTTCCAGGTTGCAGAACAGCGCAATTTTGCTCTTCAACTCGCGCGAGAGCGCACGGTCCGTCCGGCACAGCAAAATATCCGGCTGAATCCCGATCGACAGCATCTCCTTCACCGAGTGCTGCGTCGGCTTCGTCTTCAGCTCCTGCGCCGCAGAGATCCACGGAACCAGCGTCACATGCACAAACACCGTGTTGTCGCGTCCCAGCTCCTGCCGCATCTGCCGAATCGCCTCCAGAAACGGCAGCGACTCAATATCGCCCACCGTCCCGCCGATCTCCACAATTGTCACATCGTTGGTCGCCGCGACCTTCCGCATCGCGTTTTTGATCTCATTTGTCACATGCGGAATCACCTGCACCGTCTTGCCCAGATAATCCCCGCGCCGTTCTTTTGTAATGATCTGCTCGTAAATGCGTCCCGTCGTCAGGTTGTTATCGCGAGAGAGATGCGCGTGCGTAAAGCGCTCGTAGTGCCCCAGGTCCAGGTCCGTCTCCGCGCCGTCGTCAGTCACAAACACTTCGCCATGCTGAAACGGCGACATCGTTCCCGGATCGACATTCAGGTATGGATCGAACTTCATCAGGTTGATCCGTAACCCGCGGCTCTCGAGCAAACAGCCAATCGAAGCCGCGGCTAGCCCCTTGCCGAGACTGGACACAACTCCGCCTGTCACAAAAATGTACTTGGAGGACATTCCTGCTTCACCTTTCTTGATTGTCTTTGATGGACGTACCGGACGGGCACAATCAAGTATAACCGCCCTTCCGCATGGAACATAGCAGGAAATCCGTGGAACACTTTTTCATTCCTGCTATATTGGCTAAACAGTAAAATCCGCAGATTTTCGAGATTTAGCCAGAAACTGCGCTGTGATCGAAAACACAGCACCACTTCCTAAGGTTTCTCAAACTTTCGAATCCTTATGACCACGCTCTCTAAGGTTTACGAGATAGGAAATATCGAACGAGCATGGAGATGGATCAGAAGCAATCCAGACCCGAACTATAAAAGCTACTTTAGAAAGGCTTATAGCCGATACGCGCTCGCGGATGCAGCTCTCCTCGCTGACCTCCAGAATCGCTTGCTACGGAGAATCTACGAGCCCGAAAGGTCAACCAAGCTATATTTGCCAAAGCGTTCCGGGGTCCTTCGCCCCTACTCACTTCTGAGTGTCGAAGATCAAATTGTTTACCAAGCCTTTGTGAACATCATAGCGGAACAGCTGTTTCCAAAAGTGAGATCCCGTTACCTCGCGGAGACATTCGGCCACCTATATGCCGGGAAAAGCAGCATCTGGTTTTACCGCAAATGGTCCGACGGTTATTCACGGTTCAATGAAGCCGCAAGAGACGCATTCAATCGTGGACTGAAATTCAGCGCCAGCTTCGATCTGACAGCATACTACGACAGTCTCGATCATCGCGTACTCAAGCACTTCCTCTGCAAAATCGGCTGTTCAACTGAACTATGCGGAAGGCTAGCAGAATTCCTGAGCATCTGGACGGCGACAGACCACCAGATTTTTCATGGACATGGGATTCCACAAGGGCCGCTCGGATCAGGCCTCCTATCGGAGGTAGTGCTGCAACATTTTGATCAATACTACGGCGCGAACGGAGCACTAAGATACCTGCGCTATGTTGACGACATTCGCTTGTTCGCGAAGTCGGAGGATGAATTACGGAAGATGCTCGTCAGACTTGACATGTTGAGCAAAGATATTGGCTTATTCCCTCAAGCAAGCAAAATCGAAATTCATGAGGTAAAAGACATCGAGTCAGAGCTGAAATCCGTCAGCTCTCCGCCGGAGACAGCTCTCAAAAAGCCTCATATTGACCAGCCACGGCTCCGCAAAAGACTAACTGAACTCTCGCCTAGATTCGAAATAACCAATGAAACCCGCTTCAAATACCTTCTCGCTCACGCCACCCCCCATTCCACACTGAATACCCGATTGATACGGATCTACCGGAAACGTCCAGACTTGACGTGGAACATTGTTCACTATTTTCGAAGCTACTTAAAGCTGCCGAATACGACAGCCACTTGGCTAATCGGCGAAATCGGCAAAGATCAGCTTTACCGAGCGGTTCACAGCCAGCTAATCGCCCTGGCGGATGGCCGCCTTAAAGAGACACAAAGGAATAAGGCCAACCGGCTGGTCAAGCGGCTCTGGAATCCCAGCCTGGGCGCAGACATTCTCTCTGCTGTCGGCGTGTGGACAATATCGAGAGGCCTTCTCACAACAAACCAAGCAGATTACGCACTGCGCCGGAAAAAGAATAGGAACTGGTGGTCGCAATGCAACCTAGTTGACCACCTATCCCCTGAAAACTATGGAAAGAGCGTGATCACAGAAAT
>Ga0335072_10008031_pt1 | contig 15327 bp, 11 predicted proteins | sample Lox_Sample_21_FD_206725 | JGI IMG/M metagenome (GOLD analysis project Ga0335072, IMG submission 206725) | Soil microbial communities from Loxahatchee National Wildlife Refuge, Florida, United States - Lox_Sample_2.1 | ecosystem: Environmental > Terrestrial > Soil > Wetlands | place: USA... | reverse complement strand
TCCCGAGCTCAGGCAGAATCTGCTTCACCGCCGGATCGCGCAGCGAGACGAGACGCACCAGCCAGTTGGGCAACTCTCGTGTTGGAACTCGTTTGGCAGCCTCGCCCAAATGGCGCTTCAACATGTGTGCAATCTCAACCAGCGACGGAAAATCCCCTGAAACGGCGAGAAATCGCTCGCCCTTTGCCGCCGTATGCGTCATGGCACGCAGGTGAAGGTCCGCTACGTCTCGCACATCCACGATCCCGAACCACAGCCGCGGTAGACCTGGGAACGATCCATCCATCATGCGCTGCACCAGCATGATGGATGTCGCGTAATCCGGCCCCAACACTGGCCCAAACACGCCGACAGGGTTCACCACCGTCAACTCGAGCGCTCCGCCTTCCCTTGCAATGAAGTTCCAAGCCGCGCGCTCCGCCAATGTCTTTGACTTTGTGTATGCCGCCAGTCCAGGCGTGTTCGGATCGGTCCAATCGTCTTCCGTGTAAGGTATGCCCTTCGGTTCATTGCCGTAGCCGATGGCCGCAAACGACGAAGTAAGAACGACCCGTTTCACGCCGGCGTCCCGTGAGGCACGCAGCACGCGCACAGCTCCTTCGCGTGCCGGAACAATCAGTTCATTCTCATCCTTCGGCACCCATGGCGGGAACGGCGACGCCACATGCAGCACATAGTCGCACCTGGCAACCGCCTCGGCCCATCCTGTGTCGCGTTCCAGGTCTGCGGGATGGAACGACAAACGGTTGCCCGCGTCCACGCCGCCCTGCTTCAACATCCTGCGCACTGCGCTTTCGCGCTCCAGGGTGCGCACCGTGGTATGCACGGTGTGTCCGGATGTCAGCAACTGTAGAATGCAGTGGCTGCCGATGAATCCCGAACCGCCGGTTACCAGGACTGTGCTCATAACGATCCCTATCAATTTGATTCCGTGGCGAATTCGAGTCAGCCTTGATGCAGCACCCGGCAGAAGGTTGTGCAGCAAGCTTACCGGATAGCCATGCTACCACTTCGGTAAGAACCCAGTGGTTACATCGGGAGCCCGCATCCCTCGAAGGTGTAGGCCGCCTTCCTGCATGCGGATGGTACACTTCGACTTCAATACAAATAACTCCAGGTATCCATAGCTATTCACGAGAGGTCCCCCACAATGCTCGAAACAAAGGGCCAGGATCACTACGAGTTTCTCCAGATCAGCCCCAACGCAGACGCCGACACCATCCATCGCGTCTATCGGTACCTTGCGGCGCGATTTCATCCCGACAATCCCGAGTCGGGTGATCCAGAGAAGTTTCGCCTGCTGAAAGAAGCATACGACGTTCTCTCCGACGCAGGACAGCGCTGCCAATATGACGCACAGCGCGAGCGAGAGAACGTCAGCGGCGTGCCGATGTCGACCAAGGTCGACTTCATGGATAACCTCGAAGGCGAGCTAAACCGGCGCCTCGCAGTACTCGCAGTGCTTTACTATCGCCGCCGCACCAATCCCTACGCACCCGAAGTTGGACTTGCCGAGATTGAGAAGCGCATGGGCTTTCCGCGCGATTATCTTGACTTCACGACCTGGTACCTCACCCGCAAGGGCTACATTACCAAGGCTGACAACTCCGACTTCACGCTCACGGCCGAAGGTGTCGACTTTGTGGAAACCCAGCGCGTGAATATCCCGGTTCTGAACAAGTTGCTGACCGATGGCACCGAAATCTCCAGTGCACAGCCGGCACCAACGCCCTGCGATCCGGGAGCGGCGGTTGAGGCATTGGACTCCCCCGGCTCGCGCCTTATCGTGCTTCCCGATATGACGGTCATCCAGGACAGGCGCATGAGCACGAGGGATCGCCGTAAAGCCACGGATCGACGAGTCGACCGGGACGATCGGCGCTCAGGAAGCTAGGGCACTCAGGGACGCTTTTTCAGACCGGCAGTTGAGATCCGTTCCCAACGGCTCGTTTCAAGGCAGCTCGCGCCAGCAGCCGCGTTGAATCCAGCGCAGGCAAGGGAGAATTCTGGTTGTTGATGATCAGCGGAATCTCGGTGCAGCCGAGCACCACCGCGTCACAACCGTCGTCTTTCATGCGTCGGATTACGAGCTGGTGTTCCGTCACGGCCTCTGGCCGGAAGACGCTGTAAACCAGTTCATTCATGATGATGCGGTTGATGGTCTCCCGCTCATTCGGCGTCGGCCTCTCAAAATCCAGCCCGCGGCTCGTGAGCTGTTCGGGATAGACCTCACTCTCGACCAGCCATCGGGTGCCCAGTATTCCAATGCGCCGGTAGCCGCGTGCGACCGCTTCGTCGGCCACAACGCCGGCAATGTGCATCCAGGGAAGCGGGCTATGGGGAAGCACAAACGGCATCGCCTGGTGGATGGTGTTGTCAGGGCAGATCAGGAACTCCGCGCCACACCCGGCGAGCTTGTGTGCCGAGCGCAACATCAGCTCACCCACGGCCTCCCAGTCATTGCGATATACGCATTCCATGTAGACGCCGAGCGAATAGGTGTGCAGCGTGACCTCGGGGTGCGCGTGAGGGCCCACCCACTGCGCGCCTTCCACACAAATCGTCCGGTAACATAGCGCGGCGCCCTCGGCCGAACAGCCTACGATTCCAATGTGCATCGGCATGTTTTGATTCTACAGAGAGACCACACCGATCTCTTCTCGCGTTTTTTAAGCGCTCAGACGCTCCTGTGGAAGGGAGGCCGGGCTGCATGCCTTAGACACGCCCATGACCTCATGGCGTGAGAGTAACCGGAGGTTCGATCGTGCTACCCTGGGCGCAATAGATACCGTTGGAGGTGGCAAGAAAGCCGCCAGCCAAGATGGATTGGCTGGGGCACGCTCCCCCGCCGTAGACATACGTTCCGCTCGTTGCGTTAATCGCTCCAATGTGGGTTCCCGATTGCGATCCATCCGCCAGAATGTACGCATCCCACACGATTGAGCTTGACGGAGTCTCCTGGATGGCGATGCCGATCGGAATGTTCGGAACGGTAATCGAACTTGTTACCTGCATGGTTTTGCCGCTGGATGTGTCGGTGCTGACCAGTAACACGGCATCATCGGAGGTCGACAACACGGCGGCCACCGAGGATAGAGTGAATGCCTGGACCTGGTAGGACGCCGCATAGGGAAATGTTCCACGAACCGTACTTACCGGAGTCAATCCCGTAAGTTCCACCGATCCTTCAATTGTGCCGGCGGGAATGAGGATTTTAGTAAGGCCGGGCAGACCATTTGTTGACCATTGATCGCGCGAAAGAACATAAGCGTCCAGCTCGGTCCCGTTAGTCATCGCCACTGCCCATGGCTGGCCGGCCACCGAGATTGATTGGTACCCGCTGCAGTCCATTTTGGCGATTCCCACAAGATTATCTTTTGGATCCGTAGCGACGATGTATCCACCCTTGGCTGCGACTGCGGAGATTGCGGTCAATCCTGGCGTCAACGAACACTGCAAGTTTCCGCTGTCGTCATAGACGGCAATCTGGGGACTGTTGGCTGTTGACACGTAAACAATATCGCCGCTCACATCGTCAATCGCGATCTGCGTAGGTGTGCTTGCCTGCGCGGGGCCGGAAAAGAGCGTTCCCGTCGTCCCGGATGTGTTGAGCGTATACACCTGCCCCGACTTCTGATCATCCTCGAACAGAGTGCCAGTCACCGGAGAAACCGCGAGCGTGCTTTGACTGCCGGTGCCGAGGAATGCAGTGCTCCACTTGCCAACGAAGGTCCCTCCGGGATGTTCAACTTCCCACGTGTTCATCCACGGCTCAAAGGTACCCTGCTGCCAGGACAGAGACACGTTAAAAGTCGATTGTCCGGGAGTGATCGAAAGCGTGAGATCCGGGGTGAAGAGCCCCGAAGCGTCGTGGAAAATATCTCCGTTTTCACACCCGGTGCAGTAGACCGTGTAACTTAAATTGGAACAGAAGCCATCGCAAGCTGCGTAGTTCGGAGAGATATTTGTAATGGTGGGAGGCACCACCGATACGGTGATGTTAGCCGAGCCGCTTACGCTGGTGTATCCCGTTTGGGTAGAGTTTGCCGTGCAGCTCGCGTTTCCGCCTCCCGATGGCGTGAAGACGCCGTTCGAAGTGATTGTTCCGCCGGTCGCAGACCACGTTACGTCCGTAGTGAAAGCTCCGGTCCCGGTTACCGACGCTGCGCAGGTCGAAGTTTGATCGGTCGTAATGGTTGCCGGGGTCGCAACCACCGTAATGGCGGTCACGGTCGGCGCCACTGCGACGATGACGTTTGTCGAACCGGTCTTGGTGGAATCCTGGGTCGAAGTCGCCGTAATCATCGCCGTGCCGGCGCCAGTGGGTGTAAAGACTCCACCACCGGTGATCGTTCCACCCGTCGCGGACCAGCTCACGGTGCTGCTATAGCTTCCCGTCCCGGTTACGGCAGCCGAGCAGTTCGTCGTCTGTACCGTGGTAATGGATGCCGGCGAGCAGGACGCGCTGATCGAAGTGATCGACGAGGATGTGCCCCCGCCACCGCCGCTGCCGCTGCCACCACCGCATCCGACCGCGCACAGTGCGCCGAGCGACAAGCAAACCAAAGCGCTGCTGCGTCTCATTTGTACCTCTTGCAGATTTTCATTACCCCGGGGGAGAGTGAATCGGAGTGTAAGGTTAGCACGGGCTTTCAGCGAAAATCAGCACCATTCCTATCGCTTTCACTCGATCCGAATCCACTCCGGCAACAGGGCCAGGCGTCGCAAGAGTGTCGGAATCGAGCTTGTTTTTCGCGACGGACTCTCTCCAACGCCCAGACAGTGGTCTCTGACACTTTGTCTGGAGTGCTGCTCGTTTCTATTCCGTGCGCAGCGCCTGGCTTGGATCGACTGACACGATGCGGCAAACAGGAAAGAAAATCGCAATCACACCGACCAGCAGCAGGATCACGCTGCTCCACAGATACGGGCTCAGCGCGGTCGGCTGGGGAGCCCCAAGCAGTTGATGGATTCCCTTCGTAAGGAGGAAAGCAGCCGCCTCTCCCACAAGAAGGCCGATCCCGATATCGAGCAATGCTCTTCTCTAGAGTTGCTTGATCATGATGTTCCTGAAGCAGAGTTTCACTCCCGGTTCACCCTTCGGCTCGGTTCCCTGCAACGAGATGTGTCCCGTGTGGTATTTGCTGTACCCGGGCATACGGGCAAACTTTGTTCCGGCGATCAACTTATTCCAGGCGTCGTCCCACAAATGCGTGTCAATGACCTCGTGCCCGTTCTGAAACAGTTGCAGGTGGCCGTGGTCCGAGATGATCTCAAACTGGTTCCACTCGCCGGCAGGCTTCACCCACTCGACTTTGTCCGAGATCATGTCGAAGATATCGCCGGAGCGCTCCATCAGGATGCGACTGTCGGGAACTGTGCAGGCCAAATCCGCGATCTGCATCTCAACGCCCGTATCGTAGGTGTCGTGGTACTCGGGTGACTCGTGCACGTAGAACATCACGCCGCTATCGATACAGGGACGCGCCTTCCACTCGAGTTTCAGATCGAAGTTCGAGTACTCCCCGTCCGTTACGATGTCCGCATAGTCGGCCGGCGGGTCCTGGTTAGTCTTTTTCAATTGGATTGCGCCGTCGACGACTGACCAGTCGCTTCCAGTTCCCTTTTGCAGATAGGAGTGCCATCCATTGAGGTCCTTACCGTCGAACAGCAACTTCCATCCGTCCTGCTTCTGCTGCGCCGACAGCGTGTTCGGCTCCTGTGCCCTTGCAAGGGAAGAGAATAAAACAGAGCCCGCCATCGCAATCCCAAGTATCTTGCAGATCATCATCACCCCTCCTAACAGAAGTATGCATGCCCCTACTCCTTTCGTGCTAATGCCTGCGTCCCCTCTTTCAGATAAAGTCACACCATACAACTTCGCTTCCCTTCGTTTTAGTTTCGCCAAGCCTCTGCATCGCCATCGATCCGCTGCGTTTGTTAACCAGTTTATGAGAGATTCTATCGACTCGAACGCGTCGCAGCCCGCAACGATTGGGCTTTCTCCGGATACTTCCGGATGGGTATGGACACTGCATCGGAGATCGCGGTCTGTCATTCTGACTTTGAGCACGCTCGCAGCTCTGCTCGTGTGCTCTGCCCATGCGGCGTTTGCAGGAGCAAACACTGTGCCGGCATCGGGCATCGGCTATCTCGCACTCACGCTGGTTCTGTCCGGCTGTGCTCTGGCTTTCTGGACCCGCGCGCGCTGGATCCAGGGCACTCTCCGCATCCGCTGGTCCCTGATCTCCGCGGCCGCTCTTGCGGCATCTATCGGCTATGTGCCTTCCTTTACCGAAGCCATCTTGAATACCGCGCCGGAAAGGCAGTTCCAGACCGCCTGCTTCAATGCAAGCGAGGCGCTCTATATGCTGGCGGCCGTGCTTTTCTGTGCCGGCGTGGGCCGGTCCATCCTGATCGTAGATATGATGCAGGCGATGCTGTTCGTCGTGCTGCGCTTCAATCTGGTCTACTCGCCTGCCACGCGCGACCACTTCACGCACAATCACCTGCTGATCGGCCAGCTCATGGCGCTTTTCTTGTTCCTGGTCGCAATGGTCGCCCGCCTGGGGGCGGCTTCGCGCGCCGAGTTGCTTTTCCTGCGCACGCTCTCGTGGTTCTTCGGCTTGCGCCTGATCGGATTCTTCCTGTCAAACCAAGTCTCCTACACCTGGCTGCACTACGCCAACTGCAGCCTGTGGGACGTACCGGGGCCCATGCTCCTCGCCGGTTTCGCACTTTATCTGCTCTACACCAGTCGTTCCGCACAGGCCGAGGCGCTGAAGATTGAGCCGTTGCGATCGCCAAGCATAACGGTGCGCAGCCTGATGCCATCGTTCCTGGCGCTCGTGAACATGATGGTTGGCCTCTTTCTGCTACCTGTCTCGGTGCCGCTGGCCGTCGCGGCCATCTCGCTTTCACTGGTCTGCTACATGGCGCGTACCGTGTTGCTGCAGGCACAGGCTGCAAAGGAGAAAGCGCTTCTCGAGAGCCGAAATGAGCAGCTGGAAGGCCTAGCCATTCTCGATCCACTCACCGGCATCGGGAACAGGCGCTCGCTTGCCGGAGTCTACAGCCGACTGCAGGCTTCGACCGTCGGCGCAGGTCTCTCGCTCCTGTTGATCGATATCGATTACTTCAAGCAAGCCAATGACAGTCACGGCCATCAACACGGCGACAAGGTCCTCGTCGCTCTGGCCAGAAAGCTGGATAGACTCGCGGCCAGCCTCGCCGGAAGCCATTGTGCCCGCCTGGGCGGAGACGAGTTTGCGCTTTTGTTGTTGGATGTTGCCCCTCAGCAAGCACTCAAACTGGCTGAAGAGCTTCGCGCTCTATTCCGGGCGCGCGAGTTCGAGACGAGAGACGGGAAGGTCAGCCTTAGCATCGGCATCGCATCACTGCGGGCGGCCTGCGATCTGCCCCTCGAGACCCTTATCTCTCTTGCCGACAAGGCCCTTTACCGAGCCAAGCTGCTTGGCCGCGACCGCGTGGAAGTCCAGCCACTATGGGAACGCGGGATCGCACTCGATGATCCGGCAACGCGCCTCATGGAGTTGGAGCGTATCGCCGGTTAGCCTCCTGAAGCGAAAGAGAGCCACCCGGTAAGATCAAATCCCAGTGGCATATTCCGCCGACTTAAACGCTACTTTGCTTTTGGGGCGAAAGATGGCGGCGAATCGTCCGCTCCGGAGCCCCAGTGTTTATCCGGCGCAGAGGACAACACGTATTCCAGTGTGCCTCCGCGGTGGATAAACGACTCCGGAAGCCACGTCTTCGACGTAGGCTTCCCATTCACCTTCAGTGCGTGAACGTACGGCGCATCGGTTGCGGAGCCCTGGCTCTTGATTACGATGTCCCCGCCGGGCCGGTGAATGCGAATCTCGGCAAACAGCGGGCTTCCCAGCACCATTTCTGCGCGGCCCGGTATCTCCGGATAAAGGCCCATCGCCGACCATACATACCACGATGACATCTCTCCGAGGTCGTCGTTGCCCGGCATGCCTTTCGGTGTGTTCGTCCAAATCGTGTTCAGCACACGGCGAACCGTTTCCTGCGTCTTCCACGGCTGGCCCGTAAAATCATAGAGCCAGGGTGTTTCGATCGATGGCTCATTGTTCAGTTCGGCATGCAATCCTCCGGACTCCGTCACCGCCCACGAGCCATCCGTATTGTGAAAGAACGCATCTAGACGCTGGTTGGCGCTGTCGTTCCCTCCGAGCAGGTCAAACAACCCGCGTTCATTGAAGGGAACCATCCAGAGATACTGCGCGGCGCTGCCCTCTACGAATCCATCGTCGGATGCCGGATCGAACTTTGGCCATGACCCATCCGCGTTCCGGTTCTGGATGTAGCCGCCAATGCTTGTCGCCTTGGGGTTGAAGATGTTCTTCCAATACTGCGCACGTTCGAGAAAGAGCTTCTCATTTGCCTTGTCGCCGAGACGCCTCGCCAACTCTGCAATCGAAAAGTCCGCGGTGACATCCTCAAGCGTGTCGGCTGCAGGTCCCCACGAATTGCCGTCGGTAGGGATGTAATGAAGCTTCATCCACAAATCGAGCGATGGGCGCTCGCCGATACATTCGACTGGACAGCCTTCCTTGCTCAAATCGTGTTCCGTGGGCACGGTTGCTGCGTTCAACAGCGAGCCATAGGCCGACTTCACATGGAACGATTTCCCTCCAAAAGCGAGAATATCGGCAATCGCGGGCGCAGCCGGATCTCCATTCATGACGTGGGTAATGCCGGAGTTGTGCGTCCAGCGGTCCCATTCGCCTCCATTCTGGTCAGCCTGGTTCAACAGCGACTGGGCGATGTCGCTCCCTACCTCCGGCATGAGCAGCGTGACCAGTTGCAGTTGCGAGCGGTAGACATCCCAACCTGAAAACGTGCTGTACTGCGCCCCTTGCGGCGGCGCGATCGCGTGGATCTTCTGGTCCATGCCGAGATATTTGCCATCGACGTCGCTGTAGAGATTTTCGCCCAGCATGGTGTGATAGAGCGCCGTGTAGAAAACTGTGCGCTCATCGGCGGTTCCGCCGCTGATATGGATGCGGTCGAGTGCCTCGTTCCACGCCGCATGTGCCCGCGCGCGCAGAGCGTCAAAGCCGGTTCCTTCAGGATTCTCTGCCTGCAGGTTGGCTTCGGCATTCTGCTCGCTTACATAGGAAATACCCACGCGGACGTGCACGACGGGGGATTTCGTCAGATCCAGCACGACCCAGCCGCCCGACCCTTTGCCCGGCGGCGGAAAGCCACGAGTCCCATAGGTAGTGCCACCGTTTGACTCCGTCGTGCCGGGCTGCACAGTTGAATCCTGCCATGTGCCTGTCGAAAGAAATGGCTGATCAAAATGGGCCACGAAATAGAGTGTGTAATAGCTGCGGCGGTCCGTCGTCCCCAGATAGCCGCAGAAGTTCCCGCTGGTTACGGAACCTGAGACAGTGCGCGTTGCGGCGTCAATCTTTACTGACGCGTCTGTGCTTCCCGTCTCAGAATTGGACGAGCGCACCAGCATCACCGCCGGTTGTCCTGTCGGATAGGTGAATTGCCCGGCACCAGTGCGCTGCGTCGCAGTCAGTTCAACGGTCACTCCATTGGCGAGTTTCACGCGGTAGTAGCCTGCGACTGCTTTTTCGTCGGCGTGAGAGAACTGGCTTGCATACACGTCGTTGTTTACGTCATCTGAAGGCGAACTCTGCACACGGCCAACGTACGGCATGAAGGGAATATCGCCGCTGGCGCCCGCGCAACCCGTGCCCATCAGGTGGGTAAGAGAAAAGCCGCGAATCTTGGCAGCCGAATACTCATATCCTCCGGGAGCAGCCGGCCGGCTGCGGTCATCCCGCATCGACCCCGGAACGCCTTCCACCTTGGGGCGAGGCTTGTTCCGCGGTTCTTCCGGGCTCCACGCCACCATGCCAAACGGAACCACGGCACCGGGATAATCGTTGCCGCCATTGGTTGTTCCGATCAGGGGATTCACAGCGGAGGCAGGATCGCTGGCTTGCGCACAGGCATACCGGCCAGTTCCGAAAAGAGCCATTGCAAAGAGAATTCCTGCGGCGGCCACATGACCGCCCAGGCAAGTCCGTCCCGGCCAAATCAATGTCGATAACTCCCTGGTGAGAAGACAGGCCTTATACGCCAGACCCGATGTTAAGGGAATTGTAGACCTCGATGAGGAGTTGCACTGAAGCGTCGGCAGGCGTCGCAGGTTGACTGAATCGTCGCGTGAAGCTTCAAGCTCCGTGGTGGGCTCGTTTCCCACTCTTGCGGGTCGCTGCGGCCGCCGTGGCAGAAATGGAGAGCCACCGCAGCTTTCAGCCTTGCGTCATGCCACGCGCGCTCTCTCTGCATTGTTCGCACGGACTCGGAACTTTCTGGTGGTGATGGCAAGTGTACGCTCGATCGTACGCAGCGCCTGAGCCTCGTCTGGAGCAGCGAATGTTGAAGCCATACCGCGGCTTGAGGCCCGGCCTGTCCGTCCCACGCGATGCACAAAATCCTCGGCTTCGCGGGGCAGGTCGAAGTTCACCACGTGTGCGACATCAGCCACATCGATGCCCCTCGCTGCCACATCGGTGGCTACCAGGATGCGATGACGACCCTCCGCGAAGTTGCGCAATGCAGCGCTTCGCTGCGACTGCGACCGGTCTCCATGGATCTGAGTCGCAGAGTGCCCAGCCCGTGACAAGCGCCGCGCCACGCGATCGGCTCCGTGCTTGGTCCGGACAAAGACCAGAAAACTCCCATCGTGCTCACCCAACAGGTGCTCCAATAACTCCTGCTTCTTGTCCACCGGAACCTCAAAGGTCTGCAACTCGACATTCGGCGACGGCTTCAGCACCGATCCAATTTCTACTCGCACCGGATTCCGGAGGTAGTCACGGGCGACCTCGCGGATCGCGGGGCTCAGTGTGGCCGAGTAGCATAGGGTCTGTCGATCAGCTGACAGCACTGCGGCAATGCGCCGGATGGCGGGCTTGAAGCCCATGTCCAGCATACGGTCCACTTCGTCCAGCACCAACATCTTTACGCCGCTCAGGTTCACGAGGCGGCGCGACAGGTAGTCTTCCAGGCGGCCTGGCGTGGCGACAATCAGGCGAGGTCCGCGCCGTAGCGCAGCCAGTTGTGGAGCCTCCGCCAAGCCACCGCACACTAATACCGCAGTGCCGTTGCTGCAGGTGAGATTGCGCCAGGCTTCGAGCACCTGCATCGCCAACTCGCGCGTGGGCAGCAAAACCAGGGCCGTGGCAACCTTGCCGGCTGCCGGCATGCGTTCGATGAGGGGAATTAGAAAGCTAAGTGTCTTGCCTGTGCCGGTCTGCGCGGTTGCCAGTACGTCATGTCCCTCCAGCGCCGGAGGAATTGCAGCGGCCTGCACTGCTGTGGGGTGGATAAAGTTTGCATTGGCCAGGTGCTGCTGCAGAGCCGGCGAAAGTTGAAGTTCGGAAAATCGTTTCAAGTTATTCCTATCCTGCGTCGCGCGGTTGATATTCCATCCTTAGAAATCATCGATGGATTCGACACGTCGATCGCAGTCGTATTGTTTTTCCAGATCCGCTCGACACGAGCAGAATCGAAGAAATATTCAGGTTCTATGCAGGAAAACCAAGGAAGCGCTGAGAACGCGCTGATTCAGGATTTGGCCCACACGCTCAAGTCTTCGGCTACGGCGCGCAAATCGCGTGGCAGCCTGGCCCGATCAAATCTCGACATCAAGAGCCATTACGCTGAGGGCCTGGGGAATTTACGTGGCGGACGGTCTTGCGGGATGAAGGCGAGAACGACTCACAACCAAACAACTGAGCGTGAACTTATTCTAGCATAGGACGTTCCGCTCACTGGGGAGCCTCAATCCAGCCAGAACCGCAGCGGGCATAACTCGATAAGCGCCGGCATATTTCTCTCACGTTTTTGAGGACTCGCCTCACTGTTGATACCTTGCCGTGGTCACTTCCCAGAGGCGAGTGTTTCCAGTAAAGTGTCGAAATCTGCCAGACTGGCGTATTCGATCACAACTTTGCCCCGTCCATGATGGTCGTCAATGTGCACCTTCAATCCAAGCGCCCGTTGCAGCTGCTCTTCGACCTCGCGCACATTGGCATCGACAGGCGGAGCCGGCCTCGGTTCCTTTTTGTTCTTTTCGGGATAAAGGATGCCTTGGACGAGACTCTCCGTCTGACGAACAGAAAGCGAAAGTGTTGCGACCCGGAGAGCCGCCCTCTCCAGATCCGGGTGCGAGGTGAGGCCTAGGAGCGCTTTCGCATGCCCGAAGCTTAGGTCGCCAGTCTCAATCCGCAGCTGGATACTGTCAGGTAACTTCAATAATCTCATATAGTTAGAGACGGTTACGCGATCCTTTCCAGTTCGCTGGCCCATCTGCTCCTGGGTCATGTGGAACTCGCTGGAAAGGCGCGCGAAGGCACGTGCCTGTTCCATCGCGTTCAGGTCGGCGCGTTGAAGATTTTCTACAATCGTGATCTCCATCGCCTGTTCGTCGGAAACCTGGCGGAGGATCGCTGGAATGGTCTGCTTGCCTGCGAGCTGCGAGGCGCGCCAACGGCGCTCGCCGGCAATCAACTGGAAACGGCCGCTGGCCAAGGGCCGGACGAGAATCGGCTGCACGACGCCATTTGCCGTGATGGAAGCTGAAAGCTCGGCGAGTTGCTCCTCGTTCATTTGCGATCGCGTCTGGTATGGATTCGGGTCGATTTGATCGACGGGAATCTCGCGCGGCTTGCCGCCTTCCGTGTCCATGGCCGCGGGAGCGGGTGTGGCCGGATGTACTCTGGGGAGCAATGAGTCGAGCCCCTTGCCCAATGCACGGCGTTTTGTATCAGTCAAAGCGGTAGTCATGGTCAGTCAATCCTTCGTACCGGGGTTTTGATCCAAGGCAGGTCTTTCGCGATACCATTTCGTCTTCATCTACGTTGGTCGTTACGAATAGGGCCAAAAGCGGACTTCCGGTTTGGCACGCTGATTCGCAGCTTCCTTGCGTTGGATATTGCGCGGACTATCCATCTGATTTCGCGCGAGATACTCACCCGCCAGTTCAAAATAGGCTTCGGTCCCCCGTGAACGGCCATCGTAGAGGGCGATCGGCTTTCCATAACTGGGAGCTTCAGCCAAGCGAACATTACGCGGAATTACGGTGCGGAAGAGCTTATCGCGAAAGTGTTGCCGCAGCGTCTCTGTCACTTGCTGGGCGAGATTCGTCCGGTCGTCATACATGGTAAGAAGAATCCCTTCAATCGTGATCTCCGGATTCAGCGCGGCACGGACGCGGTCCAGTGTGGAAATCAGTTCGGAGATCCCTTCCAATGCGAAGTACTCAGCTTGCATCGGGACAATCAGGGAGTTGGCTGCGACGAGAACGTTGAGTGTGAGCAGGTCGAGCGCCGGGGGGCAGTCGAGGACCACCAGATCGTAATTGTCGCGGATCGGGGCGAGGGCCTGGCGCAGGCGGATGGCTCGGTCTTCAGCCCCCGCCAGCTCGATGTTGGCGCCAGTCAGATTCTTCGAACCCGGCAGGAGAGATAGTTGTTCGACTTCGGTGGGCAGGATGACCTGATCGGCCGGGGCATTGCCGACGAGAACGTCATAAATCGAATGACGGTTATCATCGCGCGCGAGCCCGAGGCCTGAAGAAGCATTCGCCTGGGGATCACAGTCTGCGAGGAGGACCTTAAATCCTTCAATGGCAAGGCAGGCTGCGAGATTGATGGCGGTTGTTGTTTTGCCTACACCGCCCTTTTGATTGACCACGCCCAAAATCTTGCCCATGGCATTTCAGACTAAAGGAAGGGTGCAGTTTGTGCAGGCGTGCAGGCTGTGGAGAACTTCAGCAAGCTGTGGAAAGCCTCCTGCTTGTGGATTTTCTTCGCAATCAAGTCCCTGAAAGATAGAGGGTTAGAACGGCTGAAAAATAGAAGCAACCAAGTTGAAAAAACACGCGAAAGTGGAAAACCCGTGCAGAATCTCCTTCGCCTTGACCGGCGCGGACCTCAGGAATTGCGGCGCTTGAGGTGCGGCGAGGGGATGGGGGTTCCACGTGGAACATCGAGTGATTTGGACTCTTCAGCGTTCCACGTGGAACATTGCATCGGATCCAATTCACGCCTTCGTGCGTTGCAGCCTCGGCGGTTCATCTGCCTCGACCTTGCAGCCAAGAGCCAGAACCCGCTGTTCACTGCCCGGCAACATAACCGGAGCAGACCAGGCGAATGCCGACCCCGCGGCGTGATGAAGAGCGGGCATGTCCCGCTCGGTCGTCATTAACGCCAACCACCCCCGAGAAAGCACAAGCCGCGTCGCCGCGCAGATGGCTTGCTCCATTCGGTCGACAGCCCGCATGGTCACGCAGTCAAACTGCTGCTCCATTGTTTCTGCGCGTGCTGCAACAACCAGGGCAGACAGCTGAAGCGTCCGGACGGCCTCTCGCAGGAAGGCAGCCTTTTTGCCCTGCGATTCCGCGAGTGTTACAGCGACTTCGGGACGGCAAATAGCAATCGGAATGCCCGGAAAACCGGCTCCAGAGCCAAAATCGAGAAGAGTATTGACTCCTGCAGGCAGTGCGTGGCTGCAGGCGATTGATTCAACAAAATGACGTGAAAGGATGCCGTCTTCCTCTCGGATGGCGGTCAGATTCGTGCGGGCATTCCAGCGAACAATGAGTTGCAGATACTTCTCGAATGTCGCGGCCTGACGGAGATCGAGAACTGGGAGGCCGGCTGTTTCAAGAAGGCGGTTGAGTCTATCTTTTGTCGCCGGCATAGCCGTTTAGCGCGCCGCCATCGACGCCGCAACCTGGCGCAGCTGCCATGCGCCGGCTGCCTGAACGAACACGGCGAAGAGCTTGCGTGAGAAATTGTCTGCGCCGTATGAACGCTCGGGGTGCCACTGGACCGCCATCACGAAATGATCAGGCGAATCAAGCTCGACGGCTTCAATGACGCCGTCGGCGGGCGAAACGGCTGCGATGCGAAGATTGTCTCCAGCCTTGCCGATGGCCTGGTGATGGCTGGAGTTTACAAAAACTTGCGCCGCGGAGGGATCGAGCGCGGCAAGTCGGGAGCCTGGGGTGAGCCGGACAGGATGCGCGCGAGTCACGTCGCGGCCCGGGCGATGGTTGACGGAAGTACGGAGTACGGTTTCGATGTCCTGGATCAGGGTTCCATTGCGCCAGACATTCAGGGTCTGGGCTCCGTGGCAGATGGCGAGGATCGGCTTGCGGAGATTGAAAGCGTCCTGCAAGAGAAGCTCGTCGGCTGCGGCGCGGGCAGGGTCGGCGGGGCCGCACTGGGGGATGCGGTCCTCATTAAATCT
>Ga0335072_10008030_pt1 | contig 15328 bp, 15 predicted proteins | sample Lox_Sample_21_FD_206725 | JGI IMG/M metagenome (GOLD analysis project Ga0335072, IMG submission 206725) | Soil microbial communities from Loxahatchee National Wildlife Refuge, Florida, United States - Lox_Sample_2.1 | ecosystem: Environmental > Terrestrial > Soil > Wetlands | place: USA... | reverse complement strand
TTGGATCACATAAGGGCCGACGAACAACGCGATCATGAGCGCGGTCAGCGTGGCAAAGGCGGTGCGAAACGTCAGATACCGGAAGATGCGGAAGGGTCTGAAGTAGGGGAACAGCTTTTGGTAAAGGAGCCAGTAGAGCAAACTTCCTCCGCTAAAGGGGTGGTCTTTTGAACATCATACGGCCATCCGGTGGCCCCCATGCAGGATTCACACGACTGTAATCTTCTTTCACAATCCGCCCGATAAACTGCTCCCGTGATGCAGAATGAACCGTTTTCCTTTGAGACACTTCCCGGCCAGGTTGGCTCTACGCGCATTGTGCGCCTCACGGGCCCCCTGGTCCTTCAAAGCATTTTCGACCTGCAGAATGCGCTCGCGGCTGAGCACCCTCCGGCGACCATCTTCGATCTGTCCGGCGTGCCGTATATGGACTCCGCCGGGATTGGGGTCATTACCAATTGCTATGTCTCCGCCGCGAATCGAGGCCATAAGGTGATTGTGGCCGGAACAACCCCGCGGGTGCTTAACCTCTTCAAAATCACGCGTGTCGACACCATCATTCCCATGGCCGCCTCCGTGGAAGAGGCCGAAGCGATCGTCTGAAGCGATCTAAACCCGGTTTTCCAGCTAACCCTCCAAACCCCGGCCCCGCGACCGCCGGGGTTTTCTTTGTCGCAGGAAAAAGCGCCCGCATGTGTGCAGGCGCTTTGTCGTTTTCCAAACCGGTTACGCCTTCGCCGGATCGCCTTTTTCAGGGTTGATGCCGAGGTCCGCGATCGCCTTCTGCGCCTTGGCCGCATCGAACTTGCCATCACGCGCAAGCTTCGACAGCGTCGCAGCAACAATTGACTCCGCATTTACCTCAAAGTGGCTGCGCAGATGCTCGCGATTATCGCTCCGTCCGAAACCGTCGGTTCCGAGCGAAACCAGGCGGTTCAACAGCCACGGAGCGAGCTGGTCGGGCACCGATTTCATGTAGTCGCTGGCAGCGATGATCGGCCCTTTGCTGCCGTTCAGGGCGGTCACGATGTACGGAGTCTTCTCCGCCTCCGCCGGATGCAGTCGGTTCCAGCGCTCAACGGCCAGCGCGTCACGGCGCAGCTCGTTGTAGCTGGTCACGCTCCACACGTCAGTCTGCACGCCATACTTCTCGGCCAGAATTCCTTGCGCTTTCACCGCCTCGTTCAGGATCGGCCCGCTGCCGAAGAGCTGCGCCACGGCCTTGCCTTTCGGCGCGGCTTTCAGCTTGTAAATACCCCGGACAATGCCTGCCTGCGCGCCTTCCGGCATGGCCGGCATGGCATAGTCTTCGTTGTACATGGTGATGTAGTAGAAGACCGGCTCGTTCTCCTGGTACATGCGGCGGATGCCGTCCTGCACGATCGTCGCCAGCTCATAGACATACGCCGGGTCGTAGCTCAGGCATGTCGGCACAGTCGAGGCCAGCACATGGCTGTGCCCGTCCTGATGCTGTAATCCCTCGCCCAGCATGGTGGTGCGTCCGGCGGTGCCGCCCATCAGAAAACCCTTGCCGCGCGAATCCGCAAACGCCCAGATCATATCTCCCACACGCTGAAAGCCGAACATCGAGTAGTACATGTAGAAGGGAATCATCGGTACGCGATAGTTCGAATACGCGGTTCCGGCGGCGGTAAACGAGGCCATCGATCCGGCCTCGGTAATTCCCTCTTCCAGAATCTGCCCGTCCTTCTCTTCGCGATAGTAGAGCAGCATGTCCACATCGTGCGGCTTGTACTTCTGGCCTTCGCTCGCATAAATGCCGACTTGCCGGATCGCCGACTCCAGGCCAAACGTGCGGCCCTCGTCCGGCACTATCGGCACGATCAATTTGCCGATGGTCGGGTCCTTCAGCAGATGCCGCAGGATACTGACAAAGCCCATCGTGGTCGAAACTTCCCTGCCCTTCGAGCCGCCCGTCCACTCGCTGAAATAGTCGAGCGCTGGAGCCTTGAAATCCAATGTGGGAACATCCCGGCGTGGCATCGATCCGCCCAGCTCCGCCCGGCGCTGCTGCAAATAGACGATCTCCGGTGCGTCCGCAGACGGTTTCCAGAGCTTGCCCTGCTTCGCCAGCTCTTCCGGAATGGGAATCTTGAAGTGGTCCACGAAGGCCGAGATAGCGTCATCGGTAAGCTTCTTCTCCTGGTGCGACGCGTTCCGGGCCTGCGTGCTGCCCAGCCCGTAGCCCTTTACCGTCTTCGCAAGAATCACCGTCGGACCGCCCGTGTGCTCGATTGCCCGCTTGTAGGCGTTAAAGATCTTCGCCCGGTCATGTCCGCCGCGATGCAGGTGATAGAGCTCGTCGTCAGTGTAGTCACGCACCAGCTCCAGCAACTCGGGATACTTGCCGAAGAATTCCTTGCGCAGATACGCGCCGCCCTTGGCCTTATACGCCTGGAAGTCACCGTCCACAGCCTCTTCCATGCGCTTCAGCAGCAGTCCGGTGTGGTCGCGCTCAAACAGCTTGTCCCAGTCACCGCCCCAGATCACCTTGATGACGTTCCAGCCCGCGCCCCGGAAGATGCCTTCCAGCTCATCGATGATGCGCTTGTTGCCGCGCACCGGGCCGTCCAGCCGCTGCAGGTTGCAGTTGACCACAAAGATCAGGTTGTCCAGCTTCTCGCGCGGAGCCACGGAAAGCGCGCCGAGTGTATCCACTTCATCCGTCTCGCCGTCGCCTACAAAGGCCCAGACTTTGCGCGGAGTCTTTTCAATCAGCCCACGGTTCTCGAGATAGCGCATGAAGCGCGCCTGGTAGATGGCGTTGAGCGGCCCAATACCCATCGAGACCGTCGGAAAGCGCCAGAAATCCGGCATCAGCCATGGGTGCGGATACGACGACAGCCCCGGCGCGTCGCGCAGCTCGTGCCGGAAGTTCAGCAGCCGTTGTTCGTCGAAGCGGCCCTCAAGATACGCGCGCGCATAGACGCCGGGCGACGCGTGGCCCTGAAAATAGATAAAGTCTCCCGGCTGGTCGCCATAGGTCGCGTGGAAGAAATGGTTGAACCCGACCTCAAGCAGTGTTGCCAGCGAGGAATAGGTCGAGATGTGCCCGCCGATACCCGCATCCTTCTTGTTCTGGCTGTGCACCATGGCCATCGCATTCCACCGGATCAGCGCCTCAACGCGGCGCTCCAGCGTTCTGTCGCCGGGGTATGGCTCTTCTTCATGCTTGGGAATCGTATTCAGATAGGGCGTGGTCAGCTCGCCCGGAGGGTTCACTCCGGCCTGGCGCGCACGCTTACGCAGTGCGTCGAGCAGGGTCGCACCCTGCTCCGGACCTTCGGCAACAATCACGTCGTCAAAGGCTTCGATCCACTCCTGGACCTCGGCCGAAAAGTCAGTCTCAACAGGAATTTCTGCTTTTGTACTCATAGGTTCTCGTATTTGGTGTGAACTATTCAGTATACAGCGGCGAAACAGCGGCGCTCCCTCCATAACTGATATACTCCTGTGTTTATGCGGGTATTTGTTATTCTTCCGGCTGCGGGGCTGGGCACGCGGATGTCGGCGGGCCAATCATCCGCACTGGCTCCCAAGCAGTTCCTCGAACTTGGCGGGGTACCGATTCTCATTCATACGCTCCGCGCCTTTGCCGCAGTGCCGCAGATTGCTGAAATTTACGTTGCCGTGCGCGCCAATGAAGTGGAACGGCTCTCAGCGCAGGTGCGTGAACACGGCTTCGCTGGAAAAGTGCGCATGGTGGAAGGCGGCGACCACCGGCAGGAGAGCGTGGCCAACGCGCTCAACGCGATTGACTGCTCGCCGGACGACATCGTGCTGGTCCATGACGCCGTGCGTCCGCTGATCGACGCCGCCACCATCGAGCGCACCATTCGCGCGGTCGAAAAGCACGACGCCGCCATCGTCGGCCTGCCCGCCGTGGACACTATCAAGCAGGTGGAACGCACCGCCGACGGCGCCATCATCACTTCGACCATTCCGCGCGAGTACATCGTGCAGGCGCAAACGCCGCAGGGCTTTCGCTGCGGACTCCTAAAGCGCGCTTTTGCCGAAGCAGCCGCCGATGAATTCATCGGCACCGACGAGGCCAGCCTGGTCGAGCGTGCTGGAGCCCAGGTGACCGTCGTGCAGGGATCGGCCGCAAACTTCAAAATTACTCAGCCCGGCGATCTGGAGCTGGCTGAATTTTATTTGCTGCATCAGCCTGCAATACACTGATTGCTCCGAGGCGCAAAATATTTTTGCCCGAACGGATGAGAACGACATGAGCATACGCATTGGATTTGGCTGGGATTCCCACGCATTCACACCCGGAGTACCGCTGAAGATCGGTGGCCTCACCATCAACTACCCCGAGGGCCTCGCGGGACACTCCGACGGTGACGTGCTGCTGCACGCCATTACCGATGCGCTGCTCGGCGCAGTCTCCGCAGGAGACATTGGCAGCTTCTTCCCTCCCGGCGATCCCCGCTGGAAGAACGCCGATTCCTCCATTTTTCTGAACCTTGCTTTGGAAGAAATTCAGAACGCCGGCTACCGCATCGTCAATGTTGACACCACGCTGGTGCTGGCTGCTCCCAAGATCGGGCCCATCGCCTCAGACATGCGCGACCGCGTTGCCGAGCTGCTTAACCTCAAGCCTTCCGATGTGGGGATCAAAGCCAAGACCCCTGAAGGACTGAACGCCGACAACGTCGCTCAGGCCCACGCCGTCGTGCTGCTTGAGAAGGTCGAAGACCCGCTGGGGCTTCGCAGCATGACCGATGTTGTCGAAATCCAGAAGCAGCTTGAGGACCTGATAAGCCAGGCGCACGGAGTAGAACCGCGCAGAATCCCGCTTCGGAGGCCCCCCTTCGATACGGAAGACATCACCTAGGGGATCCATCGATCGGGCTGGAGTCCTTTTCCCGGGCTATCTTCCCTTTTCCGTTTTTTTTGCTTTTCAGACCCCGCGGGCTCAGCTACGCTTATCTCGCTTCCATTTCTCGCGCGAGGCCACCCATGGATCAGACTCAGATGCATGCATTTCAAGCAATGCTGGCGTTCCTTCCCTTTTTTGTTCTGGGATTCGTCATCCTCATGATCATTCCCTATTGGTTTATCTGGAAGAAGGCCGGATTCTCGCCGTGGTTCAGCCTGCTCATGCTGATTCCGGTGGTGAACTTCATCATGCTGTATGTGCTGGCATTCTCACAGTGGAACGTCGTGCCGGCTACTCAGTCGGTAACGAACTTCAGTTATCAGTACCCGCCGTCTCCGCCGCCACCGCCCCGGGGCGAAGCGCAGTAATCTTTCTTCAGACTGCGCGCGCTTGAACCCAGCACTCCGTAACGGGCGTCTACGCGGGCAGTCTGGAATTGCGAGCATGTTATCGAAGTTCTCAGCCCGACTGCAGAAGAGCCCGAACAAAGGCGGCTGGACCTACGTCGTCTGGCCCGGCTCGGTCGCGTTCTTCGGAACCCGCGGCCTGGTGAAGGTGCGAGGCACCATCGACGGCCATCCCTTCACCAGCTCATTTATGGCTCTGGGAAATGGTACGCATAAGCTGCCCGTAAAAACCGACCTGCGAGCCGCGATCGGCAAAGACGTCGGCGATACCGTCACCGTAATTCTGGAAGAGCGGTTGAAATAATGCTCCTGCGCGAGGTTGAAGCGTTCAGCTTCCGGTATTCCCGCAACATGCATTAGCATCAAATGATTGACCCCATCCATCGAAATGACCTCTGCTACTACCCCTCGCGTCCGATTTGCGCCTTCCCCCACCGGCTACCTCCATGTCGGAGGAGCGCGCACCGCTCTCTTTAACTGGCTCTTCGCCCGCCATTTCGGCGGAACCCTCATCCTCCGCATTGAGGACACCGACTTCGAGCGTTCCTCCGAGGAGATGGTCGAAGGCATCCTCACCGGCATGCGCTGGCTCGGCCTCAACTGGGATGAGGGTCCGTTCTTCCAGTCGCAGCGACTCGACCTCTATCGCGCCACCGCGGAAAAGCTGCTCACCACTGGCCACGCCTACGACTGCTTCTGCACCAAGGCTGAACTGGAACGGCGCCGTGCCGAAGCCGTCGCCGCAGGCCGTCCGCCCATGTACGACCGCCGCTGCCGTAGCATCGAACGCAGCGTCGCAGTCGCTCGCAAAGCATCCGGAGAGGCCGCCGCCATCCGCTTCGCCGTCCCTGACGGCGGAGTGACCGCCTTTGACGACGCCGTCTTCGGACGGGTCGAGTTCGCCAATGCTGAGATCGAGGACTTCGTCCTGCTGCGCTCCGATGGCATTCCCACTTACCACCTCAGCGTGGTCGCCGACGACCTCGACATGCGCCTTACGCACATTATTCGCGGCGCCGATCACATCTCGAACACGCCGAAACAGGTTCTGCAGTATCAGGCGCTCGGCGCAGCACTTCCCGTCTTCGCGCATGTTCCGCTCATTCTCGGCCCCGACAAAACACGCCTCTCCAAGCGGCACGGCGCGACGTCAGTTATTGCCTATAAAGAAATGGGAATCGTTCCCGAGGCCTTCCGCAACTTCCTCGCGCTGCTTGGCTGGACGCCCGGCTCGGAATACAAAGACCGGGAAATCTTTTCATCCGATGATTTGATTCAGCTCTTCTCGCTCGGCGGCATTTCGAAGTCGAATGCCGTCTTCAACAACGACAAGCTGGCCTGGTTCAATACCGAGTACATCCGCGCCTACGACGCACAGAAACTTTTGCCGTTGATTCAGGAAGAGTGGGCCTCAACTGGATTTGTGCCGAATCGTTCTGACGAAGACATCCTCGCCGCAATCGATCTGCTCAAGCCTCGGGCGCGCAGCCTCAAGGACTTCGCCACCACCTTCCGCGCGTACTTCAGCGATGCCTTCGACTACGACCCTGCAGCTGTCGCCAAGTTTCTGAACGATGGGGCCACCCGGGCGTTCCTGATTCAGCTCGCCCAGCGTTATGCAGAGACGCCGGAGTTTACCGAAGCCTCCACGGAGCAGACATTGCGCGCGCTCGCTGACGAAAGCCGGATCAAGGCTGGCGTGCTTATCAACGGAGCCCGCGTCGCGCTCACCGGACAGGCCGTTGCTCCCAGCTTGTTCGCTGTCATGGTCGCCTTGGGGAAGGATCGAGTGGTCGCGCGCCTTGCCGCAGCGGAGGCGATCCCTCGCGCAGATTGATCTCTACTTCGCGATCACATCCACGGCAATGGGAGCCTCGCGCGGCGGGTAGCACGAGTTCGTGTCGCACGCCTGATAGCGCAGCGCTCCTTCAAACAGATGCTGTCCGGCCGTCGCTTTGATGTGTGCGCGCACCACAAACTCGCCCGTGTACACACTCAGTTTGTCGCTTGGCATCGCAGCCAGCGTATAGTCCGATCCTTCCGGAAACTCCACCGGCCCGATCTCCAAGGCGGGCGTTTCGGCCACAATCAGCCGCGTTGCGATCAACCATTTTTCGTGCGGCGCGTGTGAGTTGATATGCATTCCGGCCCTGACCTTGAAATGCAGATCAATCACCGACTCCTTGCCCGCCGCCACTGAAACCTGCTCCGGGAAGAGGTACTGAACATCCTGCGGCCGCTTGCTCTCGATGCCGCTCGATCCCGACAGACTGGCTTGCCAGGGTAGCTGCTGTGCCCGCGCCGCGCTCGTTGCCAGAGCCAGGGCTAAGCACCAGAACAGCCTCACGACTGCCCTCCGCTGTTAAGGGCTTTCTTGATATCCGCTTCAATCTCGTCGCGCGACGCTAGTCCCACCGTCGACGCAACCACCTTGCCACTGCGATTGATGAAGAACGTAGTCGGCAGCCCGTCGATCCCGCCGTAGGGCGTCGAAACATCCGCATCATCTATCAGCACTGGATAATTGATCTTCATTTGCGAAGCCTTATCAGCAATGTCCTGCTTTTCTTTGGCCAGCTCCGCCTTATTGTCCAGATCAAGATTATCTTCAGAAATTCCGAGAATCTCCAGCCCCTGTCCCGCGTACTCATTGTGGAACTGCTCCAGCCAGGGAATCTCGATCTTGCATGGCGCGCACCATGTAGCCCAGAAATCGACAATCACTGCCTTGCCCTTGAATTGCGACAGTGAAACCTTCTGCCCTTTTGTGTCCGTCAGCGTAAAGGGAGGCGCCATCTGCCCCTGTAGCGGATTCTCATTAATCACATCCCCGCCATTATCCGCAGATCCTGAAGCCGGTGCCGTCTCGGCAATCATGGCCTGCAGATGTTTCAGCCTGGCTTGCTCCTGCTGCCTGCGGCGGTAATTCGATACACCTGCCCAGATCATCACTCCCAGGGTCGCCAGCACCGCAGCTATCACAAGAATATTCCGTTTCACCCGCTGTATCCTCTACTTCCGATTCTACTAAAGCAAAACCGGGGAAGCGGTATCTTGGGGCCATGACGTTAAAGTCAACGTGATAAGCACGAAGCGAGCGAACCTGCGCAAAGCTTGAAGTGGGCACAGCATCCTCGGTTTCCCGCAGTCCGGGTTCAATCTGCCGCGCCTCCTGCCATGCGTCTCTGATAGCATCGACCTGTTTGACACCACACACTCCATCGCGGTTGGTACGCACTGAGGCTGAAGCGCTGCTGGCCCTGGCTGAGCGCCTTGAAGGTCCCATGGCTGCTGCCTTTGAGCGCGCCGTGGCCTGCATCCTGCTGTGCGGCGAGAGTCGCGGCCGCGTCGTCGTTACCGGTATGGGCAAAAGCGGCATCATCGCGCAAAAAATTGCCGCCACGCTCAGCTCCACCGGCAGCCCGGCCTTGTTTCTGCACCCGGCGGAGGCGGTCCATGGCGACCTCGGCATGTTGGCCAAAGGCGATGTTGTCATCGCGCTCTCTGCCAGCGGTGAGACAGAGGAGATTCTGCGCCTGCTGGCCAACATCAAGCGCATCGGAGACGCGCTCATCAGCTTCTGCTGCGATATGCAGTCCACGCTCGCCCTCGCCAGCGACGTTGCGCTCGATTGCAGCGTTCCAGCGGAAGCCTGCGGCATGGGCCTTGCGCCCACAGCTTCCACCACCGCTATGCTTGCTCTGGGAGACGCTTTGGCCATCGCTGTCTCGATCAAAAAAGGTTTTCGCGCGGAAGACTTCGCCGCGCTGCATCCGGGCGGCAAGCTCGGCAAGCGCCTGGCAACCGTGCGGCAGCTCATGCACAGCGGCGACGCCATTCCGCGCGTTACGCCGGCCACGTCCATGAAGGATGTGATCTATGAAATGTCGCGCAAGAAGCTGGGCCTGACCACCGTTGAAGAAAACGGCCGCCTGCTCGGCATCATCAGCGACGGCGATCTGCGCCGCCTGCTTGAACGCGACGGCCCGGACAGCCTGACGAAGACCGCCGGAGACGCCATGAATCCCCATCCGCGCACCATCGCCGCCGAGGAGCTTGCCGTGCGCGCATTGAGCCTGATGGAGGAGAAGAAAATCACTTCATTGCTCGTCGTAGACGCAAAGGGCGCGCTTGAGGGCGTGTTGCACCTGCACGACCTCTGGGGTACTGAACTCATCTGATCCCGGATTATCTTTCTCTGAGATTTTCTGACGACCTTCGTTATGGCGGCCGAGTCATTTCTATAGCAGCAAAAAGAAACCCTGATCGTTTGGCGATCAGGGTCGGAGGTTGTTGAATGTGCAAAAGACACATTCAGAGTACGTCGGCCCCGGCGTAGTGTCTTGATCCCGAAGAACGGTTTTCTTCTCCACCTTTCGGAGGAGATGCAAAATGACGATACCTGCCTCCGTCGAATAGGTCTAAATCATTACAAGGAGACAACAAAATGTCCGAAAAATCCCAGAATTTTCAAAATCACGCGAGGCTGCATCCGGTCTATCATCTCGTGTTGGTTCCGATTTTTTTCATCAATGGAATTATCGCCATCATTGTTGCGGTGCGGACGCCCGGCTGGCTCACGGCCTGGGCAGTGATCATGGCCGCCGCGCTGCTGACGCTGCTCCTGCTTGTCCGCATCAATCCCGTCAAAGTACAGGACCGCGTGATTCGCCTCGAAGAGCGCTTGCGCCTCGCCGCGCTCCTGCCGGATCAGCTGCGCGCGCGGATTCCGGAGCTGTCAGAAAAGCAGTTGATCGCACTGCGCTTCGCCCCTGACGCGGAAATCCCCGCCCTCGTACAGAAGACGCTGACCGAAAGGCTGCTGCCCGCCGAGATAAAAAAAGCTATTAACGACTGGAGAGCCGACACCTGGCGCGTGTGATGGGGTGCGATGCGGTTATTCTTTCAGCGTCAGCGTGATCTTGCGCGAATCCCCGCCAGTCGAGGTCATCACAATTTCGCCATTGCTGCGATTGACTACACTCGGAAACTTCTCGCCCCACTCCACCAGCACAATGCTGTCCAGCCCACAGAGTTCATCAATCCCAAGTGTCTCCAACTGCCGCTCGTTTTCAATCCTATAGAAGTCCAGATGATAGAGCCGCACCGGCTGGCCATCGTGCGTCCCTTCATACTCGTGGATCAGCGTAAAGGTCGGGCTGGTTACCTCGTCCGCGTCGGCGGCATCGAGTTCCTCCGCAATTCCCTTCACCAGCGTCGTCTTGCCCGCGCCTAAATCGCCGCGGAGAATCACAAACTTCGGCGGCGCAAGCAGTCTGGCCACCTGGTGGCCGACACGAACGGTCTCCTCCGCGCTGGAAGTCTGGAATTCATAGATGCGAGGGGCCGCGGAGCTGGTCATCGTCTTTCCCCTATTACGCGGCTCTGCATGTGCAGACCCTGCAGCCATGTAGAGCCGAACTTGTCCCGAGCGCGGAAGCGGAATGCCTGCGCCAGATGGGCCACGGTATCGGTGGCGAGAAGCGTGTGCACGTCCTGCGGGAGCACGGCGAAATTCCCGGCCAACCCATGCAGATACACTGCCGCATTCACCGCGTCCGCAACGCGATCAGGATACTGCGCAACCACAGCCGCAACAATTCCGGTAAGAATATCGCCGCTCCCGCCCTTCGCCATTCCGGGATTGCCCGTAGTATTCACGGCGATTGTTCCATCCGGATGCGCGATCAGCGTGCGCCACCCCTTCAGCACCAGCGTTAGCTTGTGCTTGGTGGCAAACTCTCGCGCGAGCGGCTCGCGATTGGCCTCTACCTCCTTGATGCTCATACCCGCCAGTCGCGCCATCTCGCCCGGATGCGGCGTGAGCACCATCGTTCTGCCGCCGCCGTGCAGCGTCTCGGGATGCTTTGCCAGAATATTCAGCGCATCCGCATCCAGAACCATGGGGACGCCCGCCTTCTCCAGCAACTTCAGCAGAAAGTTTTGGGCGCCCGGACTCTGCCCCAGCCCCGGCCCGATCGCCAGCACGGTTTTCTTCTCCAGCAGCTCGTCAAAATCAATCTGCGCCACATCGATCTCGCCGGCCGCGTCTTCCGGCAGAGGAATCGTCATCAGCTCCGGAGTAACACCCGCAACAATCGGCAGAATCGACTCGGAAACGGCAGCTGTCACCAGTCCCGCACCCGTGCGCAGCGCGGCCAGTGAGGTCATCGACGGCGCGCCCGACTTCCCCTTGGCTCCGCCCACAACCAGGACGTGGCCGTACATGCCCTTGTTGCTGTCAGGAGTGCGAGGCTGCTGCACCATGGAAACGGATGCACCGGACCAGGTCAGCTTCATGCTCGATTGAATCGCGTCATCCGGCGAGCCGATCGGCGCCACCAGGATCGGCCCGAATACGTCGTTCGTCATGTTTCCAAAAACATGTGCCAGCTTGGGAGCAGTGAACGTAACCACAGCATCCGCACGATACGCTCCTTCCGCGGCGAACCCGCGCGAGTCCGCGTCCCATCCTGAGGGCAGGTCTACTGCGATAACCGGCGTAGAGAGGACATTCACGCGATCGCGCAGCGCCGCGGCTACTCCGCGCAGTGGCGGCTGAAAGCCGGTTCCGACGATAGCATCGACGAAGATCTGAGCCTCGGAGAGCAGCTTCTGCACTTCTGGTAATTCCAGATCGGCTTCTGCGGGCGCGAGCACCGGCGCCAGGCCCATCTCGTCAAAGGCGATTTTCGCGTCCCCTTTCAGGTCCTTTGGGTCTCCGAGCAGAAGAACGCTCACGGTTTTGCCTGCCGAAACCAGAGCGCGCGCCGCCACAAAGCCGTCGCCGCCGTTATTTCCCTTGCCGCAGAGCACAACAACCCGCCGGCGGAAGAGAGCGAGGCCCGTCACAAAGTTCGCGACCGCTTTGCCCGCGTGACGCATGAGGTCGATGGAAGGCACGCCAAAGCGTTCCGTCGTCGCGCGGTCGACAGCACGCATCTCTTCGGCAGTCAGAATCAGCATCCGGTGCACACCCTGAAAGTGTTGTACCACCATCTCTCTTTCAGATGGCCCGGCACTCAGGCTCGTCGATGAAATCTTGAAAATTTTTCACCTCAAACAACAAGGCCCGGAGGGGATCCCTCCGGGCCTTGCCGTTACCTTGGAGTTGCTTCGCCTCCGCTGATCCTGTTACTGGCTTACCCCAACCGCAGTGGTTGTCGCCTGCTCCGTGGGCTGTTTTGCCGCGAAATATTGATCGTTCCAGAGATCGCGATAAAAGTGCCCCGCCAGCTCCGCGGCCTTCGGGCCATAGGTCGGGCGTCCGCCCTCAAGGAAGAAGACCACGACAATCCTCCCGTACTGCGTATCCGCGTAGGAGGCGAACCACCCGAAGCGCGTGCCATCGTTGGAGCACGTTCCGGTTTTGCCCAATACAGGAATCTCCCTAAAACTGGTTCGCAGCGAGCGCGCAGTGCCATAATCGACCGCGCCCAGCATTCCCTCCTGGACTTCAGGAAGAATCGGCTTGATGTCGAGCGTACGCTTGATGCGAGGCTGAAAATTCAGGACCTGGTCCGGGGTAATCGGATGCTGCAGGTAGTAGAGCGTTCCACCGTTGGCGACAGCTGCCACCAGCGCGCCTAGTTGCAGCGGCGTCATCGAAATGCTCTCGCCAAAGGAGCACATGCGCCCCACGCCGCCGCGATCTGCCGGAAGCGGCTCGTCCGGGTAGACGCCGAGATGCTCGCCCTGAATGTCATATCCCGCCAGTTCGCCGAGCCCGAACTCATTCGCATAATGCTTCACGCGTTCGAAACCCAGCTCGCGGCCAAGAACCTCGAAATAGGCGTTCACCGAGTGCGCCAGAGCCTCGGTCATATTCATGCGGTACGACCCGCCTAGATCGACCATCGTGTCTTTGGTAACAATTCCTTCTTCGAGCGCCGCCAGCGCGACAGAAATCTTGATCGTCGAGCATGGCTCAGCGCCGCTTGAGAGCGCCAGCTTCTGGTTAACCATCGCCAGAATGCGCCCATCGCTGGGATCGATCGCCACAACTGTGCCGTTCATGTTGCCGAGCGCGTCAATCGCCGCCTGGCGCACCGCCGGATCTTCTCCGCCGGTTACATCTCCCTGCGTAAGATCCGTGGGGTCCTGAACAAACGAGCTGGCATCGAAATGCTCGTACCAGCCACGGCGAACCCTCAGTCCCGTGCGCCGCAGATGCGCCGAACTATGGCCAGTCCGGTGCGTATAGACCACGCGGCGGCTATGCTGCAAATGGTGCACCCGGCTTTGTGCAACCGCCGACTCATGCACATGCGCTCGATGATGAACGCGACGATGCGTCGTGACCGTCGTGGGGGTATCCAGAGCGGACAGGGAAAGCGGCAAGGCCATCAGTCCCAAAAGCACGAAATAGATGATACGTCTCATGAATCCATCAACCTACGGCCAGACAACTCTGCTCGATCTTACCCACGGAAATAGCCTGAAACCCCTGCTCGTCGTGCTTCTCAAAATTTCCGATTCCCGATTTGGAGAAACAAGGCCCAAAACGAAAACCAACGCCGCGACTCCGGAAAATATCAACACGAAAATTCTCGCTATGTTCTTCCAAAGGCGCAACCAAAGCCCATTGTGACCTGCGCTTGAAGTACGTTTCCAGCTTTACTTGGATTTTCTGGTCTCTATATTAACCCTAAGGTAACCTTTTACAGAACAACAAAATTACTATTATTTTATAGCCCACCCCTCCGCATAAACGCCGGAATGTCCAGGTTTTCCGCCTGCTCGTCCTCCTGGGGGCCCGCATCGGCCACGGCAACTGCTGCCGGTTCAGGCTCAATGGCTGCTTCAACATAGCTCTCCGCGATTGTGGTTATAACCGGCTCGTGAGCGGCCCTGAATGCCGGGTCCGCCCCGGTGACCTCGCGCCCTACCACAGAAACGACCCCAGGCTCGTCCTCCATCTCCTCCTCGCTTGCGAACCTCGGGGGGGCTGGCCGCGTGCTCATCTCCACGTGCGGCCTCACCGGCTCCCGCAGCGCGGCGTTCAGCATGCGTTCGCGGCGTTCCGGCATCTCCTGCTTAAAGCCGGTAGCAATTACCGTGATTTTTACTTCGTCGCCCATGGTCTCGTCGAGCACCGCACCAAAGATGATGTTCGCCTCCTCGTGCGCCGAGTTCTGGATCAGCGTGGAAGCCTCGTTCACTTCGTTCAGTTTCAGTGAGCTCGACCCGCTGATGTTGATCAGGATGCCGCGCGCTCCGTCGATGGCTCCGGCTTCGAGCAACGGAGACGCCATTGCCGCCTGGGCCGCCTCGATCGCGCGGTTTTCACCCGCGCGCACCGCCGTGCCCATCACCGCGTAGCCCATTCCGGCCATCGTGGTCTTTACATCCGCAAAATCGCGGTTGATAATGCCGGAGATCGTAATAATGTCGGAAATCCCCTGCACGCCCTGCCGCAGCACGTCGTCGGCAATGCGGAAGGACTCGAAGAACCCGGCGTCTTTGGCCACGGCCAGCAGCTTCTCGTTGGGAATCACGATCATGGTGTCTACGCTTTCGAGCAGCTCCTGCATGCCGCGCTCGGCCTGCGCCATGCGCCGCTTGCCCTCAAAGCTGAAGGGCCGCGTAACCACGGCGACGGTGAGCGCGCCCATCTCGCTCGCCAGCGAGGCAATCACCGGAGCCGCGCCGGTGCCCGTTCCCCCGCCCAGTCCCGCCGTCACAAACACCATGTCCGCGCCTTCGAGCGCCTCGATGATCTTTTCCGAATCCTCCAGCGCCGCCTTGCGCCCGATGTCCGGATTGGCGCCTGCGCCCAGGCCGCTGGTGAGCCGCGTGCCCAGTTGCAGCTTCACAGAAGCCTGTGACAGCTGCAGCGCCTGGCGGTCGGTATTGGCGGCGATAAACTCCACGCCTTCAACCCGCGCTGCAATCATGCGGTTCACCGCGTTGCCGCCGCCGCCGCCCACGCCGATCACCTTGATCCTGGCTCCGCGCGGAACCTCGTCCTGATACTGAATGCGAATTTCTCCTGGCTGATGCATGGCTTTTACTC
>Ga0335072_10008029_pt1 | contig 15328 bp, 16 predicted proteins | sample Lox_Sample_21_FD_206725 | JGI IMG/M metagenome (GOLD analysis project Ga0335072, IMG submission 206725) | Soil microbial communities from Loxahatchee National Wildlife Refuge, Florida, United States - Lox_Sample_2.1 | ecosystem: Environmental > Terrestrial > Soil > Wetlands | place: USA... | reverse complement strand
ACTCATCAAAGCGGGCGAATTGCGCGCTTTTATCACCGCGCCCCTCCGGGGCGCGCATCATCTCTCAGAGGCGCACTTCCCCCCGGGTTACACCCGAGGCTAAATTCGATCGTCCCTCTGGGACTTAGAACGGCCACTTGTCTCCTGAGAAGCGTAAACGGAAGGCCCGCGGCTGAAGCCGGTTTCTTCTCGTTCCTTTTTCAGTGGCCTGAAGGCCACTGCTCCCTCCGTCGAAGTCCGGTCCATTTTTGATATTGAGCGCGAGTCACCGTCAATGCGGAAGTTACACCTCGCAGGGGCTAAAGCCCAACGATTTTTGGTGGTTCTGGCGGCACGACTAAGGTCATGCCCTGTTACAGAACTCATCAAAGCGGTTGTGTCGCCGGCAAACCGGAACTTTAGTGGCAGACGGGCCGGCACCTCGGGTTAGCGACTGCTCGGAACCCAGGAAGTACACACGCGAAGCGATGGGTGGCACGATCCCCGGGAGCCGACACGAACGTTTGGGCCGCTTTTAAATACTTGATCAGGCACGTGCTTCCGGATCATGAACCGCCAGTGTAGCGGCATGGCGGTTTCTTGTATGCCCTGTACCACCAACGTGCAATTTATTGCACATCGAAATGGCCGTAAGTATGGAGGTGCAACGACACTTTCTGCGCGGCTCAGTGTTCGAGAAAGTAGCCCGGTCAGGAAGGAGGGCATATGAGCATTAAAGGAATCAAGTTTTGCGATCTCTGTGGCGAAACAATCTGCCTGGATGATCTCGCCCCCATCACGATCGAAAAAGACGGCCATCTCCAACGCTTGCATTTTCACAACCGGCATAGTGATGACTGTCTGGCTCAGGAGCTCTCGCTCCTGGAAACCGAACTGACACCGGCATAGGACGGTGTCGGATTCCCTGTCGATCGTCCATACGCGACATCGATAGGTCGCAGGGATCTGAAACGGCCGCTCGGCCTGATTTTCATCCCCTTCGGCGAGCTAACCGCTCATAAACACTCAAGGCAGGCTTTCGACTTCGGTCGGAGGGGCGACCTTCGCTCAGGATGGGGCGCCATGATTGGTGGGCTGGTGAGATGACGCCGTGCGGTTCCCGGTACACTGGAATCATGATTCACGTTCTGCGGCCCGTTCCGGTTGAACAGCTCAAGCTGCTGGTTTTCGACCTGGACGGCACGCTTATCGACTCGGCGCAGGACCTGTGCAACAGTGTGAATGCTGCGCTGGAACATTTTCATCTCGATTCCCTGCCCGACCCTGCAATTGCGGGCTTTGTGGGCAACGGCGCGCCCATGCTGATGCGCCGCGCGCTGGCGCTGACCGGCAATACTACGCCTGAAGCGGTCGACCCTGAACTGCTTGAAAAAAGCTACCAGTTCTTTTTGCAGTACTATCGCGAACACAAGCTCGACTTTACCTACGCCTACGAAGGGGTGCTTGAGGCGCTCAAGGCCTTGCATGAGTTGCATGACGCACCGGGCAGCGTGACCCGGGCGATGGCGGTGCTGACTAACAAGCCGGTGCGGCCGGCGCGCGGCATTTGCGAGGGGCTGGGACTGGCCGGCTACTTCCTCCATATTTATGGAGGCGATAGTTTTACTGCCAAGAAGCCGGACCCGATGGGATTGCGGTCGCTGATGGAGGAAGTGGGAGCAAAACCTGAAGAAACGGCCATGATTGGCGACAGCAAGGTGGACATGCAGACGGCGCGCAACGCCGGAGCGTGGGCGGTGGGGTGCGCCTTCGGGTTTGGTCCGCAGAATCTAATGGAAGTCCCTCCGGACATGTTGGTGGACCGGGCCTCTGACTGGACGGCGGCCCTGACACCTGCGAGAATTTACCTGTAGCCCTTTGAGTGTCTGCTCAGGCGGGTTCAGGCCCGGTGCGGAATGATAGCGTTTTCATTCAAAGTCCGAACGATTTCAAATGGGACACCGAGAGGCTTCGATCGAACGCGTCAACGAAAGTAAGTGACAGGCGCGAATTTTCGGCCAGTGCGTGACCGGATTCCGGTGATGCGTCACCAGCGGAGAATGGCGCGGCTCCTGCGCAAGATGGGAGCCGGTCAAGCGGATGCTTGACGTAAATTGTTCGACCTTCATTGCCCGAGGTTTCTGATGCGCTTTTTTGTCTCTGGCCTTGCCTGCTTGATTTTGGCGCCGGTTTTGGCGCTGGCCTGCACCACTGCGACTCCCCCACCTCCACCAAGCCCCAGTCTCCAGGGCGTTGTTTCTGCAGCCAACGGAGCCGTTATCGCCAACGCTGAAGTTGACGTGGTGGATGCGAGCGGAGCGACGGTCGGCAAATCGCAGTCCGCGGCCGACGGCACGTTTCAAGTAACCGCACCTCGCGGAGGCTCCTACACGCTGGTGATCAGCGCGAACGGGTTCAAGACCGTTCAGACCGCGGTGAACCTCGCTGTTCCGGGCGCGTCGGCGGTCTCGACCCGAGCCGCGATCAATCTGGCTGCGCCCACGCGCATTGTGATGGCGGTGGCGCCTGCGGCCACCAATATTGTGGTCAACGCCGAAACCAGCGTGGATCTGACTTCGACAGACGAGAATCGCGACTCTTCGGTGATGACCGCGAACGATCTGAAGTCCCTGCCCATCTTCGACAACGATTTTGTAGGAGCGATGGGGGCATTTCTCGATTCGGACGTGGCTGCAACGGGAGGCAGCGGCCTGATCGTGGATGGGGTCGAAGCCAATCGCGTGACTGTCTCCGCCTCTGCCGTGAAGGAAGTGCAGATCAACCAGGATCCGTATTCTGCACGCTATTACTATCCCGGCCGGGGGCAGATGGAGATCATCACGAAGTCGGCCGCAGATGCTTACCACGGCGAGCTGAATTTTTATTTTCGCGATTCGGCGATGAACGCGCAAAACGCCTTAGCGCCGTCGAAGCCGTTCGAACAGCGCCGCATTTACGAAGGCAGCGCGACCGGCCCAATTCCCCATTCGAAAAACTCCGGGTTCCTGGTGAGCTTCAATCGCGCCGAAGAAGATCTGGATTCGGTGGTGAGCGCCAGTATCGTTCCGACGAATTCAAATCCGACGGGCGCATTCAGCGCCAACGTTCCGGCGCCCACGCGCGATACAGAATTCAGCGTTCGCGCTTCGCACCAGTTCGGCGTGAATTCGGCGTATGTGCAGTACAGTTACCAGGACTGGACGGGGCAGAACCAGGGAGTGGGAGGGCAGACGCTGGCAGCGGCCGGCTATAACAGCCAGTACCGCGAAGACGACTTTACATCTCACGTTGACTCGGCGCTGTCGGCCACCACACTCAACCAGCTATCGCTGGTGGCCGAGCACACCGGCAGCCGCAACCAGAACGTTGCCGAGGCTCCGCGCATCAGCCTGCCCGGGTATTTTACTTCGGGCTCTGCGCAGAATGATTCCTACGGCACCGAGTACAACGCGCGGCTCTCAGACATTGTGACCTGGACGCATGGGCGCAACCTGGTGAAGTACGGCATTGGCATTCCGCACATGAGCCGGCGCGCCTTCGACGACGAAACCAACGAGCTGGGCACGTACACTTTTGGACCGACTCTTGCCGCCGACGGAGTGACGGTTCTCGAGACTTCGCTCCAGAATTACACTGCAAACCTGCCATCGTCGTACTCGCTGAACACGGGCGACACGCACTTTATCTACCACCAGCAAGAGGTGGGAGCGTTTGTGCAGGATCAGATCAAGTTGAGCAGCCGTTTTGCGATCAATCCCGGGCTTCGCTACGACTGGCAAAATTTTCTGGCCGCACGCCGGCTCGGGTTCTCGCCGCGGATCTCGTTCGCGTGGGTTGTCGATGGCAACTCCAAGATGGTGGTGCGCGGCGGCGGGGGCATTTATTATGACCGCTTCGGCGGCGGCCCGCTGCTCGACCTGGAGCGGTACTCGAATGCGCGGCGGCGCTCGATTGTGCTGTCGTTCAATCCGGCGTCGCTGCCGCAGACAGGCTGCGTTCCGATCACCGATTGCATGACGGTTGCGTCGCAGCCGCCTAACATCGCCGAACTTGAGCCGGGCGCCAAGATTCCCTACCAGATGCACTATGGGCTCTCGATCGAGCGCCAGCTGGGCGAAAAGGCCACGGGAACCATCAGCGTCTACTCGATGCGCGGCATCGACATGTTCCGTTCGGTCGACGTAAACGCACCCACGCAGGAGTCGAATTATACGGAAAGACCCGACCCGGATTACGGGCGTATCCGCGAGATGCAGCCCGCCGGGTTTTATGAGGGCAACGGGCTCGACATTTCGTACCGGGGGCGCTGGAACAAGTACTTTACCGGCTTCGGCCGCTACACCTGGTCGCACTACGCAGCAAATACGGGCGGTCTGTGGTGGTACCCGCAGAACCAGTACGACCCGAACGATGAGTGGTCCGATTCAAACTGGGACCGGCGCCAGCGAGTGGGGATGTACGCCATCTTCGACCAGAAGAGCCTGCTGAATCTGGCCGCAGGGATCTTCGACAATACCGGCACACCCTGGACGATTCTGACGGGGACGGACCCTTTTGGCGACGGACTATTCAACGAGCGACCTGACGGCGTGGGCCGCAATAGCGAGACGGGGCCCGGATACGTCGACCTGGACCTGCGCTGGGGTCACGACTTTGCGATCACGCCGAACAAGGCCGATGAGGCTCCGCGGCTTGGCTTCTCGGCCAGCGCATACAACGTGATGAACCACGTGAACGGCCAGGGAATCGACACGGTAGAGACGTCGAGCTCGTTCGGAGATATTACCAGCGTTGCGCCGCCGCGGCGGATTCAGTTGGCGATGCGGTTCGAGTTCTGAGGCAGAGTTTCCCGCTCGTAACGCGAACGATCAAATACAAGGCTTCGCGAGATATCTGAGGATCAGGAGATCAGTACTGCAGGTGAGGAGACTGGCGGTACAATTTTTTGGAGCCGGGGAACCAATTCGAATTTCGGCGCGTATAGTGATCTCAATGAAGGGGAAATTGGCCACCCTCGCCGCTGTTTTGGTCACCGCCGCGTCCTTCGCGGCCGGCCCGGCGGCTGCGCGCGCCGATAGCGACGCTGTTACATTTTTCGGCAACATCGACGTCACTCCCGATACGCCCGTCCGCGACGCGGTCTGCTTCTTTTGCAGCGTTCGCGTCGAAGGCAAAGTCAATCACGACATGGTTGTCTTTTTCGGCAACGTCCGGCTCAATGGCCAGGTGGGACACGACTCGGTGAGCTTCTTCAGCAGTGTCCGCGCCGCCGACAACTCCTCGATTGGCCATGATATGGTGAGTTTCTTCACTGACACCCATCTGGGCGAAAACGTGAGCGTCGGGCACGATTTTGTCTCCCTGCTCGGCGCTGTCCATGCTCCGCAGTCGATTGCCATCGGTCACGACCGAATCCAATTCCCCGGCTTTATCGTTTCCGTCCCATTCTTTGTCATCTTCGTGGTCATCGTGGTGATCATCTATGAGCGGCGCGCGTATCGCCGCCGGATGATGATGCAGGGGTATCCGTTCCCGCCTCCGCCAGGGGCGTAGCCCATTCTCCAGGGATTGCCCGATTCCATTGCCCGCAGAGATTTTGATTTCCGCGCCGGCGTTGTGAGCCGTTCAAAATTCTTTCGAACACGTTCAAAATTTTCTTGACACGGGTGAGAATTCGTTTTATTTTTTATTTGAACATGTTCAAATCTTTCCGAAGGAGTGAAAACATGTACGTCGCCGGTTGTTATCTCAGCTACCTTGCCATCAGCATTGCGGTCACCGTGTGGGCGGCCAGAACGCTCCACCGCAGCGGCCGGATTTTTCTGATTGACGCCTTCCACGGCAACGAATTGCTGGCCGATTCGGTCAATCAGCTGCTGGTGGTCGGGTTCTACCTGATCAATGTCGGCTATATCGCACTCGCGCTCAAGACGGCCGATCCTTTGGCCAATTTCCGCGGGGTGATCGAGCTCGAAAGCAGCAAGATCGGGATCGTACTGCTGATACTTGGCGCGATGCATTTCTTCAACATGTTTGTTCTGACGAGAATGCGGCGTCACCGGACTCAGACTGTCACTCCGTAATCGAAGCTTTGGAGGTGGATCTTGCTGCTTGGAACGTACTATGCGATTTATCTGGGCTGCTGCGCGATGGTGATCGGTGTGCTGGGGTTCATCCTTCATCGTTCAGGCGCGATCTTTTTGAACAACGCGTTTGCCGGAAACCATACGCTGGCGCGGGCGGTGGGCAGGCTGTTGGATGTGGGGTTCTACCTGCTGAGTTTGGGGTATGTGGGCCTGAGCTGCGTGCCCGACTGGACGATTAGCGACCACGCAGCCCTGGCAAAAAGCGTCGTCGGCAAGGTTGGCGGGCTGCTTCTGCTGATGGGCGTTGGCCACATTTTCAACATGCTGCTGCTGGCGCTGTTTCGGCAGCGCTCGGGGCGACAATACTCTCAGGGAGCTTGATATGACCCGCCAGACGCCAAAATCGGAGGAAACCCAGGCGCGCATTCTTGCCGCGGCGCTCCAGGTCTTTCGCGAGCGCGGATTTGAGGCTGCCACCATGCGCGAGATCGCGGCCGCTGCGCAGATGGCGGTGGGGGCGGCTTATTATTACTTCGACTCGAAGGATGCGCTGGTGATGGCGTATTACGAGCGGGCGCAGAACGAGTTGACTCCGCTGATCGATGCGCAGCTGGCCTCGAGCCGGACGCTTGAAGAGCGATTGCGCGGGGTTATCGGGCAGAAGCTCGACTACTTTGAGCCCGACCGAAAGCTGGTGAGCGCGCTGACCGGACACATCGATCCCGAGCATCCGCTTTCTCCGTTCAGCGCGGCTACGGCGCCCATCCGCGACTCGGATATTGCGTTTTTCAAGCGCGCCATCGACGACTCGGGCCTGAAGCTGCCAAAGTCGATTCAGCCTTATCTGCCGCGGCTGCTGTGGCTCTACCAGATGGGCATCTTTCTTTTCTGGGTGTACGATCGCTCTCTGAACCAGTCGCGCACGCAATTGCTGCTCGATAAAACCCTGGCCATTGTGCTGCTGGGCTTGAAGCTGGCGCAGCTGCCGCCGCTGCGCCCGCTGTTTCGACCCGCCGGAGAGCTGCTGGACACATTTTTCGGAGAGGCCTGACTATGGAGAACGGCCGACTGCGCATCGTGATTCCCGGCGGGAGCGGCCAGGTGGGCCGCATGCTGGCGAGCTTCTTTCAGGAGCGCGGGCATTACGTGACGGTGCTGACGCGCGGGCCCTATACGGCCAACTGGCAGACGGTGCATTGGGACGGAATGAATCCCGGGCCTTGGGTGGAGACGCTTGAGGGCGCGGACGTGGTGATTCATCTCTCGGGCAAGAGCGTGAACTGCCGCGCGACGGAGCGCAACAAGCGTGCGCTGTACGACTCGCGCATCGGGCCAACGCGGCTACTGGGGCGCGTGATTGCGGGCATGGCCGATCCGCCGCGGCTGTGGATGAATGCGTCGACGGCGACGATTTACCGGCACGCGCTCGACCGCGCGATGGATGAGGCGACCGGCGAGATTGGCGGCGGAGAGATGATTACGAAGCGCAGGCGCGCACCGGAGAAGTGGGACTGGACGATCAAATTGGTGAAGGATTGGGAGGCGGCGTTGTACGGGTCAGCCACTCCGAAGACGAGACGCATTGCAATGCGAACGTCGCTGGTGTTCAGCCCCACGCCGGGCAACATCTTTGCTGTGCTTTCGAACCTGGTGCGATTCGGATTGGGCGGCACGCAGGGCAACGGACGGCAATATGTTTCGTGGATGCACGAGGCGGATTATGCGCGCGCGGTCGAGTTTCTGATTGAGCATGAGGAGTTGGAGGGGGCGGTGAACCTGGCTTCGCCGAATCCGATTCGAAATCGCGAGTTCATGGCTGCGCTGCGCGAGGCGTGGGATATGCCGAATGGATTGCCTGCGCCGGCGCCGCTGATTCAATTCGGCGCGATTTTTCTGCGCACCGAGCCGGAACTGGTGTTGAAGAGCCGGCGCGTGATTCCGGGAAAATTGCTGGACGCAGGATTCGAGTTTGAGTTTCCTGAGTGGGCCGGGGCTGCGGAGGATTTGGTGCGGAAGTGGAGGAAGACAGCCAGTAGCCAGTAGATCCGGACGCCTGCGGGGTTCGCTCCCGAGTGTGTCGTGCATGGCTGAGACAGGTTGGTGGAGCTTCGGGGTTTCCCACCCTAAACGCAAAGAACGCGTTTAGGATGGGGCACCCTCGAGTTGTGGTTGGTTGAAATAGGTCGGCTGGGGTTCGTGCTATCCCAGGTCCCAAAATCGGGACCTGGGGCACCCGCGTGTTGTGCTTGGTTGAGCAGAGTGAGTTGGGGTTCGTGCGCCGCGTGTGGGTCAGGAGGCCCACAATACAGCCGGTCAGGAGACCGGCGCTACTTCACTTAGGTGTGATGTTGGTGACGGGCAGGTCCCAGTGGCCGAGCAGGATCTCGAAGCGGCGCTGCTCTTCGCGTTTGTAGGTTTCCTGGTCTGGCCAGAGCTCTTTGATGAAGGCCTCCTCGTCGGGATTGGCAGTGGTGGCGACGGTCGAGTCTTTCCAGGTGATGGTGACGCGGTAGTCCCAGCGGCCGTCTTCAGTGGTGTGATAGGCGGGCGACTCGATTTTGAGCGCGATGATGCGGCCGGTCGACTGGATTTTCTTGAGCAGCGGCCAGTGGTTCTTGAGGAAGAGGTTGAGGAACTCCTGCTGATGGCCCCACTGGCACTTGTAGTAGTACTCGATGGTGTAGGGCTGGCCTGCGGAGGTTTGCGGCGGAGCGCCCTGGGCGAGCAGCGGTGCGGCTAGCGGCGCGGCGAAGATGAGAGCGAGTGCGGCGAGAAGGAGTCTGCGCATGAATGCCTCCATGGACCGAGAGATGGAAGCATTGAAGCGTTGCAGGCGCGGGTTTGCGGCGTGTTTATGCCGGCGTGGTTCGGGAGGCGAGGTTCGGGATTGGTGAAGCGCGTGGCTTCGAACGTTCAGCTCGCCCGGTACCGTCTCAGGTTTCTGCGCAACCAGGCGGCGAAGTCAGGCTCGGGCATTGAGCCGTCGGCGACTTCAAGCATTGTCCTCACACCGTCGCCGTCGCTGGCGATGAGTTCATATCCGTTCTTGAGCAGAAAGGTTTCGGCAACCACCCATGCGGTCCGCTTGTTTCCATCGAGAAACGGGCGATTGCGGGCTATACCGAAAGCGTAGGCAGCGGCGAGGTCCGCCACGTCAGGGTTTCCATAAGCCTCAACGTTCTGGGGCCGAGCAAGAGCCGAGAGCAATAGCGCGGTATCGCGGACTCCCGTGAGGCCTCCGTGCTCCGCAATCTGTTCGTCGTGAATGGCGAAAACTGAGACTTCACCGATCCATCGCCAGCCGGAAGCGGTCATTTCGCGAGCTCACGGAGCAGGTTTCTGCGCTTGCGCATCACTTTGCGAGCGAGGGTCATGTCTTCTTCAAACTCCGAATCGTAGGGAGTGATGCGGAAGCCCTCCGGAGACTCGGTGAGGAAGAGCGAATCTCCCTTTGCGACCTTGAGGCGCGCCAGCACTTCTTTGGGCAGAACTACTCCGACAGAGCTGCCGATGGTAGTTACCTTGAGCTTGATCATAGAGATCCAATCACGCTGATTATAACAATGATTAGAATATAGGGCCAGGAAAACTGAGTCGGAGATGTGTGCGGGAGACTCGTGCAAACAAAAAACGGCCCCCGTTTTCGGCGGGGGCCAAGTTGCCTTGGTTCTCTCGCGTTGCGAGAGCTTGGTTGGCGGCCTGACGGCGGGGGGACCGTCGGGGTGGAAACGGAACCTCGGGGGGAGGATAACCGCGAAACTACGGTTGTTCCACCTTAGTTTGAGACGCCAGCGCTTGGGGGAGTCGCTGAGGCCTGGGCCGCCAAACTGTTTTCCATCAGCCGGACATGCACGGAGCTGGTCCTTACGCGCTCAGGCTTGGAGTCTTGATCGCCAGACGTTGACGCCTGTGCGTTGCCCAAAGCCACTGCGTGCAGCCGGTAAATGGGAATCTGATGTTCCTCGACGAGGTAGCGCCGGACCTGGTCATTGAGCCGTTCGGAGCTCTCGAGCCCCGCTCCGCCCGCTGCCGGGGAGTGCGCTTCCATTTCGAGGATGTAGCCTTCGCGGCCGGTGAGGCTCGCAGCCAGTTCGTCGAGTTTCTGCTTCGAGTCGCTGCTGATTGTTCCGCCGTGGAAGGTTACGTCAAGATCTGTGATCTGGTGATATTGATCGATTCCGTTGACCGTGGTGTTGACCTGGTCAACATGGCTCGATGCCTGCTGGGCGGTGCTGTTCGCCGTCTGCGCCTGGGTATTCGCCGTGGTGGCGGTCTGGTTTGCCTGGTCGGCGGAGGACTGCGCCTGACGGATACCGGCCTGCGCACGCTCATCCACATCCTTGATGGCCTGGGCATTCTTGGCGTTCAGTTCGTCCAGTTCGCTGAGCCGGTCGTTGATGGGGTCGAGCCGCTGCTTTACCCACTTCTTCCGGGCGAATGGATTCACACGTCCCCAGAACCCCTCCTTCGGCTCGGTCAGCGAGGGTTGAGCCGCGGGGGAGGGCTGCTGCTGATCTGCTGCCGAGGGAGGGGTGCTCTGGGCATTGTCTCCTGTCTGCGTCTGCCGGGCATAAACAGGAATAGCGAAGGCCGCGGCCAGAAGGGCTACGGCACTAATCCGAGAGATAGATAAAACAGAGTTGTATCTCATATATTGTTTTCCCTCTTCATGTTCATGGGTTTTTCACCCCAAGCCACTACAGGGTGAGGCTTAATCACTCGCCTTGATTAAGTGCAACAGCAATGCCAAAGATTCGCCCCGGGTGGATGATCGGCTACTTTATAGAAAATGAACAGGTTAGCGAGAGCTGTATGCAGGAAATTCACAATGGAACCAAGAAACATGGCCCGGCGACGGTGTAATTTCTGCACGATTGAGTAGTTTCTACTGTGTAAATGGCCAGGCGATTTCAGCAGAGAGAGCTATGAGGAGTTCCGAAGGCCGGCCGCAGGCCTGGCTACGGCCTATGCCGCAGACCTGGCTACGGCCTATTGGGATTCGACGCGGACGATGCGGACTTCGGGGAAGGCCCCGTCCCAGTCCTGCGCGACGGTGTCGAAGATGAGCCTGAAGTCCCGCTGGTCACCGGGTTTGAGGGGCGCGGCAGAGACCGGTTCCACATCAATGTATGGCTGGCGCATTCGGATCAGCTTGAGCGGCTGGGTTTCATTTTGCGCCACTTCATGCGCCGGATCTCGGAACAGTACCTGGACGGTCACGCCGGTAATGGTGCGGTTCCCCCGGTTGGCAATCTGGCCGTCGAGATAAGTGACCTTGCCGCCGGCCAGGTTGGCTGATTCGCTCATGGCCAAATTGCCGATGGGGAGACTGGCGGCGTAAGGATCGAGCGGCGCCGAGATGGGCGTGACCTGCGGAGCAGCCTTGCCATGCTGGAAAAACATGACGAGGCCGGCAACAATGCCCAGGACGACAACGGCGGCAATCGCGACGGGCAGCCAGTTGCGGTCGGGCGGCGCTTCAGGGCGAACGAGCTGCGGACCTGCACTCACGAGCGAGATTGTACACCGGAATGGTTTCGGCGGGTTGGGACCGGACCCCACGAGTTGGAATGTGAAGGCGAAGCGGCCTGCGCGGGTAATGGCGGATGAATTTTGGAGCGACCCTCAAAAACCTTGATCCTTGGGCGTACATGCGAGCGTCTAATCGAGCATAAAGACGCTGCCGGGAACCGCGGCGCACGTTCAAGATTTTGCGGTGAGGCATGGAAAGCAGGCCAGGGATGCACACCTCTCCCAAGAGTGGATCCGCGACATTACCCGCGCCAGGCCGCTACGAGCCGCCTGAGCAGAACTCAAACCGCACTTCAGATTGTTTGTATCAGTGTGTGACCCTCGCGGCCATGGTGCTGGTGCTGGCCAGCCTGTGGGTGTTTTGAGGGCGGGCTCAGTGGTCAGGGGTCAGTCCGGTCGGTGTGACTACGAGCGGACTGGCTGACGCCGGAGAGTCGCGCGGCCTCCCGGGCCGAAGGCGTGGCAGTTTCAGGAACTATTCCATTCTCAGGACACGCACCGGGTCGAGGCGAGATGCGCGCCAGGCGGGAACCAGGCAAGCCAGCGCGGCCGAAGAGATGAGCAATGCGGTGACGGCGGCGAAGGCCGCGGGATCGAGCGGCTCAGTCTGGTAGAGCATGGCCTTGATGTACTGGGTGGTGGCGGCGCTGGCTGCGAGCCCCAGGAGCAATCCGAACAGCGCTGGTCGAAGCCCGTCGGCAAGCATGAGCCCGAGGACATGCTCGCGCTGGGCGCCGAGAGCAATGCGGATGCCGATTTCACCCGAACGCTGAGCAGCAATGTAGGAGAGCACGCCGAAGAGACCCGCCGTGGCAAGCACAAGCGAGAGCACCGCGAAAGCGGAGATCAACGCGGCGTCGAAGCTCTGGTCGAGCGTGGATTTGCCGATCATCTGATTCATGGTGAGCACATCTGAAACCGGCAGGTCATGGTCCATTTCCTGGATGGTCTTCTGCACCGGCATCGCCAGTTGCTCGACATCGCGGCTGGAGCGGATGACCAGCGTGCCGTCATTCTGGTCGCCGGCATAGAGTGGATAGTACTGCATGGGCTGCGGGGCTTCGCCGATGCTGAAGCGGGTGTCGCCCACCACGCCGACGATAACGTGCAGGTCTTTTTTCTCCATTATGCGGAGGTGCTTGCCGATCGGATCTTCGCCGGGGAAGTACTGCCGGGCGAAAGATTGGCTGATGATGACCTCGTTGGCTTGATCGAGCTTTTGATCGCTGCCAAAGGTGCGTCCGCGCACAATGGGAATGCCCATGGCTGCAAAGTACCCGGGATCAGCGGAGCGATTGATGGCGAAGGTGCCTTTGCCGCGCGGCAGCGGTGGATGCTCGGCGATGGAGAAGCCAAAGTCGCCGTCATAGCCCTCGCCGGGAGCGGCGGAGACGAAAGCTGCGGCTTCGACGCCGGGCAGCGCACGCACTCGCTCCAAGAGAGTCTCAAAGAAATTGGCCGTGGCCGGGCCCGGCATTTTGTAGCGTGCAGCGGGCAGATTGATGTGCATGGTAAGCACATTCTGAGTGAGACAGCCGAGATTGGAAGCGCGCAAACGCTGATAACTTTTCAGCAACAGGCTTGCGCCCGTGAGCAACATGACGGTGAGGCCGACCTCGATGGCGAGAAGGGTTTTGCGCAGATGCGCGCGCGAGCTGCCCGCGCTGTGACCGCGCGAGGACTCGTGCAATGCATTGAGCACCTGTTTATCGCCGGTATTGAGGGCAGAGATGAACCCGGAAAACAGCGCGCAGAGAATGACGACGCCCACAGTGAAGACTGCAACTACGCCATCGAAGTGAATGGCGCCGACGCGAGCCATGTTGTCGCGCGTGTGTACGAGCCAGTAGACCGCGGCCCAGGCAAGCACGAGGCCGAGCGCGCCGCCAGCAGTTACCAGCAGAAAGCTCTCCGTCAGGTGCTCGCGCAGGAGGCGCATTCGTCCGCCGCCCAAAGCGGTGCGAATGGCCAGTTCTTTGCGGCGCGCCGCAGTCCGCGCCACCAGAAGATTGGCGACATTGAGACAGGCGATGAGGAGCAGGCAACCGGTGGCGGCAAGCATGACGTAGAGAGGGCGCTTGACGTCGCCTACCAAGTGCTCGAGCAGCGGCCGGCTATTGGCAGCGCCGCTGATAAACGGATTATCAGGCTGAGAATTGTGAAGGCGCTGGGAAATGATGGACAGATTCTGAGTGGCCTGGGCAGCGGTTACGCCCGGCTTGAGCCTGCCCACGACGCGAAACATGTGAAAGTCGAGGCGCGAGATGATGTCTTCAGGGATCTCGTGATAGACGGGTGTCCAGAGCTGCACGGTGGAATCGGGAAACTGGAACCACGCGGGCATAACGCCGATTACGGTGTACGGTTTGGCGTCGATGTAGATGGTGTGGTTCAGGATTGAAGGATTTGCGGCAAAGCGGCGCTTGAACAGGCTCCAGCTCAAGACGACGGTGCCATTGGCGTTGGGGCTGTCGTCGGAGGATGTGAAACCGCGACCGAGAGCTGGGTTTACACCGAGTGTCGGGAAGAGATTCCAGGAGATATTTGCGCGGTTGAGCGTCTCAGGCAGTTGGCCGCCTGAGGCGGAGAGATCGGCGCTGCCGTCACGAACGAGAGCCAGGCTGGCGAAGCTGGAGTTCTCTTTTTGCCAGGCAGCAAAGACGCCGCCTGCAACCACGTTGTAAGGGGAATCTCCGCTGCCGGCATTGGGGCTGCTGTGCTCGTAGAGCATCAACAGGCGGTCGGAATCAGGGAACGGGAGCGGTCTGAGGAGCACGCCGCGCACTACGGTGAACAGGGCGACGCTGGCGCCGACGCCAAGCGCGGTAATGAGGATGGCAATGATTGCGAATCCAGGGGTGTGGCAGAGCGTGCGAACGCCGATGCGAACGTCGCGCGCGAACTGTTCCAGAGCGCCCCAACTCCAGGTGGCGTGGGTTTTGTCGCGCACCAACGCAAAATTGCCCAACGTGCGCGATGCGGCAAGACGAGCTTCTTCGGCGCTCATGCCGCGCTCGAGGTTGTCTTCGATCTGCCGCTCGAGGTGGTCGCGGAGTTCCTCGTCGAGCTCGGCGCTCATGCGATTGCGACGGAACAAAGTGCGCAGACGCATCGGGATGCTGAATAGCCATTGTTGGAATCGCATTGCTTAGACCTCGTCGAGACGCATGACGCTGGAGATGGCGGTGGAGATGCGTTCCCAGTTGGCGGCCTCTTTGTTGAGATAGCGCCGGCCGAGGGCGGTGAGAGAGTAGAACTTGGCGCGGCGATTGTTCTCGGTTGGTTTCCATTCGGCCTTGATCCAGCCCTGCTGCTCAAGCTTGTGGAGGGCCGGGTAGAGCGAACCGTCGCTCACCTGCAACACGTCGCCGGAGACCTGCTTGAGCCTTTGGCTCAGGGCCCAGCCGTGCAGAGACTGAAGGGCGAGGATTTTGAGGACCAGAAGGTCCAAAGTGCCCTGGACGAGGTCGGATGGTTTGCTCATGCGTTCTCCTCACGGTTACCGAGAGATGATAACGCAACTCCTCTCGGTAAGCAAGGGGAGGGATGTCAGGGGTCAGGGGTTGGGAGTCGTGGACTGGGAGGCCCGCGGCTGAAGCCGCTGCAATGTTGGGCTCGGATTCAGAATCCTGAAGGCCTCTGCTCTCTCCGTTTTTTTATTCGGTGCGGAGGGCGCGGGAGGGGTCGACGCTGGCGGCGCGACGGGCGGGGATGAACCCGGCCAAGGCGGC
>Ga0335072_10008028_pt1 | contig 15329 bp, 15 predicted proteins | sample Lox_Sample_21_FD_206725 | JGI IMG/M metagenome (GOLD analysis project Ga0335072, IMG submission 206725) | Soil microbial communities from Loxahatchee National Wildlife Refuge, Florida, United States - Lox_Sample_2.1 | ecosystem: Environmental > Terrestrial > Soil > Wetlands | place: USA... | reverse complement strand
GTCTGGCCCTCAGACGACCTGGAGGACAAGGTCGCTGAGCTGCGTGCTCTTCGTGGCACCACCCCAGCTACAGAGGCTCGCTCGCGTCTCCGTCCGCCGGCCGATCCAGCCTCTTCTGATGCTCTCTAGTCCACCTGTTGACCTGCGATCTCTTAGTCTCCCAAGTGGTGTGGAAATTCTGATCTCCCCGAGTGTCTTCCAACTGCTAGCACCGCGCTGTGTGATCTTGCTGCCTGACTGCTCAATCCCTCCTAGTCGACGGCAAAATCGGCACAGTCCACGACGGCTGCAGGTGCGTTGTCTAACCAGTATCGAGGATAACGCCGCAAGGACCGCAGCTCAACCCTCCGCAGATCTCGGTAAGACAGAATTGACGCCCAAGGCGGACTCTGAACGTGGTTCAGGCGGTGGGCCAATACGCCCTTCAACGGCATAGTCTAACCCAGCCCGCCGAAACGTGACCAGGCACGCTGGTGCGGTGTCTCTCTCATTGGACGACAGCGCCGATTCAGCTGGGCAAGAATGCCCGCTTTCCGGGAAAGGTGCGCCAATCTTCGTGAAACTTGATTCTCGTAGTCGGCGGCACGGGGCGACATGGCTGCCAAGTGATGCTTGCTTCCTCAACAGGATAGAGGGCCCCAGCTTCGCGTGGGATGTATCGCCAGGTTTGATAGAGACTCGTGTCGATAGCGGAGCGGCGAGGGAGAGAGGACAAGTCGGCTCAATAACAAGCGTTAGGAGGATCAGGAGGAGCTTGCGAGCGCGAGCGTGACCGGCGAATGGTGATCGACCACGCGCGTAGGACGGGGGAAGAGGGAGATGCGGTATTTGCGGGATTGATCGTCGTGTCGTCGTAGGTGGGGAAATTGAGACATGGTGGAGGCGGCCGCGCGGCGCAGCCGCCTGATCGCCGATGGCAGGCGCAACGAGAAGGAAAGAGATGCAGAAGGTGGTGGTGAAAGCGGCGGGGGGAGTAGCACTGTTGTATACATCGTGCCAGGCGCCCAGCAGATTAGTGTGCTAGGCGACGCCAAACCCAGTTAGCACACGTACTCAGCCGAATCTACCTGTGGCCGGAATTCCCTGTCAAATCTACTTGCCTCGACGTCCCGGTCGATCTTAGATACGTTCCGACTCGGAAAGCGAGGTAGACATTAGCCTACCGTCCTCTATAGCCCCCCTAGACTAGAGGAACCCCACAATATGAATGGGACCAGGAGAGGATGCTGGTTAGACCTCGTTACTTTGCACACAGGGGCCCCTAGCAAGACTAGGCCATGGGAGTAACCCAGGGAGTGACCCAAGGAGTGACAGATTGCCGGATTTGGCAGTACTACAGCTATATCTATAGGTTGCATGATCCCAATGGTTTGACAACCGAATGTAGACCTTTGACTTTCTTACAACGCTCCCCGCACCTATTTAAGCCTTCAAGCCACACAAGCCGCCACCGTGTTGGGTGGCATGCGAATGGTGTGTTATGGTGCCCCGAATGGTTCTGTAGTTTAGCTGTCATCAACAACAATCACCAATATCATCACTACTTAAACCACCGTGTAATCCTCTTGCATTCCTTCAATTTGTACAGGCAAGTGAGGATACCCAAACCTGTCACTTCCAAAGCTCAGCGGACTATTAAACTGTCAAACCTAGCTATGTCGTTAACTTGCGTCACGAGCAAGAAACAACCACGATGAATAGCGAAGCTGCGAGTATCTTGAACGGCTCCTTCACCACAAACTTCGACCTTGATGAGTCGAACGTACCGCAGTTTGGAACACATAACGATGGCAGAGTCAATCGAACCTTAATAACTCGAGACGAAGTCCGCGACACATCGTTCAGTGCCGCGCTCAATCGTGTACATTACGGCACCTACAAAGGGGAGCCCGCCTGTCTGGTGTCCATAGACTTCTCATTCCGCTTCAGACTCAGAGTTCTCTCTCGGTACAGTCATGCATCGATCAAAGTCACCTTCAAGAGAGCTATGGACATACATAATCACAAGATACGATCCGATGACCCCTCCGATGATCCTGGGGTAGTGATCATGGCGCCCAAGGAAGTTTACGGGATAGTCACGACCGTCGACGAGAAGAAAGTGCGAGACATTACCATACCACTGATGTTCAACACCCCGGTCGGCCTTTCTGCAGGCTTCGAAGGGCATGCGGGCACGGAGCGGACGGAGCACCAAGGAAATCGCATGGAGATCCATGGCGAGCTCTACTACGACGATGACCATGACGAAGCGCCCTATGGCGTGACGTGGGACTTATACGAGAACTCGAATCAAAGAGATGGTATCTTCCGCAACTTCGGGGCCGCAATCGTCGTCAGCAATCCGCCGGAGTAGCTTATGTGGATGTCAGTAGTTGTGAAACCCTCCGTGAGGTTCTCTGTGGACCCAGCCCGCCTGTTTGGCAAGAACGACCCCTTTGCCAGGCTTTTGCAGATGTGCGACGAGCCCATTCTTCTAGACGGAAAGACGCCGAAAGGAGATCATTCCGAATTGGCATGTGATGATTTCAGCTCGCCCGATTTCCCATGGCCCAAGGTCTTGTGGTTCCCTGCCGAGTATAAGGTGAATTGATCTTTCTTTCTTTCTTCCTTCCTCTCTACTTGACTGACGAGTCCACACCTCAGTCTCAGCTGATGCTGCAGTCGACTCAAGATCAACAAGCTCAACCTGCTCTTGGCGTTGATACTGATTCCGCCACTCCCTCGATCCCAAATCTGTCATTGCAGAAGATTACATAGACATATACGAAGAAGCGTTTGACAGATAAGTATCTGCTACACTGATGGGCATGTGCGACACACATATTGTGATGGAAGCTACTAGTAATTGGCCCCTATGGGCAAGGGGCTCCGGGAATCAGGGACACATAAAGGCGCACACGTGCAAAGATAGATAGAGAACACACAAAAGCCTTGATAGCTACAGCGATGTCTCTATTGTGCATCGCTAGCCTTCTGCCTTTTCGCCTTTGTCTCCCTCCCCCAGTTCGACGCCAGCCTTTTGGCATTCCCTTATCACTTCCAAAACATATCATTGGGAGATGCTATACTACTTGGGAAAGGTCTGCAGTGCTAAAGGAAGTGGAGTTTGGGGGAGGTATTCAGGGCATGACCTCTAGGGCCGCAGTTGATCGGTGAAGTTGTGATGCTATCTCCGCCTCATTTACTTGAGCCCGTTTGTTGGTGGTATCCTTGGCACTGCTGTCGCTGGCAAAGTGTCTGATATCGTCATCCGGTTCATGGCGAGACGAAACGGAGGAGTGTACGAACCCGAGTTCCGACTGGTTATGGCATTACCGGTTGCTCTTGCAAACGCGATTGGACTGATGGGTTTTGGTTGGAGCGCACAGGAGAGGGATCGGTGGATTGTCCCGACCATCTTCTTCGGAGTCATCAGTTTCGGATGTACGTTGGGCAGTACTACGACGATCACTTTTTGTGTCGACTCGTACCGACAATATGCGGGCGAAGCTTTGGTCACACTCAACTTCAGCAAGAACATCTTCCACGGGTTGGTGTTTAGTCTTTTCTTTCCGAAGTGGCTGGAGACAAATGGGCCGAAGAATGTCTTTGTCACCATAGGGGGGATCGAATTGGCTTGTCTGCTGATGACCATTCCCATGTACATATTTGGCAAGAGAGCGAGGATGTGGACTGTGAGGAAGAACTGGATGAAAAATTTATGATGGGGAGAATGTATAGCGAGAGGTATGTATGAGATTTTGAAATGAATGACTCTTGTAGCTGGTATACATGAAGGATGAGCTTGATATGGAAGGAAGAGCGTTTGATCTTCCTAGGCTTGATAGCGATGAGGTATGACGATGAAGCCTCGATCCTGCTATCATCTGCGGCCTATTGACTTCCGTATTGTAAGCCTCAGTATCACCCCATTCTTATCCTTGCAGATGTTCGTGATACAGATACGGAACTGTGAGTCAGGAGCGAAGATACGGAGGCAGGGACAGGAGAAGTTTGCGCGGATGATGAAAACGGTCACTGTGAAGAGCAGGATGCTAAAGCTGAGCTTGGAAGTTCAAGAAGGTGACAACACCGCCCTTCTCGCCATCGAAGGAGGTGTAGCGTTGTTGGAAGACTGGCTCTAGATTGTTCAAGCTCGCCGGTGTGGAAGGATGCCCTTTACCCAGGACCGTCTCCATCTGGGGAGGGGTTAGAGCGGCTAGGCGCGGTTGGGTTGGAAAGGTCCCAAAGCGCCGTTTTCTGCCGCCTTTCACAAGCACAGTACCGACACGACCCTCGATGCTTTCCCGATGCGACTTTTAAGATAAGAGTACTATAATGTCGGACCGTCCATCCATCGCTCCCTCTCACGAACATACTCTCTCTGTCACGCTTACCACGACCTTTGCTCTACTTGAGCAATTCTCAGCTTCCATAGCACAATTGACAGACCAATCTAGTCTGCCAGCTGAGGAACACCTTCCAAGCTTGACGCAATCACCATTAGCCCTTCTATCCGCATCTACCGCCTCCTTGAAAGCACAATCCACTAGACTCTCTCTCCTAACTCTGACACCGCCGTTCACCCCATCCGCCGTCTCCAAGATTCTCTCCGCGCTCAACTCCTCTGTCCTTCCATCTTTACTTACAGCGGCTCTTCTTATCGTCAATGAGGATCACAAGTACACAGCGTCATTCAATGCAGAAGTCCGGTCTTTCGTTAAGGTAATATTGCGCGATTTGCATACACTGATTTCGTGCGTTGAGGAGAGAAGCAAGCATGCCAACCCGAAAGAACAACTTGGTGAACAGCAGAAGCATAACATCAAGGAAGCAGTGGGTCGCGTATGGGAATCCTGTGACGGATTGGTAGCATTGGCCGACGGAGGCATTGGGGCCTTCATAGTGAAGAAAGCGGAAATGTGGTTGGGATTGATTAAAGATGCGGTAGAAGAGCTGGAGGAGTGGGATCCGGAGGAGGATGGAGTTGATGGGTTGTTCGGAGAGGACGCGTTGCAAAATGAACATGCGGGCGATGAAGCAGAAGAAGTCTCCACAGGCCCTGAAATAACAAAAGCCAGCGTGATGAGAGTGTTGACCCGGGTACCGCAGAGCTTGCATGTTGTTGTCAAGCAGCGACTGCGGAAATGGCAGTGGGAATCGCCAAGTTCAAGAGATTCATTTGAGGGGAAGGCGAGCGAGACGGGAGGTACATCTTCGGACCATGATTATCAACTGCTACAGGACCAACACGTCACGGCAGATCATGTTTTGAGAGGTATGCAAGAGGTCTCGGAAACTGTTGATGAGATGGCAGAGGCTCTTTATATGGGGCAGCTAATTAGGTCTGGTAAGCTCGTGAATGATGTATGGAAGGCGACTGTGGATGTTGTGGCAGCTGTGAGGAACTCAAATGAGTATCACACGACGCATGGGAGTGGAATTGATGTTGTTGAAGAGCAAAAGGAGACAAGCGAGGACAAGTACATAAGAAGAGCGCTCGACTGGATCAAGGTAGTAGAGCCTAAGCCTCCAAACTCCCGTGCAGTTACAAATGGGTCATAGACACTAAGTCAAGCATAGCCGAGTTCGGTCTCTCGATCTTGGTTGAATCGGAATATTTCAAAACTACTTCAGAGTCTATTCATGGCGAAGGCTTTTTATCTGTCTTCCAAGTCTCCTTCTCAATTCTCAAGCTTCTCCTTACCCAAAGAATGGTCAAAATCGTCCAAATCCCAGCCCATATATTGGGAATCGCCCACCCGAGTCCATATGCCACTTCTTTTTTCACGGTAAATATCAGTGCGAGCAAAACGACGCCAACAACAATTGATGGTATGCCCCAGAACCACACTAATTGGATTAGCATTCTTCTGAAGAGTGGAGAGGCGTTGTATCGTTGTAAGAGTGCTTCCCGATAAACCTTTCCTGCTCCTGCATCCACCGCAATGACATCCTCAATGATTGTGTACGTGATCGGTGGACAGACACTGCCCTTGATATGGCTACTCATTCGAAAGGGAAGCTTTGCTTTTGTTTTCACTGCGATGCCACTTATGATGAACATAAGACCTATGATGATATTTCCAATGGCCATTGGCATTGCGAGGATGCGCACAAGGGGTTCTTTGGGTATTGACCCGCCAATCAGAATGCCAGTAAGGACGCCATAAGGGATTGTTAGGATCCAATGCAGGCCATCGAAGTCCCAGAAGCGGCGGGAAGAGAAGAGAGGGCGGTATTCATCTCGAGGAAGGAGGAGCAGCCAACATCGACATCCATATTCATAGCCGCTGACGAAACCAAACACGGAAGTTATGATTGCGAATACTGTGGGATGGCCAATGTTAGGAAAAGCATAAGACAGTTAGATAAAGCAATGAGGACTTACAAGCGCCATGGTTGAGAGTTGTGCCAAATGTGAGGCCGTAGTAAAATGATTCCGGAATAAAGCAGACTTCCGCTAAAATGAAGAACCAGAAAATGCAGATGGAGAGTTTGTGATCCCAGCAGGAGAATGGGAGAGGTGGTGGCGCTTCTGTAAATCCTAATCTCTGTAGACTTTCTGTTGCCATTACGGAAGTGTTATGGTTGTTGGTTTCAGCCATAGCTTTCTCTTTACTCTCCGTCTGAGAAGATACACCTTCCTCGATTTTCTCGACATCATTGTGTAGACCTGAAGCCGTGATTGTTTTCTCGAGACCTGAGGAGGTCGACATTCAGCTTGGTGTGAGGCCAGCGAGTATGCGCATGGCTTGGGAGGTGAAGGAGGGGGCCGGATAGGTCGGAGGTGGCAAAAGACTGTTGGTTGCCGACATACGGAGACTGGAAGTGCTGCTTAATGTGCTTGAGGCGCGTGTGTATACATCTTGTATCCCATGTCGGATCAACATTGTCTCAGTCCTGCTGCGTCATCAGATGTCTTTGAGGGATCAATCAGCGCCAATGCGAGGCTATTCACTAACCTAAGGGGTGGGCTCTTAGCTGTTGAGTAGACCAATAGAGCGACGTTGGACTGTCACTAGGGGAGACTGCGGAGCTTTTGCAGGGAAACTCCGAAATCATTCTAGAAGTAGGCCAAATTCCGACTTAGCCGCATCAGAAAACTCGATTCATCTTTACACTTTGTTTCCCTACCGGCAAGGCTAACGAGTTACCAGAGGCAGTGGCCGTGAAGATATCTAGGTAAGCCCTGACAGCCCTGGCGCAGAGGGGCGTTCTCGAGTCCCCAGTATTCACTAAGAGGCTGGCCTGTTGCCCTAACCAAGTAGAACAAACATCACTATGGCCACAGCAGGCGAACCAACCTCTTTTCAAAGGATCTTGTTGTAAGCCCCCGCTTTATGGGACATCACGACTACCCAGTCTGCTTCAAACTCCATCACGCAAGAAGATAAGGCTTGTGTGCGTCTTCTTCTATTACTCTCCCTTGTTGCTAACGACGTCGCCGCTCCATTTTCATTTCGCGACTTTCCATCCCTATTCCATGTAAAGACTCGGACACATAAAGCATTACGACACCTTCAATCTGATGTGGAAGAGTTCTCTCAGGAATAGTGACTCTCCAGGCTTGTCGCTTTGGCCCCTCCGGCGAGGGCCCACACCGCCGCCCTCCTGCCCTACTCACGGCCCGTCTTCGTTACTCCCACTAGCCCTGTCGCGGCGTCGTCTGTCTCACCTGCCTCGCACTTCCTCTCCAACCTCACCTCGACCTCGACCTACCCTCTCGTGCCCACCTCCGGCTTTGATTCGTCCTTCTTTCGATCTGAGCTTCCTTGTCGACCTGCTGCCTGTCTCTGCTCTGCTGGGGGTCCAAATCTGGTCCAGTCGCCTCCCCTCACTCCTCGACCGACTAGTCGCCGGCATAGATACAGAATAACGACGGGGACGCGTGGTCATAACCAAGAGAAGGAGGGGCTGATTGCAAGGGTGCTCAGACCGCCAGTATGCGCGCGACCTCAAATGGAGAGCTTTGTGCGAGTAGAGCCTTGTGCGAGTCTAGCCAGGCCGCTCTGCCTGCGGACGAGTATAGCGTGAGATCGCAGGCTAGATGGAAGTGCGACGGGACCAGTGGCGAAAACGCCCTCGTCGAGGCGATGCCGCGGTCTGCCTGACCCTGAACCCACGGCGCTTCGGTTTGCTCGTCTTGCGACGCCACTCTCGACTTGGGGGCGCGGCCGCCGAATTGGTATCTCGTATTTGCGTTTTCTGGGCCAGGCGATGCCGAGGCCAAGACCGATCCTGCGAATCCCCACACTGGCCTCTGTGCCCGCCAATTCCAGCGACCGCGTCAGCCTGGATCGTTATCAGGACCTCGATATCGACTTGAGGGAATGCTCTATAACCAAGCAGAAGAGAGTGGCTAGACCTAGGGATAGGTCCAGTGAAGTCGCTGAGCTGCATAACCAGTGGGTTAATGAGGGGGAGGGGGAAGGACAGGGGGCTCATGGCGTCGCAGCGACGCAGGTCAGGGTGCAACAAGGCATTTCGAGGACGCCAGTACGGTCGGTCTGTACGATTGTATGATGGTCCTGTCTCGATTCTCGATTTCAGACTTCTTCCTTGCCATTCTCCATGTACGTCAGCGCGAGCCTATTCGAGAGGTACACTGAGAGCTCACCCCCACTTCCGCTGACGGATAATTCTGCCCCTTGTGGAATGTATCATGTACCAGCCGACCCCTTCATCGGGCAGCAACCATAAGGACCAATTCTCCGCCCTCGGCTCCTCTAGGCATGCTGACTCGGTCTCGAGATACGGTTATTGTGACCGTGGCGCGCAGCTTTTCCCCTAAGTCTTTACCCCCGAAACTTCCCGGACCTAGGCTCCGATATTAACCGTCCACGGATATGAAGCAGCCTCTACAGCTGAGAGAACTGACAGTTCAGCGACTTGGCTGTCGGAATCAGCAGGGATTCGCAGTATGAACGGGTAGCAAAACGATTACGTGACACCGTATTTTATCTAGCCAGTCAACGTGGTCCTTTCGCAATCTTTGACAAATCAAAAGTCTGCCCGTTCGTTGGTCCTAGCGTATCGGCTGATTAGTGAGATTTTACAACAAGCCTTTGTACCTCATCACGCGGTGCTTTCCACGCGCTAACAGTCAAAGGAAAGCTGCCTAGTGGCCCATGGCACAGTAAGCTCGTATACCAGTAGGGATCGAGGCTTCTTCAAAAACGCCTTGTTTGGTACGATTTCGAAAAGGACAAAAACAAGTGGCGGTTTGCGATAAAAAACGCCAAGTAAACAGACTTAGCGTAAAGTGTGGTTGTGAGATCTTACTAGATGAAGCTTGTATAGCCGACATGCGGGGGAGGTTGGACACGCCTTGACCTGATTCGCTATCTTGAACCCCTCCCGGACTTCGCCGTGAACACTTATCTACCTCTCGCCAGCTGCCACACAGAACCAGAGATCCCTATCTACTTACAACCTATATGCTGGTCTTGCTTTCTTGTCCGATCATACCGTCTTGATCATCCTCTTCTCATCTTCATATCTATTTCTACAGTGGAACGCGACCTCGTTGAAGTTCAAAGATGAGCGCTCGCCGAGAAAGTCTGATCCTCGCGGATCCGGAGAAGCGGGCCCAAGCTGAGGCAGTCGAACCGCCCAGCTTGCTCGCCCATTTGCGTGGCCGCCAATTCAGTATCGAGGGCGCCGATGTAGCCATTGTCGAAGCCGATCAAAGCAAGCTGCACCGAAAGCTGAAGGGGAGACACATGCAGATGATCGCCATGTAAGTCTTTTCAGCTGAATGATTCCTTCCTTCCTCGCCGCTCCTGGGCGTCGAGCTTCGATAAGCTTTCCTTAATCGAACTTTCTTCCGCTTTTCGTATCAAGATTTGAACCAAGGGCACACGCTGACTTGATCTCAGCGGCGGCGCTATCGGCGCAGGTCTCTTCGTCGGAAGTGGCTCTGCTTTTCAAACTGGAGGTCCTGGGGCCGTGGTCATCGGTTTCATGATGATTGGTGAGTGTCGGACAATCCAACTTTTATTGATTTGATCAATCTAATGGGTTCACAATAGGTGGCATGATGTATGGATTCACGAATTCGCAGTCCGTCGTGAAAATATTCTGCTGACTATGTTTAGATACCTGATGATGCAAGCGCTTGCCGAACTGGCCGTCATGTACCCGATAAATGGAGCATTTACCATGTACATTTGCAGGTTCATTGACCCTTCGTGGGGATTTGCCTGCGGATGGCAATACGGCATTAGTTGGCTCACTGTACTGCCTTTCGAAGTTTCGGCAGCTTGCAACGTAAGAATGATCCTGGCCATGCTTGATCAAATCTGACGCCAGCAAGATCATACACTATTGGACGAGTGTAGAGAATGTCAATGACTGCGCTTGGATCATACCGTTGCTTTTCGCTCTCACCGTCATCCAGATCTTTGGAGTCAGAGGCTATGGAGAGGTAAGTGACCCACTCATGGACGATTTCAGTATTCGCTGCTAACCGGGTTAGGTCGAATTTGTTCTCAGCATAATGAAAGTCACCGCCTGCGTTGGATTTATGATCCTGGGAATTATCATCGACTGTGGCGGTGTACCGACCGATCATAGAGGCTACATCGGTGCCAGATACTGGTATGAAACATGTTTACGGAATTTTTCCCGACACACACTGACCGGATGGAACTCGTGTTAGGCATTCTCCATATAGTGCTTTCCTCAATGGCTTCCATGGATTCTGTAGCGTCTTTGTCGTAGCCTCGTTTGCCTTTAGTGGAACCGAACTTACTGGACTAGCTGCGGCCGAGGCCGAAGACCCTAGGAAAGAAATCCCCAAAGCCACGAGGCAGGTCGTCTGGCGCATTTGCATCTTCTACATCGTCAATCTCTTCCTCGTCGGCCTCATTGTACCCGAAAACAGTCCGCTTTACCATGGCGCGGGAGCCGAAAGTCGTCATTCACCCTTTGTGATTGCTATCGAACTGGCAGGCATCAAAGCACTCCCCTCAATATTCAACGCCATGATTTTGATCTCCGTGATGAGCGTTGCCAACTCATGCACGTTTGGCTCTACCCGAACCTTCCAAGCGTTGGCTCAACATGGTAAGCCCCTTCGACGAAACCTAGGCCAAACGTTCACATCTGACCACTGCGAACAGGTATGGGCCCAAAGTTATTCGCCTACGTCGACAAGAAGGGCCGTCCCCTTGTCGTCACCCTGCTTCAACTTCTCTTCGGGTGTTTGGCGTTCCTCAATTTGGATACTAATGGAGGTGGTAACATCTTCAACTGGCTCTTAGCCCTATCCGGTCTCTCTTCGTTCTTCATTTTCGGCAGTATCGCTGTAGCCCACATCCGCTTCCGAGCCGCATGGTAAAATGCCCCCACCCCTCTTCGTAATGTTGTTCCCGCCTCCTAATTGTGCCCTTCACAGGAAACATCAAGGCCACAGCATCGAAGAACTCCCCTTCAGAGCCGCATTCGGAATCTGGGGCTCTTACGTCTGCGCCTTCATGAATTTCCTCTGCCTAACCGCCCAATTCTACGTCGCCCTTTGGCCCGTCGGCGGGCCCAATCTCAACGCCACCGTCTTCTTCCAAGACTATCTTGCAGGCCCCTTCCTTCTTGTTCTGTACATTGGCTGGAAGGTTTGGTCTTGGTTCATGCGTAAGGAGCATCGCCCGTTCTACGTCAAAATCAAGGACATCGACATCTACACGGGAATGCGTGAGGGACAGGTTGAGCTCATTAGCGGGCCGCAAGTCACGCCGGAGCAGCGAAGGGAAAGTATCATTGAGCTGCAGGACGAGCTGAAGAAGAAGGGAGCTGTGGGTTGGGCAAAGGCTTTCGTCACATCTATATTCTGATCTGAGCAGTGGTCTCAGTAATCAATCAAACCGCAATCCGAGACCCTCAGATTGAAGCGGATTGAAGGTTTGAGGGTCAATCAAACAGTAACTTTTCCCAGATAGGCAAGAGAACGTGAGATCCAGGAGGAAAGAGGGACATGCGGTAAAGCCTTCAGAAGATCATGAAATGTATATATGTCAGGGCTGCCAAATACAATCCCATTCCTATAATGCAGCTAGAATGCTCTCCGGAGCTCGTCGTTGCTCTACTCTAGAGAAGTGTGGCTTGAGGGTGCTTTAGCCCCTGACCAACTAACATCAGCCATCTATCAGCCACAGGGGATGCGGCCTCGAAGACTATTCTTGTAACTATTCGCTTTAGCACGAGCGATTAGCTTATCTCTAGTGATCTTCTTTCTTGCCATGACGAGCGTGGGGAGGAAGTGGCGGAGGAAGAGAGGGTGGATAAATAGATAGTACACGGCGAGTAAAAGCAAGCATAGCCGGCAAGGCCAAAGACGATAGCTATATCGTAGGCAACGGTAGGCACTATAGACTCTAAGTAGGAAACCGGTGGCTCCACCATAGCGACGCACTAGGAGGCCAAAAATAGAGAGGCGCTAGTTTGGGCATCGAGCGAGGAGCGCATCAATTGTAAGGAAGCCCCACTCGTCGACTCACCTTGCGCTCACCCTACACTCACCTTGTATTCGCCCTCGCTCATGTTGGGTGCTGGTAAAAGCGGCGTCGCATGGGTGAGTGAAAAGTGAGCTCGCTGCAGAAAGTTGTTCCTTTATAGTGCCAAGGAACAACGCCCCGCAGTACAGGCCTTGGTAGAAGCTTGGATACAAGGCCATGCCGCGCCTCAGGAGCAGCCACAGCTTCGAGTTTCCCCTCTATGCTTGTCACTCCTGACACTTGGATGGCCAGAAGGGAGGATGCCGTAAACGAGGATCCCAACTCTAACCAATATGCTGAGGCATGCCAAGCACCTTCTTGTCACAAACCGAGCTCTAGCCACCCAGGGTTGATTTTTGTTCTTCCCCCAAGTTCCCTGGGTAGCTTCCGTAGTACCTGGGGGAACTATCCAACCGGTCGAAAGGTGGTATCGGTTGGCACCCAGACTTGCCCGAAAAGCATGCCCTCCATCGGATCGGTTTCCTCTCGCACTAAGCTGTGAGAGAACTCCTGCATTTTCCTTTTCCTGCATCGAGCTCCTAGAGCCGAGAGTTGCTGCCTCATAACGCTTTCTTGACTCCCTATACGATCTTCAGAAATGGTGTGACAGATGAACATTGGCATCTGTAACTGCCTCTGTTGGGTTGTTCTTTGTGGCTGTAGTGCTTGAAGCGACTCATCTACTCGCCTTCGAGGAACTAAGGTGGGTGTTATCTGCGCTTGCGACTGCTGTTGCTGCTGCTGCGGCGATGGCGGGAAATGATGAGATTGGTGTGGTTGGTTTCGCATTTCAATTTGGAGGGACGTGAGCAATTCCTCGGGAAACGGCATCGTGATACACTGGAGAACCTTTCCAATCTTGTGGTATACATTGGCATCATGGCAAAAGGATTGAGGGCCAGCGAGGATTGAGGGCGTGTGAGGGTTGAGGGCGTGCGAGGATTGAGGGCGTGTGAGAATTGAGGCGGTGATGCTTAGGGAGCTTTGAGGACTGAAAGGCTTAATTGGCGACATGATGAAACGGCGAATTGTTCTGGAAATAACATGCGGTTCAGTCGGGATTCTACCAGTCACTGCTCTGGTGGCTCGCTTGCTCTGTTTCGTGATATGAAACTACTTTAACTAACCGCTAGTCTGCGGTGGGCCAGGTTCAGGGTGGGTCGATTGTTACCGAGCTTTTGTTTGGCGTCCTTCTCTTGAACCCTTACAGGACTTTGTTCTAAACAGCCTTTGCGTCGACATTAGACCAGTTCGTCCGATCCAACCGACGAGTCGCTGTTCTACCACTCCCGGCCATAGAAGAAGCTAGGCATGAGGGCGAAGGTCGGTAGTTCGTTGAGGGACATGGCATTCTGGAGGTATCGCCACCATTCAACGCGGCATCGTTGTGCGACCCGCTTGTAGTCGTCTCGGCACGGAGTCGCCATCACTGCTTATCGTAACTTCGGAAGGGCTGCATTCGTCGAAGGCGTCAATTAAGAATCTCAGTTGAGATGTGGATTGGGCCAGCTTAACCAGGATTCTCGAAAGCTCAGACGCGGTGCTGAAAGCCTGGGAGCGATGTGAGGGAGAAGTGCGTGCATTTTCTCCATTAAAGTCTGAGCTATCCAATGTCTGAGCAGCTCCAGAACACGATTTTGTTCTCTCAGCAAGCCATCGAGTGATTTTGATTTCGAAGCTGTGACTCCCGGGGAAAGATTGCCGTAGGCAGTCATCGAACTTCTCAGGTAGATTGAATGATCACTCATACTTCCCGTCACACGAATTGCCCCAGCTGGGAGCTACCAAACTAGCTGATCTGAGTGCAGAAGACCAGCTTGAGCTAACTGACCTCAGAACCATCTACCTAGTGTTGCGAACAGGCCGCGCTTCGGTGGCTATTCGCAGGATCGTACGTTCGTACACTCGTACGCTCGTATGCCAGCTGGGCAAGAACCAGCTGGAAAGGTACAGCTGGACAGGGACCAGCTATTCGTACGAGACAGGTTCTCGACTGACAGGTTTCCTATGTGTATATGTATTTGTCCATCCCCAGGTAGAATAGGTAGCAATAAGCAGTGCTTCCGGAACCATTTCATGCATACCTGTCTGCTGCACGCAACACCTAGAAGACTAGCAACTCTTCACCAAGCAATGGGAGGCCTACAATGAGCTCCGCGATTGATTCCTGCAGACAACTGCCACATCCTTACATCCTTTCTTCATACACCAATCAAAATCTCGTCTGATGCTAATCGAGATCCAAAAAAAGCTGTACGGTGCGCCGCTCACGGCTACTAACGCTTAAAAAGGCCGGTTGCACTAAAGTTGGCGAACCATGGGGGCCTGTTATAGCCTACAACAAAGGCTGGCATAGTTGATTTACTCTCCACGCAAGAACATGACTTAGCCTTTCAAAACTTTGAGTCGTCAAGTATGACTCAATCTAACCCCTGACACGGGTTTCTTGTTCACTGCAGATTTTGTGGAGATATCCGATAGGGTGATCGTTTCTCCACAACTGGAAACTTAGGGGCTGAAGTGCCTAAAATTCTCGGGCCATAAGGCTGCGACTGGCAAATTCCAGTTGCAGAATAATCCCAAATTGGAATGGGCCTGCCGTCGCATCGACGCGCGCCATGTGGGAAGCTTGCTTCTCATTGGAGAGTCGGAAGCCTTTGCCTCTTTCAGGTGCAGAGGCAGGCCGACACGGCAGTAGAGCCTCCAGTACAAGTCCACATAGTTCTCCTTCTTAAAGTATATAATTTGAAGACGAATAGACGAACAGCTACAAACCACCAAACTCTACTTTGAGACCTGGTAAGATCCAGAGGATGCTTTCAGTGGAATCGCATCGTGGCTTTCGGCCCCGGT
>Ga0335072_10008027_pt1 | contig 15331 bp, 7 predicted proteins | sample Lox_Sample_21_FD_206725 | JGI IMG/M metagenome (GOLD analysis project Ga0335072, IMG submission 206725) | Soil microbial communities from Loxahatchee National Wildlife Refuge, Florida, United States - Lox_Sample_2.1 | ecosystem: Environmental > Terrestrial > Soil > Wetlands | place: USA: Florida... | reverse complement strand
CTGGACCAGCAGGTCGTCCATGGCCGCCGCGGGCAGCGGGTGCACGGTCAGCCGGCCGGCCAGCCCGTCCTTCCACAGCGCGGCCACCGCGTCCGGGGCCGGTTCACCCGCCCGGACCGCGGCCAGCAGGAACACCGCGCCGTGCAGCACCAGGTGGTGCAGCAGCGCGGCCGACTCGGGGTCCAGCAGGTGGACGTCGTCGGCGCCGACCAGCAGCGGGGCCTGCGCGGCGGGCCTGGTGAGGTGATCGGTGGCCCGGCGGAGCAGTTCCCAGGGCGGCCCGGCGGCCGGGCCACCCGGTGGCAGCAGGCTGGCCACCGCGCCGAACGGTATCGCGGCCGTGCACCGGGTGGCCGCGACCTGCACCACGTCCCGGCCGGCCTGGCTGGCCCGGTGCACTGCCTCGCGCAGCAGCCGGGTCTTGCCGGCGCCCGCCGTCCCGGCCAGCACCATGCCACCCGTGCCGCCCGCCCCGATGGCCGCATCGAGCTGGGCTAGCTCCGCCGCCCGGCCCGTCATCCGCCAGGCTGGCATGATCAGCCCCGTCCCCGTCCTGGTCGTGCCAGCGCCCAGCGCAGGAGCCGGCCCGCAACGATCCCCACATATACGACACGCCTGGTATATGCGATCGGTTCACAAGAGACGGCATTGGGTAACAATTGCCTGGCCATGCGGTTGTAGTCCACCGTGACGAGAGCCCCGGTTCGCGGCATTTGGGCCCGGTTCAGGGCAGCCGGAAGTCCGCTGGGTCATCGCACCAGCCGGTAGGTGCGCCGGAACTGGTCGTTGGCGACCGGCCAGCGCTCACCGCGGAATCCTTCCACCACCCAGTCCCCGGGCCGGGCGATGGCCTTGCCCTCCATCGTGCGCAGGATGAAGCGCTCGGTCACCTGCCACGCGCGGTAGGTTCCGGTGCGCCGCCAGACTTCGCCGCCCAGCGGCTCATGGCTGGACAGGAATTCCACGTCCCGCACGGTGCGCTCGTCGCCCGCGTCGTCCAGCACCCGCCAGTCACCCGGGTTGCCGGCCAGGCGCTCGCCGGAGCGCCGGGTCCACAGCCGGCGGCTGTTCAGCCGCCTGGCCCGCACGGTGCCGATGCGCTCGAATTCGCGGGTCCCTGGCGGGCCGCCTTCCGGCACGACCGGCATGAAGCCGGCGTCCTCCAGCTGCGCCAGCTGGGATCGCAGGTGGTCGATGGAAGCGGTCTGGTCGGCGGCGGGCAGCGCTGTCCAGGGCACCACCCGGCGGTTGACCGGGGCTCGTGGCCCGGTCAGCCAGCCGCCCCGGCCGTTGCGTTTCGCCGAGCCGTTGCGGCCGGCTGAGCGGTTGCGGCCGGCTGAGCGGTTGCGGCCGGCGGAGCCGTTGGGGCTCGCGCTGCCGGGCGACCAGCCCGCCGCGACCCGCCGCTGGAACCACCGGGTGTGCTCGGCCCGCGCGATCGCCATCAGGTCATGCTCGTTCAGTTCGATAAAGCTGCCCGGCGCGACCGCACGGCCCGGCACCCAGCGCCGCCCCCGGCCGACCACGGCCGTCATGATGCTGCGCAATTGCAGGATGTTGTCCTGGCGGATGAAATCATCCAGCTCGGCCCACGGCCGGCCGGTCACCGTCCGCGGGTCGGCGGCGTCCGGGGGATGGCTGAGCCGGTAACACTCGTGCCAGTGCCGGGCCACCCGGGTCCACGAGTCCTCGGGCACCTCCCCGGCCACCAGCAGGGCCCGCTGGAACGGGTGCAGCAGATCGAAGATCGCCCCGGTGGTGCCCGGGCCGTCCGAGGTCAGCAGGAACACCGGGATGTCTGGATGCAGCCGGGCGACCCGGCCGGCTTCATGGACACCCCGCTCGCTGAACGCGTCGGCCACCACCACGGTGGTCCCGGCGGCGTCCGCCGCGGGCATGTGGTCCAGCCAGGCCAGCAGCTGGTCCTGCCACGCGCCCGGCGCGGCGGTCACCTCGCAGAGCGCCTCGGCCAGCGGGGCTGGCGAGGTGGCCAGGTATTCGCGGCGCAGGTCCTCGGCCCGCTGGTCCAGCAGCAGCACCTGCTGCACCGGCAGCGGGGCAGCCGGGTGCTGGGTGGGCGGCCCGGCGCCGCTGCCGGCGGCGTGCCCGTTCAGGGCGCTGCCGCGGGCCGCCGCCCCGGCCAGTTCCTGCCGCTCCCAGGCCTGCCGGGACAGCTCGCCCAGGATGGCCAGGGCCAGCGTGCTGTCCCCGCACAGCAGCAGCTGCCGGGCTGGCCGGCGGAAGACCTGCCCGAGCAGCGCGGACGCGGTGGTTTCGTGGCAGCTGAGCGCGTCCTCAAACCACTGGCTGGACCGGCCGACGTGCCTGCCGCGCCAGTGATCGGCGTGCCGGGGATCATCGATCCGGGCCACGAGATGTGGCTGCCGGTCCGGATCGGGCTGGTACCGGCCGAGGATCTCCTTGGCGGCGGCCAGAATCGCCTCGTTATCGGCAACGTCGTCGCGCAGCGCATACAACCGCCGCAGCGCGCAGCCGCGCCAGCCCGCGATGATCGGCTTCAGCACCCGCGCGGATGAGGGCAGGCCGATCAGCACCCGGGCCCCGGTGGCCCGGGCCTCGTCCAGCAGCTGATGATTGCGGTCCGGCTCGATGACGACGATGCTGGCGGGCCGGCCGGTCTCGGCCAGCCGCTGCAGCACCGGCATCGTCATCGGATCGAGCCCGGTGAAAATGGTCGCGTCCCGGACCACCCGGGCGCGCAGCCGGTCCGCCGGCTGCCGCCAGACGATGGACGCCGCGGCCAGTGCGCCGATCAGCGTGGCCGCGATACAGATGACGCCGCCTGCTTGCAGCGCTAACGGCTGCGGCAACTGGCACCCGCCGGCCGGGTACGGCGGCAGGTTCCCGGTGTAGGCGCCGAGCAGCAGGCCCGCGACGCTACTGTCCGACGCGCCGGCCCGGCATGGAATCATCGCGGAAGCGAACAGCACACCGCCGATCAGCAGCATCGTCAGCACGGTCATCAGGCTGACCAGCCGGGGCTGCAACCGGCGCGGCCACCAGTAGCACAGCAGGGTGGCCAGCCACAGCCCGGCCAGGACGACTTGGGCCTGGTAGTCGGCCGGCCGGAGCCAGACCCGCCACCACGACTGGTCCAGATACAGCCAGCGCCGGTGGTGTGCGGAAACCCACGCGCCCCAGGCCAGGTATCCCGTCACAGCCACGGCCGGCCCGGCGGGCACCACCCACGCGGCCCGCTGAGTCAAGCGGACCCTGGCCAGCCGAGCCCCGCTCACCGCATTCCCCATCGACGGCCGTGACATCAGCGGACGGATCCGCGTCTGGAACGATCAGAAAGCGTTCCTTTTTACCCACGTTGCCACAGGACAGCGCGTTCGCCTAGAGCGGCTTCCGCTACGGTGCCTCCGAAACCTGTTGGTCGATCTCGCTGCGGCAGCGTTGGAGTGGCGCCGTATCGGATGTCCAACCAGACCCGTAATGGATCGTAATCGTTCCAGCGGTACGGCCGCGCCCGGGGCCGGTGCTTGGCATGGCTTGGTAGACGCACGTTACTGCAGGTCATGGCAGGGATAGATTAGGTGTGGTCTGGCTTTGGGAGCTGCGGTCGAACTGATCTAGAAGGTTTGCACGGGCCGCTTGTTTAGCGCGTGTTGCGCGTGCTAATGTGCCGCGTCGCTGACCTAGGCTCACCGGCCCGACCCGTCAGGCTGGTCCTCAGAGCAGGCGGCGCGACCGTTGCCAACTGACATGGACTTCCGCCAGCCGGCAAGCTGCCCAATGCTATATCGAAGCTTTTCGGTTACTCGGGGTAGTGAAAGAGCCGCGAGTTAACACGCCGTTGCTGCCAAGGCGTGGCCCATTAGGACCGCTCGTTTTGGTGACGGATTGGTAGAGGTATGAGAACTACCGATGACGTTTCGACATCGTTGCCAGACCTCCACACGGTGACATTGCCTGCGATGCGTTCAAGTTCTGTTAATTCGCTGAGCCAGGTGGTACTCAAGGTCCACTCTCGCAGTGATCTTGCCTGCCATCACTGCCACGTCTACGAGGCCGCTGACCAGGGCTGGCGTGGCCGGCCGATGGTCATCCCCGATGACGTAGCAGTGCAGGCGGCGCGGCGGATTGCCGAGCATGCGACAGCGCACTCCCTGCCCGCAGTACAAGTGGCGCTGCACGGCGGGAAGCCACTGCTGGCTGGCATCGGACGGCTGGGCCGGGCCCACGAGCTAGCGGATGCTGTGCACGCGGGTTTCCATCTGACTTCGGTGGAGGTCGGAGCGACCGGGACGATCATCGCCGCTGTCGTGGCCGTCTACACCATCCGAAGGTTTTACGACGGTCGGCAGGCTCGACGCAAGATCGCACAGGCCAAGGCGGCCCGCGACGCACAGAATGAATTGTCGGCGCTGAAGGTTGTCATTGCTGATTCAGATAGAGAGCTCGAACGCCTCGGGAAGCTCAGACGAGAGAACGGCATATCACCTAGCCGCGAGCTGAGGCTGCCTCGCCGGTCCTTCGCCGGCGATAAACGACTCGCTGAGGCCCATCAGAGACAGTTGCGCAGCTTCAATGACACGTGCCAGGGCGCACTTGACCGCATCGCGGGGATCGACAAGCTATTGCTGCTCGCCGTCGAGCACGATTCTCATGTTTTCGACCCTGACGTTATGCAGGCCCTCGTCGGTGCCAAGTCGTCGTTCGAGCGAATCCGTAAAGACGGAAAGATCGACTTTGCAGAAGCTGAGCAACTCGTCGCTTCGATCAAGGGCGCCTTTCCCGCCGAGGGATCTCCCGGACGGCCAGGCGAACCTGTTTCACCCTGAGGCCAGACGACTGCCGTCGGGTGATGCCCGGGTGCGGGCGGCGGACCAACTCGGGACGGGGTGGAGGCCGTCGGCGGGGGGCGAGCGTAGCGGCCAGGCCGGATTGGTCGCTCGGTGTCCTGTAAGGGAGCCGTAACAAGATCGCTAATACCGGGTCACGAAGATCGCTACCGGTCCAGCCGCGGTTCGCCGTTCGGATGCATTAAGGCAGGTCATGTCTGGCTGACCCTGGATGGCCAGGTTGCTAGCCCTTGCCGATATTGGACCGCACTCGGACTGGAATCGCCTCGTGCTTTGGCGGTCATGACTCTCCGTGCTAGTCTTTCGCGCGCGCGCCGGGATCTCTCCAGGCCGTGGCAGGGTGAGCCGATCCGGTAAGCCCTGCTGCTGTACAGATCGGCGGTCGCGGCCTGCGGTCGGCGGTCTGGCTTTGCACAAAGCGGACATTTCACTTAGAGATACCGGGCCCCGTTGGGCCTAGAATGGTTGGCGCGCCATGCAGAACGCCGGTGGTGTAGCTGTGGACGTTCCCTCAGAGTTGGCAGACCTTCGTGCCATACCGCTGCACGAGATGCTTGCTGGCGCACCGGTTGCTGTGGACATAGCGGTGCAGCGTGTTCTCCCCGTACCTGCTAAGGCTGGTAGCGCGGTGCGTGGGTCGTTTAGCTCCTGCATCTGAGCTGGATGGCGTGACATGGCCAGCGTTGTCCCGCTGAGCCAGGTAGTGCTCAAGGTCCACTCTCGCTGTGATCTTGCCTGCGATCACTGCTACGTCTACGAAGCCGTTGACCAGAGCTGGCGTGGCCGGCCGATGGTCATCCCCGATGACGTAGTAGTGCAAGCGGCGCGGCGTATTGCCGAGCACGCGGCGGCACACTCCCTGCCCGAAGTACAAGTGGTACTGCACGGTGGGGAGCCGCTGCTGGCGGGCCGAGAGCGGCTGCACAGCACCATTACCTCGCTGCGCGAGGCGCTGGATGGAAGCTGCCAGCTTGATCTCCGGATCCATACCAATGGCGTGCGGCTATCTGCGGAGTTTTGCGAGCTGTTCGCGGCACACCAGGTCAAGGTGGGCATTTCTGTCGACGGTGACAAAGCAGCCAATGACCGGCACCGCCGCTACGCGGACGGGCGCAGTAGTTACGGCCCGGTGGTGCGGGCCATTGAGCTCCTCGCCTCGGAACCTTTCCGGAAGCTGTATGCCGGGCTGCTGTGCACGATCGATGTGGCCAACGACCCGCTCGTGGTCTACGAGTCGCTCATGGCGCTGCGGCCGCCGCGGATCGATTTCCTGCTGCCCCATGCGACCTGGGATCATCCGCCAGCCCGCAAGCCGGGTTCGGACCATGAGTATGCCGCGTGGCTGACCGCGATCTATGACCGGTGGCTGGCTGATGGCCGACCGGCAGAGATACGCACCTTCGACTCGATCATCTCCACTCTGCGCGGCGGTGAGAGTTGCACCGAGGCGCTGGGGCTCGGGCCGACCGGTCTGGTTGTCATCGAGACCGACGGCAGCTACGAGCAAGTCGACTCGCTGAAGGTGGCCTACCAGGGTGCGCCGGAAACCGGGCTGAACGTGTTCAGCCACTCTCTGGACATGGTGGCCCGGCATCCGGGCATAACGGCCCGGGAACAGGGCATCGCCGGGCTGTGCCGAACCTGCCAGGAGTGCCCCGTGGTCAGCAGTTGCGGCGGTGGGCTGTACACCCATCGCTTCCGGGACGACGGCAGCCGCTTCCAGAATCCTTCGGTCTACTGCCCGGACCTGCTGACCCTGATCTCGCATGTCAGCGTGCACCAGCCGGAGCCGGCCGCGGCCGCGCCAGAGCAGCCGCTGCATACGATCGGTGCCGTCAACTTCACAGCTCTGGCCAGGGGCCTGGGCGACGCGTCCGCCGTCACGTCCCTCGTCCAGGCGCAGCGCAGCCTGATCAGGGCCCTGCTGAGCGCGGTGTATCAGGAAGCCGCCACATCGCCGGCCGTCGCGGGTCCGATGCGCGAACAACTACGGGCCGCCTGGTCGACTCTGGCCGGGGTGGACCGGGACCAGCCCGATGCGCTGGCCGTACTGCTCCGGCATCCGTACCTGCGGGCCTGGGCGGTGCGCTGCCTAGAGCAGTTGCGGGCAGTTGGGCGGCCCAGTGCTGCGGACCACGCCCAGGACCCGCACAAGCTGGCCGCTGATCTCGGTCACCTGGGGGCGATCGCGGCGGCCGCCGCCGCGCGGGGCCGGCTGGGCGCCGCCGTCGTGGCGCCGATCGTGGCTGGGGCCGTGCATCTGCCAACGCTCGGCAGGCTGGTACTCGGGCCAGAGCCCGGCCAGGCTGGGACGGACGGCCAATCCGGGACGGCGGCGGTCAGCGTGATCAGCAACGCCGTCATCATCCGGGTCGGCGATTCATGCTGGACGCTCAGCCTGGCCGGATTGCTGACCGGCCAGGCCGACGCGGCGCCGGCGCCCGGCAACAGCAGGCCGGGTGACTGGCAGCCGGTACGCGCGCTGCGCGCCCCCGGCTGGTGCCTGGCGATCGAGGACACAGATCCGTACCGGGGCGGCCAGCACTGGCAGCCCGCGTCCCGGCTCACCGACGCCGAGGTGGCGGCCTGGCAGCTCGATTTCGGGCTGGCCTGGGAGCAGATCGAGCACGAGTGCGCGGCCTGCGCGCCTGGACTGGCCGCCGGGCTGACCACTTTGACCCCGCTGGCGGGCGGCCCGAACGACCGGTCGGCTGCCGCGAGCGAACGGCAGGCATTCGGTGCCGTCGCCACGCCGCCCCTGGCCAATCCGGCCGGCCTGGCTCAGTTGCTCATCGTGGAATTCCGGCGGGCCAAACTGGGTGCCATTCTGGACCTGTTCGATCTATACGACCAGACCGACGATCAGCGATTTTCGGCGCCCTGGAGTGACCAGAAGCTGTCCCTTGAGGAGTTGCTGGAGGGCGCCTACACCGGCCTGGCCAGCACGCCTGCGCAGGCCCAAGAGGCCATCGACGCTCTCCTGAGCTCGGGTGCGCTGACCGAACTGGGGCAACGGTTCGTCGGTGAGATGCGCCGTTCGGTCGCCCGCTAGCCAGCGTAGCTAGACCGTACCCTCTGGTAGCTTCCAGAAGCGTCCTATATCATTCCGCCTGGGTAGTTAGCGTGGCAAATGATTCATTGTTCACTGCGGGGGCTGGTGTGACTGGCGTGACAGGGGGATAAGACGCCAATGGTTTCGGGGCGTGACGACAGGCCATACTTCTTCCTGAGCTATGCCCGGACTCCTAAGCGTGATCCAGCCGACCGTGACGATCCGGATCGCTGGGTATTCAAGCTCTACCGCGACCTGTGCGCCGAAATTTTACAAATGACTGACGCCCGGCCGGAAGAGGCCGGGTTCATGGACCGGGAAAATAAGATCGGTGCCCAGTGGTCACCGGAGCTGACCTCGGCGCTTGCGCGGTGCCGGGTCTTTGTTCCACTCTACTCACCGCGGTATTTCGAGAGTGACAGCTGCGGGCGGGAATGGTTCGCTTTTGCCCGCCGTGAAATCACGAAACAGGCTCGCGGCGGGCAGGTGGTCGACGCCATCGTGCCCGGGCTGTGGACCCGGCTCTCCCGGGAGAGGCTGCCTGACGTCGCGCAGTCGGTTCAGTTTGATCACAAGGCCCTGGGCGAGCGGTACTGCGCCGAGGGCTTCTACGGGATCATGAAGCTGCAGAACTACCGCGCTGATTACCAGCGCGCCGTGCACCGGCTGGCCGAGCGGATCATTGCTATCGGCGAAGAGAGCGTCCCGCTCGCGGACGAGGCTGTACTGAATCGCATAGCCGCAGCGGATTTTGACTCACTGCCGAGCGCATTCGGCCCAGAAAGCGCGCGGCGGACGGCGGACGGGCAACTGCACATCGCGGTGCTGGCACATGACGTATCGACGCTGCCGGCCGGCCGGGCAGCCGACTATTACGGCGATACGCCCAACGCCTGGACCCCGTACCAGCCGGACTCCGCCCAACCGGTAGCCGAGTACGCCCAGGAACTGGCCAGGAAGTGCCTCGATTGCAAGTCGGTGATCGGGTCGGTGGGCCGTGATATGGCCAATTGGTCGGCTAACGGCCACCCCATGCCACCGAGTCTGTACCTGGTGGACGCCTGGGTGAGCCTGTCCGTCAAGCACCAGGAACAGCTGCGCCGGCTCGATTCGATGACCGAGCCCTGGGTGAGCGTGCTGGTCCCGTGGAATGCCCAGGACCCGGGGATGCGCCAGGCGGAAGAGGAGCTCCGCGCGAAGCTGGAACAGCAGTTGGGCCGGAAGCTGCACGGTGTCCCGCGGCGCTGCCCGATGGCGGCCGCCGGGATCCCGACCCTGCAGGACTTTGGCCAGATCCTCCCTGAGATGACGATGGTCATGCTGAAGAGATTCCGAAAAGAAGCGACCGCGCATCCCCCGGCGGGCCCGGTCATAGCGCGCCCACGGCTGAGGAGAGCTGACCGCATGGAGCCGGAGATTCCCGATGAGTGAGACCTGCCAGGGCCAGATCATCACGTTCTACTCCTACAAGGGTGGCACCGGCCGGACCATGGCGCTGGCCAATGTCGCCTGGATCCTGGCCAGCAACGGGAAGCGTGTCCTGTCCGTTGACTGGGACCTGGAATCGCCGGGCCTGCACAAATTCTTTCATCCGTTCCTGGATGAATCGACAGTCACCGCCACACCTGGAGTCATTGAGATAATCAATGATTATGCTACCGCTGCTGTTGATCCCAGGCCGCGTGGCGATGACTGGCATCTGGAATTCGCTCAGGTCCAACGGCATGCCGTCTCGCTGGAATGGGTTTTCCCGGACGGTGGCCGACTGGACTTCCTCTCGGCCGGCCGTCAGAACCGCGATTATTCGGCTGCGGTCTGCTCGCTCGACTGGGACAACTTTTATGATCGGCTCGGCGGCGGGCGCTTCTTCCGCGCCATGCGGGACGACATGAAGCAGAATTACGACTACGTGCTGATCGACAGCCGCACTGGGCTGAGCGACGTCGCGGACATCTGCACGATCGAGCTGCCTGACGTGCTAACGATCTGCTTTACGCTCAGTGACCAGAGCATCGAGGGCGCGGCCAGCGTGGCCCGCCAGATCAGCGGCCGGTACCGGGACCGCAACATCCGGGTGCTGCCCGTCCCGATGCGCATCGAAGACGGCGAGAAGGAGAAGCTCGATGTCGGCCGGGCGCTGGCCCGGATGAAGTTCGAGGGCTTCCCGGCCGGGATCACCCCGGAAGCCGCGGCTGTGTACTGGGCCTCGGTGGAGGTGCCGTACAAGCCGTTCTACGCGTTCGAGGAAACCCTGGCCACGTTCGGGGACGACCCCGGGTCACCCGCCTCGCTGCTGTCTTCCTTCGAGCGGATCACCGACGCGGTCACGGCTGGCCGGATCACGACGATGCGGCCGATAGCCGAGGAAGTCCGGCTCCGCTACAAGGACACCTTCGCCCGCCGCCAGCCGCCATCCTCCACCCAGGTGTACGTGAGCTACGTGCCCGAAGACCGGATGTGGGCCGACTGGATCGAGGCGGTGCTGACCCGGGCCGGCTTCCGGGTGCTGCCGCGCAGCACAGTGCAGACCGCGGCGGGCGGACTGGGCGAGGCGCACAGCAGCATCCAGGCCGAGCACGAACTTCAGCTGGCGCCCCGGACCGTAGCCGTGCTGTCCCCCGCCTACCTGCATTCGCCCGAAGCCAGGTCGATCTGGAAGACGCTGTCCTCGGCCGATACCGCGGACACCTACCGGCATCTCATCCCGGTCCGGGTCAGCGAGGTCAGGATCACTGAGCCGTTCAACGAGTACTCCATGGTCGACCTGGCCCGGATGGACGCCGGCCAGGCCACCGCGAGACTGCTCCTGGCCCTCGACCGGCCTGCCCAGCCGCAGAACCGGTCGGGAACCCAGGCCGAGGAGCCCCGGTTCCCCGGCACCATTCCGCAGATCTGGAATGTGCCGGCCAGGAACGCCGACTTCACCGGGCGCGGCGCGACGCTGGAGCGACTCCGCGACAAGCTGGCGGACGGCGGCGGCCGGGCCGTGGTGGTGGCCCAGGCGCTGTACGGGCTGGGCGGGGTGGGCAAGACGCAGATCGCGCTGGAGTACACGCACCGCTTCATGGGTGCCTACGACCTGGTCTGGTGGGTGCCGTCGGAGCGGGCCGAGGAGATCAGCGGTTCGCTCGCCGAACTGGCGCGCAAGATGGGCCTCAAGGTCGGTGACAACGTGGCCGAGGCCGCCGAGGCCGCCCTGGAGGAATTGCGCCGCGAGGCCACCCCGCGCTGGCTGCTGGTCTTCGACAACGCCGACGACCCCAAGCAACTGGAGCCGTATCTGCCCACCGGCTCGGGGAGTGTCATCATCACGTCACGGAACCAGGCCTGGACGCATTCGGCCGAGCCGCTGGAGGTGGACGTCTTCACCTGGGACGAGAGCGTAAGCCACCTGCTGCGGCATGTCCCGCAGCTGAACCTGGAAGACGCGAAGCGGGTGGCCGACGCGCTGGGGCATCTGCCGCTGGCCATCGAGCAGGCCGGCGCGTGGCTGGAGGAGACCGGGATGCCGGCCCAGGTCTACGTCGAGCAACTGGCCACCCAGACCACCCGGATCCTGGCTCTCAACCAGCCGCCCGACTATCAGACACCGGTCGTGGCCACCTGGAATCTGTCCTTCGACCGGCTCAAGGACCGATCGCCCGCCGCGGTCCGGCTGCTCCAGCTGCTGGCGTTCTGCTCGCCCGGGCCGATCTCGATGGATCTGCTCTACAGCGACGAGATGAATGAGTCGTTGCGGCCTTTTGATGACACGCTGACCGAGAAGCTGATGCTGGGCCGGGTCATCCGGGACATCAGCCGGTTCGCGCTGGTCAAGGTGGACCAGGGCACGAACTCGCTGCAGATCCACCGGCTGGTCCAGGCCGTGATCCGGTCGCAGATGACCGAGCAGGAGCAGGCCGACGCCCGGCATGAGGTGCACAAGATCCTGGTGGGCGCCCGGCCGCGCCAGGGTGAGACCGACGACCCGGCCAACTGGTCCACCTACGACATCATCTGGCCGCACCTGACGCCGTCACAGGCCGACGAATGCGACGACCCGCGGACCCGGCAGCTGCTTATCGACTGGGTGCGCTACCAGTGGAAGCACGGCGAGTTCGAGTCCGCGATGGTGCTGGCGCGCCGGCTGGAGAACCAGTGGACGCACCTTCTCGGGGCCGACGACCAGCAGACGCTGCACCTGCAGTTCCACATCGCCAACTTGCTGCGTTCCCAGGGCCAGTTCGCCGATGCCCGCGATCTGGACACCTACGTGCTGGAACGACAGCGGGCCGTGCTGGGCGCGGATCATCCACACGCGCTCATCACGGCCAACGGGCTGGGCGCGGACCTGCGCGCGCTCGGCGATTTCCAGCGGGCTCTCGCGTCGGACCGGCAGACCTATGAGAGCTTCAAGGACCAGTTCGGCGAGGACTACCCACGGACCCTGGCTGCCGCACACAACCTGGCCAGTTCGCTCCGGCTGGCTGGCGACTACCTGGCCGCGCGGCGGCTGGACCAGCAGACGCTGGACTGGCAGCAGCAGGTGCTCGGCCGGGACCATCCGAGCACCCTGCTCTCGGTGGCCAGCCTGGCCCTCGACCTGCGGGCGGTGGGCGCGTTCCGCGAGTCGGTGAACCGGCTGCGCGAAACCTGGGAGAAGTACCGAAACGTGCTCGGCCCGGACATGACCGAGACCCTGCTCACAGCAACCAGCCTGGCCGTGTCGCTGCGTAAGGCCGGCGAGCAGTCCGAGGCGAGGGCGCTGGCCCAGGACACCTACGAGCGGTACAAGCGCCGTTATGGCGCCGACGCGCCCGACTCACAGTCCTGCGCGCTGAACCTGGCCTGCGACTACGCTGCGGACAGTGAGTGGTCACGTGCCCTGGGCCTGGTCACCGGGGTCAAGGCCACGCTGCAGGCGACCCTGGGTGACGAGCACCCGAACACCCTCGTGGCGGCCAACAATCTGGCCTGCTACCTGCGCTGCATCGACCGGCTGCCAGAAGCGCTCGCGCTGACCGATGAGACGCTGGGCCGGATGCGGCGGAAACTTGGTGAGAGTCACCCGCTCACCTTGTCCTGCGCCGTCAACCTGGCCAACTGCCTGGGCGACTCGGGTGACGCTGAGGGGGCCGAGAAACTCGAGCGGCAGACCATCGCACTGCTGCACGACACGCTGAGCCGGGATCACCCGGACACGCTGGTCTGCGAAGCCAATCTCGCGACCACTCTGCACAACCGGGGACACCACACGGAGGCCGAGGAACTCCGGATCCGGGTGATGGCCGACTTCAGCCGCATCCTGGGCGCGGGCCACCCCGACGCCGCGCAATTGCAGGTCTGGCAGCGGATCAACCGCGACCTGGAACCACAGGTGATCTAGCACCGGCCCGCAGGTGAGCTAGGCCCGGTTGTCATCCGCACCGAGGCTGGCCATCAGCCTGCGCTCATCGGGCCGCGCGGCCGACACCCAGCGCAGGATGTCCGGGAGGACGTCGAGCGCGCCGAAATGGGCCGCGCCGGCCTGTACCACCACCGCCGCGCTGGGGATCCGGTCGGCCAGCCACCGGGCGTGGCTGGCCGGGGAGAACACATCGTGGGCGCCGTGCCAGAGCAGCACCGGCACCGTCACGCTGGCCGGATCGAAGCCCCACGGCGAGCAGAAGGCCATGGCGTCGTCCACCCAGCCGTAAGCCGACGTGCGCAGCGCTTCGGCGTACGTCTCCAGCAACATCGAGCGGATGCCACGGTCCGCCACGACCCGCCGATCCGAGTCGGGCAGATCGGCCTGCAGCCGGGCCAGCAGGCTGGCCGGATCGGCCCGGACCGCGTTGGCGACGGCCTTGGTGTGCGCCACGATGTCTTCGTAGCGTTTGGCTGCGGCGGTGAACTCGGTGACGTTGGACTGCGCCATCCCATCGAACCAGTCCAGGCCGTCGGCGCCATGTGGGGCCAGGCCGACCAGGACAGCAGCCCGGCTCACCCGATCGGGCAGCAAGGCCGCGCAGGCCAGTGCGTGCGGGCCACCACCGGACCGGCCGACGACCGCGAACCGGCGCGGCAATCCGTAGTCGTTTGCGATGGCCAGCACATCCGCGGCCACGTCGGACACCCGGCGGCCTGCCATCCGGTCGGAATCCCCGTATCCCGGCCGGTCAAAGGAGATTAGCCGGATCCCCAGCCGGTGCAGGACGGACGCTCTGGGACGTGGGCCCAGCCGGCTTCCCGGCGTCCCGTGCAGCAGAAACACGGTTCTTCCATCGGGATCGCCATATGCCTGGGTGGAGAGTTTCCTGCCATCGGGTGCCGTAACTGTGTGGTTCAAGATCGTCCCTTGCCCGGTCAGAGCCGCTGCCCCCATTCAGCAACGCATCTCCCAGGATGCAGCCTGCGGCCCGGTAGTGGAAGACACCCGGACCGGGGCTTGGGCGTACCCGGCCGACGGTCAGCGGGGGGACAGGATGCAGAACTCGTTGCCTTCCGGGTCGGCCAGCACGGTCCAGTTCACGTCGCCCTGGCCGACGTCGGCCGGGACCGCGCCGAGGCCGCGCAGCCAGGCCACCTCGGCGGCGGGGTCAGCACCTTGGTACGGGGCCACGTCCAGATGCAGCCGGTTCTTCACCGTCTTCGCGTCCGGGACCCGGAGGAATTCCAGGTAGGGACCTACCCCGGAGGGCGCGCGCAGGCCGGTGATGTGCTCGTCGGCGGAGGCGACCGGGTAGCCGGCCACCTCGGCCCAGAACCGGCCCAGCGCGGCCGGGTCGGCGCAGTCGGTCAGGATGGCCGCCACCGGGCCGGTGTCGCGGTAGGTGTCCCGCGGCTCCAGCACGCAGAACTCGTTGCCTTCCGGGTCGGCCAGGACGACCCAGGGCACCGTCTCCCCCGCGCGGCCCTGGCCGATGTCGGCCGGGCTGGCGCCCAGGTCGCGCAGCCGGGTGACCAGGCTGGCCTGGTGCGGCAGCGAGTTGCTGGCCAGGTCCAGGTGCACCCGGTTCTTCCCGGTCTTGGGCTCGGGCACCGGCACGAAGACCAGCGGCACGGCGACCGGGTCCGGGTAGCTGTACCCCTCGGGCCAGACGTCCACCTCATCCTCGGCCTCGTCGGCGATGACCCAGTCCAGGGCGGTGGCCCAGAACCGGGCCAGCGCTGCCGGGTCGTTGGCGTCCCACACCAGATGAACCAGTCGTGTCGGCATACGACCCAACCTGCCACAGCACACCGTCACACGGGGCACTGTCGCACACGCGCGGCTAAGGGCCGGCTCAGGCGGCCAGGGCGGCGTACCGGCCCTGGCCGGCCAGCAGGCTGAGGTGCGTGCCGGTCTCGGCCACCTGGCCGTGGTCCAGCACGACGATCTGGTCGGCGTTGCGCACGGTGGACAGCCGGTGCGCGATGGTGATCGTGGTCCGGCCCTGGGCCAGCGTGTCGAACGCCTGCTGCACCGCGCGCTCGGTCTCGGTGTCCAGCG
>Ga0335072_10008025_pt1 | contig 15334 bp, 16 predicted proteins | sample Lox_Sample_21_FD_206725 | JGI IMG/M metagenome (GOLD analysis project Ga0335072, IMG submission 206725) | Soil microbial communities from Loxahatchee National Wildlife Refuge, Florida, United States - Lox_Sample_2.1 | ecosystem: Environmental > Terrestrial > Soil > Wetlands | place: USA... | reverse complement strand
CATCGACAGCAGTTGCGTAGACTGCCGTAAAGGCGTGTCTTCTTTTGTTTGCGAGGCGCATGACGCATGAATCTGGCTTTGTTCGATTTCGACGGAACGATCACGCAGCGCGAAATGTTTGCCGATTTCATGAGCGCCGCGGTCAGCACGCGACGGATGGTGGCGGGCAGTGTGTTGTTCGGTCCGATGCTGGCGGGATACAAGCTGGGTCTGGTCTCGGGAAATGTCATTCGGGCGAGCGTCGTGCATTTCGGGTTTCGCGGCATGCGCGCCGACAAGGTGCGCGCGGCCGGGCGCCGGTTTGCGGTGGACGTGCTGCCGACGGCGTTGCGGCCCGATGCGGTCGAACGCATTCGCTGGCATCAGCGACAGGGCGACCGGGTGGTGGTGGTGTCCGGAGCACTGGATGTCTATCTTGCGCATTGGTGCGATCAGCATGGGCTGGACCTGATCTGTTCCGGTCTGGAAACGCGCGGCGGCGTGCTGACCGGGCGCTTTCGCGGGGCGCAGTGCGTGGGCGCGGAGAAATCGCGCCGCATCCGTCAAGCGCTGGATCTCAATGAATTTCCAGTGGTTTATGCGTACGGCGACACACACGAAGACCTTGAGATGCTGCAACTGGCGCACCGGCGGTACTACCGCTGGCAAGAAATGCCCTAGATCGGGGCGGGCGGATCCCATTCGACGTATCCAAATCGGAAGGCGCACACTTAGTCGCAATGGTCATCAGATCGTGACGCACCCCTTGATACTCTGCTGAATGGATTTAAATTTCAGGGTGGAGCTTCCCCATTCGGGCTGCCGCCCTCGGCCGCGTGCCATCGCATTGCGACGCCGCACCCCCATTTCAACGCTTAATTAAGGAGTATCGCAATGGAACAACCGACCCGCACGCTGCATGGGCTCGGACAGAGTCTGTGGCTGGATAACATCACCCGCGGCATGCTGGGCGATGGCACCTTGCTGAGCTATCGCGAGCAGAAATCCGTCACCGGCCTCACGTCCAACCCCACGATCTTTGCCCAGGCGATCAAGGGCGGCAAAGATTACGATGCGTCCATCCGTGCGGCCGGCAATGTCGATCCGGAAACGGTGTTCTTCGGTCTGGCCATCGACGATCTGCGCCGCGCGGCCGCGATCTTCGAGCCGGTCTATCAACACACGCACGGCGTGGACGGCTGGGTGTCGCTGGAAGTGTCGCCGTTGCTGGCGGATGACACGCAGCGCACGATCGAGCAGGCGGTGGCGCTGCATAAGCAAGCTGCCGTGCACAACCTTTTCATCAAAGTGCCCGGTACGCCCGCCGGTGTTCCGGCGATCGAAGAACTGATCTTTCGCGGCATACCGATCAATGTGACGTTGTTGTTCTCGCCCGAGCAGTACCAAGCGGTTGCCGAGGCGTGGCTGCGCGGTCTTGAGCGCCGTCATGCGGCCGGCCTGGATCTGGATGTGGCGTCCGTGGCATCCGTCTTCATCAGCCGTTGGGACGTCAAAGTGGCGGACAAGGTGCCGGCCGAGCTGCAAAACAAACTCGGCTTTGCCGTATGCGCGCAGATCTATGCCAAGTATCGCGCGCTGATCGACTCGCCGCGCGTGCAGCGTCTGCAGAATGCCGGTGCGCGCATTCAGCGCCTGCTGTGGGCCAGCACGGGCACGAAAGATCCGAAGGCCAGCGACGTCATGTACATCGAAAACCTGATCGCGCCGCTCACCATCAACACGATGCCGGAAAAAACGCTGCTTGCCTTCGCCGATCACGGCAAGGCGGAACGTTTGATGGCGCTGGACGATCCCGCCGCCGCCAGTACGCTGGCGCGTTTCGAAGCCGAAGGCATCCAGGTTGAGCCGCTCGCGCAGGTGCTGCAGAAAGAGGGTGCCGAATCGTTCGTCAAATCCTGGCGTGAATTGGTGGAGACGGTCAGCGAGCGCATCGGAGCCGCTGCATGAGCGCGCTGCGCGAAAAGGCAGCATGGCGAGCGCTGGAGACCCACCAGCAAGAACTGGCAAAACGACACTTACGCGATCTGTTCGAGGCCGATCCGGGCCGCGCCGAGCGTTATCGCGCCGAAGCGGCTGGCTGGCGCCTGGACTACGCCAGGCACCGTATCGATGACCAGACACTGCAGCATTTGTTCGCCTTGGCGCGCGAGTGCGGCGTGGAAGCGCGGCGCGATGCGATGTTCGCGGGCGAGAAAGTCAACACCACCGAGCAACGTGCGGCTTTGCACGTCGCTTTAAGAACGCCTGCGCGCAAAACCATCAAGGTCGATGGTGTCAACGTGGTGCCGGATGTGCACGCGGTGCTCAAGCGCATGGGCGAATTGGCCAACGCCATTCGCGAGGGAAACTGGCGCGGTTTCAGCGGCCGGCCGATTCGCAATATCGTCAACGTCGGTATCGGCGGTTCGGATCTCGGTCCGGTGATGGCGTACGAAGCGCTGCGTCATTTCAGCGATCGCAAGCTGCAGATTCGCTTCGTATCCAACGTCGATTACACCGATTTCGCCGAAGCGGTGCATGATCTGCGTCCGGATGAAACGCTGTTCATCGTGGCGTCCAAGACATTCACCACGCTGGAGACCATGACCAACGCGCACAGCGCGCGCGATTGGCTGATGGCCGCCGCGAACGGCGACAAGGGCGCGGTGGCGAAGCATTTCGTGGCGTTGTCCACCAACGAGAAAGCGGTCGAAGAATTCGGTATTTCCACCCAGCAGATGTATGGCTTTTGGGATTGGGTGGGTGGCCGCTATTCGATGGATTCGGCGATCGGTCTTTCCACCATGATCGCGATCGGTCCGGATGCGTTCGCCCAGATGCTCGCCGGCTTCCACGCGATGGACGAGCATTTTCGCACGGCGCCGCTGGAGCGTAATCTTCCGGCGATCATGGGTTTGCTCGGCGTGTGGTACACCGATTTCTTCGGCGCCGAAACGGTGGCGGTGCTGCCTTACGAGCAATATCTGAAACGCTTCCCGGCGTACCTGCAGCAGCTCACGATGGAATCGAACGGCAAACACGTCACCATCGACGGCGCGTCGGTCGACTACGACACGGGCCCCATTTATTGGGGTGAGCCGGGTACGAACGGGCAGCATTCGTTCTATCAGCTTATCCATCAAGGTACGCGGCTGATCCCCTGCGACTTCATCGGCTTCGGCCAATCGCTCAATCCGTACGGGCGTCATCACGATCTGCTGCTGGCGAACATGATCGCGCAGGCCGAAGCGTTGGCCATGGGAAAAACGCTGCAGCAGGTACAAGCGGAAGGCATCGACGAGCAGCTTGCGCCGCACCGCGTGTTCGAAGGCAATCGCCCCTCCAGCCTGTTGTTGGCGGAGCGTCTTACGCCACAGGCGCTAGGCAGTCTGGTGGCTTTGTACGAACACATCGTGTTTACCCAGGCGGCGATCTGGGACATCAATCCGTTCGATCAATGGGGCGTGGAACTCGGCAAGCAACTGGCGCTGCGCGTGGTGGAGGAAATCGAATCGCCGCGCAAAACGCTCAATCACGACAGTGCCACCAATGCGGCGATCGCGTGGTATCGCAAAGCGCGTCGGAAGACGGAGCCGGGCGACGCCGCTGCGGTTGGCAAAACACAACGCAAGGTGCTGGTCATCGATATCGGCGGCAGTCACGTCAAAGCGATGCTGACCGGCAATCCACGCGAAGTGGAAATCAAATCCAGCCGCAAACTCACGCCGGCGGAGATGGTGAAGCAGTTGCGTGCCGCCACGCGTAACTGGAAATACGACGCGGTTTCGATGGGTTATCCCGGCCCGGTGATACACGAACGCATTGCGCGCGAACCTTACAACCTCGGCAAGGGGTGGGTAGGTTTCGATTTCGCCAAGGCGTTTGGATGTCCGGTCAAAATCGTCAACGATGCGGCGATGCAGGCGCTCGGCAGCTACGAAGGCGGTCGCATGTTGTTCCTAGGCTTGGGTACGGGCTTGGGTACGGCCTTCATCGTCGATGGCATCGTCGAACCGATGGAGCTGGCGCATCTGCCGTACAAGAAAGGCACGTTCGAAGACTACGTCGGCGCGCGCGGCCTTAAGCAGCACGGCAAGAAAAAGTGGCACGCGCATGTGTTCGATGTCATCCATCAATTGAGTGCGGCACTCGAGCCCGATTACGTTGTGCTCGGTGGCGGCAACGTACGCCATCTCAGCGAATTGCCGGCGAACGTGCGTCGTGGCGACAACCACAATGCCTTTGCGGGCGGATTCCGGTTATGGGAGAGCAGCACATGAGCGCGGACAAAGCGCAGAAAGCTGCGTTGCAGCTCGGCTTCGTCGGGCTGGGGCGCATGGGCCTGAATATGGTGCGCCGCATGCAGGATGCCGGCGTCGATTGCGTGGTGTTCGATACGCATGTGGACGCGCGCAAGGAAGCGGCAAGTCACGGCGCGACGGCGGCGGAGTCGATCCAGGATCTCGTCGCCAAACTGCAAGCACCGCGTGCCGTGTGGCTGATGTTGCCCACCGCTGTGGTGGATGCCGTGCTCGATCAGCTCGCACCGTTGTTGAGCGCGGGCGATACGGTCGTCGACGGCGGCAATTCGCATTACGTGGAAGATCTGCGCCGTGCCCAAGCGCTGAGCAAACATCAAGTGATGTATGTCGATGTCGGCGTCAGCGGGGGCGTATGGGGGCGCGAGCGCGGTTATTGCCAGATGATCGGCGGCCCAGAGGCGGCTTACAAACACCTGGAGCCCGCATTCGCTGCGCTGGCACCGGGTGTCGAGGCGGCGCCGCGCAGCGAAAGTCGCAGCGGCGATCCGTCGCCTGCGGAGAAAGGCTATCTCTACTGCGGCCAAAACGGTGCCGGACACTTCGTAAAGATGGTGCACAACGGCATCGAATACGGCTTGATGGCCGCGTATGCCGAAGGCCTCAATGTGCTGAAGAACGCGAACGCCGGCAAACAGCAACGCAATGCCGATGCGGAAACCGCGCCGCTGGAAGGTCCGGAACGGTATCAATACGACTTTCCCATCGGCGACGTGGTGGAGCTGTGGCGTCGCGGCAGCGTCATCGGTTCGTGGCTGCTTGATCTGACGGCCGACGAAATGTCGCGCGATGCGAGTTTGAACAATTACACCGGGCGCGTGTCCGATTCCGGCGAAGGACGCTGGACCGTACAGGCCGCCATCGATGAAGGTGTCCCTGTGCCGGTGCTCACGGCAGCGCTGTTCGGTCGGTTCACGTCACAAGGCAACGACCTTTACGCCAATAAGGTGATGTCGGCGATGCGTCACGCCTTTGGCGGACACAACGAGATCAAGACCGACAAATAGGATTGCGTCATGACGGCGACCACGCTGGTGATTCTCGGTGCAAGCGGCGATCTCACTCAGCGGTTGTTGATGCCGGCGCTTTACCGCTTGCATGCCTTGGGGCTGACCCGCGATCTGCGGATCGTGGGTTACGCGAAGGAGGCATGGAGCCGCGCGCGTTTCGAGCAGCACATCCACAAAGCGCTGAAAGCGTTCGCGCAGGACTTCAAGCCGGCGCAATGGAATCGCTTTCGCCATCAGCTCGACTACGTGGGCGGCGAACTGAGTGCCGATGATCTGCGTGCGCTCAAAGATTCACTGAGTCCTGCCACGCTGTTCTATCTCGCGTTGCCGCCTCCGCTGTTCGGCACGGCGGCCCAAGCGTTGGGTGAGGCAGGATTTGCCAAGGCGCCGCGCAATGGGTGGCGTCGGTTGATCGTCGAAAAGCCCTTTGGTACGGATCTGGCGTCGGCCGAGGCGCTGCGTCAAACCATGCACACGCATTGGGAAGAGGAACAGATCCTGCGTATCGATCACTTCCTCGGCAAGGAAACCACGCAGAATTTGATGGTGTTTCGCTTTGCCAATCGCTTCATCGAACCGATCTGGAATGCGCAGCATATCGAGCAAGTGCAAATCACATACGCGGAAACGTTGGGTGTCGAGAAGCGCGCCGCGTATTACGACAAGGCAGGTGCGCTGCGCGACATGCTGCAGAATCACCTTATGCAGCTTTTCAGCCTCACCGCGATGGCGCCGCTCGGTGAGTGGGATGCGGAAGTGTTGCGCAATCACAAAGTCGAAGTGCTGCGTTCGACGGTGCCGATAACGGCGGCGACAGTGAACGCGCATGCGGTACGCGGGCAATACCGCGCGGGGCATCTGGGGCGCAAAAAGCTTGTCGGGTATCGCAGCGAACCGGACATTGCGCGTCGCTCGAACACCGAAACGTTCGCGGCGCTGCGCTTTGAAGTGGACAACTGGCGCTGGCGCGGCGTGCCGTTCTATTTGCGCAGCGGCAAGCGGCTGGCGAGCAATTATTCGGAAATCGCCGTGCAGTTTCGCGAAGTGCCAGGTTCGTTACCCAAGGCGGTGAAGGCGGCTAACAACTGGATGATTTTTCGCATTCGCCCGACCGAGCAAATGGATCTGTTGGTCACCGCCAAGCAACCGGGCCTTGAGCTTTCCGGCCGTCCCTTGGTGCTGACCGCGCCGTACGCGAGCCCCGACCATCGCGAATTTTCGGCCTACGAACAATTGCTGATGGATGCCATCGAAGGCGATCGCACGCACTTCTTGCGTTTCGACGAAGTGGAGTGGGCGTGGCGGCTGCTTACGCCGGTGCTGGAAGCGTGGCAAAGCGGAGCGCCTGATTTTTACGCCGCCGGTTCCGAAGGGCCGTCCAGTCAGAAGCGGTTGCTTGATCCCGGGCATGCATGGCGTTCGATCGCAGGCAACGGCGACGCGTAGTCGCAACGCCGCGAAAGCGGCCCGTGCACCGGGCCGAGTAGAATAACCGCATGCATATTTTCAAAGTCTTCCAGATTGAAGCGGCTCACCGCTTGCCCAACGTGCCTGCGGGACACAAGTGTGCGCGGCTGCATGGGCACTCCTTCCGTATCGAGATCCATGTCGTTGGCGAACCGGATCCCAAGCTGGGTTGGGTGATGGATTTCGCCGACGTCAAAGCCGCGTTCGCGCCCTTGTACGAACAACTCGATCACCACTACCTCAACGACATCGAGGGCTTGGAAAACCCCACCAGCGAAATGTTGGCACGGTGGATCTGGCGACACCTGGAGCCCGGCTTGCCGGGGCTCGACAAAGTCGTGGTGCACGAAACCTGCACATCGGGTGCAAGCTGTACGCGAACGAATTTTTGACGCATCGCAAAATTCACGGTTTTGTCACTAAGTTCGTAAATTTATTGAATTTTTTGTGACATAGCGAAATCTTCACAAAAAAGATATTGCAGCGCACAAAAAGTCCTGATAGGATTTGTTCCACTCTCCCATATTCCCGTCGAGGGGCAAATCCATGACTCAGCAACTGAACACCCAGGTTTTCGCCTACGCCAAGCAGCTGGCTGACAACGCGTTCAAGGCTCACGCTCTGGCCATCAAGGGCCTGGAGCAGGTTGCGGAACTGCAACTCGCGGCGCTGGAAAAGCAGACCCAGGCCACGGCCGATTTCATTGTCCAGGCTGCCGAAGTGCGCGATATCGACGCGCTGCGCGGTCTGTGGGAAAAGGGCACCTCGCTGAGCCGCGAACAGGCTGAGAACGCCGTTTCTGTGACCAAGGAAGTGGTTGCCGTGGCCCAGAAGACGGCCGAGTCCCTCAATGCGCTCCTGCAAGAGCAGCAGAAGGCGACCAGCGAAGCCGTAGCCGCTCCGGTTGCCGCCATCAAGAAGGCTGCTGCCGCCAAGTAATTACCCTCGCGCACATCGCGGCTCCCCCTGTGATGTGCTCTTAGGCCGGGCCCTGCGCCCGGCCTTTTTCTTGTCCGAAAATCCCCCCGTGAGACCCTGTGTCGCACGGTATTCGGCTTGATGGCCCAAAAGTCACGCTGATATACTTTTAAAGATTGGATCGTGACCCGTGGCGTGTTGAATGCCTGGTGCGAAAAACCGCGGGAACCTCACGTGCTCAACAGCTTAACCTCCGGCCGACGCCTTGCTTTGCGATTGCTGCTATGGCAGCTATTCGCGGCCATGGCCGTGGGCCTCGCCTTTTCGGTTCGTGGGTTCCGATGGGCGATAGCGGCGGTGGCTGGGGCGATGATCGTGGCGATCGGTACGGCGCTGCTTTCATCGAGGTTATTCAGTCAGGTGGGCAATGCCGGTATGGCACTGGTTCGCTTGATGACGGGCATGCTTCTGAAGTGGGTGGTGATCGTCGGGGGGCTGATCATCATCATGGTCAAATACAAATTGCCGCCGCTGGCCGCCATCACGGGGCTGGTGGCAGCTTATGCGGTTAATCTTCTGGCGTTCAGATTTAAAGGTTGAGAGATGGCAAGCGAGCCGGGCGGTTTTACCGAGTACATCAAGCACCACCTGACGTTCCTGAAGCCGCCGCACATGGATCCGAAGGCGTTCTGGGCGGTGCACATCGATTCCGTCACCGTATCGCTGGTGCTGGGCATCCTGTTCTGCTTCTGGTTCTGGTTGAAGGCCCGCAAGGCCACGTCCGGCGTGCCGAGCAAGGGGCAGGCTTTCGTCGAGCTCGTGCTGGAATTCGTCGACGGACAGGTCAAAGACGTGTTCCACGGTGATCGCCGCTTCCTCGGACCGTTGGCGCTGACCGTGTTCATCTGGGTGTTCCTGATGAACGCCATGGACTTGCTGCCGGTGGATCTGCTGCCTTGGATCACCGAGAAGTTCGGTCTGGGTCATTTCCGCGCGGTGCCCACGGCGGACCTCAACATGACCTTTGCGATGTCCATCACCGTGTTTGTGCTGACGATCTTCTACAGCTTCAAGGCCAAGGGTGCGGGCGGGTTCATGCATGAGCTCTTCACCGCGCCGTTCGGCAAGCACCCGCTGCTGTGGATCCCCAATTTCGTGTTGAACATCGTGGAGATGTGCTCCAAGCCGGTGAGCCTGGCGATGCGACTGTTCGGCAACATGTATGCCGGCGAGCTGGTGTTCATCCTGATCGCAGGCCTGTTCAGCGCCGGTGGCTGGATGCTTTATGGACTGGGCCTGATCGGTTACACCGTATGGGGCATCTTCCACATCCTGATCATCTCGATCCAGGCCTTCATTTTCATGGTGCTGACCGTCGTGTACATCTCGATGGCACACGATCACCACTGATTTACCCCTTAACTGTACGTAACGCTTTTCATTTCTTTAGGAGATTAACGTGGAACTCATTGCTCATCTTGCTCAAGTCCAGAGCCTGACCGCCATCGCCATCGGCCTGATCATCGGTCTGGGTGCGCTGGGTGCCTGTATCGGTATCGGCATCATGGGTTCGAAGTTCCTTGAAGCCGCTGCTCGCCAGCCGGAATTGGTGCCGCTGCTGCAGGGCCGTATGTTCCTGCTGGCCGGCCTGATCGACGCGGCGTTCCTGATCGGTGTGGCGCTGGCGATGTACTTCGCTGTCGGCAACCCGCTGATCACGGTCCTTCAGAGCGCGGCGAGCTCCGCTGCCGGTCACTAAGCCCGCCCGGCTTTGGTTCGACTCAATCCGGTGCGGGCGTCTTGAGACGCCCGCACCCTGTTTAATCCGCATGCACAGGTAATGCAGCGATGGAATTCAACGCGACCCTGATTGGCGAAATGATTTCGTTCGCGATCTTGATCTGGATCTGCGTCCAGTTCATTTGGCCTCACATCAACAAGGCCATCGAAGAGCGCCAACTCAAAATCGCCGACGGTCTCAATGCCGCCGAGCGTGCACACGCGGAATTGAAGGCAGCCGACAACAAAGCGGCCGCTGAAGTGAAGCAAGCGCGCCAGCAAGCGGCCGAGATCATCGACCGCGCGCAGCAGCAGGCCAACCAGATTCTGGACAAGGCCCGTGCCGACGCCGTAGCCGAGATCAACCGCCAGAAGGCGGCCGCGCAAGACGAAATCGCCTCGATGGCGCAGCGTGCTCGCGAAGAGCTGCGTGAGCGTGTCGGTGCACTCGCGGTGCAAGGCGCGTCGAAGATCGTGCAGCGTGAAATCGACCCGGCCGCGCACAAGGCGCTGCTCGACCAGCTCGCCACCGAGATCTGATCGATGGCCGCCCAGTCGATCACTCTTGCTCGTCCTTATGCCCGCGCCGCTTTCGAGCTGGCGCAGGCCGAAGGTGCGCTTGCCGTTTGGTCACACGCATTGGCTTTCGCCGCCGAAGTGGCGAAGGACTCGCGCGTGGCAGCGCTCAGCTCCGATCCGCGCGTATTGCCGGAACAGCTGGTTGCGCTGCACTTGCCCGAAGGCATGAAAGCCGACAGCGCATTCGGCAATTTCCTCGCCGAGTTGGCCGAACAGCATCGCATGTCGCTGCTGCCGGACGTCGGCGCGCTGTACGAAACCTATAAGCGCGAATCCGAGTCGCAGTTGTTGGTGAAAGTCACCAGCGCCATGGCTCTGGATGCTGCGCAGGCCGAGCAGCTCAAGGCATCGCTCAAGCGCCGCTTCAAGCGCGAGATCGAACTGGAAACCCAGGTCGATCCTTCGCTGCTGGGTGGCGTGGTGATCGATACCGGCAGCGAAGTGATCGACGGCTCCGCGCGCGGTCGCCTGCAACGCTTGGCCAGCGCGCTCACGAACTAACGCAGATTTCAAAAATCACCGGGTGCCGCTAGCGCGGCGCAAACCCAAGGATAACGACCATGTCCAGCACCACCTTGAATCCGTCCGAGATCAGCGAGCTGATCAAGAACCGTATCGAGCAATTCAAGCTCGGCGCGGAAGCCCGCAACGAAGGCACGATCATCAGCGTGTCCGACGGTATCGTGCGCATCCACGGCCTTGCCGATGTGATGCAGGGCGAAATGATCGAACTGCCGGGCAACGCGTTTGCGCTGGCGCTGAACCTGGAGCGCGACTCCGTCGGCGCCGTGGTGCTTGGCGAATACCAGCATCTGCGTGAAGGCGACACCGCCAAGACCACCGGCCGCATTCTCGAAGTGCCGGTTGGTCCGGAATTGCTGGGCCGCGTGGTCGACGCGCTGGGCAATCCGATCGACGGTAAAGGCCCGATCAGCGCCAAGCTCACCTCGCCGATCGAAAAGGTCGCGCCGGGCGTGGTGTGGCGTAAGTCGGTCGACCAGCCGGTGCAGACTGGTTACAAGTCGGTCGACTCCATGATTCCGATCGGTCGCGGTCAGCGCGAACTGATCATCGGCGACCGTCAGACCGGCAAGACCGCGCTGGCCATCGACGCGATCATCAACCAGAAAGATTCCGGCATTAAGTGCGTGTACGTGGCCATCGGCCAGAAGCGCTCGTCGATCGCCAACGTGGTGCGCAAGCTCGAAGAAAACGGTGCGCTGGCCAACACCATCGTGGTGGTGGCTTCCGCTTCCGAATCGGCCGCGCTGCAATACATCGCACCGTATTCCGGTTGCGCCATGGGCGAATACTTCCGCGACCGCGGCGAAGATGCCCTGATCATTTATGACGATCTGTCCAAGCAGGCCGTGGCGTACCGTCAGATCTCGCTGCTGCTGAAGCGCCCGCCGGGTCGCGAAGCGTATCCGGGCGACGTGTTCTATTTGCACTCGCGTCTGCTTGAGCGTGCGGCTCGCGTGTCCGAGGAATACGTGGAGAAGTTCACCAACGGCATCGTTAAGGGCAAGACCGGTTCGCTCACCGCGTTGCCGATCATCGAAACGCAGGCCGGCGACGTGTCCGCGTTCGTGCCGACCAACGTGATTTCGATTACCGACGGTCAGATCTTCCTTGAAACCGATCTGTTCAACGCCGGTATTCGTCCTGCCGTGAACGCCGGTATCTCGGTGTCGCGCGTGGGTGGCGCGGCGCAGACCAAGATCGTGAAGAAACTCTCCGGCGGCGTGAAGCTGGCGCTGGCGCAGTACCGCGAACTGGCTGCATTCGCGCAGTTCGCCTCGGATCTCGATCCGGCCACGCGCGCGCAGCTGGACCGCGGTCAGCGCGTTACCGAGCTGATGAAGCAGAAGCAGTACACGCCGCTTTCCATCGCTGAACTGGCGCTCTCCGTGTATGCCGCCGAAAAGGGTTACCTGGACGATCTGCCGGTGGCCAAGGTGTTGCCGTTCGAAAAAGGTTTGCACGCCTTCTTCCATCAGAACCACGGCGAACTGATGAAGAAGATCGTCGCCACCGGTGATTGGAACAACGACATCGAAGCAACGTTCAAGTCCGGTCTGGACGAATTCAAGAAGACCGGTAGCTGGTAAGCCGGGAACCGGCAGCGAGGGATGGGAGAGCAGCCTCTTCGATCCCACGTTCCGATCCCCGTACCTCGAGCGAGCAAAGCGAGCGATAAGACATGGCAGGCGGACGCGAAATCAAATCCAAGATCAAGAGCACGCAGAACATGCGTAAGGTGACGCGTGCGCTCGAAATGGTCTCGGCTTCCAAGATCCGCAAGGCGCAGGATCTGATGAAGGCCTCGCGCCCGTATGCGCGCACCATGCGCAAGATGATCGCGCATGTCGCACACGCCAGCACCGATTTCCAGCACCCGTTCCTGATCGAACGCGCCGACGTCGCACGCGTGTGTTACGTCGTGGTCACCACTGATCGCGGTTTGTGCGGCGGTCTGAACTCGAACCTGTTCCGCCGCCTGCTGCCCGCGATCCGCGAATGGCAGGACAAGAACGTGCAGGTCGATATCGTGGCCATCGGTCAAAAGGCCGTGCAGTTCTTCCGCCGTCTCAAAGGCGTCAATCTGATCGGCAGCGCCACGCATCTGGGCGAGCGCCCGAAGGTGGAGCAGCTGATCGGCGTGATCAAGGTGGTGCTGGATTCGTACACGGAAGGCAAGCTGGACCGCGTGTTCCTTGCTTACAACGACTTCGTCAACACCATGACGCAAAAGCCGACCATCGATGCGCTGCTGCCGCTGCCGGCGGTCGCGGCCGAGATGGAAGCGCAACATGTGTCGGGCGCGACGTTGGAGCAGTCCCACGATTGGGATTACATCTACGAACCCGATCCGGCCACCGTGCTTGAGCACGTGATGAGCCGTTATATCGAGTCGGTGGTGTATCAGGCGGCGCTGGAGAATCTCGCCAGCGAACATGCCGCGCGCATGGTCGCGATGAAGTCCGCGTCGGACAACGCCACCAAGGTGATCGGTGAGCTGACGCTGAGCTACAACAAAGCGCGTCAGGCGGCGATCACGCAAGAAATTTCCGAAATCGTAGGTGGTGCGGCAGCGGGGTAACCGCTGCCCCCCCACAAATTAAAAAATGCGACGCGGAGCGGCGCCCCCACCACTAATTAATCATGGCGACGCGAAGCGGCGCTGCAAAAGACACTTAAAGATCCATCCGGAGCACATCCATGAGCCAGGGCAAAGTTGTACAGATCATCGGCGCGGTTATCGACGTCGAGTTCGCACGCGATCAGGTGCCGCAGGTGTATGACGCACTGAAGATCGACGGCACCCACATCACGCTGGAAGTCCAGCAGGTGCTGGGCGACGGCGTTGTGCGTACGATCGCCCTCGGTTCCACCGACGGCCTGAAGCGCGGCCTCGTTGCGCGCAACACCGGCGAAGGCATCAAGGTGCCGGTCGGCAAGGCCACGCTTGGCCGCATCATGGACGTGCTTGGCAACCCGATCGATGAAGTCGGCCCGATCGAGACGAAAGACCACTGGGTCATCCACCGCGAAGCGCCGTCCTACGACGATCAGGCGCTGGCCAACGAACTGCTGGAAACCGGCATCAAAGTGATCGACCTGGTGTGCCCGTTCGCCAAGGGCGGCAAGGTCGGCCTGTTCGGCGGCGCCGGCGTAGGCAAGACGGTAAACATGCTCGAGCTCATCAACAACATCGCGACCCAGCACTCGGGTCTGTCGGTGTTCGCCGGCGTGGGTGAGCGTACCCGCGAAGGCAACGATTTCTATCACGAGATGCAGGACGCCGGCGTCGTGAAGCTGGACAACCTGCCGGAATCGAAAGTGGCGATGGTGTACGGCCAGATGAACGAGCCGCCGGGCAACCGTCTGCGCGTGGCGCTCACGGGCCTGACCATGGCCGAATACTTCCGCGATGAGAAGGACGAACACGGCAAGGGCCGCGACGTGCTGTTCTTCGTCGACAACATCTACCGCTACACGCTGGCCGGTACCGAAGTATCTGCGCTGCTCGGCCGTATGCCGTCCGCCGTGGGTTACCAGCCGACGCTCGCCGAAGAAATGGGTGTGCTGCAGGAGCGCATCACTTCCACCAAGACCGGGTCGATCACCTCGATCCAGGCCGTGTACGTGCCCGCGGACGACCTGACCGACCCGTCGCCGGCGACCACCTTCGCGCACTTGGACTCCACCGTGACGCTGAGCCGTCAGATTGCCTCGCTCGGCATCTACCCGGCCGTGGATCCGCTGGACTCCACCAGCCGCCAGCTCGATCCGCAGGTCGTGGGTCAGGAGCACTACGACGTGGCCCGCCGCGTGCAGGGCATGCTGCAGCGTTACAAGGAACTGAAAGACATCATCGCCATTCTCGGCATGGACGAACTGTCCGAAGAAGACAAGCAGGTCGTATACCGCGCGCGTAAGTGCGAGCGCTTCTTCTCCCAGCCGTTCCATGTGGCCGAAGTGTTCACCGGCGCGCCCGGCAAATACGTGCCGCTGAAGGAAACCATCCGCGGCTTCAAGATGATCGTCGACGGCGAAGTGGATCATGTTCCGGAACAGGCGTTCTACATGGTCGGCAATATCGACGAGGCCATCAAGAAAGCCGAGGAGATGGGCGCCAAAAAGGCTGCCTGATCGATCGTCCCGTCCGCGGTTGCTCGCAAGAGTGACTGCGGCAAGACAACATCTTTTCCGTCCGATGCGTCGGGCGAAGCGAGAAAGTTATGAGCACCATTCGTTGCGACATCGTCAGTGCCGAGGCCGAGATCTTTCACGGCGATGCGGTGATGGTGGTCGCCACCGGTGAGCTGGGCGAGCTGGGCATCACGCCGCGCCACGCCCCGCTGATCACGCGCCTTAAGCCCGGCCACATCGATGTGGTGCTGGAAGGCGGCGAGCGCCAGCAGTTCTATGTCTCCGGCGGCATTCTCGAAGTGCAGCCCCAGGTGGTCACCGTGCTGGCCGATACGGCCGCGCGCGCCGCCGACCTGGACGAGGCCGCCGCGCAGCGCGCCAAAAAGGAAGCCGAGGACGCGTTGGCCAACCGTACCGACGCCGTGGAAGTGTCCGAAGCGCAAGCCAAGCTCGCTCAAGCACTTGCGCAGCTCCAGGCATTGGAACGCTTGCGCAAGAATCTCAAGCATTGACCCGTCATGCCGTGGGATTGACCAAACGCCGGCCTTGCGCCGGCGTTTTTTGTTTGCACACGGCTTTGACGCGGCCATGCCCTCGGCATGGCCGAGCGAGCAGGTATTCTTAGCG
>Ga0335072_10008024_pt1 | contig 15336 bp, 11 predicted proteins | sample Lox_Sample_21_FD_206725 | JGI IMG/M metagenome (GOLD analysis project Ga0335072, IMG submission 206725) | Soil microbial communities from Loxahatchee National Wildlife Refuge, Florida, United States - Lox_Sample_2.1 | ecosystem: Environmental > Terrestrial > Soil > Wetlands | place: USA... | reverse complement strand
TTGCATGTGAGCAAGTGGCCGTTCGGCAGCATGATCAAGGACAGCGGCCGGCGGAGCAAACCGTCCTTGGTGACCTCGCGGCCGGTGCCGGCGGTGGTCGTGCGCGTCGCCGCATCGGGAATTGCCACGATGCGGTTGGCGAGCGCATCGGACACGTAGAGCGTGCCGTCGCCGCCCAGTGCCAGGCCGGTCGGACCGATCAGGAACACATCGCGGTCCGCGCGTTGGCCGAAGCCGCTCGCAATCACAGTACTGGACTTGATCCGCGGCGGCTGGCCTTGCGGGATGACGAGGTCGATGCGCAGCACCGTCGCCTTCGCCACGATCACCGGATAGCCGGTGGCGGGGTCCCGCACCAGGAAGCTTGGTACGTCAAAGCCTGCCATGCTGATGAACAAGCTCGCGGTGCCGCCGTTGTCGATCGCCGCCATGTTGCCCCATGGGCCGTTGATGTCCGGACCCGACCACACCTGGGCGACATGCCCGTTGGGGTCGAGCACGACGAGACAGCCATTGCCCTTGGTGCGCGTGGTACCATCGGTGCTGGGCGTGCTGCCGACGATGACCCAGCCGGTTTTCAGCATCGTCATGGCGGTGGTCAGGCCGACGCCTCCAGGGCATTGCGGAAGCTGATGCGGCAAGGTCGCGAACAACGTCGTTTTGCGGGTGGCGGGGTTGTAATCGACGATCGAGGCGCCGGTGCCTTGCAGGTTGGACAGGTTGTTGAAGTCGTCCACCAGTATATCGCCCTGCTGAACCTTGCCGGCGGATACCGGTGCCACGACCAGCGCGTAGGGATTCTGGTCGCCATTGTCCGGCACCGTCGAGGTGAGCATGACGTGACGGTGCACGGTTTCCAGGAAGCCTTTCGGATCGTCGGCGCGCGCGCCCGTTGCGCCGAGGGCGGCGCCGAACCCCAGCAGCAGGAGCAACAGGCAGCGGAGGGTGCGCGCCATGGCCGTTTCCCCAGCTCGCCGCCTCGGGCCGATTGCCGGGCCCGGCGGCGAGGAATGCGAATAATTCGCATTATCGAAATGGCGCGGCAAGGTCAAGCAGGGGTCCATTGTTGCGACCTCGTTAGAACAGGATGTTGGTGCGCAGGCCGAGAACCAGCTCGTTGGCAATGCGCTGGGTGGGATTGTTCGGATCGGCGAGACCGCCTCCGGGATTGAACACGTATTGGATGTCCGGCTGGATCTGCCACCAGGGCGTCGCCTGGTATTGGTAGGTGGCTTCGACGAAGGTCTCGCCGCCACGCACCGGGACGAAGGCGCCGGTGAAGAAGGCCGTTGCCTTGTCGAGAGCGGCGGCGTCGCCGCTGACCTTGGCGTAGCCCATGCCGATGGCGAAGGTGTCGTCGTCGCGGTGCAGGAACGGCTCATGGAATGTCATTCCGGCGTTCATGCTGAAGGTCACGAGGTTCCGGTCGGCCTGCGGCGCGCCCATGACGCGCCCGAACAAACTGATGGTGCGGTCGCCTTCGTTGGGGTCCACCCAGATCAACTGGTCGGCGACGGCGTAGATGCCGTAGTCGCCGCGATGCCCGAGCGGAACGCCATTGCTCATCGGATTGGCGAGAGAGAGGCCGGTATTGTCGAATTGCTGGTCGGGGAAGCTTTCCGAATCCCACCACACGCCAAGCTTGTAGGTACGCGCGAGCGGTTCCGACTGGCCGGCGTACAACATCGTGCCCAGCGATGGATAGGTGTACTGAATTTCGGCGATCGCCAGCACGCCGCCATTCAGCGGGAAGCTGAGACCGGACGGGTCCAGCATTTGCGGATCGCCGTTGGTGCTGGGCGCGGGGTTGCCGTTGAATACGCCCATCAGGATGGTCACCGGATCGATCGGGCGCGCTCGCAGCCGGACGCCGAGGGCCGAGAGCGGGTAGGCCGGTCCGCCGCCGGGCAAATCCGCCGAGGGCAGCATCGGCCAGCCGAACATCGTGTTGATCAGGTAGCCGGCGTTCTGGCTGACCATGAATTCCTGGTCGATGCTCTGCTGGCCGAGCTTGATGTCCATGCGATCTTCTTCGAGGAATTTCTGCTGGTACCAGAGCTCCCACAGGCGAGTGGCCCGGTCGGCCTCGATGCCGCTGGCGGTCTGCAAGGTCAGCAGGTTGTCGGCGCTCAGATTGGTGCCGTGGATCTGCAAGGCGCTGACGTTGAACAAGCCGCCGTGCCAGCCGAAGGCGCGCTGGGTGTCGAGTTGCAACAGCATCTGGGTGAGGCCGTCATACGCGGCGCCCTGCTTGGCGCCTCCGGTGACGTTGCCGAACACCTCGCTGGTTTCCTGGATGGCGATGGAGATGCCGTACTGGCTGAGCGCCGGCCGGATGCCCCACCAGTTGCCGAACAAGTAGTTGCTGCGGTCGATGGTGTTGAGGAAGCCGAATGGACCGGCGGCGGCGGGCTGCTGACCCGGCTGCAGCGATTCGTCGGTCGGCACCGAGATGGTGGGCGGCGCGGCGCAGGCTGTCCCGGGCGGCAGGGCGGCGATGACGCAGGCCGCGAGCAAGACGGAAAGGGTCGCGGGATGGACGATGGCGCTGCGGGATCGCGGCAGCGGCGGCGGAATGTCGCCCGGGACGACGTGGTGATTGCCGGTGGTGCCGGTTGGTCGCATGGGCTGGCCCCGTCCCCTTGATTGACTGTCGGGATGGTAGGCGCAATTGCGAATGAGTCGCAACATCAAATTGCAATTGCGAGTGATTTGCGATTCACGGGGAAGCCGGCCATGATGGGCGCGGCCGCGGGTCATGGCTGCGAAGCCACGACCGCGACCGGCCGGAAGCTGATCGCCACGACAGGACGCCAACCCGGCTCACGCGGGGAATGCTCTGGCGTGCCGGCGGCGCGAAGATGAGGGGAAGGAAAACCACCGATGCCAGTCCTGCCCTGCCGTGCGGCGGCAATCGCCGGATTGCTCTTTGTGATGGCCGCGGGCGCGGCTGTCGCCGATGAGCCGGCGCGGATCGCGGTGACGCTCAAGGACCATGTGTTCAATCCGTCGGAAATTCATGTGCCGGCCGGCAAGCCGACGATCCTGGTCGTCACCAACCAGGACGCCGCGGCGGAGGAATTCGATTCTTCCGCGCTGAAGGTGGAGAAGGTCATTGTCGGCGGGACCTATGCGACGATCCGGCTGCGGCCGCTGGGGCCGGGCCGCTATCCGTTCATGGGCGAGTTCCATCCTGACAGCGCCAAGGGCGTGGTCGTTTCGCAATAGCGCCGCGCTGCCGGCGTTCAGCGGTAGCGCCGCGCTGGAGGCTTCGCCGACGGGTTCGCAGCGGACGCTCGGAAGCGCCCGGCAGTCAACGCCCCGCGACCACCGCGGCGGGTGCGGCGCGGCCCCGCGGACGGCTCAGGATGCGGGACGCGATGATCAGCACCGCGAGCGTGGCAAGCCACGCGGCAAGCTGGATACCACTGGGGCGGGCAGTGTAGCCGATCAGGGCGTGCAGACTGCGGCCGAGCAAGCTGTCATCGGACAGGATGAAGTCGGCGTTCCACAATTGCTCGCCCCAGCCAGGCAGCAAGTCGGCGGAGTGCAGGATGGCGGCAGCCTGTCCCGCCATGCCGGCGGCAAGCAGGGCGATCAGGCCGTTGGTCACTCCGAACAAGCGATGCAGCGGGATGATGACCAGGCCGCGATACAGCAGCCAGGACAAGGCGCAGGCCAGCGCAAGGCCGGCGGCCACGCCCGCAGCCATGGCCAACGGATCGGTGCGGCTGGCAACCACGACGCCGAACAAGAACAATACCACCTCGGAGCCTTCGCGCATGACGGCGACGGCGACAACGGCGCCGAGCGCGGCAAGCGAACGCTGGCCCAGCCGCACCGCCTGTCCCACCTGACGCAGTTCCGCCGAAAGGGCGGCGGCGTGGCGAGACATCCAAAGGATGTGCCAGCTCAGCATCACGACGGCGAAGCACAAAATGGCGGCGGTAAACACCTCCTGGCCGGCGCCGTCGAAGGCGTTGGAGAGCGCGGCGGCAAACATCGCCACCAGGCTGGCACCCGCGACGCCCGCGGCAATGCCGCCGGCAATCCAGCGGGCGCGGCGAGGCACGCCCTCGGTGGCGGCGAGCACGATGCCGACGATCAGGCCGGCTTCCATGGCCTCGCGGAACACGATGATCAGGCTGACGAACATGCGGCCGGCGCCCTCCCGCCTGTCGCAAGTGCGAATGACTTGCAACTGGTCGGGTACATGAATCGGTGGCGGCGCGCAAGGGACCGCGGCGGCCGGACCTACCGCCGGGAGCATTAACGCGCCATCATGTGGCGGCGCGCGACCGCGGGAGGAAAACAATGAAGGCACTGACCGAGGCGCAGGTGGCCGCCTTCCACCACAACGGCTTTTTGTTCCCGATCCCGGCGCTGGCGCCGGAGGAGATCGCGGCCTGTCTCGCTGGATTGGAACGGCTGGAAACCGAGCTGGACTCGGCGGTGGCGGATGCCGACATCAAGTGGCGTTCCCACGCCTATGCGCATTCGCCGTGGTTCAACACGCTGATCCGCCATAAGCGCATCCTGGACGCGGTGGAGGACGTGATCGGCCCCGACATTCTGGTCTGGACCAGCACCTTCTTCATCAAGGAGCCGCATTCGCCGACCTTCGCCGCGTGGCACCAGGACGGCGCCTATTTTGGCCTGGAACCGAAGCAGCAGGTCTGCGCCTGGGTGGCGCTGACCGACGCCAGCAAGGAGGCAGGCTGCATGGAGATGCTGTCCAGCGGCGGCGCGCCGCGGATGCGGTATCACGCGGCGCTGGGATTGAAGGACAGCATCAACCGCGCCGGGCAGACGATCACCGGGCCGCTGGATGACGAGGCGCCGGTGGCGATGGCGCTGCGGGCCGGCGAATTCTCGTTGCATCACGAACTGGCGGTGCACCGCTCCGCGCCGAACAATGCGGACCACCGGCGGGTGGGGATCGGTCTGAACTATATCCCCGCGCATGTGAAGGTTGACAGCCCGGTGCGGCTGAAGGCGATGCTGGTTCGCGGTGAGGACCGCTATGGGCATTTCGACCTGATCGATCCGCCGACGGCGGAGCGCGATGCCGCGGCATTGGCGGTGCACCAGGCGGTGAGTGAGCAATACCGGGAGAATTATAAAGTTCAGGTCGCGCGGCACGAGGCAATGTTTGCCGGTCAGGCCCCGGGCGAAGACATCAATCCACCCGCACCCAAAGCGCCTCCACGCCGTTGAACACCGGCGCCCGCTTCCGTGCCACCTCATGCGCCGGATCGAGCCGCAGCGCCGGACAACGCCGGAGCAATTCCGCCACCGCCACCCGCGCCTCGGCCCGCGCGAGCGGTGCGCCGAGGCAGTAATGCACCCCGCCACCGAACGCGAGATGCGTGGTATCGGCGCGCTCGATATCGAAGCGATGCGGGTCGTCGTGCAACGACGGATCATGCGAAGCGGCAAGCAACGATACCGTCATCGCCTGTCCTGGCTGCACTGCCGCCTCGCCGATGGCAAGCGCCGAGGTCGCGATCCGTGTGGTCTGCGCCACGGGCGGATCGAAGCGCAGCACTTCCTCGATGGCTTGCGCGAGCAACGCCGGGCGCGCGCGCAGCTTCGCCAGTTCGGCCGGATGCCGCAGCAGCGCCAGGACCGCATTGCCGATCAGGTCGGTCGTGGTCAGGTTGCCGGCCACGAGCAATAGATTGCAGGTGATGACGATCTCGCGCTCGGAGAGGCGATCGCCGTCGGCCTGCGCTGCGACCAGGCCGCTGATGATGTCGCGGCCAGGCGTCTCGCGCCGATATGCGATCATGCGCTGGAAATAGTCATTCAGCGCCTGCCGCGCCTCGTTCAGCGCCGCCGATTGCTCTGGGGTGCGCGCGGGATTGAAGCTTTGCGCCTGCGCGTCGGACCAGCGTTTGAACAATGCCAGGTCGGCATCGTCGACGCCGAGCATTTGCGCAATCACCATGATCGGCAGCGGCGCGGCGTAGTCCGCGATGACGTCGAAGCCATCGCGGCCGGCCACCGCATCCAGCAACCGCGCCGCGATCGCCAGCATGCGCGGTTCCGCCGCGTCAACCGCACGCTGGTTGAAGGCCTGCGTCACCAGGCCACGGATGCGCTTATGATCGGGATCGTCGAGATGCAGCATGCTCAGCGCCACGGTTTCCACCGGCGCATCGCCGATGATCAGCCGGCGGGAGAAGGAATCGGGCAGCGTCTTGCGCGGATCGACCGACAGGGTGCGATCGGAAACCACCGCCTTTATGTCCTCGAAGCGCGTGAGGAACCAGCGGCCGAACTGGCGGTCGTCATAGACCGGCGCGGCGGAGCGCAATCGATCCAGCGAGACGTGCGGGCAGTCGCGAAACGCCGGGTCCATCGCGGTAAGCTGCATTCCACCGGGCAGCTTTTCGGCCGGCGATGCGGCGCGGTCACGCTGCTGATCGTCTGGCGGCATGATGGTTCCCCCATGTTGCACGGGATCGAGCCCCGGCGCGGGGTCGCGGCCCGGCGTGCGGCCAAGCATATCATAAGGCAATCGCGCCCCACGAGCATCGGCCGATTGCCCGGCCCGCGCGGAGGGCGGTATGAGTGGGGCCGGATATGGAGACGTCATCCGATGCGGTGCCTGCCCCTGGCGCTGGTCCGAGGCCCGATGCTCGCGCAGCTTGTCCGCGATGCGGCGCAAGACCCGCGTCGGCAGCGGCTGTGCGGTTGCTGTGGGGCACGCATGGTGCTGGTCTCGGCTCGATCCGATCAAACCGTGCGCTGCCCTGCCTGTCTGCGGCGGCAACCCGTCGCGGAGCAAAACGACCCGCCGTGGCGCCTATCGGCTGCCGCGGCCGAAGCGCTGCGCCGCACCAAGTCCTGGCCGCGCTGGCTGTAAACGCGCGGGTTGGCATGACAGCGCGGCCGCGGCACTGATCGCACGCGCGCCGCCGGCTTGCCGCGCGCGATCCCTGGCGGAGCGACATTTCCCGCAAAGCGACAAAACAGCGCAGCTATTTCAAAGACCGGTGCGCCATGCGGCGGCATGGTTTGCGCAATATCAGCGCATCGGAGCCGTTGATGCACACGGGGCCGCGATCGAACCTCGCCTGGTACCGGACCGAGAGCAGTGACGGCACGTTTCGGCTGGTCGTGGGTGGCGAGTGGGTTCGCACCGAGGCACGCCGTCTGGACCCGATCATGCGCGCGATCGATGCGGGACAGCATCGGGACGCCGTGTTCGACTGCGGCGCGATCGAGCGGCTGGATACGGTCGGCGCCTGGCTGCTGTTGCGCACCAAGCGGATGCTAGAGCATCGCGGGGTGGCAGTGCGGCCGGTGCACGTGGATCCGAAATATCGCGCTCTGGTCCATACCATCGATCACGAATGCCGTGCTCCGCCGGTCACGCCGCCACCGGCGCCAAGCATAGCCACAGAGCTTGAACGCATCGGCCGCGGGTTCACCGCGGCGATCTACCAGGGTTACGAACTCGTCGGCTTCTTCGGGCTGATCGTGTTCGATACCGTTGCGACCATCCTGCGCCCGCGCCGCCTGCGCGGCGCCGCCCTGGTGCACCAGATGGAGGAAACCGGCCTTAACGCGATGCCGATCGTCGGCTTGCTGTCGTTCCTGATCGGCGTGGTTTTCGCCTATCAGGGATCCGATCAGTTGCGTCGCTTCGGCGCCGATGTCTTCACCGTCAACCTGCTGGGCGTCGGCGTGCTGCGCGAACTGGGCGGCCTGATGGCGGCAATCATCGCTGCCGGACGCTCCGGTTCCGCGTTCGCGGCGCAGATCGGCACGATGAAACTCAACGAGGAAATCGATGCCATCCAGGTCACCGGCTTCAACGTTGTGGAAGTGCTGATCCTGCCACGCTTGCTCGGCATCATGCTGACGCTGCCGTTGCTGACCTTCTTTTCTAACATGATGGGGCTGGCCGGCGGTGCCGCGACCTGCAGCCTGGACCTGGGCATCACCATTCCCGCCTTCCTGCATCAATTGCGCGGCGCGGTATCGGGTTGGACGTTCTGGGTGGGCGTGATCAAGGCGCCGGTGTTCGCATTCATCATCGGCCTGGTCGGCTGCCATCAAGGGTTCCTGGCGCAGCGCAACGCCTCGAGCGTCGGACGCCACACCACGCAGGCCGTGGTCGAATCGATCTTCCTGGTCATCGCGGCGGATGCGGCATTTTCCGTGGTCTTCTCGAAGCTGGGCATCTGATCGCCATGCCCGATCCCGATCTCGCCATCAAAGTCGAAGACGTCGTCACCCGCATCGGCGGACACGTCCTGCACGACCACATCAGCCTTGATGTGGTGCGCGGTGAAGTCCTGGCGGTGGTCGGCAGTTCCGGTTCCGGCAAATCCGTGCTGCTGCGCTCGATCGTCGGGCTGCAGCACCCCGCGAGCGGACGGATCGAAGTGCTCGGCCATGATCTTGAGAAGCTCGAGGGCGACGCCCTGGTGAACGTCCAGGTGCGCTTCGGCGTATTGTTCCAGGACGGCGCCTTGTTCGGCGACCAGACCGTCGCCCAGAACGTGCAAACGCCGTTGCGAGAGCACACCGACCTGCCGCAGCGCCTGATGGACGAAATCGCCTCGGTGCGGCTCAGCATGGTCGGGCTGCCGCCTGATGCCGCCGGCAAATACCCGGCTGAATTGTCGGGCGGCATGCGCAAGCGCGCCGGCCTTGCCCGCGCCCTGACGCTGGATCCCGAATTGCTGTTTCTCGATGAGCCGACCGCGGGGCTGGACCCGATTTCCGCCGCCGAATTCGACGTGCTGGTGCGCGAATTGCAACGCAGCCTGCGGCTGACAGTGTTCATGGTCACACACGACCTCGAGACGCTGCGTGCCACAAGCGACCGCATCGCGGTGCTGGTCGACAGCAAGATCAAGATCGGGACCATGGCCAGCCTCGCGCAAGACCCACATCCGTGGATCCATGCCTACTTCGCGGGCGAGCATGCCGTGATGCAACCCTGATCGGGACAGCAACAAGTGGAAACACGCGCCAATTATGTTGCGGTCGGAGCGTTCGTCCTGTTGGTGCTGGCAGGCGTGGTGCTGGCTTCGCTGTGGCTGGCACGCATCCAGTTCAAGGACGAATTCAAGATCTACCAGACGCACGTTTCCGGCTCGGTCAGCGGCCTCGACACCGGCGCGCCGGTCCGTTTGAACGGCATCGAAGTGGGCCACGTGACGAACATCCACCTCGATCCGCGAGACCCCAGGCTGGTGACCCTGGTGATGCATATCCGCGGCTCGATCGACATCCATTCCGACGCGGTGGCGTCGCTGGAAACGCAGGGACTGGGCGGGGTCAGCTACGTGGAGATCTCGGGCGGCACATTGGCCTCGCCATTGCTCACCGCGGCACGCGGGGAGAAGTATCCAACCATCGCCTCGCAACAGTCGTCATTGCAGCAGGTATTTGCCAACGCCCCCGAAGTCCTGGCGCATCTGCTGGTGATTGCGAACCGTGTGGAAGCCGTCCTCGACGATAAAAACCGCGCGGCGATCGCCGGGACGCTGGCAAACCTCCAGGAAACCACAGGCGTGGTCGCGCGCCGTAGCAAGGATATCGACCACCTGATCGATGATGCCGGCGAGACGATGCGCAACCTGGCGACGGCGAGTGCCAGGGCGGACGTTGTGGCTGCCAATCTGGAGCATGCGTCCGACAAGGCCGATCAGCTTGTCGCTTCCGCCAACACGACGTTCAACCGCGCGGGCAAGCTGGCAGCGGATCTCGATGCGGTCGTGCAGACCAGCGCCCCCGGTCTGAAACAGCTTACCACCACCGACGCCGAGCGGCTGGATCAGCTCTTGCTTCAGGCGAACCGGCTCGCCGCCAGCCTGACCAGGCTTTCGGAAGGGCTGGAACGCAACCCGCAGCAAGTATTGTTCGGGTCCCGGCTGGAGGGATACCGGCCCCATGATTAAACCGACGATCTCCCGCCGCCGCGTGTTAGCCGCGGCCTGTCTGGCGCCGATTGCGGGCTGCAGCCTGATTTCCGATCCGCCGGCGCCGCAGATGTATCGGCTGGACCCGGCCGACCTCGATCCGGCCCCCACCCAGCCGCGGCATGACAGCCTGGTGATCGGCTTGCCAACGGCGCCACAGAACCTCGATTCGGACCGCATCGCACTGACGCGTGGGGCGGCGCGATTCGACTATTATGCCGATTCCACCTGGACCGATCGCGTGCCCCCCCTGCTGCAGGCATTGCTGGTGGAAGCGTTCGAAACCGACGGCCGGATCGCCGACGTCTGGACGGATCGCGATGTGATGAGCGCCGGCTATCTCCTGGAGACCACGGTTCGCAGCTTCACCGCGCGTTACGACGGCGCGGACGCAAGCCTGCCGGTGGTGGATGTGAGCCTCGACCTGCGCCTGGTACGCCTGCCGGCTCAGCAGAGCCTGGGGCGCAATTTGCTCGCAGAGCAATGTGAAGCCAAGCGTAACGATTTGCCGAGCATTGTCATGGCGTTCGATGTCGCCGCGGGCAAGGCACTGAACAGGTGCGTGGCCTGGACGCTGAGCACGATGCATCGCACCTGACGTCCCGCACGCCGGATGACGGGTGATCCTGGCCTGCGTCACGATCCCGTGGGTCCGGGCGAAACCGACAACGACCGGATGGATTGTCCTATAAGGATTCCGCACGTCCGGCATTCTGTCAGCTTCTGAACCAGCGTGACGGGGCCGGCCAACTGCCATGAGCGACGATGTCGCCGATCCGGAACTGGCCTACCCGCGCGCCGCCGGCAGCACGGACATTCCGCCGCCGATGGAAGCAAAGCATCGCGCCTCCGTGTGGCGCGGCGTTGCCATCAGGTTGTTCATCCTATTGCTCGTTGGCGCTTCGATGGCCGTGGTCGCGACCGAGTGGGACTGGTGGACAGGAGCGGCAAGGCTGCAAACCACCGACGACGCGTATCTCACCGCCGACCTGACGCCGCTGGCCGCTCAGGTTCCAGGCTATGTTCGCCGCGTGGTCGTGCATGACTTCCAGCGCGTGAAGGCCGGTGACGTGCTGGTCGAGATGGTCGACGACGATTACCGCGCCCGGGTCGCGCAGGCGGAGGGAAATGTGGCCGGCGCGCTTGCGGCCATCAGCACGCTGGAGCAACAAAAGCTGCTGCAGCAGGCATCGATCGCGGCGGCCACGGCGCAGATCCAGGCGACCGCCGCCGACCTCGTGCGCTACCATCTGGAAACGCTGCGGCAGAAGACCTTGCTCGCCACCAGGATCGCCGGCACCGAGCAAACGGTCGAGCAAGCGGTCGACAACGAGCAACGCACGGCGGCGACGCTTGCGGTGAACCGCGCACAGCTTGCGCAGCAAGAAGAGCAAGTCAAAGTCCTGGACAGCCAGATAACGCAGGCGACAGCCACGCTCGCCGTTCAGCGCGCCGCACTGGATCTGGCACGCATCAATCTTGGCTATACCCGCATTGTTGCGCCCGTCGACGGCATGGTCGGCCAACGACAGGTGCAGGCCGGCCAGTACTTGTCCACCGGGACACAGGTGATTTCGATCGTGCCGCTGCCTCATATCTGGGTCATCGCCAACTACAAGGAAACGCAGATGACCCACGTTCGCCTCGGCCAGTCGGTGCGGGTGACCGTCGATGCATTTCCGAACATTGTGCTGCGTGGCCACGTCGATAGCTGGTCCCCGGCGTCCGGCGCGCAATTCTCGTTGCTGCCGCCCGACAACGCGACCGGCAACTTCACCAAGGTCGTACAGCGGATTCCGGTGAAAATCGTGCTGGATCCCGATCCGGCAATCGACAATCTGTTGCGCCCGGGGATGTCCGTGATCCCGTCGATCGACACGAGATGATCGCCGTCGCCGAGGCACTCGATCGAATCACGCGGCATTGGCACGCCTCACGTTCTCACACGCTGTGCCATCCCGCCGACAAGGCAGCGCATAAGCCCCAGCCGCAGAGCATTCGCCCCTATGTCGGGGTGCTGGCCGTGCTCTTGGGCTCCATCATATCCACCCTCGACTCCCGCATTTCGAGTTTCGGGCTGGCCGACGTACGCGGCGCGGTGCATGCCAGCTTCGACGACGGTGCCTGGGTCACCACGGCGCTGACCGTCGGCCAGATGCTGATCGGCCCGGTATCGGCGTGGCTTGGCGCCGTGCTGGGAGTACGCCGGATCCTGATGGTGTCCGCCAGCGTATTCTGCATATCCAACTTGCTCCTGCCGTTCTCGCCAAATCTCGGCTGGGTTCTGACATTCCAGATGATCAGTGGCATTTCGTCCGGCACCTTCATTCCGCTGACGATCGGCTTCGTCGTGCTGAACCTGCCGCCGCGGCTGGTCGTCTTCGGCGTGGCCGCCTATTCCATGAATCTGGAGCTGTCTCTCAATGTCGCGGCGTCGATCGAGGGATGGTTCTGCGACAATTGGTCCTGGCATTGGATCTTCTGGGACACCGCGCTGATGGCGCCGCTGATGATCCTCTGCATTCACTTCGGCATGCCGCGCCAGGAGGTCAATCGCGATTTGCTCAAATCGGCGGACTGGGCCGGCATGCTCTACGCATCCCTGGGGTTCAGCTTGCTCTATGCCGCGCTCGATCAGGGCAATCGTCTGGACTGGCTGAACTCCGGCCTGATTAATGCGTTGCTGCTGGGTGGCGGCGCCCTGCTTGCCGCCTTTGTCGTTCAAGAGCTGACATCCCCCAGGCCCTGGATCAACCTCCGCTACGCCGCGAGCGGGAATATCCCTATCCTGTTCCTGCTGATCGCATTCTTCCGGTTTGCGCTGCTGTCCACGTCATATCTGATCCCGCAGTTCCTGACGACAGTGCAGAATTATCGTGCGATCGAGGTTGGCGGCGTTCTGTTATGGATCGCACTGCCGCAGTTGCTGCTGGCGCCGATCATTGCCACTGTTCTTCGTTTCGTGGAGCCGCGAGTGACACTGGCGACCGGATTTGCGCTGGTCGCCTGCGCCTGCTTCATGGCGGGACAATTGACTCAGGTTTGGATCGGCGACGATTTTCTGCCCTCACAGATCGTGCAGGCAGTTGGACAATCCCTCGGGCTTACGTCCCTGGTGTGGTTTTTTCTGCATCATCTGGAGCCGAGCGAGGTGCTGACATTCGGCGCGGTGCTGCAGACCGGCCGCTTGTTCGGTGCGCAGATCGGCTCTGGCTTCATCCAGACCTTCGTCCGGGTGCAGGAGCAAATCAATTCGAATTTGCTCGGACAGCACGTCGAAACCGGGACGTTCGCCACCATGCACCGGCTTCAGGCTTACGCCGGAGCGGTGTTCGGCCGCTCGACGGGGCTGCCCGGCGCCGAGGCACGCGCCACCGGACTGCTGGCTCGCGCCGTGCAAGTCCAGGCCGATGTGCTGTCTTACATTGATGGCTTCGTGGTGATCGGATTCGCCGCGCTCGGCGTGTTATTGCTCATGCTGTTTTTGCGCGAGCCGCCAGGTCTGCCGACGATCGCGGCCACGCGCCCAAGATGAAAATCTTCGTCTGAAACAGCTATTTGTATTCCGCTTTCGTGAAGCAGGCGCGTTCCCCGGCTTCATTGCGCAAAGGCAAATCGTGTAACGAACACCAGCTTGCCGCTACCCCGGTTTTTTGAAATAATGCTTGAGCAATTTCGATTCATGGCCTTTGAGCATGAGTGGGGAGACAAGTGGAGCTATTTATGCGACCGGGGAATGCGAGATCGATCTCGCCCGCCGCGAAATCCGTATTGCCGGTTCCCCTGTTCCTGTGGGCGGACGGGCTTTCGAAGTCGTTGAGGTTCTCGCCCAGGCAGGCGGCCAGCTTGTTACCAAGGATGACCTGATAAATCGCGTCTGGCCCGGTGCCGTCGTGTTGGACAACACGCTTCAGGTTCATGCCGCGGCAATCCGCAAGGCGCTCGGCCAACATCGCGGATTACTAAGAACAGAATCGGGGCGTGGGTACCGTTTGCTGGGTGACTGGAAGCTTCAGCGTCGCGATGTCTTTCGGGCACTGGCCAACCCTCCGCGGCCAGAAACGCCCGCTGATCGCCGGATCACGAATTTGTCGATCGCGGCCACACCGCTCGTGGGCAGAGCAGCGGCCGCGCAGCATCTGCAGAACCTGATCTCAGCCTATCGAATTGTCACCCTCACGGGACCAGGGGGTATCGGCAAGACCGCGCTTGCCTACGACATCGCCCACAGCGTTGCTGCCGATTTCCAGGATGGGGTGTGCTTCGTCGAACTGGCATCGCTTGGCGATGCGAGCCTCGTGCCGCAGGCTGTGGCTCAGGCGCTCGGGCTGACGTTGACCGGAGAAGATGTCACCGCGGTATCCGTCGCGCGACGTTGCAACACCCGCCATCTCCTTTTGGTCCTGGACAATTGCGAACATCTCATCGACAGCGTCGCGCCCCTGGCGGAAACGCTGGTTCGGCTGTGCCCGCGACTTACCATCCTCGCGACCAGCCGAGAGGCCATGCGCATCGAGGGCGAACGCGCATATCGGGTGCTGCCGCTGGACGTACCGGTTACCGGGAGACAGGATCCGGATCAAATCCGCGGCCATAGCGCGGTCGAGTTGTTCATCGCCAGGGCAGAGGCGCAGGGCGCGGATTTTTCCTGGCGCGCCGAAATTCTGCCGACGATCGCGGCGATCTGCCGTCACCTCGACGGCATCCCGCTGGCGATCGAATTCGCCGCCGCGCGCGCCTCGGTTCTTGGAATAGAGGAAGTCGCGGTCAGCCTGCGCGACCGATTCGCAACGCTGACCAGCGGGCGGCGTACCGCGGTGCCACGGCATCGAACGCTGCGGGCGACGCTGGACTGGAGCTATGATCTCCTCCCGGAGTATGAGCAATTGCTGTTTCGCCGGCTGGCGATATTTCCTGCGGGTTTTACCATCGACGCCGCGGCTGCCGTGGTAACCGACTGCGCCTTGGATGACGCGATGCTGCGCGACGGCATTGCCAACCTCGTCGCCAAGTCGCTCGTCGCGATGGACAAGGCGGAGGGTGCCGGTCGCTGGCACATGCTCGAGACAACCCGTGCCTACGCGCTGCAAAAACTGTCCGCCCATGACGAGTCGGAGCAAACGGCGCTGCGTCATGCCACGTATTTTCGCGGTTCCCTCGTTGCGCACCAATCCGGATTCCGCGCCCGCCTCTCAAGTGAAGTGCTCGCTCGTCACGCCCTGGAAATCGACAACGTTCGCGCCGCCCTCGATTGGTGTTTTTCTTCGAATGGGAACGAAACCATCGGCGTCGAGCTGACGGTTGCCTTCGCGCCGCTCTGGATGGATCTCTCGCTGATGGCAGAATGTTGCGATCGATGCGAGCGCGCCTTGCAAACTTCAGAATCTGCTTC
>Ga0335072_10008023_pt1 | contig 15336 bp, 13 predicted proteins | sample Lox_Sample_21_FD_206725 | JGI IMG/M metagenome (GOLD analysis project Ga0335072, IMG submission 206725) | Soil microbial communities from Loxahatchee National Wildlife Refuge, Florida, United States - Lox_Sample_2.1 | ecosystem: Environmental > Terrestrial > Soil > Wetlands | place: USA... | reverse complement strand
CGGCTACGCGACCCAGTGGTGGAACGGCGTGTCGTCGGAAACGGCAGCGACCGTCGTCACCGTCGTCGCCGGTGAGACCGTATCGCCGCCGGTCAGCGCAGAGCTCACCAAGAGCAGCTGACAAAACTGGGCAGCCGTCGCCCGGCACCCGGCAAACGGGGGCCGGGCGGCGCCAGCTGGCCAACTCGACAGCGGCCTTTCTGCCGCCAATGAACCAGAACCGCGAAACGTTTAAGCAGCTAGTTTTATCCCCAGTTCCGGGTCTATTGTCAGGCCGTGATTAACACTCCTCGGGGGACGATCAGCCGCTTCGCCGCCAGCCTCGTCGCGGCATTAACCGTAATCGGCGCATCAGTTGCCACCGCAACAGCGGCAAGCGCCAGCACCGCTGCAGTTGCCAGCAAGTCAGCTCCTGACAGCTCATCAGTGACCAGCGCAGCACGCCCGGCGCCAAGCATGGCCCAGATCGCTATGCTGCAGCAGCGGGCCAAGTGGGCCGCGCGCACGGTGCCGGACAACACCGGGCCGAGCCACACAGGCGTCATCACCGGCCGCGTCGTCGGGTTCGACGGCCAGCTAGTCCCTGGCGCCTGCGTGACTGCCGTCGGCCGAGCGGGCAGCGCCACTGCCGCGGCCGCGCCAGACGGGGCGTTCCGGCTGGCCGGCCTGGCCGCCGGGAGCTACGCACTCGAGTACCGGGACTGCGGCGCGCCCGGTCGCTACCTCACCACGTGGTCCGGCGGGACGAGTACGCAGAGCACAGCCGCGCGCGTGCAGGTCAGCGCTGGCCACCTGCGCGGCGTTCCCGTCATGATGCTCAGGCCGGCTAATCCCGCGGCCGCCATCGCCGCCGGGCAGACGACGTTCCGGCATGCGCTCGCCGCCAGCAGCCGCCCTCTTAGCTCCGCGGCAGCGGCGAAGACCGGCCAGATCAGCGGCAGGGTCATCGGCAAGGGCAAGCCGCTCAACAGGATTTGCGTCGAGGTGGCACCAGCGAGCGGCAATGGCGAAGGTTTCGGCAGCTTCACCGGAGAGCACGGCACCTACACCATCAGCCACATAACGCCAGGGCGGTATTACGTTACCTTCGCTAACGAGTTCTGCCAGAACCGCACGGACTGGCTGCAGCAGGTGTATCGCGATGACAACAGCCCGTTTGCCCCCTTCGACGGCAGCGGCACCGTAGTCAGGGTGAGGGCCCGCCACAAGACATCCGGAATCAACGCGAACCTGCGCCTAGGCGGCGAGCTCTCCGGCACCGTCACTAACCGCTCCGGCGCGAAACTGGTCGGCATCTGCGTCGAGGCTGATGGTCAGGTCACCGGCGGCTTCATCGGCATGCAAACGCGGACGTCTGCCAGCGGCAGCTATTACCTGCACGCGCTGTTCCCCGGTAAGTACCCGCTGCAGTTCAGCATCGGCTGCGGCTCGCACGGCACCAACTACGCGCCGGCTTCGCACCGTGCCGTCAAGATCCGCTTGGGCCAGCACCGCACCGCGGACGTCACGCTGGCGCCGGGCGCGAGCGTCACCGGCAGGGTCACGCTGGGCACCTCCGGCAAGCCGCTGCGAGGCATCTGCGTGAGCGCGAGCAACGCCACCGGATCCGTGACCAATTACACGGCCACTCACCGCGGCGGCCGCTACCGCGTCATCGGCCTCACCGGCGGCCGGTACCAGCTGCAGTTCTCGCCCGGCTGCAACAACCAGGGCAACTACAGCACGACGTTCGTGACGGCCCGCACAATGGCCGGGCGGCAGACCAGTGGCGTCAACGCGGTGCTTCAGCCCGGCGGCCAGATCTCGGGCGTGGTGACAGATAAGAACGGCAAGCCCGTTTCCGGCATCTGTCTCCAGTTGGACGGCAACAACAGTTACACAGCGCTAGTGCCTGAGTCGACCGGAGACGACGGGTCCTATGCCATCACCGGGCTGTCAGCCGGGACTTATGAGGTCGGCTTCTCCGGCGGCTGCGGAAACTCTGGCGACTACGCGCCGACCTGGTACCAGAACCAGACCGACGAAAGCCTGGCGACTCCCGTCAAGCTGAGCACGGGCGCGACCGCGACGGCCGATCAGCAAATGCTGCCCGGTGCGGCAATCACCGGTACAGTCACCGACGCCCGCGGACATCGGCTGTCGGGGATCTGCGTTTCCGCGGCCACCGAGACGCAGACCGAACTGGGCGGAATATTCACGCAGGACAGCGTTACCCAGCACGGTAGCTATGTGATCTCCGGCCTGGCGCCCGGCCAGTACCAGGTCGATTTCGGCTGCGGGCTGGACTCAACGTACGCCGATCAGTGGTTCCCGGACGCACAGGACGCGGCATCGGCCGACCTGATTTCGGCCGGTCCCGGCCGTACCTCCGGGATTAATGCGGTACTGCGGCCCGGTGGCACCATCAGCGGAGTCGTCACCGGCAAGGCCGGGCATCCGCTCGCGGGAGTCTGCGTCACCGCCACGAGCACCCGTGGATCTGCCGCGAGCTTCGGCGGGAGCACCGGGATCGGCCTGCTCTATACGAACTCACATGGCGCTTACAAGATCCTGGGCCTTGCGCCCGGCAGCTACGACGTGTCGTTCGCGCCGTGCGTGGGCGGGGCGCAGTACGCCGAGCAGTGGTACCGGGGCGCGACTTCGGTATCGTCCGCGACTGCGGTCAGGGTTCGGCCAGGCAAGACGACAGCCGGTATCGACGGCCATCTCGTCATCGGCGGCACGATCTCCGGTCGCGTGGTCAACGCATCCGGCACGCCGCTGCGCAACATCTGTATCTTCGCCTACGACAGCCGCGCCGGCGCTTTCGGTTATGCCGCCACCGGCAAGGCGGGAACCTACCGGGCAATCGGGCTGACCACCGGCGGCTACACCGTCGACTTCTCTCCCTGCGGCAATCAGAACTATGTCTCCGTGGTCAGGCACGCTCGAGTGACCGCGTCCCACGCGACGAGGGACGTCAATGCCACGATGCAGCCGGGCGGTTCGATCGGCGGAGTCGTCACGGAGGGGTCTTCTTCCGGGCCGCCGGTTCCGGATGTCTGCGTCGAGGCTGTCAGCAGCAACCCTGACAACCTGGGCGGGTTCGCTGGCACCGGCACCCACGGCGGTTACCTGGTCACCGGACTGGCGGCAGGCACCTATCAGGTCTATTTCGATACGTCGTGCCTGGACACCGTCGGCCCTGGCCTCGCACCGCAGTGGTACGACGACCAGGCCAGGCAGGCAACCGCGAACGCCGTCACCGTCACGGTCGGCCAAACCCAGACGGGTATCGACGCGGCTCTGCAGCAGGGCGGCTACGGCGAGATCACCGGCACGATATCCGCAGCCGGGCCGCCAGCGGCCCCGCTGAGCGGCGCGTGCGTCACCGCAGTTCCGCTGCCGGCCGGCTCTGCGCTACCGGTGGTCGCCGTGACCAAGTCGAGCGGTTACACGGTCGCGGACCTGCCGCCCGGCCGGTACAAGGTGAAATTCTCCGCGGGCTGCGGGGCTGCCGGCTACGCGACCCAGTGGTGGAAGCAGAAGACCTCGCGGAAGACAGCGACGGTCGTCACGGTCGGCTCCGGGCAGGACAGGTCCGGGATCAGCGCCACGCTCAGGAAAAACGGCTGACTACCTGCGTAACTAACAAGAGACCGCCGCCTGCCAGGTCCCGTTGCCGGGTACCGGGCAGGGGCGGCTTTTGGCTGCTAGCGGGAAGCGGGCGTTCCCGTCATGGGATCCGCCACGGCCGGGCTAGAAGAGAACGAACACCTTCCGGATCGTCTCGTGGATGTCCCAGGTACCGGCCCAGCCGTTCGGGAAGAACGCGGTGTCGCCAGGACCGATCTCAAGGGCTTCGCCGCCGTCCGGGGTTACCGTCATGCGACCGGACAGGATGTGCACGAACTCGTGCTGCTCCTGCTTCCAGTAGGACGGGCCCGCGGTGCACTCCCAGATCCCGATCTCCTGGTCGTCGCCCTGCCAGAGGTAGAGCCCGCTGGTCTGCATGGTGTCGCCGGTCGCTTCTTCGAGCGGGCCCCAGTCCTCAAGCTCCGCGGTTGCGGCCGAGGCGAGGTAGGGAGTTACGTCGGTCATCCCGATCTTTCCTTTCTGGCGCTGGTCAGTGTGTTGCGGCAACCGCGGCTCAGGACAGCGTGAGCTTTCCTGGCGCCTGCGGCGCGTGCTCGGGGAACGGAAGCGCGATCGGATCGGTGCCGAGCCGGGAGTTGCCTGCCGCGTCGAACCGGTCCAGGCCGAGGTCGGCGACGTCCACGACGTCAGAGGTCCCGGCCAGGGCTACGTCGGCAGTTGCGCGGGCTACCGCCGGTCCCCACATCATCCCGGCACCGCCGGCGCTGGCGATCGTGACGCCAGCAATCGGCATGCCATGGCCGATCGCCGGTCCGATGATCGGCAGGTGATCAGGGGTGTAGTCGATGGTGGCTGCCCACGTGCGGCGCAAGCCCAGGCTGGCCGTGACCGGCACCAGCTCGGCCAGTCGCTGGCGCATCAGCGCCAGGTACGGCTCGTCGATGCAGGCGGCCGCGCCGGGCGGCTCGTCCGGGTTGCTCATGCCGAACAGCAGGCCGCCTTCTTCCGGTCGCCAGTACAGGCCGGCCGACAGGTCAAACACCATCGGGACCCGCTCAGCGGCCAGGTCGGGGTGCGGCTCGGTCACGGCGATCTGATGCCGCACGCCTCCGGCCGGCACGCTGATCCCGGCTAGCGAGCCGACTTCCGCGAGTTCAGGGCCGCCGGTGAGCACCACGAGCGGCGTGCTGATCGGGCCTGCCGATGTCTGCACGCCGGTTACCGCATCGCCGCTGGTCTCCAGGCCGAGGAATGCAGTCCGCTCGCGCACCTGAACACCTGAGGTGGCAAGCGCCACCGCGTACGCGGTCACGTTGCGCGGCGGCGTCAGGTAACCGTCCTCGGCGCAGTAGGTGCCGCCCAGGGTTCGCCCCGGCGCCAGGGTCGGATTCAGCGTATCGACCTGACCGGGTTCGAGCCAGCGGACCGCCAAGCCGAGCTCGTTCTGCATGGCCATGCGCTCGCGCGCGGCAGCAACATCGGCTGAGGTGAAGCAGGGCAGCAGATAGCCCTGCGGGGTGAAGCCCGAATCGATGCCGAGCTCGTCATGCTGGCTCAGGTAGAACGTGCGGGACCATTCGCCGAGCCGCACCGCCCATGGCGTACCGCCCTGCGTGCGGACGACGCCGGCCGCGCGACTGCTGGCTCCCTGGCCTAGCGTCCGCTTCTCGATCAGGACGACCCGCTGCAGGCCGCTGCGGCGCAGGAAATACGCGCACCAAGCACCGACGGTTCCGCCGCCGACGACGACCGCATCCGCGGTCTCGCTCACCTGCATGTGCACCGGTCCATCCGCGCTCAGCCGAACAAAGGCGCGACCTCGCCGATCATGGCATGGACTGAATGTTCAGTCAAGTTGCGGGCCTTGGCTCAGCGAAACAGTTGAGCGAGTGCGGCAGTGCCTGGCCGGCGCCGCCGTGAGCGTGCCCGATCGCGCGGCGGCGGCTGTGTTCCCGCAGCCGCCGCCGCGTGGCGCGCGTCAATGCGGGCTGTTGCCGCCCGTCCTGACGCGAGTGCTTGTGCTCCCGGCGGTGCCTGTCTACTGATCTACTGAGGCCTGCCTAGCCGTGCCGCATCCACCGACTGTGACGCTGCTTGCGCATGTCTCCCATGTCGTTGTTCCGCATGCGCATGACGCTCATCATCGCGATGATCGCCGCGCACACGCATGCGATCGCCATCATGGCCTTCATGAATGCCTTCCCTCCCCCGATAGCCGGGCTGGCCTCGGCCGGCCCGACAATGCTGCAGATCAATGCGGCTGGTACCCGGCACTGACGTGCGACAAACTGAGACGCGCGCCGCGCGCACCAGGCGAGGCAAACGCGCGCCCGCAGGCCATTGGAAACTAGCCCTGACACCACTAGACTGAACGTTCAGTCAGACCGTGCCGAGTACCGGCCTGCCACCGAGCAAGCGGCGGCCCGGCGACCTCCGGCGGCGGGCCGGCCAGTTGCACGCGAAAGGGCGCCAGGCGCGATGTACGGATTGTCAGACGAGGACCTCCAGATCCAGGCCCGCGCTCGCGCGTTTGCTGACGAGCTGATCCCGTTCGAGGTCGAAGCCGAGCTGAACGGCGGCGACCTGGCCAAAGATGTCGTCGCCGCGCACAAAGCCCGAGCCATCGAACTCGGCTTGTACGCGACGAACATGCCGGCCGAGCTGGGCGGCGGCGGCTGTACCTCGCTTCAGCAGGTGCTGGTGCAGGAGCAAGTAGGCCGGGTTACGAACGCGCTGGCCTGGGTTGTCGCCACGCCGCCGTCCTGGCTGCCTTCTGTGGCCACGCCGCACCAGCTGGCGAAGTTCGTCCTGCCGACCGTGCGCGGCGAGCGCGAGGAGTGTTACGCCATCACCGAGGAGGGCGCCGGCTCAGACGTCGACGGCATCGTCGCCACCGTGCGCAGGGACGGCGACGATTACCTGCTCAACGGCGAGAAGTGGCACGTGACCTCCTACAACTCCGCTGACTACGCGTTCTTTCAGGGCAAGCTGGTTGGCGGCGAACATGACGGCGAGCATGCGATGCTCATGGTCGACCTGCCGAGCCCCGGCGTCACCGTGGTCCGCACCCCGGCCTACAGCCACACCATCAGCCACCATCACCCGATCGTCGCGTTCACCGACGTGCGCGTGCCGGCGACTCACCTCGTCGGTTCCGAAGGCGACGGGATGAGCTTCGCCTACGAGTGGTTCCGGTTCGAGCGCATGATGGTCGCCGCCCGCTGCCTCGGCGGCGCCCAGCGGCTGGTCGAGGAAATAACCAACTTCTCACGGGAACGAGCAGTACAAGGCAAGCCAATTGCGCACCTGGGTGCTATCCAGGCGATGCTGGCTGATTGCCTGACTGAGTTGTTCGCGGCGCGCTCGATGGTCTACGAGACCGCGCGCGGCATCGACGCGGGCGCCGACGTCAAGGTCCAGCATGCCCAGTGCTCGATGGCCAAGTTGTACGCATCGGAGATGGCCGGCCGGGTTGCCGACCGGGCAGTGCAGATCTTCGGCGGCCGCGGTTACATGCGCGAGAACGTCGCCGAGCGCTTCTTCCGTGAGCTCCGGGTGGAGCGGATCTGGGAAGGGACGAGCGAGGTGCAGCGCTCCATCATCGCCGACCAGATGACCAAGCGCGGGCCCCGCTCGCTGGCCTGATGAGAGCGCTGCATTCGAGCAGCCCGAGCACTGTACGCAGCCTCACCCGTCGCGGCAGCCCGCCCGTTCGCAGCAGCCCCACCCTCCGCGGCCCCCGCCCTCCGGCGGCAGCCCCACTCCCCGCCGCAGCCCAACCTCTGCCCCAGCAGCCCGCTCCTGCGCAGCCCGCTCCTCCGCAGCCGCCGGTGCCCTCCGCACGTTCCCCTGCTTCACTGCAGTCCCGTCCACCGCTGCAGCCCACCCTCGCAGCAGCCCACCCTCCGCGGCCCCCGCCCTCCGGCGGCAGCCCCACTCCCCGCCGCAGCCCAACCTCTGCCCCAGCCGCCGTGCCCTGCGCTCACTCCTCTCCTCCACGGCAGTCCCGTCCACCGCCGGAGCCCGCGCCTCCGCAGCCGCCCGCCCTCTCGCACCAGCCCGCGCCCGCGGCAGCGCCACCCTCCGCAGCAGCCCGGTCGTGAGCCGGAGGCCCGAACTGTCAGTGGCAGCCCTTACTGTGCTGATGTGACGTCGGATGGCGTGAGTTGGACTGCCGGATACCGCGAGTGGCTACCGCCAGCGGACCTGCGCGATTCCGTGGCCTGCTACTGGGTCAGCGTGACTCCGCCACATCACGGCCCGGCGGTTGCATCAGTCATGCCCGACGGCTGCACTGACCTCATCTGGCAGAGCGGTCACGGCGCCTTCATTGCCGGGCCCGACACTGGCCCGGCGCCGACGCAGATCCCGGCCGGCACAGTGCTGGTGGGCGCACGGTTCTGGCCGGGCGCGGGCGGCGCGGCTCTCGGCATGCCCCTGGCTGAGCTGCGCGACCAGCGCGTCGCGGTCGCCGATTGTCTGCCGGGGCTGGCGAGGCAGCTGCCAGCGGACGTGACGCCCGAGCGTGCGCTGAGCGTCGTAGCTACCACGTGTCAGCAGTTCGTGGCCGCAGGTCCGGCCGACCGCCTGGTCCGGCACGCGACGAAATTGCTGGCCGGCGGCCACACGACGATTGCCGGTCTGTGCGCCACGCTCGGGCTGAGCGAGCGCCAGCTTCGCCGCCGCTTTGACGACGCTGTCGGTTACGGCCCGAAGACCATGCAGCGCGTGCTGCGGTTCAGGAACGTGCTCACGCAGCTGACGGTCACTCCGCAAGCGGACCTCGCCAGCCTCGCGGTCCAGTTCGGTTACTCCGACCAGGCGCACCTGACGAGGGAAACGACACGGCTCTCTGGACAGCCGCCGGCCGCACTGGCGCGGACGTTGCAGCCGCGGTAGCAGCGACTAGTGCCGCGGGCAACCCGCAGCCGGCCGGCGAGGAGCCGCGTCATTGCGTGCCGACCAGAACTCAGCTGACCAGACTCGACCGGCAAGAACTCAGGTGCCAGGCATCGTGGTGATCGGAATCGCCATCGGATTCGGGTTCAACGCGCTGCCAAGAACCGGGCCCCGCAGGACTAGCCGGGCAGGCGCACCGCCTGGACCTGCGTCGTCTGGGCAACGAGCTTTCCGGCATCGTCGCGCATGCTTGTCTGGACGGTGACCGTAGTGCGGCCCCGGTGCAGCGGCACCGCGACGGCCCGGACCGTCCCGGCGGTCACCGGCCTGAACATCTGCGTTGCCGACGTAATGGTGGCCGTAGTGGCTCCGTCGGGCAAGCCGAGAAACGCAACCAGGGCGCCCGCGGTGTCCGCGAACGACATGAGTGCGCCGCCGTGCAGCATGCCGCCAGTCGTGCACAGGCGCGGAGCCCACGGCAGCACCGCAACCACGCGGTCGGCGCTAGCCTCCTCGAGGCTCATGCCAAGATCGGCGGCGAACGGCATCATCGCGACAAGCTCGTCAAGTCCTGCTGGCACGGCAGCAGTCTGCTTTAGTGCGGCGCTAGCTGGCGAACGGCCCGGAAGGTCCGTACGGACCTGGGCTGCCGTATGCACCCGAGCCGCCGTAGGGGCCGTTTGGCGCACCGGTGCCGGCACCAATACCGGACAGCCGGAAGTACATCTGCGTGATGACGACGGCGATGAACGGCGCGATGAGCGTGCCACCGATCACGGAACCCAGGAAGTGGCTCAGGAAATAGGGCAGCGCTGAGAAGACGAGCCCGAGCACGAGATCGACGGCGAACAGGATCAGGAACACCATGAGCAGGATGCCGAACACATTCCAGAAATGACTTTTGACGAGTTGCCAGCTCCGGCCGAACGAGTCGAACGGTCCAGCCCCTCCCAGCACGATGGCCGGCACGATCAGGCACCAGATGGTGAGCAGGAACAACCCAGGAACGATGAAGATGGCGAAACCGATGGTGATGGCAATCCCAGCCAGGATGGCGGCGACGGCGACGGACCCGATCAAGGGCACTGCGGCTTCGAGCGTTTGCCCGACGGACAAGTCGACTCTGCCGTCCCGGACATCCTGCACAGCCTTCACCAGCGCGGCTGTCAGAAGGAACTCAGCAACAAACGTCACCAGGCTGCTGAGCAGACCGCCGACGATTCCGCCGACCAGCGAGAGGGCCGCGGACACTATCGCGGCAATCAGGAAGACGACGAACGCAATCGTCAGCAGATGGCGGGCGTACGTCCGGTAGAGCTGCCACGACTCGCCCAGGACTCCAGTTAGCGGATTCATGGCCGGATCGTAGCGGGAGGAACTCGCACACACGGCGATAACGGCAACAACCGTCTGCGTTAGTTCGGCCTCCGCTGCGGCGCTAACAGCCGGGTGCGCGCGGTAGCTGCTTCACTGCCGGCGGCGCCCCGGCGCTCGCGTCAGTCCGGAAGGTTTGCCTCGATGGCATCGACAAGCTCGGGCGCGTCGGGCGCCGTCATCGGCCGGAAGCGCGCGAGCACAGCACCATCCGGGCCGACGAGGAACTTCTCAAAGTTCCACTGGATGTCGCCGGCCTCACCTTCGGCGTCTGCGGTCGCGGTCAGCTCGGTGTAGATCGGGTGCCGCTGCGGGCCGTTGACATCGATCTTCTCGAACATGGGGAAGGTGACGCCGTACGTAGCCGAGCAGAACTCGGCGATCTCCTCGGCGCTGCCGGGCTCCTGCCCGCCGAACTGGTTGCAGGGGAAGCCGACCACCGCAAATCCCTGCTCGGCGAACCGCTCGTGCAGTTCCTCAAGGCCCGTGTACTGAGGGGTCAGCCCGCACTTAGAGGCGACGTTAACAATCAGCAGCGTCTTGCCGTCCAACTCGCCAAGCGAGGAGGGCTGACCGGCAAGGGTGTTCACAGGAATGTCGCGCAAGCTCACGTGGCAGGTCCTCACGCTCGAAGGAAGTGCTGCGCTCAGGCTATGCCGCAGCATGGTTCTCAACACTGCGGTCCGCGCAGATATGCCGACGCGGCTGGTGAATGCGCGACAGTTCGCACCCTCAGTCCGCTGCCGCATGAGCCTCGCCGACAACCTTCACGTGCGCGACTGGGTGCGGTGATCGTCAGCCTGCCCACTCGCATGGATCACGGCCAGCCACGGGGGCACCGCGCCGGCCCGGCCCACTCGAGCGCCTTCGGGCAGGCACGGACACCAAGTCAGCGTGGCGCACTCGCCCGCGGTCAGCACGGACGCCGAGTCAGCCACATGAAACGTGCTGACTAGGGCCATGCCTACCCGACGCGCGCGCCACCTCGGGCTCGGCAAACGGTCATAGCTCGCAAAGCGGGCGCGATCGGCACGGCTGCGCCCACGTTTCACGGATTCTGTCCGCAATACGCGGTAGTTTAGCCTATTTCGTGCGACCAAAATCCGTGAAATGTGCGGTGCGGCTCTCCACGCTCGGTTGTCTGCGGACGAGCGCTGAGCAAATGCGTTGTCAGCTTGCTCTTAGCTGATTACTCGTGCGAGACTAATCATGTGTCATCAATCAGGCTGTTCATCCTCGGTACGCTCGCCGCGAGCGGACCACTGCACGGGCACCAGATCAGGCAGCAGGCTCTCGCCGACCGCGCCGAGACCTACTCCGACGTCCAGGTGGGATCGGTCTACGGGGCGCTCAAACGGCTGGCCAGCGAGGACCTGATTCGCGAGTTGCGCACCGAGAAGGTCGGCAACCGGCCCGAGCGGACGGTCTACGAGATCACGCCCGAGGGGCGTCGCTCGCTGGCCGCGATCCACGACAAGGCCCTGCGTGAGCTGGATCGCCACCACGACCCGTTCGACCTGGCACTGACCCAGTCGCGCAGCATCCCCGAGGAAGAGCTCGAGCAGATCCTGCAGAACCGCATCGCCGCTCTCAGAGTCCAGCTGGACACGCAGCGCCATGCTGCCGAGCACGCCGACCCGTACGTGAACGAGGCCGAGCGGCTGATCATCCAGCACTTGGTCGCGCGGACCGAGGCGGAGATCCGCTGGCACACCGAGGTCGCCGCACGAGTGCCGAAAATCGCGGCCGACTTCGCCGAAGGTATCGGCGGACCCCAGCACCTGACGGACCCTGACCCGAAGGGAACCCCACGATGACCACACCCGACTCCGGGTCGGCAGGTCAGCCGACGCCGACGGTAGCCGACCGGCAGCCGGCACGCCCAGGGGCCGACGCAGCCACCGCCGCCGACCAAATCACCGCGCCCGGCCAGACCACCACGCCCGGCCAAGCCACCGCCGCGGACGGCAACGGCTGGCGCGCCGTCGCGATCGTGCTCGTCGGCGCTTTCATGGCCCTGCTCGACACCACGATCGTCAACGTCGCGCTGCCGAGCATCCGGACCGGCCTGCACGCCTCTCCGGCCAGCCTGGAGTGGATCGTGTCAGGCTATGCGCTGTCCTACGGCCTGGCCCTGGTGCCCGGCGGTCGGGCAGGCGACCGGTTCGGGCACAAGAACCTGTTCCTCATCGGCCTCACCATCTTCACCCTTGCCAGCGTTGCGTGCGGCATCTCGCAGAGCCAGAGCGAGATCGTGGCGGCCCGAATCGTGCAAGGTGCGGGCGCGGGCCTGTTCTTCCCGGCGATCAGTGCGACGATCCAGCACTCGTTCACCGGGCCAGCGCGGTCCAAGGCGTTCGGCGTGCTCGGCGCCGTGATCGGGGTCTCGACCGCGATGGGCCCGCTGCTCGGCGGGCTAATCATCGCCGGGTTCGGCACGGCGGACGGGTGGCGCTGGGTGTTCCTGGTGAACCTGTTCATCGGCGCTGTCGCCATCCCGATGGCGGCCTGGCGGCTGCCTCGCGCCAGCACCCGCACCAGGCGCGGCTTCGACCCGGTCGGACTCGGCCTGCTCACCGCCGGACTGCTCCTGCTGCTGATCCCGCTCGTTGCGGGTCAGCAAGATGGCTGGCCGGTGTGGACCTGGATCTGCTTCGGCTGCTGCGTCGTGATGTTCGCGCTGCTCGCCGCCTGGGAATTGCGCGAGGACAACCGCGGCGGCGACCCGCTGCTGAAGCCGAGCCTGCTTCGGCAGTCCTCATTCTCAGCGGGCGCCGTCTTCGCTATCGCATTTTTCGGCGGGTTCAGCAGCATCTTCTTCACGCTGTCGATCCTGTGGCAAGAAGGCCTGGCGCATTCCGCCCTCATCACCGGCCTGGTTATCGCCCCGTACTCGGTCGGCACCCTCACCGCCGCGGCCAACAGCGACAAGCTGTCCGCGCGTCTGGGCCGCCTCGTGCTGGTGCTCGGCTGCTCGCTGCTGCTCGTCGGCCTCGCGCTGGTTGTCCTCGTCATCCACCTGACCGAACCAGCCGTGAGCGGGTGGGACCTCGTCGGACCGCTGCTGCTGGCCGGCCTCGGTACCGGCATGACCATCGCGCCCAACCAGGATTTCGTACTAGCCACAGTGCCGCGGCGAGAGGCGGGCACGGCGGCCGGGATCCTCGGTACCTCGCAGCGCCTCGGCACTGCGATCGGCATCGCGATCATCGGCACGGTGCTGTTCGGCAGCTTGAAGTTCACGCCTGGCCCGCACGCCGTCGCGAGCGCGTTCACGCACAGCGCTCAGCTGGCGCTGCTCGCCAACCTGGGTTTCCTGATCGTCGCGCTGGCGCTGGTGCTGGCGCTCCCGCGCGAGATCCCAAACCATTAACTACCGGGAACGTCCGCGTCCGGCCGACTCACATCCGCCGGACGCGGACGGCTGGGGCTCGTCAGTTCCCCCAAAGCGACCGGGTGAGCCGCTTGGCCAGGGCGCGACGGGCGAGCCATTCTCCGAGCCCGCGTCCGTCTTTACGCTTAGGCCTTAGATAGTCGCGGATAGTGCGGTGCGAGATGTAAAGGCTGCTCCGGATCTCCTCAATGTCATGGGTAGCGCCGCAATGACCGCAGCTAAAGAAAACGGCCTCCTGCGGGAAAGCCGAGTGTTTAGCCACGGCGCACGCCTCGCTCCTGGTGGGTGCGCGGCGCCTGCGCCATTCCAGGCGCCGCGCCGCCCACCGCGAAGGCGCCGACCGTGATCAGCACAACTGGGAGGATATGCCGCACTTATACTCCCTAGTCTATATAGGGTGAACTAATGCGACTTTAGGCACACGGGGGGCCATTCTGTCAAGGGGCAAGCTGAATGGCCACTTAACTCAACGACATGAATCCGGCGACAGGCTGCCTTCTCCTAGCGCACTGCGTCGGGCAACCGGGCGTTCCCGGTCTGGAACAGAAGACGGACCCAAGCGGCCGCCGGCTAGCTGACGGCCGCAGCCTCGGCGGGCTGCGTCGTGGCTGGCTGGCGCCATGGCGGCTGGCCGGAGTAACCGCGAGCGACCTGCGTGACGAACTGGTATACGGCGTCCTCGTCCGGGGAGAGCGGGCCGGGCATCGCATGTTCGGACGTCAGGCCGCGCTGGACGGACTCGCAGGCGCCCCAGTCCTGCCGGTTGGTGATGTCCCAGAACTCGACCGCGTAGCCCGGGTCGAAGCCCGGCTTGTCTCGTGCTTCAGGCGCGAACGCCCAGGTGCACTCGATAAGCGTGCGGTCGGCGGCCAGCGGCGTCAGCCGGTGCGTCATGACATAGTCGGGGTGAAGGCTGAGCAGCACGTTCGGGAAGATGTTGATGTAGATGACGGTGCGGAGCCCGGTCGCGTCCAGCCCGCGCAGCGGGACGCCGAGGCTGCTGCCATCCAACGACATGGTGTCCATGCCATCACGCAGATCCATCCATCCGCCGACCCACGGCCCGCTCGGCCGGTAGTTCTCACCGCTGCGCGGCGGGCTGACCCTGCACAGCTCGGGATGGATCATCGGGCAGTGGTAGCACTCGTGATAGTTCTCGGTGAGGATCTTCCAGTTCGCGGCGGCGTCGTAAGAATGGCGGCCCGCTATCACGAGCCGTTCTGGCTCGTAAGGCGCGACTAGCGCGTCGAGTTCGGCCAGCGCCGGCTCCATCGGCGTCGCCTTGCCCGAGCCGTCTACGAAGATCAGCCCGTGCCACTCGGTGACCGGCAGCCTGGTCAGGCCCCACTGCGACTCGTCGAAGCCCGGCGTGCCCTTGAAGCCCTTCGCGGTCTTGAGCCCGCCGTCCAGCTCGTAGGTCCAGGAGTGGTACGGGCACACGATCGACGGGCGCTGGGCAGAGCCGCCGCACGGCAGCAGCTCGTGGCCGCGATGCCTGCAGGTGTTCGCGAACGCGCGAAGGATTCCGTCATCATCGCGGCTGAGCAGGACGCTGCCTCCTCCGACGGGTACGGCCCGCTGGTCACCCGGATTGGCCAGCTCCGCCGAAAAGCCAACGCAGCTCCAGCCACCGTCGAAGAAGTGCTTCTGTTCCCAGGCAAAGACCGCCGGGTCGACGTAGGCAGCTCTCGGCAGCATGAGGCTTTGGCCGAACGGCCGCAGGGACTGGGCGAGGCCCGCCGGATCGATAGGCGCGACGGGGGCGACCGGCGCGACGGAAGGTACCGAAGCGATGGAAGATGCCGAAGCGACGGAGGTGACCGGGACGACGGAGGCGGACGCAATTTCTGACTGACTGACCATACAGTCAATTTTAAAGGTGCTGGCTGGGCATGTCCAGCGGCGAGAAGCGCGGTCTGCGCCATCGGCCAGGGAGTCAGCGCCCTCCGCCGAGCCCGGCCGGGCCGCCGCGGCCGGGCGGGCAGCAGCCGCTGGGGCCGGCTGCGGCTCGCGATTGACATATAAATAAAAACTAATGAGAATTGCTGACGTGGCGGACCGCCCTGGACGGCCCAGGAAGCCGACCGGAACGA
>Ga0335072_10008022_pt1 | contig 15337 bp, 17 predicted proteins | sample Lox_Sample_21_FD_206725 | JGI IMG/M metagenome (GOLD analysis project Ga0335072, IMG submission 206725) | Soil microbial communities from Loxahatchee National Wildlife Refuge, Florida, United States - Lox_Sample_2.1 | ecosystem: Environmental > Terrestrial > Soil > Wetlands | place: USA... | reverse complement strand
AAAGGCCATCACTAAGGGGGACAAAAGGGTCCTCAATGTCTGGCATGACCATCATTTGGGCCTGTTCTAGTGTGGGCTATGGCTCCATTAGCAGATGTGTCGTCTACGCAGTATTGCTGACTTACGTTGACATTGTAAAAATGTATATCTTTATCAAAGGTGACAAACCCCACCTTCGCGCCGGGTGGGATCCTTCTCTTGATGCCACCATTGACTTCCTCGCTACTTTCTGCGAGCTCATCTTCTCCTCCATAGAGCGCTCCAATAATTCCTTCACAAAAAGCTTCGAGAAAACCTTTGTTAAAAGACTCCTGCCCGACATCGATTAAGAAGAGCCATCTCAAGCCTACCGGCTCCTTCGACCAATATTCCTTTGGGACCAAAAATTCCACAGTTCCCCTCATGAGCTCTGGTCTTTGTTCCCTGTCAACTCGCGCCCCTTGGGGACTGGTAGCACAGAAATATTCCGGTGGTACATCGTTAGGATATGTGCACATATTACAAACAAATTTGTTTCCACCAGATCGGAATACCATGAAGGGATTAATATAAGCTCGGCATCTCCGACAACGCGGAGGTCCTGTCTCGCCAAAGTCTAATACTGGGATTTCCAATTCACCGGCTTGTAATGGAGCAAGTGGTTGCAATAGAAGTCCTAAGGGCAATCCTGTTGATTGTAGAGCTTCTGCTGTAGATGGAATGCTATTCATGGTTAACCGTGTAAATTTTGGTGACGAATTTCCCTGATCATAGGCTACATATGAAATCGCGGCAGGAGGGGGCAAGTGCTGTTCAAAAGTTGGGTAAATATTGGTGAGATAATATTGGGCAATAGCGTCCCTAGATTTTGGTATGCTAGGTATTTGATCTGGATCCACCCGTCCTTGAGCTGACGTCTGCACACTGGCAGTGCTAAAACCAGGATCGACAGCACTATTTCGGGTAGCATATTGAGCATTCGAGGCAGGGTTGACAGGGCTGTAAGGAGAATTCACAGAAGCAGGAAACTGCGACATTTGCGGTGTAATTTGCTGCCCGACAAACTGGCCTCCGGGGCCTTGATTTAAAGATGGGTCGGCGTTGAGGAAGGCCGTCGCAGGAGTCCCTGCTGGTGGAATGCCATTGAATGCTGCGGACGACCCCGCTGGTGCTTCAAGTGCATGGTACGCATGTCGATCTTTCTTTTTCTTTCCACCTGCTTTTGCTTGGGCAGCATGATCTGTTATAGCAAGACCTTCTATTTGACCTGCGAGACCCCCATCTTGTGCTGGCACCGACTGTGGTGGGAAATATCTAGGATCTTGGTGGGGCTGGAACTGTAGATATGAACTGGGGGTGCGTGGCGCATTCGAATGAGGTTCGTCCCAATACAACTGTTTTTCGGCCGGCGAATTGTATTCAGACCCGGCTTGTTGATATGGCGGGGGGGCTACCGGTGGTCGAAACTGGGGAGGAGCGGGCTGGGTACGAGTCTCTGGCTTCGAAGGGTCATCTGCGGTCTGTTGACCTAAAGCATGATACATGCCAAAATCGGCCATCTCGTTCGCAGCTCGAAGTCAGTGTTTGGAGCAAAACGGTATTTGGGGCGTCCGAAGTCTGGTAACAGTGACTTGCGAGGTTCGCCTGTGAATTGATTAGGACTTAGGAAAATTCATGACAATCATTTTATCGCGGACAAAGCACTTGTGCGGCTCTTCGATAGCAGTCTAATAAATAAAAGTTGTGGTTTAACAAATCTGGCATTGATACCCTTGAAGCGCGCTAAGAAAAAGATCCCTGTCCAAGCCTATACTCTTCACTTTCAATGACGCGACAAGCTTTAAACGATCGAGCTCCGTCACCAAGAAATCTCTCCTCCTTACTTCACTCTAGAGAGCAACATATGACCTTTTCAGCGTAATGGGAAATGCAGAGACACGATAGAAGTGATGACAGAGGAAATGCGATGGGTTGAGATCTGCATCGAACTGTCTAATGCAGCATTCTCTAAGAGGAGTTAATCATTTTCGAAGGGTGCCTCCTCTCGTTGCGCGCGACCATGTTCAACTTCACCCCTTTAAGCGGGGCTCAATCAAACAGCTTCGCATCACAGTCATTACTGGAGCTTGATGGTGGGGTCAAGGTGCTGATTGATGTGGGATGGGACGAGTCATTTGACGTGGAAAAATTGCACGAGTTGGAAAAGTAGGTTTATTCTCTACGAGCAGGCTGGAAGATATGAATAACTACTCCCCTCTTATTTGGATCACTCAGAATACCTGGGCCCCTTTCTATGTCAGAAATAATGGAGATCAGGACTAAACTTGCGCACGGCTTCCTCTTCCCCTCGCTGAGCTAATGTTGCTGGCCACCTTGACACCGTTCTTCGATATGCTAACCATCCTTCTATTTACAGGCAAATCCCCACGTTATCTATCGTTCTTCTCACACATGCGACTGTTGCGCACTTAGGAGCTTATGCTCATTGTTGCAAACACTTTCCACTCTTCACACGAATCCCGATTTATGCAACAACCCCAGTAATATCTCTTGGCCGCACACTCCTTCAAGATCTCTACGCTTCCACACCCCTCGCAGCTACCATTATACCACCAGCTTCTCTCTCAGAAACTTCATACTCTTACAACCAAGTCTCAAACAGCAACGCCTCCCATATTCTCCGCCAACCGCCAACACCGGAAGAGATTGCATCTTACTTTTCTCTTATTCATCCACTCAAATACTCACAACCTCATCAGCCGTTACCGTCGCCGTTCTCGCCACCTCTAAATGGACTTACCATCACGGCATACAATGCTGGACATACATTAGGGGGAACAATTTGGCATCTTCAGCATGGGCTAGAGTCAATTGTTTATGCTGTGGATTGGAATCAAGCCAGAGAGAATATCCTAGCTGGCGCAGCATGGCTTGGGGGCGCAGGTGCTGGCGGCGCAGAAGTCATAGAACAGCTACGAAAACCTACTGCTTTAGTATGCAGTAGCAGAGGCGCAGAAAGGGTTGCCTTGGCCGGAGGGCGTAACAAGCGCGACGAGCTTCTCCTTGATATGATAAAATCCGCGATCATTAAGGGCGGAACAGTGCTTATTCCCACAGACTCGAGCGCCAGAGTTCTGGAGCTGGCCTACCTGCTAGAACATGCTTGGCGTAAGGAAGAATCTGATCAGGGAAGTCCCCTTCACTCGGCGAATGTCTATCTAGCTAGCAAGAACATCGGTGCCACTATGCGCCTTGCTCGAAGCATGCTTGAGTGGATGGATGACAGTATTGTCAGGGAGTTCGAGGCCCTTGGTGGTCAACGAAATCAGAAGGGGGCATCGGATACAAAGCAAGGCGCGGGCCCATTTGATTTCAAGCATCTACGCTTACTTGAACGAAAAGGACAAGTCAATCACGTTCTGGGCAGTGAAGAGACCAAAGATGGGAAAACATTGGGAAAGGTTATTCTTGCAAGTGACACCTCGCTTGAATGGGGATTCTCTAAAGAGGTTTTGCGGAAAATCGCTGCAGATAGTCGCAACCTCATCATCCTCACAGAGAAAATGCCCTCGACAGCCGAAGAAGCCAGCGGCGGAACTTCTGGACTTGCAAGGACTTTATGGACATGGTGGGAGGAGAGAAGAGATGGGGTAGCATTAGAACCAGGCTCCGCAGGTGAGAATCTTGAGCAAGTTTATGGTGGCGGCCGCGAAGTGAGTGTGAAAGAAGTCAAACGTCTTGCATTGGAAGGCAACGAATTGGCTGCATACCAGCAATGGCTTGCTACACAGCGTCAGCTGCAAACAACCCTCCAGCCAGCTGGAGCTACGTCACTGGAGTCTTCGGCAGATGCTGTAGATGATGCTTCATCTGATTCTTCAGACTCGGAAGGATCGGAGCCAGACCAGCAAGGAAAGGCACTAAACATGGCAACTACTCTAGGTCAGGCGAGTCGAAAGAAGATTGGTCTGAGCGATGAAGATCTTGGCGTTAACGTACTTATTCGACGAAAAGGGATATACGATTATGACGTCCGGGGCAAGAAGGGCCGAGAGCGAATGTTTCCCTTAGTTGTTCGACGCAAGAGAGCTGATGACTTCGGAGAACTCATCCGGCCTGAGGAATACCTTCGCGCGGAAGAGCGTGAGGAAATCGACGGACAAGACATGCGACAACCTGGCAAGTTTGATACTCAAGACACCCTTGGCAGAAAGCGCAAGTGGGATGATGTTGCGGCACCAGGTGATCCTTCGATGTCAAATGAAACAAACAAACGACAACAAATAGGCAAAGGCTTGATAAACAACACTTCAGAGTCAATGATTGTAAGCGGGGATGTCAATGCATTGAACGGCATTGATGAGCATGGATTGTTCATAGAAGATCCTGAAGATGAGGTTCTAGGGCCGGCCAAGGTCGTTTTCTCTTCAGAGTCACTTGTGTTTAATCTACGTCTGGCGTTTGTTGACTTTGCCGGTCTTCACGACAAGCGAAGTTTGCAAATGTTGATCCCGCTCATTCAACCTCGAAAACTAGTTTTAGTTAGCGGGATGGAGGATGAGACCCTAGCTCTTGCACATGACTGTCGAAAACTACTAGCCGCGCAAGGTAGCGGGATCGATGAGAAGGCCATTGATGTTTATACTCCAGCGGCTGGCAGCACTGTAGATGCCAGTGTGGACACGAATGCATGGGCCGTGAAATTGACAGACAGTCTTGCCAAGCGCTTGCGATGGCAGAACGTGAAAGGTTTGGGCATTGTAACTCTTACCGGTCGTTTGGCTGCAACTGCCGTCGAACAGAGCACTGCTGCAGACAGCGACGGAATGATTAACAAAAAGGAACTGCTTAAAGACGGGACCGAAGAGACTGCGGCTGGACAGGACATTACAGATGTTGCCAAGCCAATGTCCGTGATGCCTATATTAGACATCGTACCAACAAACATGGCTTCGGCGACACGATCTGTTGCGCAACCGCTCCACGTCGGAGACCTTCGACTCGCGGATTTGAGAAAACTCATGCTTTCTTCGGGCTACACTGCTGAGTTTAGGGGAGAGGGTACGTTGCTAATAGATGGCTCAGTAGCCGTGCGAAAGATGGGCACTGGTAGAATCGAGGTCGAGAGTATGGAGGTGCCTTTGAATGGGGTTGTGCCAATGCATCGGGGAGGTACATTCTACGCCGTCAAACAGAAGATTTATGAAGGCCTGGCCGTGGTAGCTGGCAGTTGAGATACAATAAGGTTAAGAAGCATCCCGAGGTTTTAGGGAGCATCTAACAGCATTTGCACCCGGCGTTGCTATGTAACATATAAGGGTAGAATCTCTGGAAGCATGAAATAATTTCAAGACAGTCCTGCGTTACCTTCCTGATGGCAAACAACAAGTGATCACAGTGGCAATCAAAGCATTCCAATTCGGATGAACCATCAGCGAACCGTTCTAATTTCGTGAATCAACACATTTGTGTGTCAGCACATTTCGAGTCAGGGGAAACCTTCATTTAAAGGGGGATAGTGTGATGATTCACGATACTCCCCTTTCTATATATACAGGACTTTTTTTGAATTTTCTTTCTTTCCGTCATATATCAACTTCGGCCCCAATCAACAACAAATTCACATCAATAAGTCAAGAACTAAGCCAGCATCTTTACTTACCTATCGTTAACCACTCTTCTTATCCCAACACAGTTTCTTCATACCCTTCCAAAAAGTTAATTGTCGTTCCGTGCCTGTCCTCTCTACATTATAGATTCTAATTTCGCGCCTCGAAGTCATGATTGGTATCGGCATGAACCCCCGCTACGGCTGGGACCTCAGCCCAGACTATCTGCAAGGAGATGCCCTTGGCTTTGGTTACGCATGTCCACCACCAGCATACGATGGATTTCTACCTCCACCCCCGCCCGGTTTTGCTTGGTTCGACATTGGCAGCGCTGCTCCTGTTCCTTCCCCGGCGATACCCTGGGGCGTGCCAGGAGCGGCACCCATCCCGCCAGCATGGAATCAGTTCGGCCGGTTTGGCCAAAACTGGGGGCCAGGTTTCAACAGCACTGCCCAAGACGCCGTGTTCCCCGGCGCCAGCTTCCGCAACGCCCAAGGCGGCGTTGGGATGGAGCCTGGTTACGGCTACATCTTCCCGCCTGACCACTGCAAGATTCATGTGATCCAAAGCGCCACACCGCCCTGGCAGGGCGCTGGGCCGTTTGACAAGAAATGCTTCAATGTGCCGACGAGCATAACGGTTAAGGACCTGATGCAGCAGTTTGGATGTACGAATAAGGATCCGGCGAAGAATAAGTTGGTGGAGTTGACGCAGGGGGGTGATGGGACTTGGTACAAGGGCTTGGAATTGAAGGGGGACGATGAGAAGCAGATGAAGAAGATGATTGAGGAGGTTGGGTTCAATGCAAAGAGGAATGGGCTGGATGCGGATTTTGTATGGCTTTATTTCACGAGGGAGGGGTAGGTGCTGGCTCGTGATCCAGCTGGTGTGGTGTGATTTGGATTACGATTTCTAGCGATGAATTTAAGTTTAGCGTTTGAGATGGTGTTGGCGATTACAGTAAGTCGAGTTAGGCACATCTTCGGGCAGAATATTCTGGCAAAGGTCTTGTGGGTCTTTCGGGTACGTTGCACGGATTTTCTACTGAACTTTACTGGGAATTTGCGTCGGATTGGGCACAGAAACTTTGAGCTTTCATAGTCTTCAACATGACCTCCATTCATTGCCCTTAAAATATGAACGCATTAATCTCATCCTCATGAATCTTCCTACTTTCGTGACCTGACTTTGGTCCTTCCTCAACTTTATCAAACCATGAGAGACAAACTCAAGAACCTCGAGAAAGTATCTGTCCAAAGCATATGCATGACTTATTCATAATTCAGCAAAGAGAACTCGTCGAAGACATCCAAAGTGACTTGAATAATCCGTTTTCTTGTGATATCTTGACTTAATGAATCCAAAACGAGCACAGAGGGCAGAGACAATTCGCTGTCTCACATGACAGAGCATATTGAACCGAATCAAGAGCTGTTCTCATCTGTAATGTCGATTATAGAATTGCGGAATTCTTGGTTAGTGAGGTACTCCACTTGCAACCTCAGGTTCTCATTCTCTTCTTCTAATCTGCTTACGGTAGCTTTATGCCGATTTTCTTGTGTAATTAATCGGGCTTGGTTGCCTGAAGCCGAGCTGGTAAGATCTGTAGATTGTTTCAATAGGTCTTTGGATTTTTGCAGCCATTGCGACATCCCCCCGGAAAGTTCCCAGCTCGCTACCGTTTCCAGCTGTGCTGTAGAGTCAATCAAATTCGACTCCAGGACAGCTTTCAAATGCTCAATTAGACGATCATGATTGATCTCTAGCTCCTCGATCGTCGTGCCTAGATCGAGCGCCCCGCCAATTCTCGTAACATCGCGGTGGAATCTATCTTTGTCTTCTACGAAACGATCCATCTCGCGGTAAAACCGTGATCGATCCGCTTCAAACCGCTCAAACTCGCCTTCGTACATGCCCTTAAGTCTCTCATAACCCTCTTTCTCGACTTCTAGTTCTTCAAGTTTGGCTTCTACCATAGCAACTTCTTTCTCCCGAGCGGCTTTTGTTGACACGTAGCTTCGCCGAAATAGGCGGACAGTGAGATCAAGATGGACTATGCGGCTAAGTATCTCCTCATCCGTCAGCTGCCTCAAACCGTTCAGGGCCATTTGATGCATGCCCGCGCCAGTGATTGGGCCTCCTCGATGATCGCCGGCAATGATCCATGCCAAGTAATCACTGTATGTTGCACTTGGATGATATTGCATTTTGGAACCAGCCAGGATCTGATTCATGCGTGGTAACTTCTCAAGGAGAGCCCGGAAGTATTCAGCCCAGAACCTGGTGGTATTAGGAAAAGTGCGTAGTCCTCCAAACTACATGTGAGCAATATCGTTAGCTACCATGACTGGGGACAACAATGAAAGGAAGTAGGCTGATACTTACTAAAGCTGCGATCTGAAGTCCAACAGCAGCTGAATCCTGAAGTACAGAAGCTGGAACCAGAAGATTATTGAGGGCGGAGCCTGCAGCTTGAAGATCTCCCGAAATTTCAGAGTCGGAGCCTGCAGTTTGTAGATCGATCGTACGCTCGATGACAGGATCTATAGCTTGTAGATCCACCCGAATTGGTGTAACCTGCACATCCTGGCCACCTTGTGTGGAAACTTCTGACGGAAGGACAGTGAGCGTATCCTCCGGCGCTGGATGGTCCTGATTATCTGACATTCTAAAGATCTAGGCTCAAGTTAGCCTCATAGGTAACGAGGCTCGCACGTCATGAACTTTGAAAGTTGATAAAAGACTCGCGACCGGAATAGAGAAGACTTAACAAGCGTTTGAGGCATTTTGACTTACTAGGACTGATGGGCAAATGCTACTGCACGTAGGATGCTGTGTAGCGTTATGCCAAGTGTAGGATCGAAGGAGGTCATAAGATAAGCACGTGCTTAGCTTCAGAAGCTTCAGAAGGAGACGGTTAGAAGATCTTCCAAACGGGAAGCAGATGCTTGCAAATTCAATGTATGTTGTGGCTATAGCACCGCTAGAGAAAGTATGTGCTGGTGAGTATGCCCTTTTGAGTGTGGTGAGATCGGCGTGGAAGCGAGTCACGAGAAATACACGTGATGACCTTAGACACGTAGAGAGAAGAACTTGCAAGGCAGAAGATAATGATTGCAGGTTTAGTACTTGTATAGCACGAGATGCACTGCGAGAGACTGTCTGTGGCAGGTTGTCGGCCGTTGTCGACGGCAATGTTGTCGATGTAGAAGTAGGGAGGTCACGTTTTTAGGTGTGATGTTATGCGGACACAGCGAAAACGCGTCGAGATTACTAGCGAGCTAGCGATCAACGTAATGCATTAGCCGCAGTTTGAGAAACAAGAAGAAGCGCGGCAGTTAGGAAGGCAACAGTGCAATGGAAGCTCTCGTCTTCAACGAAACCCTTCTTATCTAACAACAATTTGGGACGTATGAGTATCTTCTTCGACCAATAGAATTCTTCAAGCCTCGATAGTAACGCAACCACTTATAGATCATTCCTCGAGATATCTCGCACCTATGGTCTTTTGAACTTGGTTCTCCGTTCAGAAGGAAGCACATTCAAACATAGAACATCCAACGGACGCATAAGACTGACGGGGAGACCCTCTCTTGTATTCTTTCTAGTTTTCCTGTGACTGCGTATAAACACAAAAGGCACAAGACTCATGACTTCATGCAACGTACCAACGTCTTCTCTATCTCCTGAAAAGTCAACGAGCCACCATTCCAAAAAGAAAATCGTGGGAAGCATTGCATCCCAACGGTCGTACAAACACAGGGTACAAATGAAATGCTGAGAATTAAAGCAGATGCAATCGCTACAATCGCTAGATGATTGGTATCATAGGTGAAAAGCCAAGCCTCCCGAACCGTTCGAATCCTCCATTCATTTTTGTTCCTCTATCGTGTCATGCTTTTAATTTGCGATGCTGTTAGATACTATGCAAAAACAGAAGCTCTCGCTTCCATCGGTTCAGGGCTTGCCACTGCCGGTATAGCTGGCAGTGCCTTGTTCGAATCAAAGGAGCTATTCCTCATAGATACAGGCTTTTTAGGGCTCGTCCCTGTCACTAGGCCATTGTCTTTCGGTGGGGTCGGGGGATGGTGTTCTTTGTCCGTCTCGTTCTCATCCCCCTTCTCATGCGCACTTCTTTCACCGGTGGAGGAAGATTCTCCGACTTCGTCAACGATTGGCAGAGTCATGCCCGCCCGATCATTCGTCCGCTCAGCACTAGAGCTCCTCACCGTTGTGAGAGTGCGGTTTGGAACCGAGTCTTCGCTTGATCCTCGTTTCTCCGACTTCATCGCCTCAGTTTCTGCCCTTTGGATAACGAGATTATCGGGGTTAGACCGTTGTGTTTGGTGAGTGTCTAATCTGCTTCGCGCTGTTTCACTAGATGTAACTCCCATGGCTTCGGTCGCAGCTTTTTCAGCTGCTTCTCTTTCAGTCTCTTCTCTGGTTTTGGTCACACCAGTAATGAATTTGATGAAACGATCGCCATATGGTACAGATGGAATGGGTGAAATTTGCATTGTGTCGTGGGAGAGGCCTTTCCAGAAATGCTCAAGTCGCTTGACCGTGCCGTACTACTTAATGTCAGTTTATGCCATGAAAAGCAGTGCATTTGGAACTTACGTGAGTGAGCAGATCAATAATTCCAAGGTAGTAGATTTCTTCACCAGGGCGATTATCGTCATGAGTAGCCTGAAAACCCCCGTCATCACTGTAGAACGTGAATTCCTTCTTCGTGGTGTTCTCATCCATGGTGTCTGGCATCTTGCTCATCATTTGGCCCATAGGTATTGGCTTTTCTTGTTTGATAATTTGTCGAAGTTCACGAGCTTTCCTAACGTTCTCTAGTTTCGAAGGTGTTCTCGTCAACATAGTATGTGAGATTGCTAGCGGATCATCTTCCAAGGTTTCACCGCCAGGCTGGAAGACCTTCAGCGTTTTATCACGCAGGTTCTCCTGATTGCCCTTTTGGAGATCATGTATACCAACTAACATTGAGTAGTCCATGATCTTTAGCCTTTGGAGCAAATGCACATCTTTTTCCATCTGTTCGATGAAAACTTTTTTCTTTTCTGGGCCAAACTCGAGATGCAGATGCCTTCGAAGCCAGTTGAGATCCTTAAGAGTAGCCCGAGGGTTCTTTTCCAAGTCCTCCTCCTTGAAATCTCGTCCTATTGTCGAGCCTTTCAGGTCAAAAGTCTGGTGGATGTCTCGATGTGGCGGGAACAGGTTGTTCATGACAACGAAATGGATCTTCCTTCCGTAGGGAATCTTGACCCGATGAAGACCATAGAATTGTGATAATAGGGTATTCGGATTCTCCTTCACGTGGTTGTAGTAGTCCTTCAAGATCTTCCTCAAAAATTTATGCTCGGCATGGTGAATGGTTTTTATGATGTATTTATAGTCTCGGGAGAAATAGAAGAAGCTTCCACTCTTCCCTGGGGACCCAAGCTCTGATAGAATATACTTGCTTGTTAACGACATAAGATAGTCTGCCGGATCAAGCTTGAATCTCGCTCGTAAATGTCGAAAGACCCATGGTGCATAGTCTTTGAACTTGAAATCATATTTTGCGGACGGTGTCAACTCATTCCCAGTACTAGAGAAAGTTAGCTCGTAGGACCATCCACCAGTCGCCCGCTTCAACTCACATATCGAACGAAAACTTGTGTTTTTGCTCAAAGTCCATATCTGTTAGAGGCCTGTCCATTTTGGCATTTGTTCTCGATACGGTAAATCGTATGCCAGTCAACATATTATATGCAGTAACCCAATTTACATGGTTTTGATCAACTTTTGTTCCGACAACCACTCTATCATCATCTTCCTCGTCTTTTCTCTTCCGTTTGCTCGCTCTTCTCTGTCGTATTGCCTCCGCCCATCGCATGGCATCCTCATCTTGCGGTATCTCTTCGTGGGGCATGTCGGAGTGGATACTTCGTGTGTTTCGTCGAATGAGGCTTAAAGAATTTCTCCGGCCGCCAGTTGCTGTCGTCGGTGAGAACCTTCCACTGGCAAAGACTCCATCCTCGCCATCCTTCGAGCCACGGCTCAAACCAGGTTTTGGCACTTGAAGCGTATGCCGATGCTTGAGTTGTTGACTACTCGGATGCTGCAATGAGTTAGTGGTAGAGCCACTTGGTATTGGTAAGTTGGAAGCCGGATAAGCAGGAGGTGATGAGAATCGGTGGGGTGACGTCGTAGGGCTACGAGTTGGAGTGTCTGGTGTTGGCGTGGCGGGCAATAGAGAGCTATTGTATGTGAGAGGGCCAGTGCTATGCGGGTTTGTTGATACAGGCGGGAGTGGAGTCGTTCTCTTGGGAGGACCATTACTTTCACTGTTGGAATTCGCCATTACGGAAGTTTCTGCAGAAAGTCTTGCTTGTACAGCACTGCCGTTCATCGACGTGACAGAATTCCTGTCCGAAGATACCTTCGGAAGACCATTTTGCGATGCGGGACTCTTCATACCATTCTCAACTACTCCATTGATGGTTCCGTTGACTGACATAGCACTGTCATTGCGTGAAGATTTGTTCTCCCAGTTGACCTCGCTCGACCTCCCGTTCAGTATAGGGCTCAACTCGCCGTTATTAGGCATTTCGCCATTCAGGACAGGACTGGCGCCATAAGGCTTATCAGATCCCTGGTCCAAGCCGTTCTCAAAGCTTCCTTTCACCGATTTCTGATATGAGGAGCGAGTATTGCCGTTGGTTTTCTCGCGGGATTGTCGAAGTTCTCCAAGAGGTTCAGAAGGGCGTTGCAATGACAGTATATTTCCTGAGTCACCTGATACAAACGAGGGCATGTCGAGGTTGTGCAGCATCTGTAAAGATCTCCTAGTCGTTACCAATGCGTCGTGGTTTTATTGCTGAATTGTCGATGGTCTTGAAAGGAGGTAGATTTGACTGAAATTAGGGTATTTGCAGCAGAATCGTTTTCACTTGACAGTTCAATGCTGCTCTACAGTAAAGTAACGATGTACCAACTGCAATTCGACCTGGCCGCATTTCTGTTCGTTGCGGCAGGTTGGACTTGTGTCGAATTTGCGATTATGGAATCCTGCGAGAACCACCGGAACTAGGTTACGTGACTAGCGTCTAGTTTGACAGATCAAATCATACACCACCACCCTACTAGAAGTCCCCCTTTGATAATCCACCACGGTTATTCCATCCATAACTAGTTATGTATTTATATTGTCTTCGAGCTTATTATTTATTAGTTGAAGGAAATCATGAGTAGTGGAAATGTCATTTTTGTGTTAATAAACTTACTCGCTGCATTATTTTTAGACATGACGATACAATCACGTGTAAACCGCAAAATCCCATCTTCCGGACTCCGACGTCCCCCGACTCTTCTGTTTACATTTTGGCACCAGCCTTCTAGTTGCAATAGTTTTCCCCTAAGGGTGCGCTATGCAGCTCAGTCGAGCTGACTGTTGTAGCAGATTAACGAGACATATACAACAATTCGCCTTGACTTATATGTTCAAGGGCTTCTATCCATTAGGCGGAGTTACCAAGTATTCGGTGTATTCAAGGCCCTATGATGCGAAGAATTATAAGATATTGGTCGAATTTTCAGATGTGCAGATAAAACGCCGTTGTTTAACTTCTTATACTGTTAGAGGAACTTAAGATCAGGATACTTGCGTCAAATTAGATGCATGACTGGTCCTTCATTTTATTGTATGCCATCTCTAATATAGCGAGCTGAAAGTTGCCGCTTCTAAAGCTGCTGCAATTAAAACATACCGAGTCATGCGCCAAGATCCGATGCAACAGTTTTATTCTACGCGACATTGCGACAGTCAAACAGACACAATCAATTGGATCATTCAAAGAAATTTTAAAGTCATTGAGTCTGATATAAGTACAGTCATCAAACAATATCGTCCATGAACCACACAAGCCTCCGGCTGACTTGAACAAAGCCCTCATTACACGAGTATTGAGATAATCCTCACAGCCCACGAGTGACAAGACCAAGCCAATGATAATTGCCCCTACCCTCATATCCGTTTCAAGCCAGCAACAAAAATCCGTTTCGCAATCCCAGAAGAATCATACGCGTGATATATACCATCACGACGCGGTGAGACTCCATACCACAACGCCATGTACAAACCCAAAGAAAATTCTACATCACAGTTGCTTATGCAGTGGTGGCGGGAGCAGTCTTCTTGGGTGTGGTGGCTTTCTTCGCCGCGGGCTTCTTAGGCGCTGCCTTCTTGGCCGGTGTTGTCTTACTGGTTGTCTTAGTAACGCGTCCTGATTTGGTCTTGCCGAGGACAGCTGGCTTATCAACGACAGCAGGTGCCTATTCAGATAGTTAGCAGTGAACAGTAGATTCTCAAGGTGGAAATCTTACGGCAGCAGTAGCTTTCTTTGCAGCGGGCTTCTTGGCCTTTGGTGCGGCCTTGGGTGCGGCGGCCTTCTTCGGTGTAGCAGCTTTTTTAGGCTTTGGCTCGGCGGCCTTCTTTGGCGCTGCAGCCTTCTTTGTTGTGGCCTTCTTGGTTGCAGCAGCTGGCTTCTTCGCCTTGACGGCGGCAGGCTTCTTGGCTGGTGCGGACTTGGTGGCAGGTTTTGCGGCAGGCTTAGCAGCAGTGGGCTTAGGCTTCTTAATTGCAAGCTTGGTTCCACCAGACGATCCTATGATAAACGTTAGACTGTGATTAATTGTTATGGCAATGAAGCGAGTAAAGTGGGTAACGGTATGGGCAAAACGTGCGCAAGTCAAGTGCAATCTAAATAGACGACTACACTAAAGCATTGCGTAGAGCGACGAGGACTTCCTAGCAGTGCGCCTCAATAGCGAACAAGTCACTTACCCTTTGGCTGGCTAAACTCGCCCTTCTCAACACCAGTCTTCAAGGCCTTATTGAAGAGGGCATCAAACATCTTGTCTGTGGCATTGATTTTGTTGTTGGCCTTGACATACTTCTTAAGAGCAACACGGCTGTAACGGAAGCGACGGTCAGCCATGAACTTATAACAGGTATGCGCCGGCGACAAGTAAACAATATATGACGCGTAAAATTATATGGCGACGGTACTGACCTGCTTCCCTGCCTATCCTTGAGCTATTAAGCAAGACGCGTTAGCAGGAGCTCAAAAGTGTGGTAATGTTTGGTCACGGCTTCGGTCGCAATGAAGCTCGATAAACAATGCGGGGAAAGGACAGATGCGCCGGGTGGCTTACGTTGATGATGGCATCTTTGATCATATCCTATGCGCGTGTTAGTTGGTAAGAGGCCCTTGAAGAACGAGAGTATCTAATGCTCAAGTTATAATTGTACAATGGCAAGAAACTTACCTGGTAGGAATGGCTAGCACCAGTAGATGCGGCCTTTGGCTTGGATGCGCCGGCTTCGGTCTTCTTGGGAGGCATTTTGATTATTGGTTTTGATAGTTCCGATTGAGAGAGACGTTAGACAGTCTAGAAGACCGATAAGAGCTTGAAGTAATTGAGAATGGTAAAACGCTGTTATGTGGTGGAAAAGTCGTGGACGCGGAAACTCGACAAATGCGCTCGCGAAGTGGGCGGGCTGCTCTTATACTTCCGAGCCTTGGGCGTTGGACAATCGAATCACCGATGAAATTAAGCGAACAAGGCTCAGAAATCGTCAACTTCCAATAGCATTTTCGTTTTCTGATTGGCTCGTGATCGTCTCGTGACAACTCATTCGAAGCTCTACGTACCACACCATCGCACAACGCATCCTTTTTTGCCTCCCCGAAACA
>Ga0335072_10008021_pt1 | contig 15338 bp, 16 predicted proteins | sample Lox_Sample_21_FD_206725 | JGI IMG/M metagenome (GOLD analysis project Ga0335072, IMG submission 206725) | Soil microbial communities from Loxahatchee National Wildlife Refuge, Florida, United States - Lox_Sample_2.1 | ecosystem: Environmental > Terrestrial > Soil > Wetlands | place: USA... | reverse complement strand
ATACCTTTTACGTTAGTAGACTCAGTAAGTAAGATCCATAGCCACTTTTCTTGAGGGGTTCGGCTAGTTCCCGCAGTTCTTCGGCCGTAATAAAGCCCTCTTGATAGGCAACCTCTTCAATACAGCCTACTTTATAGCCGGTACGCTTCTCAATAACCTCCACAAACTGCGAGGCGTCATTCATAGTATCAAACGTACCTGTATCAAGCCAAGCGCTACCACGGCCCATAGTTTGCACTTTGAGCTTACCGCGCTGCAAATACGCATCTAATACGGAAGTAATTTCAAGCTCACCACGAGCACTTGGGTGACAATTTTTGGCAATCTCTATTACATCGTTATCACAGAAGTACAGACCTGCGTTCGCATAGTTTGATTTCGGGTGTTCAGGCTTCTCCTCTATGGATATAACTCGTCTAGTTTCATCGAATTCGTAGACGCCGTACGCTCGCGGGTCCGAAACAAGATATGCAAAACCAATAGCGCCATCGGGATCGGTACAGCGCTTGAGTTTACTGCCGAAACCATGTCCGTAGAAAAGATTGTCACCAAGAATCATGGCAACCTTATCCTTACCAATAAACTCCTCACCGATAATAAACGCCTGGGCTAGGCCGTCGGGCGACGGCTGTATAGCGTACTCAAAATGACAGCCTAGCTGCGAACCGTCCCCTAGTAGGCGTTTGAATGCGTCGTTATCTTCTGGTGTGGTAATGATAAGGACTTCTCGTATACCAGCCATCAAGAGTGTACTGAGCGGGTAATAGACAGTAGGCTTGTCGTAAATTGGAATAAGCTGTTTACTTACACCTTTGGTGATAGGGTAGAGGCGCGTCCCTGTGCCACCAGCCAGTATAATGCCTTTCATTTTGCTTGCTCCTTTGTGACGTAATCTTTAAGAACATCTTGCCAGTCGCGGCTTGAGAATCCAATACTATGCAGCTTGTCCAGGCTCATGATACTGTTCAGTGGTCGTGGCGCTATGTCGTCCTTGCCCGCGAAGTATTCAGCAGTTGTAGTATCGGTGACGGCTAAATCATAACCACCGAACTGAAAGATCTTACGGGTGATATTCGCCCAGCTTGCCGGTTCACCGTCGTTGGTGGCGTTGTATGTACCATACGCGGCCTTGGTTGTGAGCACATGATCAATAATACGTACCAACTCACTGGTAAACGTCAGTCGTCCAACTTGATCAGCAACCACCGTTGGCGCGACCCCCTTCTCGCCTAAACTAAGCATAGTACGTACAAAGTTTTTGCCCTCGCCAATCACCCAAGCGGCACGCAAAAGGTAATGTTTTGGTACGAAGCTGGTGGCGAGGTCACCGGCTGCTTTAGTTTCGCCGTATACGCTTAATGGGCTGAATGGTTCGTCTTCTGTGTGATTATTTGATATACCGTCGAAAACATAATCGCTTGAAATGTGTATGAATGTTAAATCATGTTGCAGTGCTATCTCGGATAAGTTCCGCACACCGGTCGCGTTTACCTTCCAGGCAATCACGCGGCCTTCGCGCGTTTCGGCACCGTCCACATTAGTGAAAGCGGCTGCATTTATGATAGTAGTAAGGCCTGACCAATTAAATCTGCGGACTGCTTCACGATCAGTAATATCGAGCACATCAGAATCGACTGCTCGTGCGCCTGGATACTTAGCTTGTAGTGCTAGACCGAGCTGGCCATAGGCACCGATAATCAAGACCTCTGAGTCATTCATAGTTAGACCTCCACTGGTGTTATGTTACTGAGCGGCGGATGAGCAGCATCCTTCTCTGAAACGACAGCCTGTTCTCTCGGAATTGGCCACTTAATATCTAGTGCTGGATCAAAGGCGTTTACCATAGTGTATTTCGCATCGGGTGACCAGTGTGCATTTACAAGGTACGTATACACTATGTTCTCTTCAAGTGTTTGGTATCCGTTTGCGACACCGAGAGGTACAAAAACGGCTCGTCCTGGGTTAAGTTCCATCGTGTGTGTTTTGCCAAAGCTGTCGCCTTTGCGTAGATCCACCCAGGCGCAGAATACTCGGCCGTTAGCCAAAGAAATAAACTTCACCCAAGGCTCCATATGGAGCCCACGCGTTACACCCTTCTCGACGTTATAGCTGAAATTGTTCTGTACAACTTCGAAACTCGGTAATCCTAGTGATTCGAGTTTAGTTTTCTGGTAGTTTTCCTTAAACCAGCCACGATTATCACCGCGTACGTCTAGCTCGACTTCAAACAATCCAGGAATGGGTGACTCGGTTACCTTAAGCTCGGTATATGCGGTTGGGTCGAAATTCATGTTACTGTTCCCTCCTCGTTAAATAACTGATGTAACTGACGTATGCCCTTGCGAATGTCATTGGCATGTAGACGATTCGGGTCTATGTTTGAGAGCTCGTACCAGTCTGCTGACGACACATCATCAGCTACGTGTAGAGGTGGTTGGGCATTAAATCTCGTCCAAAATAAGACGGAAATGACGGGTAGCGGCTCATCCTGATACGGGTAGAAGTCGTACTCACTTGTCAGGTAAACGAGCGGTTGATAGTCCTCGGGATTTAGATGTAGTTCTTCGCGTAGCTCGCGCGCTGCAGCATCTTCGAACGACTCCTTTGCGTCCAGAAATCCTCCAAATGCGTCTAACATACCTTTGTGGGGTTCAATACCCCGTGTAGCTAACGGAACTTTTTGGTTGTCCAAAGAAACAAAGAAGATACCAACAGATGGCGACTGATTCGCGTATATGGTGTGGTCATTGGGACATCTATAGACGTGATCATGTAGATGGGAGAGTGGTTTACCGCATCGACGACAAAATATCATCTCCATGATCACTGCCCTCGCTTTGCGTATGCAGCCTCTACGGCATCTTTTTGGGCTTGCCACCAATCACGATTTTCGGTATACCAATCAATCATATTTTTGATACCACCTTCCCAACCAAGCTTTGGCTTCCAGCTGAGCTCTGTGCGAAGCTTAGTCCAGTCGATGGCATAGCGTCGATCATGACCTGGTCGGTCATTTACACGATCATACCAGTCAGTAGGTTTGCCCATGAGCTCTAGAATGGTTGCGATGACATCATTATTATTCTTCTCACCATTGGCCCCAATCATGTAAGTCTCACCAGCTTTGCCCTTCTCGATGATGGTAAGTACGGCGTCATTGTGATCATTGACATGTATCCAGTCACGTACGTTTAAGCCATCACCATACACCTTAGGCTTTATGCCGCTAAGTATGTTGGTGATCTGACGAGGAATGAACTTCTCAATATGCATATAGGGACCGTAATTATTGGAGCAGTTGGAGATAGTGGCGTGAATCCCAAACGAACGAACCCAGGCCCGGACGATAAGATCGGAACTAGCTTTGGATGCCGAATACGGACTTGAAGGGTTGTACGGAGTAAGTTCTGTGAACTTATTTGGGTCGTCGAGTGCGAGATCACCGAATACCTCGTCGGTACTAATATGGTGTAGACGTTTTCCGTGTTTACGGACAGCCTCCAAAACACGGTACGTGCCAATGTAATTGGTGTACATGAACGGTTCGGGGTCACGCAGTGAATTGTCGTTGTGACTTTCAGCAGCGAAATGCACAACAACGTCAGTATCGGCCACAAGCTTATCCAGTAACTCGGCATCACAGATATTACCTTCAACAAATGCAATTTTATCCATGACCGGTTCAAGACTTGCTTTATTGCCGGCATATGTAAGAGCATCGAGCACGGTAATGCTGTGCTCTGGTCGATTCTTGACCGTGTAGTGTACAAAGTTGCCGCCGATAAAGCCGGCGCCACCCGTTACGAGTAATTTCATGCATGTTCCTTTCTATAACCATTGGGGTTTTGTGATTGCCAATTCCATGTATCACGACAGGCGTCTTCTAACGTTAGCTCTGCACACCAAGACAGTTCTTTTTGAGCTCGGCTGGGGTCAGCATAGAATTCCGCTAAATCACCCGGTCGGCGCGACACAAATTCGTAAGGGATTTTTTTACCACTAACTTTTTCAAACGCTGTTACGACCCGCAAAACGCTTTCTCCGTGTCCAGTGCCAAGGTTGTAGGCTCGAAAACCGCTGTCCGGTGCATGCTCGAGGGCTGCCAAGTGTCCTTTTGCTAAGTCGACAACATGGATGTAATCGCGAACACCGGTACCGTCGACAGTGGGGTAGTCATTACCGAAGACCATCAGCTTTTGGCGCCTACCAGTGGCTACTTGAGCGACGAAAGGCATGAGATTATTTGGTGTACCACGCGGGTCTTCGCCTATCTTGCCACTTGGATGTGCGCCGACAGGGTTGAAGTAACGAAGCGTAATCATAGTGATGTCGGAGTTTGCGGTAGCTACATCTTCCATAACTAATTCAGAGACGTATTTTGTGCGGCCATAAGGACTCTCGGGAGTTCGGAGGGTTGACTCAGTGTATGGTAAAGGCTGTTTGCCATATACGGTCGCAGAAGAGCTGAAGATAAACTTTTGAATAGTGCTCTTTTGTATAGCTTCAAGTAGTGCAATAGTACCGCCTACGTTATTGTCGTAGTAGGCTAGTGGCTGTTGCGTTGACTCACCGACGGCTTTTAGACCAGCAAAATGTATGACAGCATCGAAGCTCGAAGATTGTATTACATGGTGCAGTTTCTGTTTGTCACGTATGTCAAAATTATGAACTGCTAACGATGCACCAGTCAGCTCCTGAACCCGCGCAAGAGAATCATCGGAGCTGTTGCTAAAGTTGTCTATGACCACTACTTCATGATCATGCTCAAGTAGGGCTACAACGGTATGGGACCCGATGTACCCGGCGCCGCCGGTAACTAAGACTCGACTCATTCTTGAATGATATTAGTGACTTTAGCAACAAGCTGATCAAGCTCGTTCTTGGTTTTTGCCTCGGCGTTTAGGCGTATAACAGGCTCCGTATTACTAGCTCGCACATTAAACCAACTGCCGTTATTGAACTCGATAGTTAGGCCATCTAATTCGTCATGCTCTTGATCGGGATAAGCGGCTTTCAGGCGGGCAAACACCGCTACCTTGTTCTCCACTTCGAAATTTTTTTCAGGGATAGTAGTATAGCCCGTATAGTGCTCGCGTAGCTTAGAAAGAGGCTTACCACTCAATCCAGCTACATATAGGCCGATAACTGCTGCGATAAGTCCCGAGTCGGCGTAGTAATTGTCGCGGAAGTAGAAGTGTCCAGACAGCTCACCGCCGAACGGCGCATTCTGCTCACGCATGATTTGCTTGATGAATGAATGTCCGACACGGGTTCGTACAGGTTTACCTCCCTTTGCTGCAATTATCTCAGGTACCGTGTGACTGGACCGTAAGTCATAGAGTATGGCTGACTCTGGGTGTAGTCCTAAGAAGTATTCGGCCAGCATCGCATTCATAACGTTACCAGATAATACTGTTCCGGTCTCGTCGACTAGAAAAGCTCTGTCACCGTCACCATCGAAAGCGATGCCCCCATCAAGTCTCTTGTCTTTAATCACTTGTATGAGATCTGCCAGAGTCTCAAACTTGAGTGGGTTAGCTTCATGATTCGGGAATGTGCCGTCCAGTTCAAAATACATCTCCGTAACTTCCCAGGGTACGTATGGCTCGAGCTCGGGGAAGATTTTGCCTGCCATACCGTTTCCCGTATCGACGGCAATGCGTTGTTCTTTGAGTTTCTCTGTATCGATAAATGACAAGACGTGAGTAATCCAGTCTTCTGTAATATCACGTCGCTCGACAGAACCGGGTTGTTCGACAGCTGGTTTGAATTGCTGCTCAATGACGGCGTCACGGACGTCGAACAAGCCAGATTCCTCACCGACAGGTCGAGCCTCCTCCTGGCATAACTTAATACCGTTATATTGACCTGGATTATGACTGGCGGTAACCATCGCACCACCGGCAAGCTTCAGGCTGCCGGTAGCGAAGTAGATCATGTCACTCGTGACCTGACCAATATCGATGACATCACGGCCTTGTGTCCGTAGACCACCGATTAAGGCGTCGGCTAACGCTGCCGAATCTGGACGCATATCGCATCCGACAGCCACTTTGCCGGCTGTGGGTAGCCAATCGGCGAACGCTTTGCCGATAGCCTCTGCGACTTCGGGCACAAGCTCGCTGCCGACCTTGCCGCGTATATCATACGCTTTGAAGATGTTGGTGATAGCATCCACGGGGAGTAACTCCTTTGCTTACGTTTATGCTATGTGCAACCAGCGTCAGACGCTAGCTTTACCCACAGTACCCGCCTAACGTAAGTGTGTCAAATGTTCTGAGTCGATGTGTTTCATTCACAACAGACAATTTTGTTAGAAGACCCTATGCTATACTGTTCGGGTTATGAAAGTAGTAATCGTAAGTGGTTATTTTAACCCCCTACATGGTGGCCACTTGGACATGATAGAAGCCGCTAAAGCCATGGGAGACAAACTTATCGTAGTAGTTAATAACGACAGGCAGCAGATGCTTAAGAAGGGCAAAATCATTCTTGATGAGCGTAACCGGCTGCGTCTGATGCGTGCTCTACGCGATGTTGATGAGGTCGTGCTGTCGGTTGATGATGACCCGAGTCAAAATAAAACACTCGAGATGATCGCTACACAGCATCCTGGGGACGAGTTGACATTTGCTAATGGTGGCGATCGTGATAGTGAGAAGGCTATCCCTGAAACCGCTGTATGTAAGAAGTATAATATAGAGATGCGGTTCGATGCTGGCTATGGTAAGCCTGACTCGTCTACTCGTATTAATCAAGCAACCGGGCATGAAGTCGCCTGACCGCACTAATCTTTAAGCAAGGCTGGGTTATAGTTAAAAGGTCATGTCAGATATAGTGGATCATCAGAACTTACGGGCAACGCCTGAGCAAGAAGACTTTAATCATAAGTACACAGAAGAGGGCAGTAGTAAAAGATACGGCAAACTCATCGACAACTACTTCCGTAATGTAGAGCTGCTCGTTGCCAGTGCTAAGCTACCCGTAAAAGGTAAGCTACGTGCTATTGAACTCGGCTGTGGCGAGGGGTTTTCTACACAGCGTCTTGCTAAAATGCTACCTAAGAATGTAACACTCGAAGCGAGCGAGTACGTTGCCGAGCTACTGCCGAAGGCACGTGTGAAAAATCCGGGTATGACGATCACAGAAGAGAGTGTATACGACCTCAAGCATGAAGCTGAAACCTTCGACCTCGTCTTCTTGTTAGAGGTACTTGAGCATCTCGATTACCCCGATAAGGCTTTGATCGAGATTCGTCGCGTGCTTAAGCCTGGGGGCGTATTAGTGCTTGGCGTACCACGCGAGCCACTCTGGCGCGCACTTAACATGGCGCGTGGCAAATACCTCACACGCCTTGGTAATACCATAGGTCATCTGAATCACTGGAGTACGCTCACGCTCAAACGTCACGTTGCTAAAAACTTTGGTCCTGTAGAAGCTACTAAAACTCCGCTACCATGGACACTTGTCCGTGCTCGTAAGCACTGATTGAGTCCGTACGGCGTATGGTATTTACCTACTGACGTTTTTCCTCTAGTACTTTTTTCAAGTAGGCTGTCATACGTTTACGAAATTGTTCGGCTGAGAATTGGCGCGCGTACGCTGCAATAGCAGAGTTACTGTAGTGGGTTGGATCAAAGTTTTTAAGTGCTCGGCCCAAAGAATCCGCATTAGGTTCCATAAAAAACTTACCATTTTTGCCGGGTAGTATATAGTCGAGCGCCCCACCAGCTTTATACGCAACAACCGGAGTGCCTGCAGCCAGACCTTCCAGAAGCGTAACGCCCGAATCGTCAAGGTTGGGAAAAATGAGTGCCTCGGCGCTCGCGAATTCTTCTTCTAATACCTCATCGCTCACACGTCCAAGGAACGTGATAGTTTTACCTGCCATGGCGCGTAATCGCTTATGGTCAGGGCCATTGCCGATAACTGTAAGTGGTAGCCTGTACTTCGTACAGGCCTCTACGGCAAGGTCGAGACGTTTATATGGTGTTTGGCGTCCCGAAACGAGGAATCCTTTTCGTGATCGTTTTAGATTTTGTGGTTTTTGAAAGCGCTCTAGATAAACCGGAGGATGGATTACTGTGCTGTTGCGATCATAGTACTTTTTAATCTCGCGCTGAATGTGCGTAGAGTTAGCGATAATGTAATCTGGCCGCTGTGCCGCCCTATAGTCCCAATGTCGTAACGGGTAAACCAATAGGCGCAAACCGAGACGCGCCAGCCAATCGAAAGCTCCAAAACCCGGATGCCGCATATACTCGTTGTAACGACTCCAATAATAGTGTGTTGGGGCGTGACAGTAATTAATATGCACTGTACTACTCGGTACCTTAATGCCTTTTGCTTCGGCGCCAGAACTGCTGATGACTAAATCGTACTCGTCAAACTTAAGGTGCGTGAACCAGAGGATGCGTAGTACAGGAACAAATTTACGAATAGCACCTAAGTACTGTAGACAACCGGTACGAACCTTACCATCTAGCCGTTCTCGCCACTCGCGTGTACTGTACGACGTATAAATGGGCGCGTCCGGAAAAAGCTTATGTAACTGTTCAACAACCAACTCAGCTCCACCACCGACCAGCCAGTCGTGGACGATCGCTACGCGGAGTGGTTTCTTGCTTGGCATTGGTAATCCATGGGTATGTTCTTCATAGGCTATCTAGTATCTCTCACCATGCCGTCCAATTCGTTCTAAAACCACACGTACGGTCTTGGCGAGGATGACTAGATCGAGCCAGAAAGTCCAGTTTTGTACATAGTAGATGTCGAGCCGACGGCGTTCCTCAAAATCAATTGCCTCACGGCCTGAAACGACTGCCAGGCCGGTGAGGCCTGACTTGACCGTCAGGATTAAGTTCTTCTTGTCGTAGTGCTCTATCTCAGCTTTATCTAACGCGCGTGGCCCGACCAAACTGAGCCCGCCGCCGATGACACTTAATATTTGTGGCATTTCATCGAGGCTTGTTGCACGGATGAAGTTACCAACTGGGGTAACCCGAGGGTCACGTTCTAAGTAGTCGCCGTTTTTTCGGTATTCTTGTAGCAAGTCAAGACGTCCAAGCCGTGCAAAGCTTTCATCCGTCGGCACACAGTACTTCCAATACATACTGCGGAACTTCAGAATCTTGATGCTTGTGCCAAAGCGTGTGAGCCTTTCGGTACGATAAAAGACCGGCCCACTCGGGTCACTGAACTTCACTGCCATTGCCACTAATAACCAAAGTGGTGAGCTCAAAATAAGCAACAACAGCCCTGTTATCAAATCGAACAGCCGTTTAACAATGCGTCCCCAGCCAAACAATGGGGTCTGTCGTACGGCAATGACTGGAATCGAGTTACGGAAAAGCTCTACATCGATGTTACCTATAAATAGCTCGGTATTACCCGGAATAAAGCGGTAGCTGACATGGTGCATCTGTGCGTAATCTAATACTTCGCGGTTACGCGCTTCATCTTTGTATAGTTCAGTCTGGATGATGCCGTGCAAGTTGTGTGCCCGTTCATCCTCCAGAAAAGCCTTAAAACTTGGATAGGCTAGCGTCGACTTGTGCTCATGCTGACTCACGACGCCTGCAACTTGATAGCCGGAGTGTCGGCTATCGCTTAAGGATGCAACCAGCTCGTCGGTCAGATCAGTATTACCGACTATCAGTACACGAGTAATACCCATACCGAAGCCGAAGAGTTCAGTGCGAATGGCACGCGCCGCATTGCGGAACAATACTAAAAAGATAAAGCCGAGGGCGAAGCCATAAATGGGTACTAATTTGGCAGGGAAGATAGGGTTGAAGCTGAGGAAATTCCAAAAGATGATGAACAACATCCCGATAAACGATCCTACGAGCAGCCTGCCAAACTCATGAAAACGTCGCTCGTAGATATTGGTGTTATATAGACCTAGCAGTGCAAAGATTAGGATCCAGAAAGGCAGTAAGGTCAGGAATATACCCATATATGTTGTACTGTGAATAGGATGGGCAACTGGAGTAGCACTTTGAGAACGAATGATGAATGCACCAACAAAGGCAGCAACCAACGCTAATAAATCACCGATGACGAGAAAGACGTTATAGACGAGCGTGGCGTTCGACTTCATAAGCTATATACTAGATTGTAACACTTATGAAACAAGTCTCTGTATCTGCCAACAACTTTACAGACTACCTAGTAGCGTTTGTACTGACCGGTGTGCCCTTTTACGCCTTTCTGACAGTATGGGGAAGTACAATAGTCGGTCACTATACAGCACTACGACTATGGGACGACGTACTACTACTTATAGTATTTGTTCTGGCTTGTTGGTGGCTTGCACATGACCGTGAACTGTGGAAATGGTTTACACACAGCCTATTAGTACGACTCATTGCCGCATACACCGTGCTGACATTCTCACTTGGCGTCGTGGCATTGGTAAAAGGTGAAGTCACCGGTGAGGCGTTAGCTTACGGGTTGCTTATAAACTTGCGATTTCTAGTGTGGTTCTTGGCGGTATTCTTAGCAGGACAGCGTTCTCCCTGGCTGCGCCGTACGTGGCCGAGACTTCTATTACTGCCGGCTGCGGTGGTAGTAATATTTGCAGTACTACAATATACACTACTGCCCCACGACTTTCTGAGCCATTTTGGATACAACACAGCTACAACTATTGAGCCCATTGAGACCATCAACCATAACTCGGACTATATTAGGGTGCAGTCCACGCTCCGCGGTGCTAACCCACTTGGTGCATACCTGATCATCGTTTTATCGGCAATCAGTGTGTTATATATCCGGGGTCGACGAAAACTACTGTGCGTGGTGCTTGGCATTACGACTTTAATAGCACTCTACGCCAGCGGCTCACGCAGTGCCTGGATCGGTGCAGCTCTAAGCATCGTCTTCATAGCCTGGTCACAGCTAGAAGGGAGACGCCGACGTCTCATATTCGGCAGTATCGGTCTGGCGGTAGTAGTATGCACAGTACTTGGGTATATCTTGTTTAAGAATAATGCACGTCTGCAGAATGAGGTGCTACATACGCAGACCAATACTAGTGTAAAGGCGACAAGTAATGGCGCACATGTCAGTGCACTCGTAACTGGTGTAAGGGATGTGGTACAGCAGCCATTCGGTGATGGACCCGGTACTGCCGGACCGGCGAGTGTATACAATGGCACACATCCGGCACGTATTGCTGAAGATTATTATGTACAAGTTGCGCAGGAGACCGGCTGGCTCGGCTTGATACTCTTCCTAAGCATACTCACATTAACCGCGCTGGAACTGTACGATCAGACTAAGGTATCACGCTTGAGCCTCATCACCTTCGCGAGCCTCATCGGCATAGCTTTTGTGAACCTACTGAGTCACGCTTGGGCGGATGATACGTTGGCGTATCTATGGTGGGGGTTAGCTGGTATAGCTCTCGCTCGACCGCCGCGAAAAGACAAAGACCATGTTTGAGACGTTTCGACACCGTATCTTCGGATCGAGGATAAATTGGCACCGCCTGGGTGGGCAATTCGCGAAATATATGGCAGGCGGCACTCTATATTTCTGGGTAGGGTATGGTGTATTTGCGCTCTGTTACTCTGGTTTACATTGGTCGTGGCTACCGGCAAAAGTGCTCAGCGACACCGTCGGTTGGACGCTGAATTATCTGGTGCAACGATTGTGGGCGTTCAAAGGACAAGTGCACCTGAGTGAAATGGAGCACGCGGGTCGGTATGTGTTTATCGAAAGTATTGGCTTTATCCTTGATTATCTAATGATCTGGGGCCTTAAATCCATTGGCATCAGTCCCTATGTAGGCTTCTTCATCTCCGCTGGTTTCTTTACGGTGTGGTCATTCTTTTGGTATAAGTATTGGGTGTTTCCAGAGACTGGTGGTAAGAAGCCAGTCCGAAATACCCAAATTCCCGCATAGCAGCATTGATAGTGACCTTCTTTTGAAGGTGTTTGTGATAAGCAGTATTGCTGTAGTTAAGAGTAGGGTCAATATAGCTGCAAATTGACAAAAAACGCCTCCGTTGCTACAATAAACTTAAGATTTTCCTAGACGCTTATTTGCAGAAAGGGAAAGAGTAGCCGGGGCGACGAACCTAGTTCGAAGCACCGTGCGATGAGAAAAGGCCTTTTCTCATTACCTCATCGCGGGGTGGAGCAGCGGCAGCTCGCATGGCTCATAACCATGAGGTCGCAGGTTCGAGTCCTGCCCCCGCAACCATGAAGAAATAACAGATAGAGATTTGCAGTGATGCGAGTCTCTTTTTTATTACCACCTCTGTAAATTTAGTTCCAGTCCTGCTTGGTCTTTGATATGATTACGAAATGATTAAAGCATTTCTTTTGGACTACGATGGTGTCTACACTCGTGGGGCTAACAATGATTGGATTTTTGCTCGACTTGCCGAAAACCTAGATATACCATTTGAAACTTCCTCTGCTTGGCTACAAGAAATATGGGCAACCTTCCTGAAAGGTAAGATGACAGAAGATGAGGTGTGGAGTTTTCTAGAGGCCAAGTATGGTAAGCCAATCGATAGGTCCAAACGTGATATTTGGTTTACATGGGAAGAGCTGACACCATATCCCGACATGGTTAAGGAAGTCAGGAAACTTAAGACGGCCGGCTATGTCGTGGGTGTACTCTCCAACATTTTTGCCAATAATAAGGAGACAATCAAAGCACGTGGTGGCTACAACGACTTTGATGTAGTAGTAACTTCATGTGATCTGGGGTATAAGAAACCTGAGCCGGAGATTTTTGAGGCTGTGCTTAAACAACTTAAGGGAATTGAGCCTAATGAAGTGGCCTTTCTTGATGACCGAGAAGCAAATGCAAAGGCATCCGAAGCACATGACATGAAGGGTATCTATGTCCAAAGTCACCAGGAAGCAATTAAGGACATTGAAAGTCTGCTCTCGGTCTAGCGGTTCTAGTATGACACGGTAGAGTAACTCGACACCGTTCCACCCCTAGAAACCTCTTTCCATCGAGCTAACTCCGACAGGGGGTGGTTCCAATTCGAATGTACTTGGGCAACCAAGTGAAAATTACAGATAGAGATTGGTTTCAGTACCAATCTTTTCTTCTTTCTGTCGATAACTTACCCCTGTAAAATAGGTTCGAGTCTTGTTTGGTTGTTTGCTATGCTAGTCATATGAGCGCCATCGATCTAAGTTTTACGACTATTAAGCAGGAACTTCCCAACTTTATTTACGAGAAGCTTGCAGACTTCTCAACGCAAAGCAACTCATACCATCACCAACCAGAAGAGTTACGTGGTTTAATTGCTGCAAAACATAATATTGATATTGATTCTACGTCACTTACTGCCGGCTCAGACCAGGCGATTATGCTGCTATGCTCATTATTTGGTCGCAACACCCATGTATTCACTCCAACGTACATTTCATATTCCGACGCTAAACGATTCGGTAAATTTACTGAACATGCATCGCTAAAGCAGGCTAACTATGAAATTGGTACAGCCAAGATAGAAGGTGCGAGCTTAATCTTTCTTGCCAATCCTAATAATCCAGCGGGAATTACGACAAGAACAAGAATCCTGGAGCTAGTCGTAAATAATCCTAAATCTTTGGTAGTTGTTGACGAGGCTTATAGTGATTTTGCGGGTGAATCTGTTATCGAGGATGTTTCAAAATACAATAATCTCATCGTTCTTAGAAGTTTTTCTAAAGGCTATGCGCTTGCTGGCTTCCGCATTGGCTACATGATTGCTCAGCCAGCTATTCTCAACGAACTCGTACTAGAGTCAACGTGGTTTAACGTTGCCTATACTTCAGTCGGTGCCGCAATCGCTGCCTTGGAGAATGAAACATATTTCACTGAGATGCGAGCAAGTATAGTTAACTCTCGAAAGAAGCTAGAGAATACTTTGGCCCAAAAAGACTGTCCGGTTATTCCAGGGTATATCAACGCTACGCTCATCAAGTTTAATGATGATAGTACTGCTGCGATGTTCGTAGATCACCTAGAGGCGAACAATATTAAAGTTAATCAAGGCAACGGAGCAAGCAATGTCGGCCTTGATAAAAGTTTTGTGCGTATAAGCATAGGTACATCTGAACAAATGAACATCTTAGACGAAATAGTTAACAACTATCGCCCTAGTGTGATGTGATAGGGCAAGCCACTAGGCTGCTACCTTTAAAGACTTCTTTCCATCGAACTAACTCCGACAGGATATGGTTCCAATCCGAATATACTTGGATAACTAAATATATCTGGATCCTGCTATTAAAACAGAGGTTTTTGTTTGTCTAGAATCCCTAGGGTGTGTTCTGCTTGGTTGAAAATTATCTCAACGAAGCTTAAGCTTAAATCAAGATGACAAAATATGATACAAACATGGGCTTTAGCGTCGTCGAGCTCCTGCTGATACTTGTCGTTGTTGGCATTCTTGGTTTCACAGGCTGGTATGTATACCACGCGGAGCAGACGAGCGATAAGGACTACTCGGCAGCCACGAACTCAACCGTACCGACGTTCAAAAGGAGGCTCAGTAACCCCACTATTGCTACAGGTCCCAGCCAAGGTCTTGATACGTATACTAACCCAACTCTTGGGTTCTCATTTGAATTTCCGACTACAGCCCAGGCGTACAACGGGTGTGGGCAGAACAGCTCTGTTCACGCAACCGACGGAAGCTTAATACCTGCGCCTACCGCATACATAGCCACACCCGGCCCTACTTCCCTGACGGTGCTTAATGATGGTGACAACTTCTATATTGTCCCTGCCAAAGTCTACGAGCTTACAGGCGAATCATATGTCACAGTTGATGGTAATCAATACCCACGCGCGAGTGGATGTGAGGCGACGACGAACACTACGCAGTTAATACAACAGGACAAGAATCAAGCAAATCAGACCACGTTTCCGTCTACCTATATAACCGATGCGGCTGGATTGTCACTTATTGCAAAGACGGTAAAGCAAGGAGCGGAGCTAAACGGCGAGGTTCAAACAATATTTAGTGATAACTCGTTGCAGGTATCTAAGCTTACTCCTGATTCTGCAGGTAGCTGGGATGATCTGTCGTTCACGTGCAGTCAGCACGTAAGTGGGTTAACAGGCTCGGTGCAGCCGTGCGCGTACACCGGAGGCAGTTATACGTTACGTTACTACCCTACCAAGAACTTGCTGATATTCTGGAACACGGGCCAAGGGTGTAATTTACTTCAAAGCGACGCTGCCAGTGCGCAGTGTTACGACCCCCAGATTATTAAAAGCCTCAAGCTTCTGTAGGTATTACGCTGAAATAGTCCCCTTGTGTGACGTGGTGGAGTAACTGAATGCTCTTTCACTTCTGGATAGTCTCCATCAC
>Ga0335072_10008020_pt1 | contig 15339 bp, 13 predicted proteins | sample Lox_Sample_21_FD_206725 | JGI IMG/M metagenome (GOLD analysis project Ga0335072, IMG submission 206725) | Soil microbial communities from Loxahatchee National Wildlife Refuge, Florida, United States - Lox_Sample_2.1 | ecosystem: Environmental > Terrestrial > Soil > Wetlands | place: USA... | reverse complement strand
GACGCCGGGCAACCAGCCGGGAACTTACAAATATACTCTCGGGAAGAACTGGGTAGTCACAAGTGCAGTTCGAGGCGGAAGGGTGATAAGCCTTGGGAGTAACCGATAAGGGACAGATAATCTTTCACGCAAAAGTTACTGTCGATGCAGAGGCCGGTGCCCTTTACATTCAACTGGCCAGCGATATTGAAAGAGGAGAGGCCGTCACCAATGAGACCTTTTCCCTGGAGGGGAGAAGGAGTGAAGCCGTGTTTGACCTTAACGCTCACCGGGAGCTCCTGGGGATCGAGATTATTGGAATCGATGGCCTTCTTAAAGACCGGGCTTCCTTGATCGACCCGAAAGGGCCTGGGCCGCAACTCGGCTGATTGAGGAGCTACGCGCCAGGTCAGGCATCCGGTTGGGGCCGGATGGATGGAGCAGTCGTGGCCATGCTGGCGTGACGGCTTGAAGTGGCGCTGCCAGGTCGCGTTCTGGGCCGTGTAGTCGCCAGCATCGGCGCCCGCTGGTACGACTCGTCCACGGGCACGTTCATCTCCCTGGACCCGGTACTGGAGACCAGCAGCGAAGGCCAGCTGAACGGCTACACCTACGCCGCCGCCAACCCCGTCGACGGCTCCGACCCCACCGGCGACTCCCTGGTCGGCTGCGGCAGCGGCTGCGGCATCATCACCAACTGCACGCCACCGCCAAGCAAGCCGGTCCCGCTCGGGCCGCCCTCCGAGCTACGGCCCCCCACATGCCTGGCCCAGTGCAGTGGCGGCACCGCCAGCGACGGCGAAGGCGCTGGCGGCAGCGGCGGGGGAGGCCAGGCATACAAGCCGCCTGCTGGGCGCGCGCGAGAATGCGGCGCCCTCATCGCGGACCACAACGACCCCAGTGGGGCTTGGCTTAGCGACGACGTGCCCTGGTATGGCCATGATGTCGATTTGGCCTCCATCCGCTCGCCTGCTGGATGGGGTATGACCCTGAGTGACGCTCAACTCGAAACGTTCGGGAAGAACCTTCGGGAGCGAGGGTCCGGCCCCAGCACGGCTAGCGACAAGTGGGATCCCCGGAAGCGATCGTAGCTCTCGAGGTCGACCGCGAACGCGGACCTGTACGACCTCAACGTCGGCCGTGCGCGTCTCGCTCCGCGCCAAAGATCACGCAGCCACGCCGGACAGAGTAACGGCTCGCTGGTGTCGTACTAGGCCCGCTGGCGGCTCGGGGCACAGTCCGGTGCCGGCAGGGCCCGGCGCGTCCGCCGGATCGGGTAACAGCGGGAGATTAGGGTTAAAGACCTGCGTCATCGGCGGCCAGTAGACCGCCGATGACGCAGGCAGCCGACGGGAAGGCGTTCACCTTGCCCGCGAGGCAGGACTGCCGACTAGATGCACAGCGTGGTGCTGAAAGCGCTGTCGCAAAGCGCAACGCTGAGCTCGCTGCCACCCTCGCCGCCGCCGCCGCACCCACGCTCGGCGTCCTCGGAGCCACGCGTGGCCTTCAGTCCCTGCATGTCGAGAAGAGCCATGGTCGATCACCTCCTCACTAGTTCGGGTTGTCCTCCCACAAGGGAGCTTTGGTTAGCGGGGTCTAGCTGCGCGGCCAAGGCCGGCAGAGGCTTGAATCCGGGGAGCGTCACCACGTCAGGGCGGGCCGCGCGGGCCACGCTCAGCAGGACGCCGGCGGTCCCGGTGCCCAGGTCCATCGACAGCCGGTACAGCATGTCCCCGGGGAAGGCCAGGCCATCGGCGTAGGCCACGGCGTGCCAGGCCAGCCGCTGGACGTGCGCGAGGACGTGGGGCGGCATCGACCCCGGCGCGGCCCGGCCGGCCAGGAAGCACAGCAGCCCGGCCCGCCCGCTGAACAACCCAGGCTGCGCGTAGTAGGCGCTGGCCGCCGCGATGGCGATCTGGTCGCAGGCCGCTCGCAGGTCCGGTTCCTCCCGGTGCGCGAGGAACCGGTCGATGACCATGCCGATGCCGGCGCTGCCGCTCTTGAGGTAGGGCATGGTCCGCCAGCCCTCGTCCACGCGCAGGCCGCCCTTGCGGTCGGTCACGCACCGGCTGAGGTCAGCGCGCAGCGCGGCCGCGGCCGCGTCGAGATAGGCCGGATCCCCGGTGCGCTCATGCAACCGGATGAGCAGCAGGGCCTGGCCGGCCGCGCCGTGCAGGAGGCCGGCGGCGCCACCGTCGGCCGGTCCGCTGCCCGCGACGATCTCGGCCGCCCGCTGCCCGACGTCCGCGAGCGCGGGCTCCCCGGCCTGGTCGGCCACGTCCAGCAGGGCCAGGGCGAATCCGGCGAGGCCACCGGACAGGTCGTGACCGGCGTGCTCCCACGGCGCCTCGGCGCACCGGGTGGCCAGTCGGATGGCCGGCTCGCGATGGCCGAGGGCCGCCAGTACCCAGGCGACGCCGGACAGCCCGTCGTACAAGCCGAGGGGCATGTCCGCCGGCGGGTCCTGTGCCTGGCCGATGAGGCTGTCCTCCCAGGCGGGCTCGCGGACGTTCGCCGCCTGCCACAGGGCCAGCAGCACCCCGGCCGCCCCGCAGCCGACCGCGATCCCGCCGCCAGGAACCCGGAACTGGTCCACGTCCCCGGGAAACAGCCGGTCGGGCCGGTCGGGGGCCGCGCTGGCCCTGATCGCCGTCACCAGGCGGTCCGACAGTTCCTGGCATAGTGCGTCGCCCGCGGGCTGCGGTGCGTCCTGCTGCCCAGTGGCCCGCGGCGGCCCGGCGGGCCAGCGGGCTGGCGGGGCCGGGCGCGGTGCCCCGGTGATCTCGGTGACGGCCTCGTCGAGGAAGCCGTCAGGGACCGGGAAGACGCCGGCGATCTGGTCGGCGAGCTGTGCGGCCTTTCCCGCGTCCAGCCGAAACAGCGCCGTCAGCGGCATGAACATGGCCAGTCGCAGGCAGGCGAGGCTGTAGGCGTCGACGCTTGTCCCGCTGCGGTCACGGGGGGCGGCGAACCCGGGGTTGCCGACGGTCACGTGCCGTCCCTCGGCGAGGTCGCTGGCGGCCTCGAAGTCGATCAGCGCGATGGTCTCGTCCGGCCGGACCATGATGTTGAACATGTGCAGGTCGTTGAAGATGACGCCACGCTGGTGCATCAGGGCCGCCGCCCGCTCGACCCGTCCGCAGATCCGCGTCGCCCAGTCCGTGTACTGCGCCAGCGCCTCAGCGGTGGGGTCCACCGCGGTGAGCGGGTGCCGCTGGGCGAAGAAGGAGTTCAGCGTCTGCCCGTCGATGCGCTCCTCGACCAGGAAGTGGTGCTCGCCCACTTCCACGTAGTCGAGGACTTCAGGGGCGATTCCCAGCCCGGACAGGCGCCCCATCAGGTCGTGCTCCCGGCGCAGCCGGGCCACGGCGTCCGAGCCATCGGCGGCCAGCCCGGCATGCGGCCTGGCTTCCTTGAGGATGACCTGCCTGCCGTCGCGCGTGTCGGTGGCCGCGTACACGCCGCCGCCGTTGGAGAAGTGCAGCGCCCCCGTCACCTCGTAGGGCAGCCCGGTGAGCGCGAGCGAGTTCCGCGCGGCCAGGTGCGGGGCGAGGAAGTCCGGCAACCGGACCCAGTCGGGGACGGTGAAGACGGGTGACCGCGGGTCCGGCACCAGCTGCCCGGCCCGGTTCCTGATCGCGGCCACTGGCTCGCCCCGGTCGTCGAGGCAGGACTGTCGGACGAACCCGCCGTACCGGACGTACAACGGCCCCTGGCCGTAGCGCAGGTCACTGAGAATGTAGGGTCCCGGGGTCCCGCCGAGCTGCTCGTCGAGCTCGCGCAAGATCCGCTCACAGGCCGACTCGTCGAGCGGATAAATAGTCGCCGCCTTGCCGCTTGCCGCCCGCGGCGCGTATTTCATGTTGCGCATCCTGATGCCGCGAAACGAGTCGATCACCTTAAATGAGATACCGCGTGGCACGCAGTATTCCCATACCGTGGTCAGCGTTTGCTCGGCATTGTTCGGGCATGCGGAAACGTGAATCTTCCAGCCCTGCGAGGGGATTGCGGCGTCCGGTGAGTGGAATGTCATCCAGTCGCCCAGTGGCGCACGCTGCCAGCCTTGGGGCAGTGGCCGGTCGATGACCTGGAAAAAGTCCTGCCTGCTCCGGGCTGGCGAGTCGTAGAACAAATTATCCGCGAGGCAGTACAGCTCATACTGCTTGTCCACGTTCTCCCCATTGCGTGCTAGTGCGACCATTACCCGGCTATTGCCCGTCCCTACTGCCAGATTGGTGCACGGCTCCCCAGAAAAGCGGATCCGCGGATTTAGTGCGGCTTGCTGAGTCTCACTCTAGCACGGAACGGCCATTAGGGAAGCCAGTCGCTGGCTAAAAATAACTGCTATCGAGGGAAAACTACTTCCCTTTTGGCTGATATTTACCGATTGCATGTGCCTTGTCATGGGCCGTTCCCTGTCAAAACGGGCGGTGGCGTGCCATGCATGGAGATGGTCGACCAGGCTAGCCGGGTAGCCTGGCTCAGCAGAAACGGTGATAGCCAGTTGCCTCACAGGAAACATATCGTCGCTTCAGGAAATCTTTGCCTGACCACGGGGGTTCCTAGGTCTGGGTAAAATCACTGAGCCGTACTGCTCGTCTTTTTCTGGGGGCGGCGTGAAGGGAAGGTTCACCGAGGTCCGTGGCGCAGCCCACGACCTCGAGAGCTGGGGCCGGCTGCTGTCGAGTGACAACGTGTCGCCATTCCAGCAACTGGAGTCGATCGCTGACCCGTCCGCATTCACTGGCCGGATGCGCCGTAACCACCTCGACCAGGTAACTGCCGCACTCGTTGAGCTGGAGGCAAGCGAACACTCGGTGCGGCGGTCCTCCGAGCACATCGCGACCCTGGCCGAGCCGGACTACCTGGTGATCTGCCAGCTTTCCGGCGGCAGCGCCATGCACCTCGAGGACGGCAGGAGGGCCGAGCTGGCGGCGGGCGACTTCACCGTCGTGTCCATGCACCAGCCATACACATGGTCGTTCGCCGAGGGCGGCAGCGCGGTCTTCTCGCTCCGGTTCCCCCAGGAGCTCCTTGACGTGCCGCGGCAGGTGCTCAGCGCCGCCGAGGCCCGGACGCTGTCGTCTCGTGAGGGCTTCGGAAGGCACCTGGCGCCGTTCGTGACCGCGGTAGCCCGCGACGATGAGCTGCTGCGCGGCCATGTCGGCGGGCGCCTCGCCCGCAACCTCATCGACCTGTTCGCGACCGGCCTTGTCGAGCTATCCGCGGGCGAGGCCGCGGCCCCCCCGCCTCCCCTGTTCGTTCAGGTGACCCAGTACATTGCCGCGCACCTGAGCGATGCTGACCTGGACGCCTCCGCGATCGCGCGGGCCAGCCACATCTCCGTCCGCTACCTGCAGGCGCTGTTCCACGAGCAGGGCAGCACGGTAACGGACTGGATCCGTGACCGGCGGCTGACCGGCTCTCGCCGCGACCTCGTCGACCCCGCGCTGCGCGAGCAGACGATCGCCGACATCGCGATGCGCTGGGGATACCTGGACCCGGCCTACTTCTCGCGGCTGTTTCGCCGCCAGTTCGGCGAGAGCCCCCGCGAGTGGCGGGCACGGGCCCTGGCCACTCGCGTGCCCAGCCAGCCGGGCCACCCCGACCAGCATGGTCACCAGGACCAGCCCGGCCAGCGCCGCCTGGTGACCATGCAGGACGGCCTCGTCCCGCTGCCCGGCCTGCCGAGTTTAGGACGAGACCCGCGCGAAGCCCCGGACGTCCGGGAAGGGCGGCTCGACGTTTTGCAAGTCGACCTGGAAGGCGTTGAGCAGCATCGCCAGCATCGCGAAGTTGCCCAGGCAGCCGATGAGGTCGACCAGGCCGGCCTGGCCGAGCTCCGCGAGCGCGGCGGCGAACGTCTCGTCGGACACGAAGTGATCCTGCAGGATCTCCTTGCTGAACTGGTAGAGCACCTGCTCGTCGAGCCGGCCGAAGTCCGGCTCCTGCCCGCTGGCCAGCGCCTTGATGGCCGCTTCTGACACGCCCGCGTCCATGGCCTTGCTCACGTGCGCGTTCCATGAGTACTGCGCGTCGCGGAAGCGGGCCGCGATCAGCAGGCTCAGCTCAGACAGCCGGGTGTCGAGGGACGAGTCGAACCGGCAGTAAGCGCCGAGCGCCTCCACCCTCTCGGCCAGCTCAGGGCGGCGCAGCCAGACCAGGAACGGGCCGCGGGTCCCGCCGCGGCGGGCGCTTATCCGGTCGCTGATCTCCTGCTGGCGAGCCGACAGCTCGGTGAGTTTGGGAAGCCGCATCGTGTTCGCTCTCCGTCGTCGCTGGCTGGAACATGCTCAATTGTCCCGGCGCGGCCCCCTGCGCGGCCGAATGCTAAGGTTGCGGCCCGCTGCCCGGCCGGCGCACTAGCCTCCAGCAATGACGGTCATCAAGGCACAAGAGGTTCCGCGGGTCGGGCGGGGCGGCGGCGTAGTGACCATCCCGCTGGTCACCCGGCACACGGCGCAGGAAGAGAACCTGATCACGACCGGGATCAGCAGCTATCCGGTCGGCAAGGGCGCTCCGCCGCACTGGCACAACTGCGACGAGCACGTGACGCTCCTGTCCGGGGCGGCCGAGGTCGACGTCGACGGCGCGGTGACGCCGCTGGTGCCGCACGACACGACCTACGTGAAGGCCGGGATCGTGCACTGCTTCCGCAACACGAGCAGCGCCGAGCCGATGGTGATCTTGTGGGTGTACAGCTCGGCCCACGTGACCCGGACATTCGCCGACACCGGCGAGACCGTCGAGCACCTGTCCGCCGCCGACATGATGGTGAAGGAGTAAGCCCGGCGGGCTACGCTCCGTAGGCCTCCTTGAGGAAGCGGCTGACCGCGTCGTTGAACAGGTCGGGCGTCTCCCAGTACATCGAGTGCGGGGCGCCGGCGACCACCTCAACGCGCGCATTGGGCAGCAGTTCCCCGGCCCGGCGGACGGTCGCCGGGGACAGCACGGCGTCCTTCTCGCCCGCCAGCAGCAAGATGGGGAACGGCGCGGCCGACAGCTCACCGATGGTCGGCCCGTCGCTGTTGAGGTTGCGCAGGTCCTGCATCCTGGCCGTGTTGAACGTGCCCATCTGCCGGAACAGGAACGCCATGTCAGGGCGGCGGGCGCGGAACCCGGGCGTCATCAGCCGGTCAAGGACCGGGATCTTCTCGGCCTCGGCCCGGTCGGCCGCCACCAGCGCGGTCAGCTCGTCGTGCCGCAGCCCGCCCAGCGAGTGCGCCAGGATGACGCCAGCGGCCCGCTCTGGCCGCAGCAGGGCCGCGCGCAGCGCCGCGGCCGCCCCGATCGACTGGCCGGCCAGGACGGCCTGGGCCGGTCCGCCGGAAGCGGCCACGGCCTCGAGCACCGCCACGATGTCGCCGGGGAAGTTCCGCGCGTCGTGCTCGGAGTCCCACCGCGTGTTGCCGAATCCGCGCAAGTCCGCGGTGATCACCGTGAACGACGGGGACAGCGCCGCCACCTGCTGCCACCAGGCGGCGTGGTGCCCGCCCGAGCCGTGCACGAGCAGGACGGCCGGGCCGCTCCCGTGGACCTCGTAGTAGACGTCGACGTCGTCGCTGCGGGCGTAAGGCATGGGGGAGGATCACCGTCGCTCTGCGGCCAGCGCGGCCTGGTCCAGCTCGCCCCGGGCGACGTCGGCCGAGTTCGCCGCTCCGGCGCCATTGGGCTTGTTGCCGAACTCGTTCTGCGAGATTCCCGTGTTCTCCGGCAGCCTCCCGACCGGCGGGTACGGCCGGCGCGCGTGGAAGACCAGCTCGATCATCGTATGGTCCGGGTCATGGATGTAGCAGAACTGGGAGTTGTTCTCCGGCCGGGTGATCACCCGGGTGTGCCGGATCCCCAGCTGGCCCAGGTGCTCAAGGAACCCGTCCCAGTCCTCCACCTCGATCGCGAAGTGGTAGGGCGCCATCCGGTCCATCGTCTCGACCGGCGTGAAGTGCAAGTCGAAGTTGCCCCGGGTCATGAGCACGACCTTGGTGTTGCTCTTCGGCTTGATGTACTTCATGCCGAAGACCTTCGAGTACCACTCGATGGTCCGCTCGGGGTTCGTCGTCGGGAAGTTCACGTGGTGGATGAAGGCCGGCTTGTCGCTCATAACAGCTCCTCCTGGACCACTGGGTTAGCCAGCGTCCCGATTCCGTCGATCGTTACCGAGACGACCTGCCCGGGCAGGAAGGTGGCCGTCTCATCGGTGCCCAGCCAGACGACATCGCCGGGGCTGAGCGTGATGTACCGCGACATCTCCGCGATGTACTCATAGGGATCAAAAAGCATGTCGCCGGTCGGGAAGGACGCCTTCACCTCGCCGTCCACCGCGACCGTGGTCGTGGCGAGCAGCGGGTCCACCCCGGTCACGATGTGCGGCCCCATGGGCTTGAAGGTGTCGCTGTTCTTGCATCGCCAGAACGTCCGGTCCGACCGTTGCCACCCGCGGGCGCTGACGTCGTTGCCGATCGTCCAGCCGAAGACCGCCACCCGGGCCTGCTCGCGGGTGGCATGCCGCACCGTCTTCCCGATGACGGCCACCAGCTCGCCCTCGGCGACCAGCGGCTCGTCGCAGTCAGCGGGCCGCACGATCGGCGACAGGTGCCCGGTCAGCGCGCTGTTGGCCCGGTAGCCGATCTCCGGCCGCGCCGGGACCTGGTGCCCGCCGCAGGCGGCCCGCCGCGCGTGCCCCCGGTAGTTAAGCCCGGCGGCGAAGAACGTGCCCGGGACAACCGGGGGCAGCCACCGTACCTCACCGACTGGCACCCGCCTGGCTCCCCGTTCGAATGAGCAGAACGGGGAGTCGCTAATCGCCCTGACGAATCCATCCTCGACGACCCCGAACCGGGGCACGCCGTCATCGTCGAACCGGCACCATCCCTCGCTCACTGGTGAAGCCGGTGGGAGACGCGCTTGGTGACCAGGTACCCGTCGAGGCCCTCGTCGCCGCCCTCACGCCCGTAGCCGCTGTCCTTGACCCCGCCGGAGGGTGCTTGCGGAACGGAGCCCGAGCAGTGGTTGATGGACAAGATGCCGGCCTCGAAGCCGTTGATCAGCTTCTCGGCGGTGGCGGCGGAGTCAGTGTAGCCGTAGGCCGCCAGTCCGTAGGGCAGTGAGTTGGCGATCTGGAGCGCCTCGTCCACGCTGTCGACGGCGATGATCGGCGAGACGGGGCCGAACGGCTCCTCGCTCAGCAGCGCCGCGTCGGCCGGGACGTCGACGAGGACCGTGGGCTGGAAGAAGTAGCCACGCCCGGCCATGGGCTCGCCGCCAAGGACGACCTTCGCGCCCCGGTCGACGGCCTCGCGGATCAGCTTGTGCACGGCCACCCGGCGGCGCTCGCTGACCAGTGGGCCCATCTGGACGCCCTCGTCGAGGCCGTTGCCGACCCGGACCGCGCCCATGGCCTCGACGTAGGCCGCGGTGAACTCGCGGGCGATCGAGCGGTGCACGAGGAACCGGCTCGGGGAGGTGCAGACCTGGCCGGCGTTCACGATCTTGGCCCGGACTGCGGACCTGGACGCGGCCACCGGGTCGGCGTCGGGCGCCACGATGACCGGCGCGTGCCCGCCCAGCTCCATGGTGGCCGGCTTCATCGCGGCGGCCGCGAGGCCCGCGATGTGCTTGCCGACCGGGACCGAGCCGGTGAAGGCGACGAACCGGATCCGCGGGTCCGCGATCACCTGGCGGGAGATCTGGTCGGGCGGGCCGAAGACGAGGTTCAGCGCGCCCTCGGGCAGGCCTGCCTCCTCCAGGGCCCTGGCCAGGAGGCATACGGTGCCTGGTACCTCCTCCGACGGCTTGATGACGATGGTGCACCCCGTGGCCAGCGCGGCCGCGATCTTGCGCATCGGGCCGCCGGCCGGGAAGTTCCACGGCAGGAACGCCCCGACCGGGCCGGCCGGGACCCGGCGCACGGAAAGCACCTCGCCGGGGCCGGCGGGGATGACCCGCCCGTAGGCCCGGCGGGCCGACTCGGTGTCCCATTGCAGCAGGGTCGCGGCCCGGTGCACTTCGCCGGTGGCCTCAGCGAGCGGCTTGCCCTCCTCCAGGGTCATCACCCGCCCGATCTCCGCGGCCCGCTGGTGGATCAGCGTGGCCGCCTTCAGCAGGATCTGCGACCTTGTGTCCGGCCCGGCGTCCCGCCAGGCGGGGAACGCGTCCGCCGCGGCGGCGATCGCCCGGTCGATGTCGGCGGGCTCGGCCGCCGGGTACTGGCCCAGGACCTCCTCCGTCGCCGGGTTGACGATGTCGCCGCCGCGCCCGGCGGCGCCCTTGCCCCACTCGCCGTCGATGTACAGCGAGATCGGCGGGTACTGTGCCTCCCTCGCGTGCTCGCTCATCAGTGATCGCCGCCTTCCCGCCCGCCGCGCTCGGTCTTCAGCGTGAAGATCGTGTGCGGTGGCGTGTCCTCGTAGTCGTTGGGGCCGTAGCTGTCATCGACGCGGTCCATGTCGGCGGCGAACTCGATCCGCCCGCCGCATGGCGCGTGAATGAACCGGAAGAAGTTCGAGCCGATGGTGTGCCGCCCGAGTCGCCGTGCCTCGTGCCAGCCGCGCTCGATCATGTCGTTCGCCCCGACGATGACCTCATCGACGCGGGCGACCTCGAAGGCGCAGTGGTTGACGCCGTTACGGTCAGGCCGGTGGCACAGCAGCAGCGTGTGGTGGTCACTGTCGCCGGGGGCACGCATGAACACGCCGACCTGGGCTGGCCGGTCGGTTGGCTTGAACCCGAGGCGGCCGGTGTAGAAGGCGACGGCCTCTTCCTTGCCCGCCTTGACGATGTCCAGGGCCACGTGGCACAGCCGGATCGGGCGGACCCGGCCCGGGTGCGCCAGTGGCTGGTTCCAGCGGCCGATCGCCCCGGGCCGGTTGACCGCCGGGTAGTCGGGCGCTATGGCGACTGGCGCGCTGACGGCCAGCCCCACGCCGAAGCCGGTCTCGTCGACCGTGTGCGCCAGGCCGTCGGCGTCCACCCTGACCTCACGGTCGGCCTTCAGGTTCGCGACCAGGGCCGCCAGGGCCTGCCAGGTATCGACGCCCCAGACGACCTCGCGCAGGCTCGGCCCGTCCTGCACGGGCGGCGGCAGGTCAGGGTCATCGGCGGGCCGCAGTTCCACGACCTGCCCGGCCTGGGTCGCGAAGCGCCTCCCGCCTAGCGGGTCAAGCCCAAGGTCGGTGAAGAAGCCCGCGCACTCGTCCAGGTTCTCCGCGCCGTACACGACCCGTTCCACGCGCATGACCGTCATTGTCAGCGGTCTCCTCAACTGCCTGGATGGCTGTAACTCAACGGAAGCCTAAGCGCGCCAGGTCGTCGGCTGGCGAAGCCTTTAGTTGCAGGTTCCGGGCGGCTCAGGCCGTCTGGGCGGCGGCCGGCTTGGCGGCGGCCGTGGCGGCCGCGTGTCTCCTGAACCAGTCGGCGACGAAGTCGAGGAACAGCCGTACCCGGGCGGTCGTCTGGCTGCCGGGGGAGTGCAGCGCGTACAGCGGCCGGTCGGGCACGCAGACCCCCGGGACCACGCTGACCAGCGTCCCGTCGGCGAGCTCGTCGCTGATCAGGCGGACCGGCAGCAGCGCGACCCCCCGCCCGGCGATAGCAGCCTTGCACAGCGTGATGTAGCTGTTCGAGGAGTAGACCGCCTCGGTCACCTTGAGGTGCACGTCATGGCCAGCGTGGCGCAAGTGCCAGATGGGGTCATTGGTGTTTACCAGGCAGTCGTGGTCGTTCAGGACGGAGATGTCGCCGGGCTGGCCGGCGCGACGCAGGTAGGCGGGCGCGGCGCACAGCGCGAACTCCAGGTCGGCGATCTTGCGCAGCATCAGGTTGCAGTCCCGCACGTGCCGGGTATGGAAGGCGACGTCGAAGCCATTGTCGAGGAATTCATACGACCGCTCGGACATGCCGCCGACCTCGAACCGGATGCGGATCTTGGGGTAGCGGGTCGCGAACGCCACGATGGCGTCACCCACGTCGTTGCTGCCGATCCACTTCGGGCTGATGATGGACAGCGATCCCTCGGCCTTGTCGCGCAGGCCCCGCAGGTGCGCTTCCTCGCGGTCGATCTCGTCGATGATCCGGGCGGCGAACTCGGCGTACCGGCTTCCGGCCTCGGTCAGGCTGATGGTCCGCGCCGTGCGGTTGACCAGGGTCACGCCCAGCGACCGCTCCAGCTCGGCGACGTGCCGGGATACCAGCGAGCCCGAGATCCCCAGCGACCGCGCGGCCTGGCTGAAGCTCTTGGACTTCGTTACCCCGACGAAGCTGCGCATGATCGTGAGCTGGTCCATCTCAACTCCCTCGCCAACGGGCGGATAACGCGATTATCCGTCCGTGTCCAGACACGCTGACGACTTGGATCGCAACATTAGCTTGCATACCTAGGCATGCCGCGTCCTCGCCGCCAGATTGTCAGCAATTTTTCAGCCGTGGCGATGGGCCGTGACGTCGAGCGACTCCGCGATCTCCGTCAGCTCCCGCCAGGCTTTCGCGCCCACCGGGATTCCGCTCGCGGCCCGCTCGGCGGCGCTGCGCCGGCCGCGCTCGCCGGGCACGAGGATCTCCCGGGCCTCGTCGGTCGGCGGCAGTGCCTTGATCGCGTCCACCGTGGCGTCCACCCCGGCGGTGAACTCGGCCAGCGGGAGGAACGCCGATACGTCCACGGCGAGGAGGAAGGCGTTCTGCCGGTGCCGGCGACCCTCCTTACTGCCCGAGTGAAAGGACGGCACGATCGGGCTGGCCGCCAGGCCGCTGGCCAGCATCTCGAAGACCAGGCTCATCCCCGCGCCCTTGGCCCCGCCGACCGGCACCGGCACGGCGGCCAGCGCCGGGTCGGTCGTCGGCTCTCCGTCCTTCGTGGTGGCCACCCCGGGTGGGAGCTCCGTCCCGGCCGCCTTCAGCTGGGCGATACGGCCCAGCGCCATGACCGCGGTGGCCATGTCGAGCAGGACGACCTCGTGCCTGGCCGCCGGGACCGCGACGGACAGCGGGCTGGTGGCGACGGCCGGCCCCCGGGCTCCGGCGTAGCCCATGTTCGGCATGCCCGCGACCACGCCGACTGCCGCCATGCCGGCGGCCGCCACCCGGCTGGTGTAGTAGCCGATGGCACCGGTGTGGACGGTGCCGCGCACGGTGGCCCAGCCGACCCCGGCCGCCCGCGCGCTCCTGATCGCCTCGTCGGCCGCCACGGTCAGCGCGATCGGGCCGGGGGCCGCGTGTGCGTCGACGATCGCGATCGCGGCCCGCGGCCGCTCGACCGTCGGGACCGCCGTCGGGACCGACTCACCCGCCTCGAACAGCTCCAGGTAGCGCGGTACCCGCGCTACCCCGTGCGAGTCGATGCCCCGCAGGTTGGCCCACACCAGGGCGTTCGCCACGGTGGCCGCGTCCGCCTCGCTGCTGCCACTGGCCCGGAAGATGCCCTGCACCAGGGCGCGCAGGTCATCCGCGCTGACCACGATCCTCGCCGGCTTCGGCTTTACCTCAGACATGCCAGTCCGCCTCCGGATTCCCCTCGGTTATCGGGTAACGAGCACGTTCACGACGGCGGCCTGGCCGCCGCGCACCGTTTCGATCGCCTTCTCCAGCGTGCCCCGCAGCTGGCTGGTCGCTGAGACCGTGAACCCGGCCGCGCCCGCCGCCGAGGCGACGGCGGCCGCGTCGGGCTGGTGGGACAGGTCGACGCCGTAGCGGAAGTCGCCGGTCTGCCTGGCCACGCCGTCCGGGTACTCCCTGGCCTGATTGAACTGCATCGACAGGTACTTCTTGTTGTTGAAGATCACCACAAGCAGCGGCAGCCCGTACTGCCCCGAGGCCATCAGGCCCGGCACGACCGGGTTGTACAGCCAGGAGCCGTCGCCGACGGTGAACACGACGAGCTTGCCCGGGCCGTGGGCCAGCTTCACGCCGAGCGCCACGCCCAGCCCCTGCCCCAGGCCGCCCTGCACGTAGCCATACCGGCCGGACGCCTGAGCCATCAGGTGCCTGGCGATCACCCGGCTGTGCGTGATCGTCTCATCGAGCACCACCGCGTCGTCGCCGATGAGCTCGCGCAGGGTCGCCGCCACCGCCACCGGGTCGACCAGGCCCGCCTCGGACGTCGACGTCCCGGCCGGCGACGGTGCCGCTGACGGGCACAGGGCCGAGGTCTCGTCGGCCACCCGCCTGGCATCGGCGGCCGCGTAGCGCTGCTGGCTCTCCGCGCGGCGGGCCGCCACGACATCGGCGCTGATGCCGAGCGACCGGACTTGCGCGGTGATCGCCGGCAGGGTCTCGGCGATGGCGCCCGTCACGTACTGGGCCGCGGTGAGCACCTGGTAGGCCAGGTGCGGCCGGTGCGGGGTGTCATCGACGACCAGGACCGGCGCGTCACCCGGCTTGGCCGACGGCGGGTACCACGGGGACCGGCAGCCGACCAGCACGACCAGGTCGGCCTCCCTGGCCAGCGGGCCAAGCTCGCCGCCCGCGTGCAGCGGGCTAGTGCGCGGGAAGTTGGCGCAGACGGCCGACTGCGGCTCCACGACCGGGATCGCCAGCAGCTCGGCCAGCTCGGCCAGGGCCGCGAACGCCGCCGCGTCCCGCCCGGCCGACTCGACCGCGAGCACCGGGCGCCGCGCGGCCACCAGGAGCCGGGCCGCCGCCTCGATGTCTCGCCCGGCCGCCACCGACTGCCCGGCCGAGACGACCGGCCCGGTTGCCCTCGGCGTCCACGGCGACAGCAGCACCTCGGCCGGGGTGTTCACGTAGACCGGGCCAGCCGGCGCCTGCGCGGCCAGCTCGCCGGCTCGCTTGATCATCCCGTACAGCACGGAGACGTCGCCCGCGGCGCAGGCCCACTTCGTGAACGGCGCGGCCATGGCCTGCGGGCCGCCGACGACCGACAGGTTCCGGTACCACTGGGAGCCGGGATCAGGCCCGGCCGCGTCACCGTACCCGGCCGACTCGGCCGAGCAGACGACCATGCCCACGCCGGCCAGCAGCGCCCCGTGAACCGCGTTGGCCCCCTGCAGCAGTCCGGCCCCGGCGTGCAGCAAGACCAGCTGCGGCCTGCCGGTGACCGTCGTGTACCCGGTGGCCATGGCCACCGCGAGGGTCTCGTGGGCCAGGTCGAGGTACCGCGGCCCGGCCGCGCCGGACAGGTCCTGGCGGGCCAGCGCCTCCCAGGCGGCAGCCCACTCCGAGCCCGACGAGCAGAACAGGTAGTCGCAGCCCAGGTCGCGCGCCGCCTGCAGCAGCGCCTCCCCTCCGTCAGCGCTAGCCCGGGGGGACGACCCCCCGTAGCCCCCCGATACGGCCGGCTTCGGCGCGGCGCCGGCCCCCCCGCCCCCCCCCCCGTGCAAAGAACGCCCCCCCCATCCCCGCCGCGCGGGG